>WBZR01000347.1_pt1 | contig 77061 bp, 56 predicted proteins | sample 5204231 | NCBI WGS metagenome assembly WBZR01 (sample SAMN12412403, study PRJNA552823) | activated sludge metagenome | isolation source: activated sludge from anammox sidestream of wastewater treatment plant... | place: USA: Virginia | collected 2017-08 | reverse complement strand
GCATGCACGCCGGTGACCGAGCGGCCGGACGGATCGGCCGCGTGGGCAAAGGCCGGGTCCCATTCCAGCGCCGCCGGTGACGAACACGCGATCGACTTTCCGCCGGGCACCGTCGCCGCGCAGGCCGGGCCCGGAAAGTGGCGCTCGAAGATCGAGCGGTACAGGTAGGCCTCCTTGGTCGCGGGCGTGTTGAACGGGAAGCGCGCGGCGGCCGCCGCGAACTCGCGGTCGCCCACCACCTGCGCGGCGTGCGCCTTGAGGCCGTCGATCCAGCCGTAGCCGACGCCGTCGCTGAACTGCTCCTTCTGCCGCCACAGGATCGACTCGGGCAGCACGCCCGCGAACGCCTCGCGCAGCACCGCCTTCTCGATGCGGCGCGTGCCGTCGGCCTGCACCCCGGCCATCTTGTGCGTGGCATCCATCGCCATCGCCACGTCGAGGAACTCCAGGTCGAGGAACGGCACGCGCGCCTCCACGCCCCAGGCCATCATCGCCTTGTTCGCGCGCAGGCAGTCATACGCATGCAGCGCGTCGAGCTTGCGCACGGTTTCGTCGTGGAAGGCCTGCGCCGACGGCGCCTTGTGGAAGTACAGGTAGCCACCGAAGATCTCGTCGGAGCCTTCGCCCGACAGCACCATCTTCACGCCCATCGCCTTGATGCGGCGCGCCAGCAGGAACATCGGCGTGGAGGCACGGATGGTGGTGACGTCGTAGGTCTCGATGTGGCGGATCACCTCGGGCAGTGCGTCCAGTCCCTCGGCGAAGCTGTACACGAACTCGTGGTGCACCGTGCCCAGCGCCGTGGCGGCCACGCGCGCGGCGGCGAGGTCGGGCGAGCCGTCCAGGCCGATCGCGAACGAGTGCAGGCGCGGCCACCAGGCCTCGCTGCGGTCGCCGTCCTCGATGCGCGCACGCGCATAGCGCGCCGCGCAGGCGGCGACCAGCGACGAGTCCAGTCCGCCCGACAGCAGCACGCCGTAGGGCACGTCGGTCATGAGCTGGCGATGCACCGCGGCCTCGAACGCGCCGCGCAGCGCGGCCGGCTCGATCCGCACCCCGCGCGTGTGCGCATGCTCGCGCCACGGTCGCGCGTACCAGCGCGTGAGCGAGCCGTCGGCGCTGTCGTAGACGTGGCCGGGCGGGAACTCGCACACGTCGGCACACAGATCGACCAGCGCCTTCATCTCCGAGGCCACGCACAGCCGGCCCTGCGTGTCGTGGCCCCAGTACAGCGGGCACACGCCGATGGGATCGCGTGCAACGAGATAGCGGCCGCTCGCGCCATCCCACAGGGCGAAGGCGAAGATGCCGTTGAGCCGCGCCAGCCAGTGCGCGGGCGGCGTCGCGCCCGCGTCGCGGTACAGCGCGTTGACGACCTCGCAGTCCGAGCCGCTGGTGAAGTCGTAGCCGCTGTCCGCGCGCAGCGCGGCGTGGTTGTAGATCTCGCCGTTGACCGCGAGCGCGAGCGCGCCGTCGCGCGAGCGCAGCGGCTGCGCGCCGCTGGCCGGATCGACGATGGCCAGGCGCTCGTGCACGAGGATCACGCCGGCATCGACATGCACGCCGCTCCAGTCAGGGCCGCGGTGGCGCTGGCGCTGCGAGCATTCCAGCGCCTGCCGGCGCAGCGCGGCGAGGTCGTCGCCCGGCTGCAGGTCAAACATTCCAAAGATCGAACACATGGGGGTACTCCAGCAGCCTCCCTGCATCGCGCAAACGCGGCTGGAGTTCCGTTCCAGCCGCGGCGACGAATCCCGTGTCGCGGACCCCAAAACGCCGAAGGCCCGCATTCGAGCGGGCCTTCGTATCGTGTCGGTTGCAACTTTCGCCTACACGCGAGCCCCGCTTAGCGGCCACGGATTATTGTTGCGGCGATTGCGCAGCGCGACGCCCGCGACAGCGGCGGCGAGGCTGGGCACAATCGGGCGCATGGGCGAAGTCATGGGCCAACTAGAACACGTCGGCGCGCGCCGTGCAAGCCACCCGGGCGGCGCCGGGCGCCGGCGCCCGCCTGCGGCGGGCCTGCTGCTGCTCGCGCTGCTGCTGCCTGGCGCAGCGCCGGCCGGTGACACCGGCCAGCGCGTGCATCGCTGCGTCGGCCACAACGGCGAGATCGTGTTCAGCGGCCTGCGCTGCAGCGAGGAAGCCAGTGCGGTCACGGCAGCGGCCGCGGCTGCGGCCGCCGACCTGCCGCGCGCCGACGAATGCGCGCGCAGCGGCGCCGAACTGCGCGAGCGCATGCTCGCGGCGATCGCGCGCCACGATGCCAACGCGATCGCCGCGATGATGCACTGGGGCGGCGTCGGCGGCGCCGCCGCGAGGCAGCGCATGGCCGAGCTGCGCGCACTCGTGGCCGAGCCGCTGCTGTCGCTCGATGCGGGCGCCGACGGACTGAGCCTGCGCAGCGGCGGCACGGCTGCCGGCGTGGTCCACTTCGGCGTGTACGCCGACGGCGCCTGCCACTGGCTCGAGTGGTGAACCGGCCGCGCATGGCGCGCTGCTATCATGCGTGGTCCCGCACCGGAGCATCGCCATGGCCCAGCAGTATCCCCCATACATCTGGCACAACGGCGCGATCAAGCCGTGGGCCGACGCCACCGTGCACGTGATGGCGCACGCACTGCATTACGGCTCGTCGGTGTTCGAGGGCATCCGCTGCTACGAGACCGACAAGGGCCCGGCGATCTTCCGCCTGACCGACCACAACAAGCGCCTGCTGCATTCGGCCAAGATCTACGACATCGCGCTGCCGTACTCGCTCGACGACATCAACGCCGCCTGCCGCGCGGTGGTCAAGGCCAATGCGTTCAAACAGTGCTACCTGCGCCCGGTCGCGTTCCGCGGGCTCGGCGGCTTCGGCCTGTCGGCGCAGACGCCGACCGATGTCGCGGTGGCGTGCTGGGACATGGGCGCGTACCTGGGCGCGGGCGTGCTCGAACAGGGCATCGACGCCTGCGTGTCGAGCTGGCAGCGGTTCGCGCCCAACACCATCCCGGCCGGCGCCAAGGCCGGCGGCAACTACCTGTCGGGCCAGCTCATCGCGCGCGAGGCGCGGCGGCTCGGCTTCGGCGAAGGCATCGCGCTCGCGTCCACCGGCCTGCTCAGCGAGGGTGCGGGCGAGAACCTGTTCCTCGTGTTCGACGGCGCGCTGCACACCACGCCGGTGAGTGCGGCGCTGCTCAACGGCATCACGCGCAACACGCTCATCACGCTCGCGCGCACGCATGGCATCGACGTCGTCGAGCGCGACATCCCGCGCGAATACCTGTACCTGTGCGACGAGCTGTTCATGTGCGGCACCGCGGCCGAGATCACCCCGATCCGCTCGGTCGACGGCAAGCCGGTCGGCGCCGGCAAGCCGGGGCCGGTCACGCAGCGGATGCAGCAGCTGTTCTTCGGCCTGTTCGACGGCAGCACCGCCGACCGTTGGGGCTGGCTCGAGGCGCTGTGAGCACCGCGCCCGACCTCGCGGCCCTGCGCCGGCGCGCGATCGACGCGGCGCAGCGTGCGTACGCGCCGTATTCGAGCCTCAAGGTCGGCGCCGCGCTGCAATCGGCCAGCGGCGCGGTGTACACCGGTTGCAACGTCGAGAACGCGGCCTACCCGATCGGCGGTTGCGCCGAGCGTGCGGCGATCGCGAGCGCGGTGCAGGCCGAGGGCGCCGCGTTCCGGCTCGCCGCGATCGCGGTCGCGGCCTTCGCGCGCGACGCGGAGGCGTTGCCGGTGTCGCCGTGCGGCGCCTGCCGTCAGGCGCTGGTGGAGTTCGGCCCGGCCGCGCAGGTGAGCTTTCGCCAACCCGACGGCAGCTGGGTCGAAGTCGAGGCCGACGCGCTGCTGCCGTGGCGCTTCGTGCTGCCCGAGCGCTGACGCCTCAGCCGGGCAGCCAGCGCAGCAGCGGCACCGGCACGGGCGCGCGCTCGCCGATGCGGAACGCCGCGCACACCTGCGCGGCCGCGCGCGCCGCCGCCGCCGCGTCACGCGCATGCACGATCGCGAGCGGCTCGCCCGCGCTGACCGGTTCGCCCACGCCGCGCACCGCGGCCAGCCCGACCGCATGGTCGATGCGCGCGTCGGGGCTGCGCCGCCCGCCGCCGAGGTCGACCACGCACTCGCCGAGCGCACGCACGTCGATCGCCTCGATCCAGCCCGTGCGTGGCGCGGCCGCGGGCTGCTGCAGCGGCGCCTGCGGCAGGTGGTGCGCCGCGCGTTCGAGCAGGTCGCCCGGGCCGCCCAGCGCTGCCACCATGCGCGCGAAGCGCTCGGCTGCCGCGCCCGAGGCCAGCGCCTGCAGCAGGCGCGTGCGCGCGGCGGCGGGATCGGCGGCGAGGCCACCCAGGCATAGCAGCCGCGCCGATAGCTCCAGCACGAGTTCGCGCAGGCGCGGGCAGTGCGCGCGGCCGCACAGCAGGTCGAGGATCGCGCGCAGCTCCAGCGCATTGCCGGCATCGCGGCCGAGCACCTGGCCCATGTCGGTGAGCGCGGCGGCCAGCACCAGGCCGCTGCCGGCGGCCACCTGCTGCATGCGCTGCGCCAGCGCGCACGCCGCCTCCTCGGCGGGTGTCTGCGCGCCGCTGCCGGTCTTGATGTCCAGCACCAGCGCCTGCGCGCCACCGGCGAGCTTCTTGGACAGGATCGAGGCGACGATGAGCTCGGGCACGTCGACCGTCGCACTCACGTCGCGCACCGCGTACAGGCGCCGGTCGGCCGGCACCAGGTCCGCGCTCTGGCCCACGATCGCGCAGCCGACCTCGGCCACCACGCGCCGCAACCGTGCCGCGTCCGGCAGCACGTCATAACCGGCGATGCTTTCGAGCTTGTCGAGGGTGCCGCCGGTGTGGCCGAGGCCGCGGCCGGAAATCATCGGCACGTAGCCGCCGCAGGCCGCCACCAGCGGCGCGAGCGCAAGGCTCACGCAGTCGCCGACGCCGCCGGTGGAATGCTTGTCGAGCACCGGGCCGGGCAGGTCCGACCAGTCCAGGCGCCGCCCCGAATCCCGCAGCGCCAGGGTGAAGTCGCGGCATTCGGCCGCGGCCAGCCCGCGCCAGGCCACCGCCATCGCGAACGCGCCGATCTGGCCATCGCCCCAACTGCCGTCGGCGATGCCGCGTGCGAGCGCCTGCCATTGCGCGGCGCTGAGCGCGCGCCCTTCGCGCTTGGCGCGGATGAGCGCGGCCGCGGAGTCGCCGCTCACGCGGGCGTGGCCAGTTGCGGCAGCAGCGCGTCGTACAGCGCGCTCGCGCCGATGCGCAGGTGCGCGGGCGTGATCCAGGCCTCGCCCAGGCGTTCGCGCGCGAGCTGCAGGTAGGCGCGCGCATCGTCGAGACTGCGGATGCCACCGGCCGCCTTGAAGCCGCAGCGGCCACCGTGCGCGGCGATCACGTCGAGCAGGATCGTGGCCGCGGCCGGCGTCGCGTTGACCTTGACCTTGCCGGTCGAGGTCTTGAGGAAGTCGACGCCCGCGGCGATGCCCAGTTCGGCCGCGGCGCGGATCTGTTCCGGCGCGGCCAGCTCGCCGGTTTCGAGGATGAGCTTGAGCAGCGCGGGCGCGGCGCAGGCCGTGCGCGCGGCAGCCACCACCGCGCGCGCGCCGTCGTGATCGCCCGCGAGCAGCGCGCGCCACGGCAGCACCAGGTCGATCTCGTCGGCGCCGGCGGCCAGCGCGCGCCGCGTTTCGCGCTCGACCCGCGCCGGGTCGCTGCCGCCATCGGGGAAGTTCACCACGGTGGCGATGCGCACCTGCGTCCCCGCGAGCGCGCGCCGCGCCGTGGTGATGTGCTCGGGATACACGCACACCGCGGCGGGCAGGCCGTGCTCGCGCGCACGTGCGCACATGGCCTGGATGTGCGCCGGCGTGTCGTCCTCGCCAAGGCTGGTGAGATCGATCAGTGGCAGCACACGCGCGGCAAGCTCGCGCAGGGAGGGTTCGGTCGCGGACATGAGGGTTTCCCGATGGCGGCGCGCAGGGCGGGTGGTGGCTTCAGGGTGGGTCGCTCGTCCACGGCGCGTCCGGTGGCGCAGGCTGCGGTTGCGGCCGGCCCAGCGGGCGCGGGCGGATCGGCGATCGCGCAAACATGCCTGATCCGCACGCGCCGGTCGAGTGCTGGCGTGGCCGCTGCGCCTCGCGCACCGAAACGTCGCACCCAACCTGCCTGGGCTTGCCTTGCCCGGGTACGACCGGAGTGCCGCGGCGTGCGAGTGCCATGGCACACCCGGCGCGGGGCCGGCGGGATCAGCGTGGCGGGGTGAAACCGAGCGTGGCGGTGGCGCCGCCCTGCGGGCGCGGCGCCAGTGCCACCTGCCAGCCGTACAGTTCGCACAGGCGGCGCACGATGGCCAGGCCCAGGCCGCCACCCTTGCCGACCTTGGTGCCGCGCACGCCGCGCTCGAACAGGCGCTCGGCGTCTTCGGCGGCGATGCCCGGGCCGGTGTCCTCGACACTGACGCGGCCATGGCCGACGGTGATGATGACCTCGCCCGCGGGCGTGTACTTGAAGGCGTTGCCGATGAGGTTGCTCAGCGCCACCGCCACCACCGACGAGGGCGCCACCACTTCCAGCGGCTCGTCGATCTCGATGCGCACGGCCACCGGCTTGTTGGCGATGTGCGGGCGCTGCGAGTCCACCACCTGCTCGACGATCCTGGCCACGTCGGTGGTCTCGCCGTCGGTGGGCGCCTGCCGCTCGCGTCGCGACAGCAGCAACAGCGCGTCGATGAGCTCGCTGCACTGGCGCACCGCGCGTTCGATGCGCTTGAGGCGCTCGCGCGGCTTGTCGGCGAGGTCGGAGGAGGCCTGCAGCAGTTCGGTGGTGCTCGCGATCACCGCGAGTGGCGTGCGCAGCTCGTGGCTCACGTCGGCGTTGAACTCGCGGTCGCGCTGGACCATTTCGGTCAGGCGCGTGGAGTAGGCGTCGAGCGCCTCGGCGAGCTGGCCGACTTCGTCGTTGGCGAAGTGCGTGCGCAGCAGGCGCGGCTGGCCGCTGTCGCTCATCGCGCGCACGCGCTGCACCAGGTCGGTGACCGGGCTCATCACGCGCGCCGACAGCCAGAACCCGAGCAGCAGCGACAGCAGCGCGAACACGAACACCGCGGCCGCGATCGCCACCACGAGCTGGCGCTGGCCGAGCTTCTGCGTGCTCACGTCGAACCACAGGTAGGCCCAGTACTGGTCGTCCTTGTACACGGCCAGCTTGAACGGGCGCAGCGTGCCCTCGCTGCCCACGTCCTCGATGTCGTAGACGCCGGCGTCGTACTTCTGCCATGCCAGCGGCACGGTCGCGGTGCGGCCCGCGCGCACGATCTGGGCGCGGTACAGCGACATCGCCCATGGCGCCGCCGGATCGGGATTGGCGCGCTTGAAGTCGACGAAGTGACGCAGCTCGCGTTCGAGCGTGGAGTTGACGAGCTGGTCCTCGAGCCGGCCGCGCATGTACAGCGTCGCGGCCGCGAACAGCGCCGTGAGGCCGAGGCCGAACAGCGCGAACGAGATGATGATGCGCGAGCGCAGCCTACGTCGGTAGCGCATCCGGATCGACCATGCGGTAGCCGATGCCGTGGCGGGTCTGGATCAGCGGCTTGTCGAACGGCTTGTCGATCTGTGCGCGCAGGCCGTGGATGTGCACGCGCAGCGAATCGCTGTCGGGCAGTTCCTCGCCCCACACGCGCGTTTCCAGTTCCTGTCGCGTCACCACCGACGGCGACGCCTCCATGAGCGTCTGCAGCAGCTTGAGGCCGATCGGGTTGAGCGTGATCGACTTGCCGGCGCGGTTGACCATGAGCGTGTCGAGGTTGAAGCTCAGGTCGGCCAGCTGCAGCACGCGGCTCTTGTTGCCCTTGCCGCGCCGGCCGAGCACTTCCAGGCGCGCGGCCAGTTCCTGCAGCGCGAACGGCTTGACCATGTAGTCGTCGGCGCCCGAGTCGAAGCCGGTGAGCTTGGCATCGAGGGTGTCGCGCGCGGTGAGCATGAGCACGGGCGTCTGCTTCTTGCCCTCGTGGCGCAGCTTGCGGCACACCTCCAGGCCGTCCATGCCGGGCAGGCCCAGGTCGAGCACGATCACGTCGAAGTCGTTGACCACGGCCAGGTGCAGGCCGGTCACGCCGTCGCCGGCAAAATCCACCACGTGGCCCTTGTCGGCGAGGAAGTCGCCGATGTTGGCCGCGATGTCGCTGTTGTCTTCGATCACGAGGATGCGCATGGCTTGTACTCTAGCAGGATGCATCGATGGCGCGTGGCACAGGCCGCGGCGCGAGCGCGCAGCGGCATGGCGCAAGGCGGCGTCGCGGCTGCGGTGCGTTGCAGGTCACACTTGCCGCGACAGATTCCGCGCCTCGCGCCGCACGCGGCGGCCGCCTCGCGCCAATGCGCCGTGGACGCATGCATGCGGGCAGTGCGGCCGATGTACGGCGGGACATGGTCGCGTGGGGCACTGCGGCTGCAGTCGATCCGGCGGGCGCGGATCACGACCCAAATAAAATGACCCAAGGAGGCGCCATTGGGGGAACGCGCCTGCCTTGGGTCAAAAAGCTACTGCCCCGATTACCGTAATCTGCCAGTCACAGGACCTGACTTAGGAGTGTCGAGCAGGACTACAGTGCCGCGGAATATAGGCACGGCCGAATTAAACATGCGTTAAAACCGGCTCAGCGTCCTGTTAAGCCCGCCCCGCCATCACGCTCACGACCCGCCGGCGCTGGTTCCGGCCGCGGATTCCACCGTGGGCCGGCACAGCATCGAACCGGTCTGGCGCTGGCAACCGTCGTCGCTGGCCAGCTCCGCGGGCGGCGCGAACACGAAGGTCTGCACATAGCGCGCCGCGGAGTCGGCGCCGAGGGTGGCCGGATCGAAGCGCCACTGCCGCAGTGCCTGCTCGACCGCGCGCCTGAAGCTGCGGTCGGCGCGGCCTTGCACGCGCACGTCGCGCACCGAGCCGTCGGCGGCGATGGCGAAACTTGCCTCCACCTCGATGCGCGCGGCGATCACCGAACCCGGATAGGCCGGTGCCACCGAGCGCACGATGCGCGGCTTCGGCGGCGCGGCCGCGGGCAGCGGCGCATCGGCGGGCGCCGGCGCGAGGCTTGGCGCCGGCGCGGGGAGCGGGTCCGCGGCCACGGTGGATGCGACCGTGGCCGCGGCGGTCGGCGCCGGCATGGCGGCGATGCTGCGGGTGGCCGCTGCCGCCGCCGAGCTGGCGACGACGGATGGCGCGCTGCCGGCCGGTTCGGCCACGGCGTCGACCGCCACGCGGGGTGCCTGCCAGCGCGGCAGCGCGAGGTCGCGGTAGGCGGGCGCGGACATGCGCAGCTCGACCCAGTCGCTGCCGGGCATGCTGGCCACGAGCCGCTCCACCGGCCGCTGCGCGACGCCGATCCACAGTGCGAGCAAGGCGATCGCGGGCAGCAGCCAGCGACCGCTCGAACGCCGCTCGATGGTCGAGTGCGCCGTCGGCACACCGACGATGCGCTGCACGCGCACCAGCAGCTCGCCACCGGTCGCGGCCGGCATCATCGGCGTGGCCAGGCGCAGTTCCTCCAGCGCCGCGAGTGTGCGCGCATACTCGTGCGACCTGCCGTCGAGCGCGCGCAGCACGAGACGGTCGCAGCACAGTTCGCGCTCGTTGCGCACGTCGCGCGAGATCCAGTGCACCACCGGGTGGTAGAACAGCACGGTCTCCAGCGCGGTCTGCAGCAGGTTGACCAGGTGGTCATGCCGCTGCAGGTGGCCGAGTTCGTGGGCGAGGATCAGCTCGACCTGCTGGCGCGGAAAGCCCAGCGCCACCGCGGCCGGCAGCAGGATCACCGGCCGCAACCAGCCGATCAGCATCGGCGTGTCGACCTGCGCGGTCACCAGCGCCCGCACGCGATGGGCGAAGCCGCAGCGCGTCTTGACCGCTTCGAGCATCGCGTCGATGTGCGCGTGCGCGTTGGCCATGCGCCGCACGATGCGGTCGAGGCGGTGCCACTCGCGCAAGGCGCGCAGCGCGAGCACGCCCACGCCCGCGAGCCACAGCGCGACCAGCCAGGGCAGCAGCGCCTGGATCGCAGCATCGCCGGCGCTCGCAGTGGGCGTGGCCAGCGCGGTCGCGGCATCGGTGATGGCTGCAGCCGCGTCGGGCGTGGTGGCGGCCGGCCACAGTCGCGCGAGCGTGAGCAGCGGCGTGGACGCAAGCAGCGCGAGCGCGCCCAGGCCCAGTCGGTAGCGCGCGCCGCTGGCCTCGCGTGCGAGCAGGCCGCGTGCGGCTGCCCAGGCGATGCCGATGAGCACGCCTTGCCACAGGAAGTGCAGCAGCGTCCAGCCGACGGCGTCGATCCATGGCAACAGCGTGGACATGGTCAGTTCCTTTCGAGGCGGTCCAGCAAGGCGCGGATCTCGTCGAGTTCGGCGCGCGTGGTCTTGTTGCGTCCGCCCAACGCCTGCAGCACGAGCTGCGAGGGCGAGCCGTTGAACACGCGCTGCACGAGGTCGGCGACGAAGCGCTTCTGGGTGCGTTCGCGGTTGACCGCGGCGCGGAACACGTGGGCGCGCTCGGAATCATCACGCAGCACCAGGCCCTTGCCGTACATGATCTGCAGCAGCTTGAGCGCGGTGGTGTAACCGGCGCCTTCGTCGCGGTACAGGGCCTCGTGCACGTCGCGCACGGTACTGGGCCCGCGCTCCCACAGCACGTTGAGGATGGCCAGCTCCGCGTCGGTTGGCCGTGGCGGAAGGTCGTGGCGCGTCATGATCGATCACTCTCCCAATGGCTGGATGATGGCCAGTGCTGGCCGGCGTGCTCCCCGGAGCAACGTGGCATCCTCCACACCGGGTGGGCCGGGACGGACGTGCTCGCACCTGCCGGATGCTAGCAGTCGCCCGCGGCTTGTCAACGAGGCATTTCGTACCAAGCGGGCGGCGCCCGAACTGGACAAATCCGGCCGCGCGCGGCCCAATGGCGGGTCTGCCCAGCCGGGAAGCCACCATGAAGATCGCCTTGCCAGTCCTTGCCGCCGGCGCACTGTGCGCGCTGGCCGCCTGCACCACGACCCCGCCGATGCCAGCCACCCGCCCGACCCCGCCTGTCGCCACCACCACGCCCGCTGCGCCGGAGGACCCGTGGCTGTGGCTGGAGGACATCCATGGCGACAAGCCGCTGCAGTGGGTGGATGGGCAGAACGCGCGCACCGAGGCCGCGTTTGCCGGCACGCCCGGGTTCGAGGCCGCGCGCCGGCAGGTGCTCGCGGTGCTGGAGTCGGACGCCCGCATCCCGGGCGTGGAGAAGATCGGCACGCACTACTACAACTTCTGGAAGGACAAGGACCATCCGCGCGGCATCTGGCGCCGCACCACGCTGGCGCAATACCGCAAGGCCGCGCCGCGCTGGGAGACCGTGCTCGACCTGGACGCGCTCGGCCAGGCCGAGGGCAAGAGCTGGGTGTGGCATGGCGCGCAGTGCCTGCGTCCGCGGGCGCGCCGCTGCCTGCTGTCGCTGTCGCCGGGTGGCACCGACGCGGTGGTGGTGCGCGAGTTCGACGTGCAGGACAAGGCGTTCGTCGCCGACGGCTTCACGCTGCCCGAGGCCAAGACCCAGGTGGCGTGGGTCGACCACGACCATGTGTTCGTGGGCACCGACTTCGGCCCGGGTTCGATGACCCGCTCCAGCTACCCGCGCATCGCCAAGCTGTGGCGGCGCGGCACGCCGCTGGCCGCGGCCACGCTCGTGTACGAGGGCCGCGACGAGGATCTCGCGGTCGGTGCGGTGCGTGACCTCACGCCCGGCTTCGAGCGCGAATTCGTCACCCGCACCATCGACTTCTACACCAGCCAGACCTTCCTGCGCGGCAAGGACGGCAAGCTCACCGCGATCGAGGTGCCGCTCGACGCCAGCGTCGATGCACACCGGCAATGGCTGCTGATCCAGCTGCGCGAGCCATGGACGGTGGCGGGCACGACCTATCCGTCGGGCGCGCTGCTCGCGGCGCCGTTTGATGCGTTCATGGCCGGCGCGCGCGAGTTCGTGGTGCTGTTCGCACCGAGCGCGACCACTTCGCTCGCGGACTACTCGTGGACGCGCCACCACCTGATCCTCAACCTGCTCGACAACGTCGCCAGTCGCCAGGAAGTGCTCACCCCGAGCGCGCACGGCGACTGGCAACGCGCGGCGCTGGTCGGTGCGCCGCCGCTGTCCACGGTCACGGCCAGGGCGGTGGATCCCGACGACGACGACAGCTATTTCCTGCACGTCACCAATTTCCTCGAACCCGACACGCTGTCGCTGGGCACGCTCGGTCGCGGCACCGCGCAGGTGCTCAAGCGTGCGCCCGCGTTCTTCGACGCCGACGCCTACCAGGCCCAGCAGTTCTTCGTGACCTCGAAGGACGGCACCCGCGTGCCGTACTTCCAGCTCGCGCCCAAGGCGCTCAAGCTCGATGGTTCCAACCCGACGCTGCTGTACGGCTACGGCGGCTTCGAGGTGTCGCTGCAGCCGCGCTACAACGGCGTGGTCGGCCAGCAATGGCTGGACAAGGGCGGCGTCTACGTGCTCGCCAACATCCGCGGCGGCGGCGAGTACGGCCCGCGCTGGCACCAGGCCGCGCTCAAGGCCAACCGCCTGCGCGCCTACGAGGACTTCGTCGCGGTGGCCGACGACCTGGTGCGGCGCGGCGTGACCTCGCGCGCGCGCTTGGGCGCGATGGGTGGCAGCAATGGCGGCCTGCTCATGGGCAACATGCTCACGCTCCATCCGCAGCACTTCGGCGCGATCGTGTGCCAGGTGCCGCTGCTGGACATGAAGCGCTACACCCACCTGTCGGCCGGCGCCTCGTGGATCGCCGAGTACGGCGATCCGGACAAGCCCGAGGAATGGGCCTGGATCAAGACCTTCTCGCCCTACCAGAACCTCGCGCCCGGCCGGGACTATCCGCCGGTGCTGTTCTACACCGCCACCAGCGACGACCGCGTCGGTCCGGTGCAGGCGCGCAAGATGGCGGCGCGCATGGAGCAGCTGGGCTACTCCAAAGTGTGGTTCTACGAGAACCGCGAAGGCGGCCATGGCGCGGCCGCCGATGCGCGCCAGTCGGCCTCGATGTGGGCGCTCAGCTACGGCTTCCTGTGGCAGCAACTGGGTGGCGCCGGCCACTGACGCAGGCGCGGGCCGGCCCGCGCATCCGGCGCCGGCCGCCGGGGCCGGGCGCGTCCCGGCCGGCCGCCGTCGACCGCGGCGTGTCGCTTTTCGCGCTCGACTGCGTTTCCGCCATGGGTGAGGCCCCGCGTCGGGGCAGCCGCCCAGTCGCGGGAGGGTCGCCATGGTCCGGAGGTCAAGCGCATGCCGGCGGGTTGCCACTGCGGCGTCGCCCACGCGGGCGGCTGATGTCCACGCGCCGACCTGTCGTCACGTAGGCACGGACGCCGGCTTCCGGCAGGCCCGCACCGCAGCCCGTGACGACGCACCCGATGGCAGGTGCGTCCTCCACCGCGCCGCCGGCAACGCGGCCGCCCGTGGTGGCGCGTGCGCGGGTTGCGGGTGCGCCGAAGGGTCCGCGCGATGAGCGCGCGCCGCGACCGCGTGGATGCGTGGACAGCGCTCACGCCGCAGCGGCCGCGGCGCCCGGCGGAGATCGCGCTCGTCCTCGTGCGCAATGCGATTCCGTGGATCGGCATCGGCTGGTTTGGCGGGTCGGTCGCGCAGTTCCTGCTGCTGAGCGTGTTCGGCTTTGGCCTGACCATCGCCAACATCGGGCTGGCCGGCGTGAGCGTGATGAACCTGCGCGGCACCGGTGGCGCGGCGCCGGGCCGGATCGGCGTGGCCACGCTGCTCAATCTGCTCGCGGTCACCGCTTTCCTCGCGGTGCTGCTCACCGCGCTCGGCGGCTGGCCGATCTTCGTCATCGCGGGCGTTGACACCGCGGTGCTGCGGCAACCGGCGCTGTGGTGGTCGGCGCTGGCGATGCAGGTGTCGGCGGCGCCGGGGCTGGTGGCCGAAATCCGCGCCAACGCGCAGTCGTCGTACTCGATCGGGCAACTCAAGGCGCGCGACCAGCCGCGCGTGGGCGCGGCCATGCTCGGGATCGGGGTCAGCCTCGTGCTGTCGGGTTGGGCAGCCAGGCTCGGCGCGTTCGGCGGCACGTTCCTCATGCTCGCCTTCACGGCCTTCTCGCTGCTGCGCGAATTGCGTCCGGACTGGGTGCATCGGGCGATCCGGCCTGCGGACCTGTCGGCGCATTGACCGCGCGTGTCGGGATTTGGCGGATCTCGCGTTTCCGAAATTGACGCTGGGTCAGTCTGCGGAACCGCCACGATGCATGCATGCCGTTGTCATACCCGCTTGTGCCGCGCCGCTCTGGTGGCGGCCCTGTGCGCCGCCCACGCCGCGCACGCGACCACGTTCACGGTGACCAGCGTGGCCGACACCGCGGGTACCTGCCCGAGTCCGGACAGTTGCACGCTGCGCCAGGCCATCACCGATGCCAACGCGGCCGGCGGCGTCAACACGATCGGCTTCGCCATCGCGGGCAGTGGCCTGCACACCATCACGTTGGGCGGCCCGCTGCCGACCAGCACGCACGACCTCACGATCGACGGCTACACCCAGCCGGGCAGTGTGATGAACACGCTGACGCCGGACCAGGGCGGGCTGGACACCGTGCTCGCGATCGAGATCGTCGGCACCGGCAACAGCACCGGCTTGGTAATCCAGGCCAACACCGCCCTCACCGTGCGCGGCCTGGCGCTGAACCATTTCAGCGACGCGATCATCGGCAACGGTGGCAATCCCGACAGTTCGTTCATCACCGTGCAAGGCTGTTTCATCGGCACCAGGGCCGATGGCACCGCCTTCGCTGGCGTGGGCAACACCGGCAGCGCGATCCGCACCGGCTTCAGCGCATCGCAGATCGGCGGCACCCTGCCGTGGCAGCGCAACCTGCTCTCGGGCAACGGCGGCGCCGGCCTGCTCAGCGGCGGACCGACCACGGTCCAGGGCAACCTCATCGGCACCGACCGCAGCGGCACGCTGGCGATCCCCAATGGCACGGCTACCAACTGGGGCGGCGTGATCATCGCCGCGCATGCCGACGTGCATCTGGGCGGCAGCGATCCGGCCGCGCGCAACGTGATCTCGGGCAACCACGGTTGGGGCATCGGCCTGTGGCCGGCCGCGATCGCGGGACATCCGATCGGCGATTTCGAACTCAAGGGCAACTTCATCGGCACCGACTGGAGCGGAACGCGGCCGTTGCCCAACGGCTTTGCCGATCCCGCCGCGGCGAAGTATGGCGGCGGCATCCAGGTCACCCCCGGTCCGGTCGATCTGGGCACCTATCCGATCGGCGGCTTCGGCGTGGGCGAGGCCAACCTCATCGTGGGCAACGACGGTGCCGGCATCGCTTCGAGCGGTTATCCGAACGTGTACTTCAGCAACCTCGGCAACGTCATCCACCACAACCGCGGCGAACACCGCGTCAACGTCGATCTCGGCGGCTTCGGGCCGACGCCCAACGATGCGGACGATGCCGACAGTGGCGCCAACAACCTGCAGAACTACCCGCAGATCCTTGCGGTCTCGCGCGCGGGCGACCAGCTCACCATCACCTATCGCGTCGACAGCGCGGTCGGCAACGCGGCCTATCCGCTGCGCATCGATTTCCATGAGAACCGCCGTGGTGGCAGCGGCGCCTGGCTCGGCGCCGACACCTGCGGCGCCGGCGACGCACAGCAGCCGCGCCAAGTGGTGCTGGACGTGCCCGCCGGCGTCCGCGCGGTTCCGTTCGTGGCCACGGTCACCGACGCCAACGGCTACAGCAGCGAGTTTTCGCCGGCCTACGACGTGATCTACGAGGACGATTTCGACTGAGGGTGCAACGCAGCCACTGCCGGATGTGCGCCAGCACTCCTCGCGTGTCGCGATCGGCCGTGGTTTGCGCTTGTGTGGGTACATGGGCTGTTTGGAACGGAGCAACTGACATGAATACGCTTACGACACGATTTGTCTGGCTGGTACTGCTGGTGGCGCTGGTGATGACCGGTGTCTGCACCGACGCCGTCGCTGTGGAACTGTGCGTGCGCGACGTCGCCGACCTCAACGCGGCGCTGGTGGTGGCTGCCGGTGGACAGTCCACGGTCATCAAGCTGGCGCAGGGCACCTACGCGGTGGCTGGCAGCACCGTCACGCAGGTGCATGCATACGGACCGGTGCAGCTGCTGGGTGGCTATACCAGTGATTGCGCCGCGCGTACGCTGCAACCGTCCAACACCGTGTTCGACGGTGGCATGGCGGACGCGGCGACCCTGATCGCCAATGGCGACGTGCGGGTCGAGGGCGTCACCTTCCGCAACTTCCACGACGTCGCCCTGCTGGTCGAGGAGGACCAGGACGACGGCTACGTCAAGGTCGCGAACAACGTGTTCGATGGCGTGGGTGCCGTGGTCACCCCGCACTCGGCCGGACCCTTCAGCCTCAGCTTCAACAACAACCTGGTCCACGACTACCACGGCACCCAATGGAGCACGGCGGTGTGGCTGGTCGACGACGGCCCGCTGCACGTCGACGGCAACACCATCGTCGACACCGGCGATGTCGGCTTGCAGGTGTGCGGGCACGGCGAGGTCGAACTGGGCAACAACATCGTATGGAACAACGCCGGGCGCGACGTGCGGGTGTCCTGCGACAGCCAGCCCCAGCCACGCTCGGCGCTGTTCCAGGACAATCTCTACGGCACCATCTACGGCAGCGAGGCCACGGGTTCCTACGGCAGCCTGCACACCGATCCCTTGTTCACCAACGCGGCCGGCGGCAACTACCACCTGCAGGACGCTTCTGCCGCGATCAACAGCGGCAATGCCGCGCTGTCGCATCCGGGCGTGGACCTGGACGGCAATCCGCGTGTGGTCGGCTCGACCATCGACCGCGGCGCGTACGAGTCGGCGGTGGATGACACCATCCCGGCCACGCTGACCGTGACCAACACCAACGATTCCGGCGCCGGGTCGTTGCGCCAGGCGATCCTCGACGCCAACGCCAACCCTGATTTCACCTTCATCGACTTCGACATTGCCGGCGCCTGCCCGCACACCATCGCGGTGACTTCGGCCAACCTGCCCACCCTCACCAACGGTGTGCGCATCGATGGCTATTCGCAACCGGGCAGTTCGGCCAACAGCGCGGTGCAGGGCGACAACGCCACCCGCTGCATCGTGCTCAACGGGCTGGGCCAGCGCACTACCGGACTGGCCTTCTCGGGTTCGAGCGACGAGCAGTTCTGGCTGCAGGGACTGGTCGTGGAAGGCTTCACCAGCAACGGCCTCAGCATCAGCGGCGGCACCGGTGCGCTGGTCTGGGGCAACCAGTTCGGCGGGCGCTTCCACGGTGCCACGCTGCTGCCCAACGGCAACAACATCCTGCTGGTCGGCAATTCGCACAGCGCGCAAGTCGGAGGTGACGCACCGGCCCAGCTCAATGTGATCGACGGTGCCACCACGGCCGGTGTCCTGATCACCGGTCTTGCCCCGTACCTGTCGACCGGCAATCGCGTGATCGGCAACCTGATCGGAACCTGGGGCGGCGAGACCGGCGTGCTGGTCGGCAATGCCGTCGGCGTGGAGCTGGACAGCAGCAACAACACCGTGCGTGACAACGTCATCGTCGGCAGCGGCAGCGACGGCGTGCGGCTGGGCGGCGCGTTCGCGAGCCACAACACCGTGCAGGGCAACCGCATCGGGCGCACCGATACCGTGTGCGTGATCCTTCCGGTCCCGTTCTGCTACAACGACGACGCTGCCAACGCCCGTCATGGCGTGCGCATCGACTCCGGCGCGCATGACAACCTCGTGCAGTCCAACACCATCTGGTACAACGCTGCCACCGGCATCTCGGTCGCGGGCAGCGGCAAGGGCAACGAGCTGTCGGCCAATTCCATCTACCAGAACGCCGGCTACGGCATCGATCTCGAAGGCGTCGGCGCCAACGACAATGATGCCGATCCCAACGCCGCGAACCTGCCCAATCGCGGGCTCAACTACCCCGTGCCGCTGCGCGCCTACGGCGGTGCGCGCCACGGCAGCGTCGAGGGCACGCTGAGCTCCACCAACGGCAGCTACCTGATCCAGGTGTTTTCGTCGGCCACCGCCGACAACGAGCCCACCGGCGAAGGCGAGACGTTCCATCGCATCGGCATCGCGCAGATCAGCAACGCCGGCGCCAATGGCAATGGCAGCGATTCCTTCCGCATCGCCTTCAGCAGTCCCGCAGCGAGTCTGGCCGGGCGCGTGGTCACGCTGACCGCGATCGACGAGGATGGCAACACCTCGGAGTTCTCCAGCCCGGTGGCCTACGCCTGCGACGTGATCTACCGCAACGGCTTCGATGACGCCGAGGGCGACCAGTGCCCGCAGCCGTGAGCCGGCATCGGCGTAGCGGCCGCCAGGCGCGTGCGCCGGTTGCAGGTTAGAACGCCGGCCACGGATGAGCGGATGCGGACCAGGCACCCAGGTGCCTGGTCCGCACGGACGCCTGCGCGCCCGCGGCCGCTGCGCGTGGCGCGGGTGCGTGCGGCGGCACCTGCGCATGCACTATGCTGCGCGCCCCTGCGCCGGCTGGTCGGGCGCGGGCCTGCCCGAGACGGAGTGGACATGTCGCTGGATCGAGTCAGTGCCGGTGCCAAGGTGCCGGACGAAATCAACGTCGTCATCGAAATCCCCAAGGATGCCGAGCCGGTCAAGTACGAGGTCGACAAGGCCAGCGGCGCGATCTTCGTCGATCGCGTGCTGTCCACGCCGATGCGCTATCCGTGCAACTACGGCTACGTGCCGCGCACGCTCGGTGGCGACGGTGATCCGCTCGATGCGCTGGTGATCCTGCCGCTGCCGCTGGTGCCCGGCGCGGTGATCCGCTGCCTGCCGGTGGGCATGCTGCGCATGACCGACGAGGCCGGCGCCGACGAGAAGCTCATCGTGGTGCCGCACCACCGCACCTTCGCCGGCTATGCCCACATCAGCGACATCAGCCAGGTGTCGGGCCACTGGCTCGAACGCATCGGCCATTTCTTCGAGCACTACAAGGACCTCGAACAGGGCAAGTGGGTCAAGCTCGACGGCTGGGCCGATGCCGCGGCCGCCAAGCGCGAGATCGAGGCCGCGGTGGTGCGCTACGCGCAGGCGCGCGGCTGATGCGCCCGTCACGCGGACGGCGACGCTGAGCCGGCGCGTGGCCGCGACCGCCCGCGCCTGAATCGACGAGGCCAGCCGCCATGCTCAACCTGTTCGGCGCGGTCGCGTGCAGCGTACTGGTGTCGGTGCTGCTCAAGCTCGCGCCGCGCTGGCGCATCGCGATCGATGTCGCGATCGCCTGCAACTACGCCTGCGCGATGGTCGCCACCGCACTGCTGCTGCAGCCGTGGCGATCGGCGCCGCCGACCGCGCAGTGGCCGTGGCCGAGCCTGCTCGCGCTCGGGCTGTTGTTGCCGACGATCTTCCTCGTGCTCGCGCGTTCGGTACGCGAGGCCGGCATCGTGCGCAGCGACGTGGCGCAGCGCCTGTCGTTGCTGCTGCCGTTGCTGGCCGCGTTCGTGCTGTTCGGCGAGCGTGCCAGTGCCACCAAGCTCGCGGGTGGCGCGCTGGGGCTGCTGGCCCTGCTGGCGCTGGTGTGGCGTGGCCGCGCGCAGCCGGCGCCGGTACGCGCCGGCGCCGCGTGGCCGCTGCTGGTGTTCGCGGGCTTCGGCGTGATCGACATCCTGTTCAAGCGCGTCGCCGCGAGCGGGCTGGCACTGGGCCTGGCGCTGCAGGTCGTGTTCGTGCTCGCGCTGGTGGTGGCCGTGCTCATCAGCGCCGCGCGCCGCAGCGCGCCGGATTGGCGCAGTTGCGGCGCGGGGCTCGTGCTCGGCCTGTTCAACTTCGGCAACATCCTGTTCTACCTGCGCGCGCACCGCGCGTTGCCCGACGCGCCCGCGCTGGTGTTCGCGGGCATGAACCTCGGTGTGGTCGTGCTCGGTGCGCTCACCGGCCTGGTGCTGTTCGGCGAGCGCCTGGGCCGCATCAATCTGGCCGGGCTCGGCCTTGCGCTGGTGGCGATCACGTTGCTTGCGCGCGGCTGAGCCGCCGCGCCGCGGACAGCCGCGCCGGCGGCGCACTATGCTGTAGGCGACGAGGGCAACCTGGAGTGGACATGGGCGCAGCGGCATTCCGCAGCGAAGAGGATGGCGAGCGCGTCACGCTGGTGTTCAGCGGTCGCTTCGACACGGCCGGCACCCTGGGCGTGCAGGACGCGGTGCTCGGCCGCATCGCGCAGGTGGCGCCGGCGCAGTGCCTGCGCTTCGACCTCGCCGCGGTGGAGTTCGTCGCATCGGGCTTCCTGCGCCTGTGCATCCAGGCCACGCGCACACTCGGCCGCGAGCGTTTCGAGCTCGCGCGCCCAGGCCCGCTGGTGCGCGAGGTGCTGGCCATGGCGGGGCTGGACCAGCATCTGCGCATCGTCGATTCCGGCGCGGCGTGAACACGCCCGGGCCCGCGCGCTGGCACGTCACGCCCGATCGCGAGGGACTGGCGAGCCTGCAGCAGCAGGCGGCGGACTGGCTGCAGCGCAGCGGCGTCGAGGCCCGTCGCGCCCAGCACATCCTGCTCGCGCTCGACGAACTGGCCGCCAATGTGGTCGAGCACGGGCGGGCGGCGCACTGGCTGCAGCTGGACCTGGCCAGCCTGGAGGACGCGGTGGAACTGGAACTGCGTGACGATGCGGCCGCGTTCGACCCCACCCGGGTGGCGGAGGCGGCCGGTGGCGAGCCTGGCATCGGCGGCCATGGTCTGCGCCTGGTGCGACGCCTGGCCAGCGCGTTCGAATACCGGCGCGTGCACGGCCACAACCGCGTGCGCCTGCGCTTCGCGCGCACCGGCGACTGAAGGCGGCCGGGCGCGCCTGCGGGTCTTCAGGCCGGCGTGCCGCGCTGCATCGCCAGCAGCGTGACATCGTCCTGCGGGACCTGGTCGCACCAGGCCAGCACCTCGGCCACGATCGCATCGGCCACGGCCTCGGGCGGCAGCCCGCGCGCGGCACCCAGTCGCGCGAGCAGGCGCGCCTGGCCGTAGAGTCCGGCATCGGCGCCGGCTTCGGTCACGCCGTCGGTGTACAGCAGCAGGGTGTCGCCGCTGGCGAGCTGCAGCTGCGTATCGGCGTAGTCGAGGGCATCGAATGCGCCCACCAGCGCGCCGTGGCCGTCGATCACCTCGATGCGGCCGTCGGCGCGCAGCAGCAGCGGCGGCGGATGTCCGCCACAGGCCAGCGTGAGCCGGCCGTCGCGCCAGCGATAGTGGGCGAGCACGAGCGTGACGAACATGCCGTCGTGGCCGCCGGTGGCCAGCACGTGGTTGACCGCGGCCAGTGTCTGCGCGGGCGTGCGCGTGGCGCTGGCGAAATCGCGCAGGTGGGTGCGCACCATGGTCATGTACAGCGCCGCCGGCGTGCCCTTGCCGCACACGTCGGCGACCACCAGCGCGACGGTGTCGCGGTCGAGCAGCCACGCATCGTAGAAGTCACCGCTCATGAGCGTGGCCGGCTGGCACAGGCCGTGGAAGCGGAAGCCCGGCGTGGGGCCGGCATCGCGGCTCCACTGCGGCCAGGGCGGCGGCAGCAGGCGCTGCTGGATCTCGCGCGCGGCGGCCAGCTCGCCCTCGATGCGCTGACGCTGCGCGGCCTCGCGCATGCGCTCGGCCTGGCTGTAGGCGAGCGCATCGAGCATGTCGTCGAAGGTGTGCGCGAACTGGCCCAGTTCGTCGCGGCGCGAGGTGATGCCGGTGCGCTGCGTGGCATCGCCATGCCGCACCGCGCCGGCGACGCGACGCAGGGCATCGAGCGGGCGCGTGAGGCGCCGCGTGGTCCACGCCAGCGTGAACAGCACCAGCACCAGGGCCGCCAGTGACAGCGCGAGCTGGCGAGCGAGCTGTGCCCGCGCATTGGCCAGCACGCGGTCCTCCTCCAGCAGCGCGACCATGCTCCAGCCGGTGTCGCCCACGGGTGCCCACGACAGCCACAGCGGGCCGGCGGACACGCGGCTGGCGTCGATTTCGAGCAGGCCGCTCTCGCCCCGCTGCATGGCCTTGCCGGCCTGCTCCAGCTGCGGCAGCTCGAGCTTGCGCGCGATGTCGAAGATGCCATCGCCCGGCGCGCGGATGTCACCGGCCTGGGTCAGGTAGTGGCCATGCGCATCGACCAGCCGGCTGGCACCGCCCCATGGGCTTTGCCAGCCGGTGTCGAACGCATCCAGCGCGATGTCCGCGGTCACCACCGCGCGTTCGCCCGCGCGGGTGTGCCAGGGCACCGAGTAGGTCACCATGCGCACGTCGCCGATGCCGGTGTCGAAGTACGGCTCGGTCCAGTACGGCGCCCCGCTGCGCAGCGGTTCCACGAACCAGTCGCGCGTGCTGTAGTGGACCTGGCTGTCGGGCTGTTGCAGCAGCGTGAGGCGGCCACCGATGCGGCCGGCGTAGTACACGGGGTGGTCGCTCGCGGACTCGAAGGCAATCGCGCTGCCGTAGATGTCGGGCGTCTGCCCGACCACGCCGCCGAGCACGTCGAGCAGGGTGGCCGGGGCGCGGTCGAGGTGGCCCGAGCCCAGAAACCAGGCCGCCGAGCGTGTCGCCTGCATCACGCCGGCCAGGCGCGCGGCCAGTGCCGCGGCGCGCTGGCGCGTGACCTCGACCAGGAACGCGCGCGCCTGGCGTTCGGCCTCCACGCGATCGTCGCGGTAGCCCACGTACATGCGCACGCCCTCGGTCACCAGCAGCAGCAGCGCGATCGCGACGATGAGGCGCGCATGCAGGCGCGAGGACAAGCGCGCGAGCCGGCGCCATGCCTTCATGCGCTCGCCGCGGCCTGCGCCCGCATCTGTGCGCGCAGGCGCTGGCCCAACTCGGAGTGGATGTTGGGGGCGTCGTAGTCGAAGCCGGGGTCGGCCACGTGGTTGTACACGAGCCGGTCCTGCGCGGGCGTGACGCCCGGCGAAACGCCACTGAACACGAAGCCGAGCGCCTCGATCGCGGTGGCCATGCGCGCGCTTGCCGGATCGACCAGCGGCACCTGCAGCTCGATCACGGCCATGCGTTCGCGGCGCAACTGCGCCAGCCGCGCGCGCAGCGTGGGCAGGGTGTCCTCGCCCCAGCCATCGACCCGGAGCTGGGCCAGCTCCAGCCCGCCATGCAGCGCCGCATCGACGCTGCCGTGGGCGGGCAGCGCCGGGCTCGCGGCAGGCGCGTCGAGCAGCTGCAACGGCACCTCCAGCGCCTGGTAGATCGCCTGCAGCAGCGCGCGCTGCGCAGGCGCGACCACCGCGCTGCGCGCGGCGCGCGCGTCCGGGTCGAGGTAGCGCACCGCGAGCATGCAGCTTTCGCGCTGCGGCAGCGCCTCGGCGATGCGGCGAAAGCGCAGCGATGCCGGCGCATGGCCGGGCAGCAACGCGCAGTCGCGAAAGCCGAGCTCGTGCATGAAGCGCTGGGTCCACGGGTGGGCCGTCACCGCATGCGTGTACAGCTGGCGCAGGCCGCGTTGCCGCGCGAGCTCGAGCAGGAAGTCGCCGAGCCGACGCGCCACGCCCTGGCCGCGGTACTGCATGCGCGTGACCACGATCGCAAGCTCGGCGCCGGCCGGATGTTGCGGATCGAGCACGAGCGCGGCGTGTCCCGCGATCGCGCCGCCCGCCGTCACCGCCAGCGCCGACACCAGCGCGCCGCTGCGGTTGAGCGCGACCACGCGCTCGGGAAAGTAGATGTGCTCGTAGGGATACGAGTAGCCGTAGGCGTCGTGGATCAGGCGCGACACCTCCAGCGCGTCGTCCTCGCGCAGCAGGCGCACCTCGGCCACGGGTTCGGCGGCAGGTTCGGCGGCAGGTTCGGCGCGCTCGCCGATCGGCGCGAGCGCGCGGTACTTGAGCAGGCGCGTCTGCTTGCCGCCGCGACCGAGGTTGCGGTATTCGACCTCGTCGAAGGCGCTGCGCATCAGGTGCATGCCCAGCGCCGACTGCAGCTGGCCCTGCGGCGCACGCGCGGGATCGTAGGCCGGGATGCGAGCGGGATCGAACGGCAGGCCCTGGTCGTCGATGAGGATTTCGAGCCCGAGCGGGTGGCGCTGCAGGGTGAGGTCGAAGCAGTGCAGCTCGGCCGCTGCGAACGCATGGCGCACGACGTTGGAGACGGCTTCCTCCACACCCAGCTCGATCTGCGCCAGTTCGCGCTCGCCGAAGCCGAGCGCGGCCGCATGGCTGCGGGTGAGCGCGCAGGCCAGCGCGATCGCCGCGACCTCGTTGGTCAGCGTGAGGCGGCAGGCGCCCGCGGGCAGGCTGGCCTCAGCGCTGCTCATGGCGACGGTCGATCACGCGCTTGAGCTTGCCCGAGCGCGTGTTGATTTCGAGGCCGCCCGGTGCGACCCAGTCGATCTGCAGCGGATGGATCAGCGCCTGCGCGATGAGGTCGGGCAGCATCGGCCGCTCGGCATGCAGGCGGCGCACGATCGTGTCGGCCAGCGCCGCCCGTGCCGCTGCCGCGGCTTCGCTGGCGATGCGCACGGTGAGCCGGTCGCGCTGTTGCACGTGCTCGACCAGCAGCTGGAACTCGAACGCGCCCAGCTCCGCGCGGCATTCGCCGAGCACGCGGCGCACGTCCTCGATGTAGAGCGTGGCCGGACCCACGCGCGCGCCTTCCTCGCTGCGGCCCATGAGGCGGAACCGGCGGTCGGGCGTGCCCGCGGGTTCGCTCCAGCAGGCCATGTCGCCGGCCGGGTAGCGGATGATGGGCATGAGCAGACGCGTGAGGTTGGTCACCACCACGCGCCCGACCTTGTCGGTTTCGCGGATCGGCGTGCCGTCGACCTCGTCGATGATTTCGATGATCGCGTAGCGGCTGAACATGCGGTGCTCGTCCGGGCCGCAGGAATCATCGTCGTAGCCGAGCAGACCCGCATCGACGCTGGCATAGCCGACCGAGCGCGCCTGGGCGGCGGGAAACGCGCGCGCGAGCGTGTTGCGCTGCTCGGCATACATGGATTCGCCGCCGAACAGCAGCCGGCGCACGCCGGGTGCGGTTTTGCCCGCGTTGATGTAGTGCGCCGCCAGCGTCAGCAGCGTGGTGGGCGTGCCGACCAGCGTGGTCAGGCCAAAGTCGGCGATCGCATGTTCTACCGTGTCGGGGTCGGCGCGCCCCGACAGCGGCAGCTGCAGCGTGTTGGCACGGGCGTGGTCGAGCGAGCGCATGATGAAGATGAACGACGAGTACAGGTCGCCGACGTAGAACAGGTTGGCGATGCGCTCGCCATCGTGCAGGCCGCCTGCATCGAGCCCCATGCCGAACACGCCGGTGAAGGCTTCCCATTCGACGCGGCTGTAGATCGAGAACTTGGGTTCGCCGGTGGTGCCGCCACTCTTGAACACCATGCCGTCATGGATCGGGCCGGTGAGCAGACGGTTGTCGCGCTGGGTGTTGGCGGCCCAGAACGCCTTCTGCTCGACCAGCGGCAGTTGCTCCAGCGTGGGCCGCGAGGGCAGGCCGGCGTACAGCTCGCGGTAGTAGGGCGACAGTTCGCGCGCGACTGCCACCAGGGTGTCCAGCTCGTAGTGGGTGATCATGCCAGGTCTCGCAGGTCGACGATGGGTTTGAGCTTGCCGGTGACCGGCGCGGTCACGAACCCGGCGAGGGCGACGGCCTCGAGCTGCAACCCGCTCGATGCGAGCGGGCCATCGACTTCCTCGCGCAGCACCGGGTCATGCGCGAGCAGCAGCGCGCGCAGCGCGGCGGGATCGTGGCCCGCGCCCTCGAGCACGCGCACCTTGATCGTGTAGGCACGGCCGTCGTGGTCGAGTTCGATCTGCAGCGGCCCGTCGTAGCCGGCGTGGTCGGCCAGCGTCTTGACGAAGCGGTGGTAGCTGAGGAAGTTGCCGACGCGGAACACGTCGCCACAGCGCCCGAGCAGCTGGAACCGTGGCGCGGCGCGGCCGCATGGGCATGGCGCGTCGACCCAGCGACCCATGTCGCCGATCTCGTAGCGCTGCACCGGCGCGGCCGCACGGCGCAGCGAGGTGAACACCAGCCGCCCGGCCTGGCCCGGCGCGACCGCGCGGTCGGCCTCGGGGTCGAGGATTTCCAGGTACTGCGACTGGGTCAGCACATGGTAGGTGGTGTCCTCGCAGTGCGGGCACTGGTAGCCGAGCGGACCGGCGTCGTTGCTGCCGTAGGACGCCGCGCGGACGAGTTCGACGCCGAATTCGTCGTGCAGGCGCTGGCGCAGCGCGCCGCTCATGTGCTCGCCACCGAAGAACACCTTGCGGATGCCGCGATACTCGCGCAGCAGCGGCGCCTGCTGCTCGAACAGCTGGCCCAGGTAGAACGGCATGCCCAGCAGCGTGTCGACCTTGCGCTCGACGATCGTGCGCGCGACCTCGGCCAGGTCGTCGATGCCGGCCATCGGCAGCTGCGCCGCGCCGAGGTTTTCCAGGATCGTCCAGAAGCTGATGAAGCCGCCGTACAGATGCCCGGCCATGAACAGGTTGATGCAGCGGTCGCGGGCCGGATCGAGCCCGGCCGCACGCAGGCCGTCGGCCGCAGCGCGCATCTGCGCGTGGTAGTCGTCCCAGCTGTAGGCCGAGAACTTGGGCGCGCCCGAACTGCCGCCACTGCGCACGAGCACGTGCGCCAGCGCGGGGTCGGGTTGCAGCGCGAGGAACGCGGCCTTGTCCATCACCGGCGTGCCCGCGCGCAGCGGGTTGGCGGGCGCGGCGAGTTCCTCGAAGCTCGACACCTGCGCCAGCGCCTGGCCCAGTTCCAGGCCGACGCGCCGGCTGTAGCGCTGCAGCGCGTACACGCCATCGTGCGGTTCGCCGGCGTAGCCTCCGAGTTGTTCGCCCACGCATGTGACGCGCGTGACGCCGGCGGCGATGAGGCGCCCGGCGAGTTCCGCGATGCGGCGCACCGGCGCGGCCAGCCCGGCGGTCTGCAGCCAGCGCCGCATCGGCCGCAGCGTGTCGACGACCTGCGCGGCCTGCAGCGGCTTGATCCAGATGCTGCGGAACAGCGGCGAGGCGCGCAGCGCCGGATGGTCCTCGGCGAACACGCGCCAGCCGCGATCGGGCGCGCTGAACACGCGCGTGGTGTCGGAACAGGCCGTCTCGAGGCTGGCCAGCAACTGCGCGGTGCTGATCTCGGCCCACTCCTGCTGCTGCGGTTCGGCACCGGGCGCGCGCGGCAGCTGCGCCGACACGCGCGCCAGCACGCGCGCGAAGCGCTCGGCGAAGGCGAACAGCGCGGCGCGGTCGCCGACTTCGACGTACAGGCACTGCGGGCTGGAGCAGGCCTGCTGTTCGAGCAGGCACACGTCGCGCGCGGCCGCGGCCAGCACCGTCTCGTCGTCGAGGCACTCCGCGGCGAGATAGGCGAAGGAAATCTTGTGACCCCAGTCGATCACGCGGCAGCCGCTGGGCGCGAGCGCGCCGATCGAGGCGATGGCGGCCTCGCCGCCCCATGCCGCGATGCCGTCGGCCAGTGCGAACAGGCCATGCAGGCGCGCGATCTGGCGTGACGGCACCGCCACCACGCTGATGAACGGCGCGAGCGTGCCGCTCGCATCCAGTGCCAGCAGCGCCGCCAGCAGCTGCTGGGCGAACGGCGGCACCTGGCTGCTGGTCTTGAGCACGTTGAGGTTGCCCGCGAGCAGGCCTTCGATCACCGACAGCGGCGCCACCGTGGGCACGTTGCCCGGCGCCACGTGTACGAGCAGGCCCAGCGGCGCCCAGGCCTCGAACGCGTCGGCATCGCCGTCGATGCGGCGCGGCACCTGCGGGCGCAGGCTGCCCAGTTCGCGCTGCAGCTTGGCGCGCAGCGCCGCCGGTGCGAGCGTGTCGCGGATCGCCGCGAGCGCGGCCTGCGCCTGCGCGCGATCGGTGGCCGGGTCCTGCTCCAGCGTGTGCAGCAGCGCCGCCACCAGCGCCGCGTCGCGCCCGGCGCCATCGCCGAGCCGCTCGCACAGCGCCGCGGCCGCCTGCAGCAGCGCATCCAGCGGCGCGGCACGCGCGAGGTCGTGGTGCAGTTGCGCGGGCAGTGCCGCCAGGCGCGCGTCGAGCGCGGCATCGTCCAGCCACTGTCCCTGCCACAGATGCGGAGTGCGTGGATCAGGCAGCGATCCGTTCATGCGGCGTTCCCCTTGAGCAGTTCGGCCGCGGCCACCGCGCAGCTGCGGTTCTTGCCCTGGCCGGCGCGCCCGAGCAGGTCAAACCACGGCGCCTCGGCGCCGCAACCGCAGTCGCTGCCTGGATACCATGCGGCAAGGTCGCCCATGAGCACGCTCTGTGTCGGCGCCGCGGTGAAGTAGGGCGCGAGGAAATGCAGGAAGCCGGGGCGGCCGGCCGGCAAGGGTTCCAGCGTGGCCACGTCACGGATCGCTACGCGCGACCACACCGGCACGTGGAAGCGGTGGCGCGGACATTCGACGTAGGGCACGGAGTGTTCGACCGAGCCGTAGCCGTCGCGGATCAAGGCGTTGGCGATGCCCAGCTGTTGTTCGATGCGCGCCTGCAGGTCGGCCTTCGGGATCGCCTTGTCGGCCTGTCCCTTCCAGCCGCCGCCGAAGAAGGTCATCGAGCCGGGCGCGAGCGCGAGCGCCGGCAGCTTGAGTGCCTGCATGCGCTCGAGCGTGGCGTTGACGAAGGCCGGAAAGCCGAAGATGCGCACCGGCAGGCCCTGCTCGGCGAATTCCTGCAGTGCGCGGATCGTGCCGAACACGTCGAACTCGTGGCCGCCCGTGCCGGTGGCGCGCAACACGTAGCGCACCTCGTGCGCCGGTGCGTAGCGGGCCAGCGCGTTGTCGGTCCACGAGGTGCCGACCTTCCAGTCGCGCAGCGGTTCGTAGCCGACCATCAGGTAGTTGACCGGCTCGGCCTGGATCCAGCCGTAGTGGCGGAAGATCCGTTCGACCATCGCCTCGCCCGCGCCGATCGACCAGGCATCGAAGAACATCTGCGACTTCTGCCCGGTGGTGCCCGACGAGGTCAGGTGCAGCACCACCTGCTCGGGCGGCACCGAGCGGATTTCGTGGGTCTTGAAGAAGTTGGCGTGGATCGGCGGCAGCGCGAGGCAGTCGTCGATGCTGTCGACGCGGCCGCTGCGCGGACCCTGCAGCTCGAGCAGGCGTCGATAGAACGGGCTGCGCCCGCGGTGCCAGTCGAGGATCTCGTTCATCGCCGCGACGAACAGCGCATCGGCGGCCGCGCCGTGGGCATAGGGCTCGCGCAGGTCGCCCAGCGCCTGGACCTGCGCAAGGGCGCGTGGATCAGGCACGCGTGGCTGGGAGGATTGCGCGGTCGGGTCCATCGTGCCTCCGGGTGTGGCCGCACGGGGCGGCATGCAGCAGGCGGGGCATCGGTCGTGCCGGTGCGGCCGCGCCGTAGTGGCGCGCCGCGCGCCGGGCGTACCCGGTTGCATCGCCACGCCGGTTCGGCACGCGGCCGCCCCTGTGGTGCCGCGTCGACGATGCGCCCATAGGCTAACCCCTTTGCCGCATTGGCGACCAGTCGCAGCGGCGCCGATCCATGCCATTCGGCAGGTTCGCCCCGGGCACGGGCCGTGGCATGGTGCGGGGCCGACGGCGCGACGGCGATGCCCGATGGAGCCACCGAACATGGAATGCCGCCTCATGCGCAGGTTCATCGTACATGCGCTGCTCGCACTCGCCGCACCCTGCGCGGCCGCGATCACGATCGATGGCCGGATCGAACCGGGCGAGTGGGACGGCGCGCGCCACGTCACCGACTTCCGCCAGACCCAACCGCTGACCGGCGAACCGGGCAGCCTGCCCACGCAGGCGTGGATCCTCGCGGTGCCCGAAGGACTCGCGGTCGCGTTCCGCGCGACCCAGCCCGCCCCGGTCGCGCGCACGCGCCAGCGCGTGCAGCGCGACTTCGAGGCGCCGGTCGACCGTGTCAACGTGATGGTCGACTTCAACGGCGACGGCCGCACCGGCTACGACTTCACGCTCAGCTCCACCAACGGCCTGTTCGATGCCGTCATCACCAACGAGTCGCAGTTCGCCAAGGATTGGGATGGCAGCGTGCGCCATGCGGTGAGTGAGGATGCCGATGGCTGGAACGCGGAGATCCTCATTCCGTGGCACACCGCGCCGATGCACCGCGCCGAAGGCGGCGAACGCACGATCGGCATCTACCTCGACCGCGTGGTCGGCAGCACCGGCGAGCGCATGGGCTGGCCGGTGGCCAGCTTCATGCGCCCGCGCTTCGTGTCCGAGTTCGCGCGCATCCAGGTGCCGGCCTACAGCCAGTCGCTGCTCGCGATCACGCCGTATGCCTCGGCGCTGCATGACCACGTGCGCGGTCGCGGCGAGTTCGCCGCCGGTGCCGACCTGTTCTGGAAGCCCAATGGTCAGTTCCAGCTCACCGCCAGCGTCAATCCCGATTTCGGCCAGGTCGAGAGCGACGACCTCGTGGTCAACTTCAGTGCCACCGAGACCTTCTTCAGCGACAAGCGTCCGTTCTTCACCGAAAACCAGGGCCTGTTCAACTTCGGCCTGCTCGACGACAACAGCGCGCTGATCTACACCCGGCGCGTGGGCGGGCCGGCCGACGATGGCAGTGGCGCGGGCGACATCGACGCCGCGATCAAGCTCAACGGCAGCCTCGGCACCACCAGCTATGGCGTGCTCGCGGCCGACGAGCGCGGCGATGCCGGGCGCCTGTTCGCGGCCGCACGCGTCGCGCACGAGTTCGAGCGGCACAGCGTGGGCGCGCTGCTCACGCACGTGGAGCGGCCGTGGCTGGAGCGCCGCGCCAACGTGCTTGGCATCGACCACCAGTGGCGGCCGACGGCCGCGCTGACCGTGCGCAGCAACCTCGTGGGCAGCGACATCCGCGCGCCGGGCGCGGCCACGCGTGGCTGGGGTGCGACCTCGCTGCTGGACTACACGATGGCCGACGACTGGCGCCAGCAGTGGGCGTTCATGCATTTCGACGACGCGCTCGAGGTCAACGACTTCGGCTATCTCGGGCGCAATGACTTCAACTACCTGCACTGGGAGCTGGGCAAGCGCGTCACCGACCTCGCCGACAGTTCCCGCTACAACTCGCACGACTGGCAGCTGAAACTGGATGCGCTGGACAGCGACCGCGCGCGCCTGCCGCTGCGCCGGCGCGTGCAGCTGAGCCGCTTCAGCGGCCTGCGCTCGGGAGGCAACGAAGGGATCTCGCTGCAGGTGAGCAGCGCCGGCTGGGATGATCGCCTCACGCGCGGACATGGCGCGCTGCGCCTGCCGCCCTCGTTCGAACTGCGCGTGGACGGATCCAGCCCGCGCCATGGCAACTGGGCCCACGAGTGGGAGATCGAACTGGCCAGTGGCGGCCTGGCCGGCAACCACAAGCTGGGTTACGAGATCGAGCTGTCGCCACGCTACTTCCTCAGTGACGCGCTCAGCGTGATCGTCAGCCCGCAGTACGCGGTCACGCCGGATTGGCTCGTGTGGCGCGAGGACAACCTCATCGGCAGCTACCGGCGGCGCTCGCTGGAGTTGGGCGTCGGCGTCGACTGGAACATCAGCGCGCGCCAGGAGCTGCGCTTCAAGCTGCAGGCGATCGGGTTGGATGCGCGCTTGCGCGCTGCCTGGCGCGTCGCCGCCGACGGCCGCGCCGTGCCCAGCGACGATCCGCTGACCGACTTCAGCCTGCGCAACCTCGGCCTGCAGGTCCGCTACCGCTACGAGTTCGCGCCGCTGTCGCACCTGTACCTGGTCTATGGCCGCGGCGGCTTCGCGCTGGACGAGTTCGCGCGCGAGCCACCGCGCCTGCTCGACGACGCCCTGCGCCTGCGCGACGACGAGCAGCTGCTGCTCAAGGTCAACTACCGCTTCGAGATCTGAACCGCGATGCCTGCGCCCATGACGCGCACGGGCGCCCTGCGGCGCCCGTGGGCAGTGCGGCTCGCGCGGGGGGCGCGGGCTCAGTAGCGGTAGTGCTCGGGCTTGTAGGGGCCTTCGACCGGCACGCCGAGGTAGGCGGCCTGCTCGGGCGTGAGCGTGGTGAGCTTGACGCCGATCTTCTCCAGGTGCAGCCGCGCGACTTCCTCGTCGAGCTTCTTGGGCAGGATGTAGACCTTGGGCTGGTACTGGTCCTTGTTGGCCCACAGGTCGATCTGCGCCAGCGTCTGGTTCGAGAACGAGTTGGACATCACGAAGCTCGGGTGGCCGGTGGCGCAGCCGAGGTTGACCAGGCGCCCTTCGGCGAGCAGGAAGATGCTGCGGCCGTCCTTGAACGTGTACTGGTCCACCTGCGGCTTGATGTTGGTGTGCCTGATCCCGGGCAGCGCCTTGAGCGCGTCGACCTGGATCTCGTTGTCGAAGTGGCCGATGTTGCAGACGATGGCCTGGTCCTTCATCGCCTGCAGGTGGGCGAGCGTGAGCACGTCCTTGTTGCCGGTGGTGGTGACGTAGATGTCGCCGCGGCCGAGCGTGGATTCGACCGTGTTGACCTCGAAGCCTTCCATCGCGGCCTGCAGCGCGTTGATCGGGTCGATCTCGGTGACCACCACGCGCGCGCCGTAGGCACGCAGGCTGTGCGCCGAGCCCTTGCCGACGTCGCCATAGCCGCACACCACCGCGACCTTGCCCGCGAGCATCACGTCCATCGCGCGCTTGAGGCCGTCGGCCAGCGACTCGCGGCAGCCGTACAGGTTGTCGAACTTGCTCTTGGTGACCGAGTCGTTGACGTTGATCGCGGGCACCAGCAACTTGCCGGCCTCGGCGAGCTGGTACAGGCGGTGCACGCCGGTGGTGGTCTCCTCGGAGACGCCCTTCCACTCGGCCACGACCTTGTGCCAGTAGCCGGGACGCTCCTTGGCCACGCGCTTGAGCAGGTTCTTGATCACCTGCTCCTCGTGGTTGGCGGACGGCGTATCGACCCAGGTCGAGCCGTTCTCGAGTTCGTAGCCCTTGTGGATCAGCAGGGTCACGTCGCCGCCGTCGTCGACCACGAGCTGCGGGCCCTTGCCGCCGGCGAAGCTCAGCGCATCGAGCGTGCAGTCCCAGTATTGCTCCAGCGTCTCGCCCTTCCACGCGAACACCGGCGTGCCGGCCGCGGCGATCGCGGCGGCGGCGTGGTCCTGGGTCGAGAAGATGTTGCACGAGGCCCAGCGCACGTCGGCGCCGAGGTCCTTGAGCGTCTCGATCAGCACCGCGGTCTGGATCGTCATGTGCAGCGAGCCGGTCACGCGCACGCCCTTGAGCGGCGCCTGCGGCGCGTACTTCTTGCGGATCGACATGAGGCCGGGCATCTCGTGCTCGGCGATGGCGATCTCCTTGCGGCCCCAATCGGCCAGCGTGATGTCGGCGACCTTGTATTCGCCCGCGGCGGGCTTCGTCACAGCGTTCATGGGCAACTCCGGTTCGGTCAGGCTCGCGCGGCGGGCGTGCCGGTGCGATGCGTGAGGTTCAACGGGCGCAGTTGCGGGGGTGGAGCTGGATGCCGGCCGAGCCTGATCCCGGAACCCATGGCCCGGACTTGCAGCGCCCCTCGGCGGCGAGGGGCGCCAGTATATCGCTTGTTCGCGATGAAAGGATCAATGGCCCGTCCCATCCTCGAAGCGGGCGATGTCCTGCAGCGTGGCGCGTGCCTGACGCAGGCTGCGCGCGCCCACGCGGCGATCCAGCCACTGCGCGAGCCGCGAACCGGGCGCGCGGCGCGAGTGCCGGTACATCCAGGCGGTGGCGAGCAGGCCCACGGCGCCGAGCACGCTGCAGCTCCACACGAACGCGGGCGCGCTGTGCCACAGGTCGATGCCCATCATCACCTTCACCTCGAGCATGAAGATCGCCAGCCACAGCAGCCACCACGGCAGGCCCACCCACATGCCCGCCAGCACCTCGCCGCGCTGCAGGGCGCCGATGCGCTTTTGGATGTCGAGCACGGGTGCGCCGTAGTCGACCCTGCCGACCCGGCCCAGCATCACGCCGCCCAGCACCACCACCAGCACGCCGTACCCGAGCAGGAACAGGCCGCAGGCGAGCAGGTGTGGCTCGGCACGGAAGCGGATCGAGGCCATGATGCCGAAATAGATCAGCGCGTCGCCCAGCAGGATCTGCGCGATCTGACCCCAGTACAGCCAGCGCAGGTTGGAGCGCACCGTGTCGAGCTTGCGCTCGCGCAGCCACTGCCACTGCAGCGTGGACTGGCGCTGCAGCTGGCGATCGAGCGCCTGCCAGGCGGACTTGAGGTCATCCAGTTCCAGCGGTCGCGTTGCGGGCGTGTTCATGGGTTCATCTCCTCGCGCAGGCGCTGCTTGAGGCGCGCGATGCGGGTTGCGACGTTGGTTTCGGTGATGCCGAGGATTTCGGCGATGTCGCGCTGGCTGCATTCGTCCAGGTACAGCACCAGCAGCGCGCGGTTGAACGGGTCGAGCCGGTCGATGCAGCGATACAGTTCGTGCACGCGCTGGTCGGTGGCCGGATCGCCCGAGTCGATGCTCGCGTCGTGGCGCTCCTGCAGTGGTTCGTGCCACTGCTCGCGGCGCCCATGTTCGCGCAACTGCGAGATCGCCACGTTGAGCGCGATGCGATACATCCAGGTCGAGAACGGCCGCGTGCCGTCGTAGCCGGGAAACGCGCGCCACAGCTGGGCGGCGATTTCCTGCGCCAGGTCGGCACGCTCATGCGCGTCGCGGCAATAGGTATGTGCCACCTTGAGCACGATGCCGCGATGGCGTTCGAGCAGCTGCTGGAATTGCTGCTGGTGGCGCGCCTGTTCCATTGTCAGTGCCGCACAGTTCATGAACCTCACTCCGGGGTGGCTGCCCGGGTGATTCGCGCGGGAGCGAGGAATATCACATCGCCCGATCCGGCACTGCCGCCGGCGGCGGGGCGTGGCCGGGTCAGCCTTGCCGCGGCACGAACGGATCGAGGTCGAACACGCGCTCGCCACCGGGGTCGGCGCCCGCGGTCACCGTGATGCCGATGCCATCGGCGGTGGTCGCGACGTGGCCATCGAATCCGAGCCGTGCCTCGACCACGGTGCTGCTGCCCAGCGGCACGCGCACGATCTTGTGGTCCATTTCCTGGCCGTCGTCCCACACCGCGATGCGCAGCAGGTCCACTCCTTCGCCGCGGTCGACGCTGCCGCTGGCCTTGCCGCGCACGATCACCTCCACGCGGGCGCGGCCATCGGGACCGGCCGCGCGTTGTACGCCCGCGACCGCCCATTGCGACGGTGCGGTGGCGGCGGGGACATCCTCGGTGCTGGACATGGGAGGACTCGCTCGATTGGGTGGGTGGACCTGCCGCGGCCGCGTTCGGACACGTGCGCCGGCGACGCTACGCCCAAAGGCCGAGGCACGCAATCGGCCGTGTGGACGACCGCCGGTACCCGCAGCGCGCGACGGCCGCGTGCGGCGCGCGGCGCGCTCAGCGCTCGGGCCGCAGCAGCGAACCAAAGCTCAGGTAAAACGCCTGGTGGTCGCCCTCGGCGCGGCCGTAGCCGAGGTACATCGGCCCCAGTGGCGTGCTCAGGCCGAGGAACACGCTGCCGGCCAGGCCCATGTCGCCGAAGCGGATGTCGCGCGGGTCGTCCCAGAATCCGCCGGCTTCGAGGCTGCCGCCCAGGTACACCGGCACGCTGAACAGCGCGCTCGCGTCGGTGAGGCGGTGGAAATAGACCGCGCGGGCCAGCAGCGTCTGCCGCGCGAACAGCTCGTACTCGGTGTAGCCGGACAGGTTGCCCAGGCCGCCCAGCGGGTTGTAGGCCGCGATCAGGTCGGAGCCACCATGGGCGATGTTGGCATGCACGCCCAGCAGCAGGTGGTCCGAGCGTGTCGGCGACCAGGCCCTGTCCCAGCGCAGGCGCGTGACGTTGGCGTTCTCGCCACTGCTGAGCTGGTGCGGCAGGTAGTCGTGGCTGAGGTCGAAGCGCGCGCCGCGGCTGGGGAAGCCGGTGCTGTCGAGGTTGTCGTGGGTGATGCGCAGCTGCAACCCGCCCAGGTCGTTGCGCACGCCGGGCAGGTCCTCGCCCACCTGCAGCAGGGCGCTGGAGTGCACGTACTTGAGCGTGGCCGCGAACTGCCATGTGGGCGTGGGTGCGTAGCCGAACTCCATCGCGGCCATGGTGTTGCGCAGGCGGTATTGGGCGAGATCGACGTGGCCGCCCAGGCGCAGCGGCAGGTTGAATGCCTCGTAGTCGAAGTAGGGCGTGAGGTGGTATTGGCCGGTGCGTCCGAACGGCTGGCGCCACTCGCTGTGCACTCCCGTGGTGCGGCCCAGCTCGACGCGGTTGCGCCACGCGCCGCCATACTGGTTGAGGCCGGTGAAGTTGGCCTCGGCCAGGAGCTGGTAGCTGTTGCGGCCCGCGAAATCGTCGGACAGGCGCAGCCCCGCGCGCAGGAAATTGGGTCCCCAGCCCTTGTCCACGGGCAGCACCAGCAGGCCGGTCTCGTCGCCGCGACGCTCGAAGGTGTAGGTGATGCGCTCGTAACTGCCCTCGCCGAATGCGCGGCCGATCTCGCGCTCGGTGCGCTGTGCGTCGAAGCGCTGGCCGACCAGCGTCGACAACCGGTTCTCGACGTAACCCGCGGTGCGGCTGCGCGTGTGCGGCACCGACAGGAAGGCGATGAGCGGCGCGTCGAACTTGAGCATGCGGTGGCGCGCCTGGAACGCGGCGTAGCGCTCGGCATCGACCGCGAAGCGCCGCAGTTGCGGCAGCGCGGCCTCGGCGGCAGCCTCGCCGATCGCGACACCGCGCTGCGCCTGATCGAAGTCGGCGCTGCCCAGGTCGCCCAGGTCGGGCTTGAGCAGGACATCGCCGGCGCCGAGCGTGGCGAGCTGGGCGTCGGTCTCGCGCCGCATGAGCGCGGTGAGCATCTGGTTGGCGATCGCAAACGGCGAGTTGAGCTGGCTGTCGGGCGCCAGCACCGCGCTCACGTCCACCGCGATGACGCGCGTGGCGCCCATCTCGCGCGCGATGTCGATGGGCACGTTGTCGGCGATGCCGCCGTCCACGAGCAGGCGGCCATTGACGCGGATCGGCGCGATCGCGCTCGGTACCGACATGCTGGCGCGGATCGCCTGGGCGAGGTCACCGCTGGCGAACACCACCTTTTCGCCGCTGCCGATGTCGGTGGCGATCGCGCGAAACGGGATCGGCAGCTGGTCGAAGTCGGTGATGTCGAGCGTGGACAGCAGCAGCCGGCGCAGGATCAGCTGCAACTTCTGGCCCTGGATCATGCCGCGCGGCAGTGCGATCCGGCCGTCCTTGAGGCCGAGCTCCACCGCGGCCGGGAAGTGCAGCTCGTCCTCCTTGCGCCACATCGGCAGGTCGTCGCGCACCGGGTCGTCGCGGAAGGTGTCCTTCCAGTCGATGCCATTGAGCGTTGTGAGGATCTCGTCGGCCGTATAGCCGGCCGCATACATGCCGCCCACGATCGCGCCCATCGAGGTGCCGGTGATGCAGTCGATCGCGATGCGCTCGCGTTCGAGCACCTTGAGCACGCCGATGTGGGCGGCGCCGCGCGCACCGCCACCGCCGAGCACGAGGCAGGTGCGTGGCGCGGGGGTCGAGTCGGCTGCGATGGCGGTTGGGCCGGGAGTGGCGGCTAGACCGAGGACGAGGCAGGCAAGAGCGGCAAGACGCATCGGATCGCAGGTCGTGGCGGTATGGGGTGCGGCATTGTGGCGCGAGTGCGGGTGCCGATGAAATGGCGCTGGCACGCACCGGCGCGGTCGCCACCGTGGCCTGTAGCCCGCCGGTCGCTCGTCGCGCCTGCGGGCGCCCTTGTGGGAATCGGCACCGCACCGCGTAACAGTCAGGCAGATCCCCTGTCGCCGGAGAACGCCATGTACCGCCAGTTCGCGATCCCTCCATCGTTCCATGCCGCCGCCCTGGCGGCGCTCGCCTTGCTGGCCGCACCAGCCCACGCCGACTTCCTCTACGGCCGCATCGTGCCCGGCGCCAGCGCGCAGGCCAACAACGACTCCGCGGCGGTCGATGTCTCGGCCGACGGGCGCACGGTGGTGTTTTCCTCGGCCGCCACCAACTGGGGACCGGATGACGGCTTCTACGGCACGCGCGCACTTGCGGTTGATCTCGATCTGAACGTGATCGAGACGGTGTCGAGAACGAGTGCCGGCGTGGTGTTCCGCGGCGAGACCCCGGTGGTTTCCTCCGATGGCCGCTACGTCGCCTTCCTCAGCAACAACAGCCCGTTCGGCAGTGGCTGGCAGGTCGTGCGCAAGGACCGCCACACCGGCGAGGTCAAGGTCGCCAGCTCCGATGCGGCGTGGACGCCCGCCAACAACTTCGTGCAGGACGATGGCCTGGCGATCTCGGCCGACGGCCGCTACGTGGTGTTCGTGGCCTCATCGAGCAACCTCGGCGTGGCCACCGGAGGCCAGGACCAGGTCATCGTCAAGGACATGGTGAGCGGGCAGGTCAGGGTCGCCTCGCTCAAGAGCGATGGCAGCCCTTCGGACGGCTATTGCTACATCGTCCCGCGCATGGTGTCGGCCGATGGCCGCTACGTGGGGATGAACTGCGACGGCACTCTGGCGCCGGGCGTGATCGGTCGCCAGACCTGGGTGAGGGACCTGCAAACCAACACCACGGAGCTCGTGAGTCGCGTCGGCGCCAACGGACCGGCGAGCACCGCCTTCACCTACGGGCTGGCGCTGTCGCCGAGCGGCCGCTTCGTCACGTTCCGCAACGCCTGCTATGGCGGCCTCGGCCAAGTGGGCGGCAGCTGCGAAGGCAACAGCGGCGTGTATCTGCGCGACCGCCAGACCCAGACCACCTATCCGGTGCCACGGCCGGCGGTGATTCCGACCAGCTACGCCAACTACTGCCAGGCCTCGTCGGTGTCGGACATCGGCACGATCGTCATGGCCTGCGCGTACAAGTCCGACGGCGTCAACCAGCGCTCACAGGTGTTCGTCTACGTGCCGAGCCCGAACGACCTGGGTCAGGGCACGCACGAGATCATCAGCGTGCGCAGCGCCGATGGACAGCCCGGCAACAACGATTCGGGCTACTCGCTCGCGGTCAACGCCAATGGCCTGTCGATGGTGTTCGAGTCCAAGGCCAGTGATCTCGACCCGGACGACACCAACGGCCGCAGCGACATCTTCGTCCTCGCCGACGAGTCGATGTTCACCGACGTGATCTTCGCCGACGGTTTCGAGCAGCCCTGAGCCTGCACCCGTTCAGCGCTGCGTGCGCAGCAGTGGCGGCAACTGCGCGCGCAGCGCCGCGCCGCGTTCACGCAACTGCATGCGCGCATCGCGGTCACCGCGTGCGGCCCGCACCTGCAGGTCGAGCAGTTCGAGTTCGGCGGCGGCATGCGCCGCGTAGTCGACCGCATGGGCCGCGCGCAGGTCCGCGACCAGCGCGCCGGCCGCGTCCAGGTCGCCACGCAGCAGCTCGATGCGCGCGAGTACCACGCCGGCGTGGGCGCGAAACGGATGCTGTGCGGGCAGGATCGCGAGCGCGGCGGCGTGGGTGCTGCGCGCCAGCGCCCAGGCTTCGTCCAGCTTGCCGGTGCCGGCCAGCACCTGGGCCAGGCTCGATCCGAAGATGATGACTTCGGGATGGCGCTCGCCATGGCGTGCGCGGTGGTGCTCCCAGGCTTCACGCAGCAGCGGCAGTCCCGCGTCGGGGTCGCCACTCATCGCGAGCGTGTAACCGAGGCCGCGCCGCGCGATGTCGCTGGTGGGGTTGCCGGGGCCGAGTGCCGCATCGGCAATCGCCAGTGCCTCGCGGTAGCGCGCGACCGCGCCGGCGTAGTCGCCGCGCCGGAACGCGAGCCCGCCCAGTGAAATGAGCGTGGGCACGAGTTGGCCGTTGCGCTCGCCAAGCACGCGCCGGTTGCCGGCCAGCACGCGCTCGAACAGCGCCTGCGCCTCCGCGTCGCGATTGCGCTGCGTGAGCACGGTGGCCAGTGAGTTGAGCGCGAGCAGGGTCTGCGGGTGGTCGGCGCCGAGCTGCTTCTCGTCCAGCGCGAGCGCGGCGCGATACTTGGGCTCGGCCGCGTCGAGCTGGCCCGACTGGCGCAAGGCGCCACCCCAGTTCACGAGCACGCTGGCCACTGCGGGATGTTCGGTGCCGAGCAGCCGTACATACAGCGCATGCGCGCTGGCGAGCGCGGCAATCGCCTCGTCATAGCGACCGGCGCCGGCCAGCGCGACGCCCAGGTCCTGCTGTGCCTGCGCCACCGCGGTGTGGGTGTCGCCGTGCAGTGCGCGCTGCGCCGCAAGCACCTGCTCGAAGCGCTGCACGGCGCCGGCGAAATCACCGCGCGCGTAGGACAGGTCGGCGAGGATGTTGCGATCGCGCACGATCGCCGCGGCGCCGCCGCTGGCCTCATCGAGCTTGAGCGCGGCGTTGGCGTCACGCTCGGCCTGCTCGAGTTCGCCCAGCTGTGCCAGCACGCGCGCCTGCGTGGCCAGCGCCTGTGCGTGCACCGGGGGCGGGGTGCGCGCGAGTTGCGCGGCCAGGCCGGCAAGCAGTTCGCGCGCGGCCTTGGGATCGCCGTTCAGGCGCAGCGCATCGGCGAGGTCCAGCCGCACCTGCAGCAGCGCTGGCGCCGCGGCGTCACCCGCGCCCGCGAGGGCCGCTTCGGCAGCACGCAGCCGTTGCTGCGCGGTTGGATAGTCGCCGATGCGGCGCGCGAGCGTGCCGAGCGTGGCATCGATGTCGGCCGCGAGCAGCGGATCGCTGCCAGGCGCGAGTGCCGCGCGCCGCGCCGCCTCGCCGAGCAATTCGGCCGCGGTGACCTCGCGCCCACGGTTGAGGTCGGGGTCGGCGATCGAGAACATGCTCACCAGCAGGTTGCGCACCGCTTCGGCGCGCTGCGCCTGCCGGTTGGCGATGCGCGCCTGCCACAGCGCCGCGGCGGCGCCCACGAGCACCGCCGCGGCGATCGCCAGCGCGGCGAGGCTGCCGAGGCGATGACGCTGCAGGAACTTGCGGGCGCGGTAGCCACGGCTCGTGCGGTGTGCGAGCACCGGGTGCCGGGTCAGGTGGCGCTGCAGGTCCTCGGCCAGGGTCTCGGCCGAGGCGTAGCGGTCCGCCGCGCGCGGCGCGAGCGCCTTGGCGAGGATGGCATCGAGGTCGCCGCGCAGCGCGCGGCGCCGCGCCGCGTCGACCATGCGCGAGGCCTGCGGTGGTGCCTGGGCGGGATCGCGTGGACGCTGCCCGGGCGGCCAGGGTCGTGCCTCGGTGAGCAGCTCGAACAGCACCAGGCCGAGCGCGTAGATGTCGCTGGCCACCGTGGCCGGTTCGCCGCGCAACTGTTCGGGCGCGGCATAGGCCGGTGTCACGCCACTGGCGACGCCGGGTCCGGCCGCATCCCCGGCGTCGGCCGCGGGGTCGAGCAGTGCGGCCACGCCGAAATCGAGCAGCTTGACCGCGCCATGGGCGTCGACGAAGACGTTGGAGGGCTTGAGGTCGTGGTGCACGATCAGCCGTGCATGGGCGAACTGCACCGCGCGGCACACATCGATGAGCAGGCCGATACGCCGCGCCAGCGGCAGCCGCCGCCGCGTGGCGTGGTCGGTGATCGGCTCGCCGCTCACGTACTCCAGCGCCAGCCACGGGCTGCCGCGCGCGTCGACGCCGACGTCGACCAGGTGGGCGATGTGGGGATGTTCCAGGCGCGCGAGGATCGCGCGCTCGCGGCGCAGGCGGTGGCGGGCGAAGGCGCTGTCCAGTTCTGGATGGATGAGTTTGAGCGCGACCTGCTGGCGCACCTCGCGATCGTCGCGCTCGGCCAGCCACACCACGCCCATGCCGCCGCGACCGAGCTCGCGCACGAGCCGGAACGGGCCCACGCGTTCGCCGGCCACGTGCATCGACGTGCCCGCGGTCAGTGGCAGCACCAGCGGCGCGTCGATGAGCGGTTGCGGCGCGGCATCGGCGGCGAGCAAGGCCGCGAGCTCGGCGGCGAGCGTGGCGTCCTCGCCGCGCAGCGCGTCGAGCAGCGCGGCGCGTGCGCTCGCATCCAGTTCCAGCGCCTCGTCCAGCAGCGCCGACAGGCGTGCGTAGCGGGCCGGGTCGAGCTTCACGACAGCGCGCCCGGCTCGACGTCGAGCAGTTGCGCCAGCAGCGCGCGCGCCTTGCGCCAGTCGCGCTTGAGCGTGCGTTCGGTCACGCCCAGCAGCGGCACGATCTCGCTCAGTTCCAATCCGCCGAACACGCGCCATTCGACCAGGCGGCCGAGCCGCGCGTCGCACGCGCTGAGCCGGGTCAGCGCCTGGTCGAGCGCAAGCACGCGGTCGGGCGCGCCGAGGGCGTCGCCCTGCTCGTCGAGCGTGACCGCGACGAGGCCGCCGCCGCGCCGCTGCGCCTGCCTGCGCCGCGCATGGTCGACCGCGATGCTGCGCATCGCGCTGGCGGCATAGGCGTAGAAGTGGCCGCGGTCGGCAAAGCGGGCCTGGTTGCCGAGCAGGCGCAGGAACGCCTCGTGCACGAGTGCGGTGGTGCACAGGCTGTCGTCGGCGCCGGCGCTGGCGAGGCGGCTGTGCGCGATGCGCCGCAGTTCGTCGTAGATCAGGGGGGCCAGTTGGGTCGCGGCCGTGGCATCACCGTCACGTGCCGCCGCGAGCAGCAGGGTGATGTCGTCGGCAGTGGCCATCGCGAAGCCTCGCGCCAGCGGTGCGCGCGCAGTATGCGCGCGCCGCGAGCGGCGCCGCAAACGCACACGGGCCGCTGTTGCGGCCCGTGGCGGTGGCAAGCCCGGCGATGCGGCTTACTTGAGGCCGGCGGCCTTGCGCAGCTCGGCGGCCTTGTCGGTCTTCTCCCACGAAAACGTGGTGAAGGTTTCGCCGTTGGCAAGCGTCACCTGCTGCGGCGTGCGGCCGAAATGGCCATAGCTCGCGGTGGCCTGGTACATCGGGTGCACGAGGTCGAGCATCTTGATGATGCCGTACGGGCGCAGGTCGAAATGGTTGCGGATGAGCTTTTCGATCTTGTCGTCGCTGATCCTGCCGGTGCCGAAGGTGGTCACCGAGATCGAGGTCGGATGGGCCACGCCGATCGCGTAGGACACCTGCACCTCGCAGCGGTCGGCGATGCCCGCGGCCACGATGTTCTTGGCCACGTAACGCGCGGCATAGGCCGCCGAGCGGTCGACCTTGGACGGATCCTTGCCCGAGAACGCACCGCCGCCATGGCGGGCCCAGCCGCCGTAGGTGTCGACGATGATCTTGCGACCGGTCAGGCCGCAGTCGCCGACCGGACCGCCGATCACGAACTTGCCGGTCGGGTTGATGTGGAACTTGGTGCCCTTGTGGATCCACTTCTTGGGCAGCACCGGGTCGATGATGTGGGCGCGCACGGCCTCGATGAGGTCCTTCTGCTTGATCGAAGGATCATGCTGGGTGGACAGCACCACCGCGTCGATCGCGACTGCCTTGCCGTTCTCGTAGCGCAGCGTGACCTGGCTCTTGGCATCCGGGCGCAGCCACGGCAGTGGCGAGTTCTTCTTCTTGCGGATCTTCGCCTGCTGCTCGACCAGGCGGTGCGAGAGGTGGATCGCGGCCGGCATGAAGGTGTCGGTCTCGCTGGTGGCGTAGCCGAACATGAGGCCCTGGTCGCCCGCGCCCTGTTCCTCGGGCTTCTTGCGGTCGACGCCCTGGTTGATGTCGGGCGACTGCTTGCCGATCAGGTTGAGCACGCCGCAGGTGGCGCCGTCGAAGCCGACCGTGGAGCTGTCGTAGCCGATGTCGAGGATGACCTTGCGCGTGAGCGCCTCGAGGTCGATCCACGCGCTGGTGGTGATTTCGCCGGCGACGATCGCCACGCCGGTCTTGACCATGGTTTCGCAGGCCACGCGCGCGCGCTTGTCCTGGGCGATGATCGCGTCGAGCACGGCATCGGAAATCTGGTCGGCAATCTTGTCCGGATGGCCTTCGGAGACCGATTCGGAGGTAAACAGGTAGCTGCTCATCGCGGCGACATATCCTTCAATACGGATGGATGGATAAACAAGGTCGCGCATGATACACGCGCGCGGCGCCCGATGCACAGCGTCGCCACCCGCGTTCAGGCCAGCCGCGCCAGCCAGCCCAGCAGCAGCGCGCCGGCGAGGTTGTGGGCCAGTGCCTGCGCCAGGCTGGGCGTTGCCACCGCGCTGAGCACGAGCAGCACCTGCAGCGCGAGCAGCACGGCCAGGGGCGCATGCCCGGCCCGCGCGCGCTCGCGCCACGCGGTCCAGTCCAGCCACAGCAGCAGCGCCAGCGCGAGCGCCGCTGCCGCCTGGTGCAGCAGCGGCAGCCACGCGCCACGCTGCAACGCGAGCTGGGCAGTGGCCTCGCCCCGCGCCAGCCACGGGTCGAGCACGCGCCAGTCCCAGTCGGCGCCGCGCGCGGCCTCGATGCAGTCGCGCCAGCCGGCGCAGGTGGGCGGCAACGCACCGGCGCTGTACAGGCCGCCCACGACCACGCTGGCCAGCACCGCGGGCAGCGCCCAGCCGGCCGCGCGCCGCAGCCGCGGTGACGCCACGCGTCCGGCGGCCACCGCGGCCAGGCGCAGGCACAGCGCGAGCATGAGGAAGCCGCCGACGAGGTTGCCCAGCACCACCGCGGGCAGCGTCGAGCCGCGCGCGGCGATGCCCAGTCCGGCCAGCCACAGCGTGCACAACACGATGCCCAGCGCCAGGCCCGCCTCGCGCCGCAGCAGCGGACGCGGCAATGCGGCCGCCAGCAGCGTGAGCGCGAGCACGAGCAGCACGCTCGCGATCACGCGATGGAGGGCGCGCGCGAGCACGATCGCAGCCTCCGGCGCGGTCGCATCGGCAGCGCCCAGCGGGCCGTGCGCGAGGCGGATGAACGCGCTCAGGCCGATCACGCCGAGCATGAGCGCGGCCGCGAGCATGGCCAGTGAACGCAACAGGCGCTGCCGCCGCAGCACGCGTGCGGCCGGGATGGAATCAGCGGGGGACGTGGGTGACATGCGGCTGGACCGGGATGCGGGCGCGATCGGCAACGATGCGGCAGCCGCCGCGCCAGGGCAAGTGCGCGCCCCCGTCGGCGCGTCGTGCCGCGCGCCGGCACCGCGCCCGTGCGGATCAGTGCAGCAGCATCGGCTCGAAATCGTCGGCGAACAGGGAAGCCTCGTGCTGCAGCTCATGGGCACCGATGTCGCAGCGCGCGTTGCCGTCGGCGTCCGCATCGGCCGGGCGGTCCTGGTCGAGCGCATCGCCTGCGGTGCAGGCGCCGCTGGTGGGGTCGCCGGGTGGGGTGGGGTCGCCCGCATCCAGCGCCGGGGAACCCGCGAACAGGTCGATCACCGGCAGCGAGGCCGCGGCGGCACCGACCACGCGCAAGCCGCGGATGCGCAGGTCGCCGGTGTCGACCACGCTGCCCGCGTCGAGTCCGGCGCAGCTGGCGTCGGCGAACAGGTTGTGGCCGCTGCCCACCAGTTCCGCCACCGCGTTGAACGAACACAGGGCGCCGCCGTCGGCGCTCGCGGCCAGCAGGTTGTTGGCGAAGGCGTCGATCACGGTGTTGACCCCACGCAGTTCCAGGTGTGCGCCCGCGGCGGCAGCGCCCTGGTTGCGCCAGAAGCTGTTGTTGCGCGCGTTGATGCGGGCCTCGGCCAGCACCAGCGCCGGCCCGCCCTGGTTGCCCGCGAAGGTGCAGTTGCCCAGCGTCACCTGCATCGCGGTGTTGGCCGATGTGGCCATGGCGAGGACCGCGGCACCATCGCCGGCAACATTGCCTGCGAACAGGGATTGGCGCACCGTGGCGGTGGCGTCGTTGCGCGCGTAGATCGCGCCACCGCTGCTCGCGATCAGGCTGGCGGCGTGCTCGGCGCGGTTGTCGATGAAGCGGCTGCGCAGCACGGTGAGCGGCGTGCCGCCAGCCAGCGCGCCGCCGGAGCTGATTGCGCCGGCGCTGCCGATCGCGCGATTGGACTGGAAGTGCGAGTTCTCGATCCACAACTGGTTTTGGACGTAGACCGCACCACCCAGCGCCACGCCGCTGTCGGATTCGACGCGGTTGTCGACGAAGGTCGAGTCGTGGATGAAGAGCTTGCCGTGGGAGCGGATCGCACCGCCTCGCGCAGGTGCGCCGTTCGACACCGCCGTGCAGCCACGTACTTGCACCTGCTGCAGCACGATCGGTGAATTGCCGAACTCGGTGTGGATGCAGCCGCCCGCGGCAGCAGCGAAGCCGTCGCGCAGGGTCATGTTGCGCAACGTCAGTGCGCTGGCGCTGCCGAGCGAGAACAGCCGGTGCAGACCCTGGCCATCGATGACCAGCCCGCTGCTGGCGCTCGCGTCCAGCACCAGTGCGCGGCCGCTGCCCGCGGGCAGCGTGGAGTCGAGCTGGATCACGCTGTCGGCCGGCAGGGCAAATTCGATGGTGTGCGACGAGCCCGCGGTCGCGTAGGCGGCGGCCATGGCCGCACGCAGCGAGCCCGCACCGGCATCGGCGCTGCTGGTCACGGTGAAGGTGGCGGCGTGAGCCGCGGCCGACAGCATGGCCAGCGCGGTGAGGCAGGAGGAGGCAAGGCGTGATACCGGCATGGGAACGGCTCCGTGGTGGGAGCCGGCCCAAACGGCAAACCGCGGCCGAAGCGGACATCGCATCGCGATGTCCGCTTCGGGCACCGTTTCCCGTTGAGGTCGGTCCAGGCGGCAGCCCAGCCGTCGCTGCACGGAATCCCGACCATGAAGCCGATCCTTTGCCTGCTCGCCATCGCCCTGCTGTGGTCGTGGCCGGCCCACGCCGCCGACACCACCCGACCCGCCAGCCTGCTGGTGCTCGACGCATCGGGGTCGATGTGGGGCCAGGTCGATGGTCGCGCCAAGATCGAGATCGCGCGCGAGGCGATCGACGGTCTGCTTGCCGACTGGGACGCCGCCACCGACCTGGGCCTGATGGCCTACGGCCACCGACGCAAGGGCGACTGCGCCGACATCGAACTGCTGCAACCGGTGGCGCGGTTCGATGCGACCGCGATCCGTGGCCAGGTGGCCGCGCTGCAGCCCAAGGGCATGACGCCGATCGCCGACTCGGTGCGCGCCGCGGCCGTGGCCCTGCGCCATGCCGAGCGCAAGGCCACCGTGATTCTGGTCAGTGACGGCGATGAGACCTGCCATGCCGATCCGTGCGCGGTGGGCGCCGAGCTGGAGGCCGCCGGTGTGGACTTCACCGCCCACGTGATCGGCTTCGACCTGGGCAGCAATGCACGCGCGCGCGAGCAGCTGCAGTGCCTGGCGCGTACGACCGGCGGGCGCTACCTCGATGCCCGCGATGCGCGCGAGCTGCGCGGGGCGATGAAGTCGGTGGCCGCGACCCCGCCCGCCCCCGCCGAGCCGCACGAGTGTGGCCGTTTCGTCACTGCGGAACCGTATCTCGACGGCATGGCGACCTGGCCGACCGGTGGCACCGCGACCGACCTGGCCATGGACCGGCGCGAGGATTTCCCGCCAGTGGAACTGGCGCCCGCGGCGCAGCCGCAGGAATGTCGTGCCCTGTGCGAGGCCGATGCGCAGTGCACTGCATGGTGGTTCGAGTCGGTCGGCAGCAATTTCCGTGAACAGCCTGCCTGCTTCCGCTGGGATGCGAGCGTGGCCTTGTCACCGCCCCAGCCGGGACACCCGGGCAGCGCGATGGGCGTCAAGCCTGGCGTGCGCCAGATCGTGCTCAAGGCGGGCCAGGATTGCGCGGACGCCGAACCGGAGCAGGGCGGCGGCTGACGTCGCACAAGCCGGCCGTGTCGCCAGCGGCCGGCTCACTGCGCCAGTCGTGCGCGCAGCGCCTCCAACCGCGGGCGGGACAGCTCGGCCTCCCCACCGGCCGTGGCCAGCAGCGACTGCGCCTGGTCCAGATGGCCGCGCGCGGCGGCCAGCGCGCCACGCCGTTGTTCGTAGTCGGCCCGGGCCAGCGCCGCGCGCAGGCGCAGCGGCACGGGCAGCGCGGCGGGATCACCGCGTGAATAGGCTTCAAGCACGGCACCGGCGTCCGCTGCCCGCTCCAGTTGCAGCAGCAACTCGGCATGGGTCACGCGCGCGGCCTGCGTGAGCGGACTGCCGGCGCCGGCGTGCGCGTGCGCCATGGCCTCGGCCTCGGCCGCGTAGCGCACCGCCTGCGCGGCATCGCCGAGATGCTGCAGCGCGCGGGCGTAGTTGCCGAGCAGTGCCGCCGTCGCGGCCGAGGGGCCATGCGCGGTGCGGCGCAACGCCAGCGCCTGCCGGAATGATTGCTCGGCGGCCGCATGGTCGCGGCGGCGGAACTGCATCGCGCCGAGGTTGTTGAGCGTGTTGAGCGCGTCGTTGCCGCTGTCGAGGTCGAGCGCGTGCCACAGCGCCAGCGCTTCGCGCGAGGCCGCGATGCCGTCGTCGAGCCGGTTGGCCTGACCGTAGGCGGCGCCCAGGTTGGTGTACAGCGCGGCCGTCTCGAAGTGCAGGCGCCCGGATCGTTGCAGGCGCTGTTGCAGCGCCGCTTCGAGTGTGGCCAGGGCGCCGCTGGCGTCACCGTCCTCGCGCTGCAGGCGCGCCTGCAGCGCGCGGCTGCTGAGCAGCACGTCGGCATGGCGTGCGGGCTGGCGCTCCCAGAACGCCTGGGCCGCCGCGAGCAGGGCCTTGGCGTCCTCGCGCCGGCCCATGCGATGCACGGTTTCGGCGAGAGTGAAGCGCACGTCGGCGGCGGCGGCCGCGTCGTCGATCTCGTGCTCGCGTTCGAGCCAGCGCCGCAGCAGCGGTTCGGCACCGGTGTAGTCGTCGATGTGGAAATGCAGCTCGCCCAGGGCCTTGAGGACTTCGGCATTGAGCCGCGGGGCGTCGGCAAAGCTGGCGTCGATGCGTGCGGCCGCGCGATCGAGCACCTGCTTGGCGGTCAACGGCGACTGGCCGTGGCTGGCCTGGCTGGCGTCACGGAACATCAGCGCGAGGTAGTCGCGCACCGCCCGGTTGCGCGCGGCCTCGGCCTGGGCGATGTCGCGTTCGCGCAGCGCTTCGAGCCGGGCCAGCGAGATGGCCGCGAGTGCGCCGATCAGGCCGGCGAACACCAGCGCTGCGCTGGCGGCGGCCAGCCAGTGGCGCCGCAACAGGCGGGCCAGGCGATAGGCCGGCGCGCGGCCGCGTGCCTGCACCGGCCGGTGCGCCCGATACCGGCGCAGGTCGTCGGCCAGCGCTTCGACCGAGGCGTAGCGCGCCGCCGGCTCGACCTGCAACGCCTTGCCGACGATCGCGTCGAGGTCGCCACACAGGATGTGTGCCGGCGTCGACGAACCCGCCTGTGTGCTCCGCGCCGGCGCGATCCGCGCCGCGTGCCGATCCACGCCCGAGGCGCCCCAGGGCGACCGGCCGGTGAGCAGCTCATGCAGCAGCAGGCCCAATGCGTACACGTCGACCGCGGTGGTCGGTGCCGCCCCGCTGAACTGCTCGGGAGCGGCATAGCGCGGCGTGAGACCCGGCATGCGCGGTGCATCGCGGCCCGCATCGAGCAGCTGCGCGATGCCGAAATCGAGCAGGGCGACGCGACCGTCGCTGCGCACGAGGATGTTGTCGGGCTTGAGGTCGCGGTGCACGATCAGGTGGCGATGGGCGCAGGCCACCGCCTCGCATACCTGCAGGAACAGGCCGAGCCGCGCGTCCAGGCCCAAGGCGCTGCCATGCTGCAGCAAGGGCACGCCGTCGACGTACTCCATCACCATGTACGGCGAGCCGTCGCCGAGGTCGCCGGCATCGATGATCTGGGCGATGCCCGGATGCCGCAGCCGCGCGAGCAGGCGCTGCTCGTGCTGGAAGCGCGCGGCATCGCCGCGGTGCCGGCGCAACAGCTTGATCGCGACCTGCTGCTCGAAACGACCGTCGTCGCGCTGGCCCAGCCAGACCTCGCCCATGCCGCCGCGTCCGACGCGGCGCGTGAGCCGCCATGGGCCGATGCGTGGCGGTGCGGCGATCGCGGGTTCGAGTCCGATCTCCATGAACGCATCCGAGGCATCCACCGCGTGCAGCAGTGCCTCGACTTCGGCGCGCAGCGTGGCATCGTCGGTCGCGGTGGCCAGCCACGCCGCACGCGCGTCCGGTGCCAGCTCCAGCGCGGCATCGAGCAGCGCCTCGACGCGCGCGAAGCGCTCGGCCGCGGGGTTCGCGTGCCCGTTCATGCGTGGTCGGCTCCGGCGACCGCGGCCGCGGCGCCGTCCAGTTCCCGATACAGCCAGGCGCGTGCCTTGATCCAGTCGCGGCGCACGGTACGCGTGGTGACGCCCAGCACCGTGGCCGTCTCGGCGTCCGAGTAGCCGGCGAAGAAGCGGCATTCGACCACCCGGGCCAGGCGCGGGCTGAGCGCGGCCAGGCGCTGCAGCGCCTCGTCCAGCGCCACGAGCTGCTCGTCGCTGACCCAGAAGGGCTCGTGCGCGGCCTGCGCCGGTGTGTCGTGCCCACCATGCCCGCGCTTGGCGGTCTGTTGCGCGCGCGCGTGGTCGACCAGGGCCTGGCGCATCGCCAGCGCGGCCACGCGCAGGAAATGCCGTTCGTCGTTCCAGCGCGGGTTGCGCTGCAGGCGCAGCCATGCCTCGTGCACCAGCGCGGTGGTGCACAGCGTCTCGCCCGCGCGCACGCGCAGTCGCGCAAAGTGGGCGTGCGTGCGCAGGGCCGCGAGCAGTTGCGGCGCGAGCCAGCGCGCTGCGTCGAGATCGGCGGAATCGAGGCCGGGATCGAGGCCGGCGTCGCAGGTGGATCGTGTCACGGGCGGTGCCGGGGTCGCCGCGGCCGGGCGCGGCGTGGTGCGCCGCCCGGCCGCGCTTGCAGCGTTACTGCGGCCGCGCGAGGTCGTCGAGAACCGCCTTGAGGAAGCGCGCGGCCTCGCCGCCGGTGCAGGCGCGATGGTCGAAGGTGAGCGACAGCGGCAGGCGACGATGCACTTCGATGCCGCCCATCACCGCGACCACGTCGTGGCTGAGCTTGCCCACGCCGACGATGGCCACGCACGGCGGCACCACCACCACGGTGCCGTAGCGGCCCGCGAACATGCCGAAGTTGGACAGGCTGATGGTGTAGCCGGTGAGTTCGGACGGCGCGATCGAGCGGTCCTCGACCTGCGCGCGCAGGCGGTTGATGCCCTCGCGCAGGCCGCGCGCATCGAGCAGGTGCGCGTTGCGCAGCGCGGGCACGAACAGGCCATCGGGCGTGTCCACCGCGATGCCGAGGTCGACATGCGGGTGGCGCGTGAGGCTGAGGTTCTGGTCGTCGAACCAGGCATTGAGCGCGGGTTCGGTGCGGCAGCCGGCGACGATCGCGCGGATCACGCGCGAGGTGATGTCCTGCTTGCCGAGCCAGGCGTGCAAGTCGGCATCGTCGACGATCGTGGTCTGCACCACGCGGTCGCGCGCATCGGCCATCACCCGCGCCATGTTGCGGCGCACGCCCTTGAGCTGCTCGGGCTGGCCGCTCGCGGCGACCGTGGGCGGGGTGGTGCGCATCGGCTTGCCGCTGGCCGAAACGGTGCTGCGCTGGGGCGCGGCGGCCGCGGCCGCCGCCACCGGCGCCGTGGCCGCGGTGGCGCTGGCGACGGGTGCGCCGAGCACGGCGTTGCCGGCCGCGGCGGCGTTCTTCACATCCTGCATCGTGACCACGCCGCCGGCGCCGCTGGGCGTGACGCGGGCGAGGTCGACCTTGAGCTTCCTGGCCATCGCGCGCACTGCGGGCACGGCCTTGACGCCGCCGACGCTGGCCGCCTGTTCCACGTGCACGGTGTTGCCCATGATCATCGCACCGACCACGGTGCCTTCGTCGGCACGCTCGGCGGTGCCGGCTGCGGCTGGTGCCGAAGCAGGCGCGGGCGCGGGCGCGGCGGGAGCCGGTGCGTGGTGATGGTGGGCGGCGGCGTTGTCGGCGCGCTGCTTGCCCTTGGGGTCGAGTTCGAACTCGGCCAGCGCCGCGCCGGTCGCGATCACGTCACCGGCCTTGCCGTGCTGCTTGAGCAGCTTGCCGCTGCAGGGCGAGGGCACCTCGACCACGGCCTTGGCCGTTTCCATCGAGATCAGCGGTGCGTCGAGTTTGACGCTGTCACCTTCCTTGACCAGCCACTCGACGATGGTGGCGTCGGGCAGGCCTTCACCGAGGTCGGGAAGATGGAATGTCTTGTGTTCGGCCATGGCGGGTGTTCCGGAAGGGTGGAAAGGGAAAACCGGGGTGCTGCGTCAGCGCGGAGCCTGGGCAGCCTTGCAAGGTGCGGGCGCCTGCTGCGCGGCCGACCGTCCGTGGCCGCGCCTGGAGCCTGAATGATCCACGCGCGCTCAACCCGCAGCCAGCGTGCGCTTGGCCGCGGCCACCACGCGCGCGGTGCTCGGCAACTGCTTCTGCTCGAGCCGGTACAGCGGCGTGTGGATGTCGTAGCCGGTCACGCGCTCGATCGGCGCGAGCAACTGGTACAGGCACTGCTCGGCCACGCGCGCGGCGATCTCGCCGCCGAAGCCGGCGGTGCGCGGCGCCTCGTGCACGATCACGCAGCGCCCGGTCTTGTTGACCGATTCGGCGATCGTGTCGAAGTCCAGCGGCGTGAGCGTGGCGACGTCGATCACTTCGGCGCTGATGCCTTCGGCGGCGAGCTGCTCGGCCGCCTCGAGGCATTCCTTGACCTGGGCGCCCCAGGTCACGAGCGTGACGTCGCTGCCGTCGCGCAACACGAAGCACACGTCCAGCGGCAGCGCCTCGCCGTCGTCGGGGACTTCTTCCTTGTACTGGCGGTAGATGCGCTTGGGCTCGAAGAACACCACCGGGTCCGGGTCGCGGATCGCCGCCAGCAGCAGGCCATAGGCGCGCGCGGGCGAGGAGGGCAGCACCACGCGCAGGCCCGGCACGTTGGCGAACAGATGCTCGTTGGCCTCGGAGTGATGCTCGGGCGCGTGGATGCCGCCACCCCATGGCGCACGGAACACGGCCGGGCAGGTGATGCGGCCGCGCGTGCGGTTGCGCATGCGCGCGGCGTGGCACACGATGTGCTCCATCATCGGGTAGATGAAGCCTTCGAACTGCGCCTCGGCGATCGGCTTCATGCCCTGCGCGGCAAGGCCGACGGTAAGGCCGGCGATCGACAGCTCGTCCAGTGGCGTGTCGAGCACGCGCAACTCGCCGAACTTCTGCTGCAAGCCCTGGGTGGCGCGGAACACGCCGCCGTTGACGCCCACGTCCTCGCCCAGCACGACCACGCTGGGGTCGCGCTGCATCTCGTAGGCCATGGCCTGGGTGACTGCTTCGATGAGGGTGATCTGGGCCATGGTCAGTGCGCCTGCTGTTCAAGGGACAGCGCGTAGGCGCGCTGCTGTTCGAGTTCGGCCGGCAATTCGGCGAAGGTGTAGTCGAACATCGCGCCGACCGGCTGCGCGCCGGTCTGCAGATAGGCGTTGACCTCGTTGTCCATCCAGTCGTCGCACTCGTGGTGCCAGGCGTCTTCCTTGTCCTGGTTCCACGCCTTCTTGCCTTCGAGCCACGCGCGCAGGCGCTTGACCGGATCCTTGAGCCAGGCCTCGTCGACTTCGTCCTTGCCGCGGTAGCGGCGCGCGTCGTCGGCGGTGGTGTGGTCGCCGAGGCGGTAGGTGACCAGCTCGACCACGCTGCCGCCACCGCCGTTGCGCGCGCGCTCGATCGCGTCGCCCATCGCCTTGCGCACCGCGATGATGTCGTTGCCGTCGACCTGGATGCAGTGCAGGCCGGCCGCGAGGCCCTTCTGCGCGAGCGTCTGCGCACCGCTCTGATACTTGCGTGGCACCGAGATCGCCCACTGGTTGTTGACGATCGCGGCCACCAGCGGCAGTTCGCGCGCGCCGGCCACGTTGATCGCGCCCATGAAGTCGCCCTTGGACGAGCCGCCATCGCCGATCGTGCACACCGCCACGCGCTTCTCGCCGCGGATCTTGAACGCGAGCGCGGTGCCGGCCGCGTGCAGGCATTGGGTCGCGATCGGTACCGACCAGGCGAAGTCGTGGCGCGCCGGCTCGTTCTGGTAGTCGTTGCCGCGTTCGTCGCCGCCCCAGTACATGTACACATCGCGCGGGCGCACGCCGCGATACAGCTGCGCGCCGTACTCGCGATAGCTCGGTGCCAGCACGTCCTCGGGCCGCATCGCGCTGCCGATGCCGACATGGGCCGCCTCGTGGCCGAGGCAGGAGGCGTAGGTGCCGAGCTTGCCGGTGCGCTGCAGAGCGATCGACTTGGCGTCGAAGATGCGGGTCGACACCATGAGCTTGTACAGCTCGACCATGTGGTCGAGGTCCTTGGTGAACTCGGGCAGGTCCTTGCGGACCGGTTTGCCGTCGACATCGAGGTATTGGAGGTATTCGATTTCGAACTTGGCGGCGATGGTCAAGGAAGCCTCCGATGCGCGGGCCGGTTGCGACCGCGCCCGGGCACGCGGCCTGGCGCAGGCGTCGCAACGCACCGCGGCGCACGTGCGTGGACATGGAATCGGGACAGTACGCAACGCTGCGGGCTTGGCAAGGCCCGGCGCAGCAATGCGTGGCGTGGCAAAACTTGCAAAGTTTAGCACGAGCCAACACGATGGCCCGCCCGCGCCGCCTCGTTGCACGGGCGGCGCGACGATGCGCCACAGCCATGCGCCACGGTATGCATGGCACTGGCACGGAGGTGGCGCGTGGTCACGCTGCGCTGCGGTTTGACGCTGGCCGCGACAGCCGGTACACGTCACCGTTTTGGACTCGTTCGACTCGACCCGGGGAACCCATGGCCACCACCACCGCGACGCCTTCCGCACCGCCGCAATTCCCGCAAGTACTCGGCCATCCACGCCCGCTGTGGATGTTGTTCATGGCCGAGTTCTGGGAGCGTTTTGCGTACTACGGCATGCGCGCACTGCTTGCGGTGTATGTCGCCGCGCAGTTCTTTGCGCATTTGCCCGAGGGCGAAGCCAAGACCCAGGCGTCATTGGTCTATGGCGGCTACACCTCGCTCGTGTATGCCACCGGTGTCATCGGCGGCATGATCGCGGATCGGTACCTGGGTTATCAGCGCTCGATCATTCTGGGTGGCCTGATCATGGCCGCCGGCTTGTTCCTGCTGTTGCTGCCGGAACTGCACTGGTTCCTGATCGGCCTGGCCGTGATCGTGGCCGGCAACGGCCTGTTCAAGCCCAACATCTCGACCATGATCGGCAAGCTCTACGGCCCCAACGATGTACGGCGGGATTCGGGCTTCACCATCTTCTACATGGGCATCAATGCCGGTGCGTTCTTCGCGCCGATCGTATGCGGCAGCTGGATTGGCGCGCATTACGGCTATCAGTATGGCTTCCTTGCGGCTGCGCTCGGCATGATCCTCGGCGTGATGGTGTTCCAGTTCCGCAAGGGCATGTTGCAGGACGTCGGTCGGGCGCCGGCCGGACGGGAGGGGATCGGCCCGATCCTCACGGTGCTCGCTGGCGCGGCCGTGATGGTGCCGGTCATCTATTTCCTGCTGAGCAAGAGCGATGTGCTCGGCGTAATCCTGCTGGGCGTGTTTGCCGTGCTTGCGGCCTACCTGATCTGGTCCGGGTTCAGCCAGGACCGGGTGCAGGGGCAGAAATACGTGGCGATGTTCATCCTGTTCAGCGCCAACATCCTGTTCTGGTCCCTGTTCGAGCAGGCAGGCGCGTCGCTCAACTTCCTCGCCGAGGAGTACGTGAGCGCGCCCTTCCACTTCACGTTGTTCCAGTCGGCCAACCCGATGTTCATCCTGCTGCTGGCGCCGTTGTTCGCAATGATGTGGCCGAAGCTGGAGAAGGTGGGCATGAACCCGTCGATCCCGCGCAAGTTCGCGATTGCGTTGATCGGCCTCGCGGCCGGGTTCGCCCTGCTCGTGTTTGCGATCAAGACGATGGCGGGCGCCGACGGGAAGATCGGCTGGTACTGGCTCCTGGGCCTGTACTTCCTGCACACGGCGGCCGAGTTGTGCCTGTCGCCGATCGGGTTGTCCATGGTCACCAAGCTTGCAGCGCCGCGCAACGTGGGCTTGTCGATGGGCGGCTGGTTCCTGGCCACGGCCGTGGCCAATTACCTGGCCGGACGGATCTCGGCCATCGCCTCGGGCGGCGGCCATGGCGAGCACGTGGCCAGTTCGTTGGCGCAGTATGCGGCGACCTTCACTTGGCTGATCTGGGCGGGGCTCGCGGTGGGCGCGGTGTTTTTCCTGCTTGCGCCGCTCATCAACCGCCTCATGCACGGCGTCAAGTAAGGGCGGCGCCGCGCGAGTGCGTGGCCCGGGCGCGAACGTGCCCGGGCCACGAGCGCCGCGGGCGCTGCGCGATGGCGCTCAGCGCGGCGCGGCGTTGGCACTGCAGGCGCGCGCGTACGGCGCGAGGCAGCCCGCGATGTGGTGGCGCACCAGCGCCAGCGGCTCGGCATCGAGTCCGCCATCGACCACCGCGCGATGCGCGTCGGGCAGGAACTGGCTGAGCAGGGTCAGGGGCGGTGGTGTCGCGCGCAGGTTCGCGACCAGGCGCTCGACCGCCGCGCGCACCTGCGCATCACCCCAGTAGTAGCGGCAGCGGTCGCTCAGTGCATAGCGGCGCAGCAGGCGCAGCTGGGGCGCATCGCCCTGGTAGTGCCGCCGCCAGTGGCGCGGCTCCTCGCACATGCGCCGGTCGAGCACCTCGGGCAACTGCGAGCACTGCGCCGAGGGCAGCCATTCGGCCTCGATCGCGGCGAGCGCGAACAGCGCCTCGCGCAAGGCGAAGGTCGCGGCCGGACCGACCTTGAGGATTGCGAAATGGTCGCGCACGAGTTCGTGCAACGCCCGTTCGCGTTGGTAGTCGGTGGAGTGGGCCTCGAACACGATGCGCGGCTGCGCCTCCAGCCACTGCGACAGCGCGCGTGCCGCGGCAGGCGCATAGTGCTGCACGCTGCTGTGGTCGAAGTCCACGCCCGGCTGCACCACCAGCGCGATCACGCGCTGCCACGCGCCGTCGAGCCCGGCGCGCGCGAACACCTCGCGATGCACCTCGAGTGTGGCCGCGGCCGCAGCCGGCTGCGTCACCGCGACGCCGCCCTGCAACGAGGCTTCGCCGCCCGGAATCGGCACTTCGGTGCCGATCACGTACAGCGGGGGCGGCAACCCGGCCGCAGCCGCGGCCTGCTCGGCCACCTGCGCGAGTTCGGCGGCGCGTGCGGCCACGGTTGCATCGGGCAGCGGCGTTGGATCGCCCGCGCAGGACATGCTGCAGTCGAGGTGGATCTTGTGGAAGCCGGCGCTTGCGTAGGCGGCGATCAGGTCGCGCGCATGAGCCATCGCGGTCGCTGGCGCCTGCGCCTGCCATGCATTGGGCCCGAGGTGGTCGCCGCCGAGCACCAGGCGCGTGCGGTCGAAGCCGTGCTCGTCGGCCAGCGCCCACAGCCAGTCGCGGAACTGCGCCGGTTGCATGCCGGTGTAGCCGCCGAACTGGTCGACCTGGTTGGAGGTGGCCTCGACCAGCAGCGGCGTGTCGTGACGCTGCGCCACGTCCATCGCGGCGCGCAGCACCTGCGGATGGCTCGAGCACACGCTGTACACGCCGCTGCGCTCGCCATTGCGGTGGCGCTGGAGCAGGGTCTGGATCGGTGAGGGCGTCATCGGCATGGCCTCGCGAAGGATGGAAGTCGGATCACCCGCGCCGGCAGCGCATCGCGCGGCGCTCAGTGTGCCTGGCCTTGCTGGCGGGCGAGCAGCGCGGCGCCGCGCGCGCCACCCGCGGCGCCAAAACGCGGTGGCAGGATCGGTGGCACGCGCGCGCCCGCGAACAGGTGGGCGCCCACCGCGGCGGGCAGCTGCGTGTACAGCGCGGCGTGCTGCGACAGGCCACCGCCGAGCACGATGCGGTGCGGGTCGAAACCGAGCACGAGCGCCGCCAGCGCGTGGCCAAGCAGGTCCAGGTGCACCGCGCACGCGCGTTGGGCGAGGGCATCGCCTTGCCGGGCGAGTTCGAGCACCGTGCCGGCGTTGGTGGCGCTGCCGCCAAGCAGGCGCTGCAACTGGGCCAGTCCGCTGCCCGACACGTAGCGTTCGAAGCAGCCTTGCAGGCCGCAGGCGCAGCCGAGCAGCGGCAGTTCGTATTGCTGCAGCAGGCGTGCCGGCAGCGACCAGTGGCCCCATTCGCTGACGAAGCCGTTGTAGCCGCCCACGAGACGGCCGTCGATGCAATAGCCGCCACTGGCACCGGTGCCGAGGATCACGCCGAGCATGCTCGGTGCACCCTCGCCCGCGCCACCGCTGGCTTCCGACAGCGCGAAGCATTGGCAGTCGTTGCCGAATGCGAGCGGGCGCGCGAGCCGCGTGGTGAGGTCGGCAGCCAGCGGCCGGCCCGACAACGCGGGCACGTTGGAACTCAGTTGCAGGCCGCTGTCGCGATCGCGCACGCCCGGCAGGCCGATGCCGAGGCCGCTGCTGCGCCGGCCCAGTTCGCGCTCGCCGGCCTCGACCAGGCCGGCCACGGCCTCGATGAACGCCGGATAGTCGTGCTGCGGGGTGTCGATGCGCTGGCGCAACACGCAGTCGAAGCCGGCGTCGAACGCGGCCAGTTCGATCTTGGTGCCGCCGATGTCGAGCCCGCACCAGACCTGCGTGTCGTTCGCGGGCTCAGCCATGGTGGATGGTCACGCCCTGCACCACGCGATTGACGGTGCCATCGGGAAACGGATTGTCGGGGTCCAGACCCAGGCCCTGCGAGCGCAGCAGCGCCAGGCGCTGGGCAAAGCCCAGCCACAGCGGCGCGAGCCAGGGGTCGGGCCACGCGGGCACGTCGAGGGTGAGATCGTCGGCATGGTCGTCGGTGCCGCGCGGCCCCACCGCGATGACCTTGCCGGCCACGCCGTCGCGGCGCAGCTCATGCAGCAGGTCCTGCTCGTAGCGCCGCGCGAGCGGCTCGGCGCTGCGCAGCACGACGACGAGCGTGTCGCGATCGAGCAGCGACTTGGGTCCGTGGCGGAAGCCGAGCGGGGTATTGGCGCTGGCGACCACGCGCCCGGCGCTGAGCTCGAGCAGCTTGAGCGCGGCCTCGCGGGCGAGCGCTTCGGCCGGACCGCTGCCCAGGTACACCACGCGTGCATGGGCTTGCCGCGCCAGTGCGGCGAGCGCGTCCTGCCAGCTGGCCAGCGCGTGCTCGCCCAGTTCGGCCAGTTGCTGCAGGCGCTGCACGCGCTGCGGCCAAGGCTCGCGTCCGAACACGCACAGCGCCGCGAGCAGCATGCAGGTGAGGCTGCCAGTCATGGCGAAGCCGCGGTCGCAGCTGGCCGGCGGCATGAGCAGCGTGCAGGTGTCGCTGCGGCCGCGGCCGCGACGCGCGAGCTCGCCCTCGCCATTGCAGGTGATGTCGAGGAAACGCGCATGCGCCACGCCCGCGCGCACGAGTTCCACCGCGGCGAGGCTTTCGGGGCTGGAGCCGCTGCGCGCGAAGGACACCAGCAGGGTCGGCCGCGTGCGTTGCAGGTACAGCGCGGGATGGCTGAGCAGGCTCGTGGTGTGCAGCGCGCGTGCGCGCACGGGCCAGTGGGCGGCCACGGTGTCGGCCACCATCTCGGCGATGAAGCCGGAGCTGCCCGCGCCGGTGAACACGACCTCGCGCAGCGGATCGCCGAGCCAGTCGCCCAGTGCCGCATCCAGTGGCCCGGCCTCGGCCGCCAGCCGTGTCGCCAGTTCGCGCCACAGCGAGGGTTGCTGGCGGATTTCGCGGATCGTGTGCTCGGACATGGCGCGGGCGGGTCGGAAAACGAGCGCGCGCGCCTGCAGGCGCGCACGCTGGCGTGGCAACGGGCGGCCACGGTGGGCGTTGGTCCGGCAAATGTCAACCGCGCCGCATTGTCGGGTGGCGGCGTTTGCTGCCATGCTTGACCACCGCGATCGCGCGCGGGATGGGCCCGCCGCCGCTGCTTGAGCGAGGTGTGCGATGAACCGCCGCGAATTCCTGTTGACCGCTTCGGCCGCCGGCCTGGCCATGGCCGGCACCACGGCCGCGCCCGCGTGGGCACGGCGCGGCGAGCGCGTGCGGGTGGCGATGATCGGTACCGGCCTGCGCGGGCAGTCGCAGCTGGGCCCGCTGCTCAGTCGCGACGACGTCGAACTGGTCGCGATCTGTGACACGCAGCAGGTCATGCTCGACCACGCCCTGCGCATCATCGCCAAGGCCGGTCGGCGCAAGCCGCGCGTGGTCGGCGGCAATGGTGACGTCAATGCCTGGAAGAAGCTGCTCGATCCCAAGGCGATCGACGCGGTGTTCATCGTGACACCGTGGGAGTGGCACGCGCCGATGGCGATCGCGGCGATGCAGGCGAAGGTCGCGGTCGCCTGCGAAGTCGTCGCGGGCATCACGCTGCAGGACCATTGGGACGTGCTGCATACCCAGCAGCACACCGGCACGCCCTACATGCTGCTGGAGAACGTGTGCTATCGCCGTGATGTGCTCGCGGTGTTGCAGATGGTGCGCGCGGGCCTGTTCGGCGAACTGGTGCACCTGCAGGCCGGTTACCAGCACGACCTGCGCGGCGTGATGTTCAATTCGGGTGATCCCGACCAGCCCTACGACAGCGGGGTGGAATATGGCGCCAAGGGCTTTTCCGAGGCGCAGTGGCGCACCCAGCATTCGATCGACCGCAACGGCGATCTGTACCCGAGCCACGGCATCGGTCCGTGCGCGATGTACGTCAACATCAATCGTGGCAACCGCTTCACCCACATCAACGCCTTCGCCAGCAAGGCGCGCGGGCTGCATGACTACATCCTCAACCACCCCAAGGGCGGGCCCGACCATCCCAATGCCAAGCTCGTGTTCAAGCGTGGCGACCTGGTCACCACCACGTTGCGTTGCGAGAACGGCGAGACGATCCTGCTGCAGCACGATGTGTCACTGCCGCGACCGTACTCGCTGGGCTTTCGCGTGCAGGGCACCGATGGCCTGTGGATGGACGTCAACAAGTCGATCCACATCGAGGGCAGGAGCCCGCCGCACAAGTGGGAGGACGCACAGAAGTATTTCGACGCCTGGGACCATCCGCTGTGGAAGAAGCATGCCGACAAGGCCGCCGGTGCCGGCCATGGCGGCATGGACTGGTTCGTCGTGCATGCCTTCATCGAGGCGCTCAAGGCGGGTGCGCCGATGCCGATCGACATCTACGATGCGGTGACCTGGAGCGCGATCACGCCGCTGTCGGAGAAGTCGATCGCCGCGGGCTACCAGACGCTCGAATTCCCCGACTTCACCCACGGCGCGTGGCGCGGGCGCCAGCCGATCTTCGCGCTCGACGAGCGTTACTGAGGCGTCGCGCGGGCACGCTCGCGGCCGCGTCCTCGGCGCGCAGTTCCAGCTCGTCGAGGCGGTCGAGCAGGCGGAACAGCAGCGCGCGCTCGCGGCGCGACATGCCGGCCAGGATCAATTCCTCGAACTGCAGCGCGAGCGGCACGATCCGCCTGTAGATGGCCCGTCCGGCCGCCGACAGGCGCAGTACCGAGCGGCGCCGGTCGTCGTCGGCGAATTCGCGAGTGAGCCGGCCCGCGTCGAGCAGGCGCGCCACCGCGCGGCTCACCGCCACCTTGTCCATCGCGGTGCGTTGCGCGACTTCGTTGGCCGATAGTTGCCGGTAGCGGCCCAACACCGCCATCACGCGCCATTCGGTCACCCCCAGGCCGAAGCGTTGCGAGTACTCGCGCGCGAGCGCATCGGAGCTGCGGTTGGCGAGCACGCTCAGGCGATAGGGCAGGAACTGCTGCAGGTCGAGGGTCGCGGGGTCGGGCATGGCGGCATGTTGCACGGCGGCTTGAGATGGTTGCAAGTGCAACTATAGAATCCACCTCCCGCTGTCGAGGAGTAGCCGCATGAGCGCGCCAGCCAAAACCGGCATGCAGCCGACCACGTTCGAAAACCCGATGGGCATCGACGGCTTCGAGTTCGTCGAATACACCGCGCCCAAGGACCAGCTGGGCCACCTGCATGACTACTTCCGCAAACTCGGTTTCGTGCAGGTGGCACGCCACAAGACCCGGCCGATCCATACCTATCGGCAGGGCGACTGCACCTTCCTCGTCAACGAGGACCCCGATTCCTTCGCCGCGCGCTTTGCCGCCGAGCACGGGCCCAGCGCCTGCGGTTTCGCGGTGCGCATCAACAAGCTGGCCGAGTGGGCGCGTGTGCAGGCGCTCAAGAACGGCGCCGAGGCCTTCGATACCCGGGACGAGCTCACCAAGGCGGTGGCGGCGCCGGTGATCAAGGGCATCGGGGGTTGCATGCTGTACCTGGTCGACCGCTATGACGACAAGGGCACGATCCACGACCCCGACTACGAATACCTGCCCGGCGTGGACCTCATGCCCAAGGGCTTTGGCCTCACCTTCATCGATCACCTGACCCACAACCTGTATCAGGGCAACATGAACAAGTGGTCGGACTACTACGAGCGCCTGTTCAACTTCCGCGAAATCCGCTATTTCGACATCAAGGGCGCCAAGACCGGGCTGTTGTCGCGCGCGATGACCGCGCCCGACGGCATGGTGCGCATCCCGCTCAACGAGTCCTCCGACCCCAAGTCGCAGATCAACGAGTACCTGGACCAGTACAAGGGCGAGGGCATCCAGCACATCGCCTGCTTCACCAACGACATCTATGCCACGGTCGAGCAGATGCGCGCGGCCGGGATCACCTTCCTGCACACACCCGACACCTATTTCGACGTGGTCGACATGCGCATCCCCGACCACGGCGAGGACCTGCCGCGCCTGCGCAGGAACAGCATCCTCATCGACGCCGATCCGGAAACCAAGAAGCGCCTGCTGCTGCAGATCTTCACCGAGAACGCGCTCGGGCCGATCTTCTTCGAGATCATCCAGCGCAAGGGCAACGAAGGCTTCGGCGAAGGCAACTTCCAGGCGCTGTTCGAATCGATCGAGCGTGACCAGATGCGCCGCGGCGTGCTGTGACGATCCACCGCCGGCGCGCGGCGCGCGGCATCGAGGAACCTGTCCCATGACCATCGCTTCCACGGGTTACCAGACCGGGTTCGGCAACGAATTCGCCACCGAGGCGCTGCCCGGCACCTTGCCGGTCGGGCGCAACTCGCCGCAGCACGTGGCGCACGGGCTGTATGCCGAGCAGCTGACCGGCACCGCGTTCACCGCGCCGCGCCACCAGAACCGCCGCAGCTGGCTGTATCGCATCCGGCCGGCCGCGGTGCACGGCACGTTCGAGCCCTTCGCACAGCCCGCGTTCCACAACGATTTCGGCAGTGGCCCGGTGTCGCCGGAGAAACTGCGCTGGAACCCGCTGCCGCTGCCGCAGGCACCGTGCGACTTCCTCGAAGGCTTGTACACGGTGGCCGGCAATGGCGGGCCCGCGGCGGGCACCGGGGTGGGCATCCACCTGTACGCGGCCAACCGCGACATGCAGCGGCGCTGGTTCTACAACTCCGATGGCGAGTTCCTGATCGTGCCCCAGCAGGGGCGGCTGCACATCGAAACCGAACTGGGTGTGGTCGAGGTGGAGCCGCAGCAGATCGCGGTGATCCCGCGCGGCATCCGCTATCGCGTGTGCCTGCCCGACGGCAGCGCGCGCGGCTACGTGTGCGAGAACTTCGGCGCGTTGCTGCGCCTGCCCGACCTCGGCCCCATCGGCAGCAACTGCCTGGCCAATCCGCGGGACTTCCAGTATCCCAACGCGGCGTTCGAGGACGTCGACGGCGAGTTCGAGCTCATCACCAAGTTCCAGGGCCACCTGTGGCGCGCGCCGATCGACCACTCGCCGCTCGACGTGGTCGGCTGGCACGGCAACTATGCGCCCTATCGCTACGACCTGCGCCGCTTCAACGTGATCGGGTCGATCAGCTACGACCATCCCGATCCGTCGATCTTCCTCGTGCTGCACTCGCCCAGCGACACGCCGGGCACCAGCAACGTCGATTTCGCGATCTTCCCGCCGCGCATCCTCGCGATGCAGGACACCTTCCGCCCGGCCTGGTTCCATCGCAACATCGCCGGCGAGTTCATGGGCCTCGTGCACGGCGTGTACGACGCCAAGGCCGAGGGTTTCGCGCCGGGCGGCTGCTCGCTGCACAACTGCATGACCGGCCATGGCCCCGACGCGGCCACCTTCGACAAGGCCAGCGCGGTCGACACCAGCAAGCCCGACTACGTGACCGACACCATGGCGATCATGTTCGAGACGCGCGCGGTGATCCGCCCGGTGGCGCAGGCGATGGCGGCCGCGCACCGCCAGCGCGACTATCCCGCGGTGTGGATGGGCCTGCGCAAGCGCTTCACGCCGCCACGCTGATGCCGTCGCCGCCGCGGCGTGCGCGCGCGCCGCGTGGCGGGCCCACGCCGCCGCCGCGACGTGTCGCGGCGGCCCCCGGCCATGGCAGGATGGCCTCCCGTTGATACTTCGCAGGAAGGATTGCCGATGAAACTTGCCTCCCTCAAGGAAGGCGGCCGCGACGGCACGCTCGTCGTGGTCAGTCGCGACCTCGCGCGCGCCGTGCCCGCCAGCGGCATCGCCGCGACCCTGCAGGCCGCGCTCGACGACTGGGGCAACGCCGCGCCGCGCCTGAACGCCCTGTCCGAGGCGCTCGCCGCCGGCACCGCGGCCGGGGCGTTCGCGCTCGACCTCGCGGCACTGGCCGCGCCGTTGCCGCGCGCCTACGAGTTCGTCGACGGCAGCGCCTACCTGCCGCACGTCGAGCGCGTGCGCCGCGCACGCGGGGCGCAGGTGCCCGAGAGCTTCTACGTCGATCCGCTCATGTACCAGGCCACCAGTGCGGGCTTCTACGGACCGCGCGATCCGATCCTCGTGCTCAGCGAGGACTGGGGCGTGGACCTCGAGGCCGAGGTGGTCGTGGTCACCGACGACGTGCCCATGGGCGTGGCGGCGGCGGCCGCGAGCGGCCACATCCAGCTGGTCGGTCTGGTCAACGATGTGAGCCTGCGCAACCTGATTCCGCCCGAGCTGGCCAAGGGCTTCGGCTTCCTGCAGTCCAAGCCGCGCTCGGCGCTGTCGCCGGTGCTGGTCACGCCCGACGAGCTGGGCCCGGCCTGGCGCGACGACAAGCTGCACCTGCCGATGCGCACCTGGATCAATGGCCAGTGGTTCGGTGCGGCCGAGTGCGGCGTCGACATGCAGTTCAGCTTCGCGCAGCTGGTCGCGCACGCGGCCAAGACCCGGCCGCTGGCGGCGGGCACGATCGTCGGTTCGGGCACCATCGCCAACGAGGACACGAGCAAGGGCGCCTCGTGCCTGGCCGAGCAGCGCACGGTGGAGACGCTGCGCGACGGCAAGCCGACCACGCCGTTCCTGAAATTCGGTGATACCGTACGCATCGAGATCACCGATGCCCAGGGTCACAGCATCTTCGGTGCGATCGAGCAGGTGGTGACCCGCGCAGCGGCAGGATGACGGCGACGACAGGGGAAACGACGATGGCCACCGCGAACGAATTCGTGCTGTACGACTACTGGCGCTCCAGCGCCTGCTACCGCGTGCGCATCGCGCTCAACCTCAAGGGCGTGGAGTACCAGATCAAGCCCGTGCACCTGGTCGACAACGGCGGCGAGCAGCACTCGGCCGAGCACCATGCGCGCAATCCATTGGAGACCGTGCCCGTGCTCATGGTCGGGCGCCGCGCGATCCGCCAGTCGATGGCGATCATCGAGTACCTGGAGGAAACCCAGCCGCACCCGGCCCTGCTGCCGCCGGCGCCGCGCGAGCGTGCCCAGGCCCGCGCCTTGGCCCAGCTCATCGCCTGTGACGTGCATCCGCTCAACAACCTGCGCGTGACCCAGTACCTGCAACGCGAATTCGGCGCCGACCAGGCCGCACGCGAGGCGTGGATGCGGCACTGGATGGAGGTGGGCCTGCGTGCCTTCGAGGAGATCCTCGTGGCCGACGATGCACGCGGCATGTTCTGCAGCGGCGACGCGCCCGGCATCGCCGACATCTGCCTCGTGCCGCAGGTCTACAACGCGCTGCGCTACGGGCTCGACCTCACGCCGTTCCCGACCATCCGCGCGATCTACGACCACTGCCTGGCCGAGCCCGAGTTCGACGCGGCGCGGCCGGAAAAGCAGGCCGGCGCGGCGTAGCCCGCGCGCGCCGGCTGCAGGCACCGCCCGGCCCGGCGCGGGCCGGGTGCCGGCCCGGGGTGTTCAGCCGGCGATGTAGCGGTGGAGCTGCTCGATCTGCTCGCCCTGCTCGCTGATCACGGCCTTGACCAGGTCGCCGATCGACAGCACGCCGACCACCTTGTTGCCATCGAGCACCGGCAGGTGGCGCACGCGGCTGTCGGTGCACAGGCGCATGCAGGTGTCGATGCTGTCCTCGGGCGATACGCTGACCACCGCGGTGGTCATCACCTCGGCCACCGTGGTGTCGTTGGAGGTGCGGTTGTTGAGCACGACCTTGCGCGCGTAGTCGCGCTCGGAGACGATTCCGACCAGGGTGTCGCCCTTCATCACCAGCAGTGCGCCGCAGCCGCGCTCGGCCATCATCCGCAATGCCGCGCGCACGGTTTCCTCGGGTGCGATCGCATGGATGCTGCGACCCTTCCCGTCGAGCAGGTGCTTGACCTGGAGCATGCCGACCTCCGCGTTGAAACGGCCGAGTGCCGTGGTGCAGCCAGTCTAGCGCCGCGCGCGCGGGCCTGCTCGTGGCCGCGCCGCAGGCGCTCGGCTATTCCGCGCCCGGCGCGCGGTACTCGTCGACGAGGTACAGCGGACGCTGCTTGGCTTCCAGGTACAGCCGGCCCAGGTACTCGCCGATCATGCCCAGCGCCATGAGCTGCACGCCGCCGAGGAACAGCACCACCACCATGAGCGAGGGATAGCCGCGCACCGGGTCGCCCAGCAGCAGCGCCTTGCCCAGCACCCACAATCCGAACAGGAACGCGGCCAGCGAGGCCAGCAGGCCGATGTAGGTCGCCAGCTTGAGCGGCGCGCCGGAAAACGAGGTGATGCCGTCGAGCGCGAAGTTCCACAGCCGCCAGTAGCTCCATTTGCTGGTGCCGGCGTGGCGGGCGTCGCGATGGTAGACGATCGACAGCTGGCGGTAGCCGACCCAAGTGAACAGCCCCTTCATGAAGCGCTGCCGCTCGCGCACCTGGGCCAGGGCATCGAGCGCGCGCCGCGACAACAGGCGGAAATCGCCGGTATCGCGCGGGATCGGCGTCGCCGACAGACGTTCCATCACGCGGTAGAACGCCGCCGCGGTGAACTTCTTGAAGCGGCTTTCGCCCGCGCGCGAGGCGCGCGTGCCGTAGACCACGTCGTAGCCCTCGCGCCAATGCGCGACGAAGGTCGCGATGAGTTCGGGCGGGTCCTGCAGGTCGGCGTCGATCACCACGGCGGCGCCGTGGGTGACATGATCGAGCCCCGCGGTGAGCGCAAGTTCCTTGCCGAAATTGCGCGCCAGGCGCAGCGTGGCCACGCGTGGATCGGCCGCGCGCAGCTCGCACATGACCTGAAAGGTGTCGTCGCGGCTGCCGTCGTCGACATAGAGCACGGCGCTGGTCACGCCATCGAGCGTGTCGAGCACCTTGGCCAGGCGCGCATGGAACTCGCGCAGGCCCGCGCCCTCGTTGCAGGCGGGAACGACGATGGTGAGGTCGGGCATGGCACGCGCCGGCAGGTCGAGTCGGTCATGCTAGCCGAGCAGCCCGGTGACCGGAACGGCTCGACCCGCGCGCGGGAGTTCAGTGCGGCAGCCAGGCAGTGCCGCCCAGCGCCTGGGTCTGTTGCCGGATCCACGCCGCACGGCGCAACACGTAGGCGCTGGGGCGGTCGATCCTCAGGCGCAGCGGATTGGGCAGCACGGCGGCGAGCAACGCGGCCTGCTGCGCGTCGAGGCGGTCGGGGCGCGTGCGGAAATAGACGCGGCTGGCGGCGCCGACGCCGTAGGTGCCCTCGCCGAACTGGGCGATGTTGAGGTACATCTCGAGGATGCGGCGCTTGGGCCACAGCGCCTCGATCAGCACGGTGAAGTACGCCTCCAGTCCCTTGCGCAGGAAGCTGCGACCGTTCCACAGGAACAGGTTCTTGGCCACCTGTTGGCTGATGGTGCTGGCGCCACGCAGGCGCGCGCCCTCATCGGCCGCATCGAGCGCCTTCTGGATCTGTTCGAAATCGAAGCCGTGGTGGACCGGGAAACGCTGGTCTTCGGCTGCGACCAGTGACAGCGGCACCAGGGGTGTCACCGCGTTCCAGTCGACCCATTGGTAGCGCAGGCGGTAGCGCGCATCGCCGCGCCACTGTGCGGCGAGCCAGTCCTGCAGCATCACGGCCGACACCGGTGGCGGCACGAAGCGCAGTGCCAGCACCGTAACGATCCCGGCCACGAACCACACGAATGTGGCCAGGACGAGCAGGCGCAGGCAGCGCCGCCACCAGGGTTTCCTGCGTGCCTTGGCCATGCCGTGCGGGACCATGCGACCCGCGCACGAGGGTGCGCGGGTCGCAGGATACGGTCCACGTCAGCGCGTCAGTGGCACACGTAGTCGCCGCTCACCTCGCCGTCCTCGAAGCCGCTGGCGAAGATCACGTCGGCATTGGGCGTGGTGTCGTCGCTCATGCTCACCTCGTCGAGCAGGAAGCCGTCGAAGTTTGCCGCCGGGTCCGACGACATGCGCCAGCGCAGTTGCACGGTCTGTCCCGCATAGCTGGCCAGGCTGACCGAGAACGGCTTGAACACGGCGGTGGCCGAGCCGTTGTTCGGGTTGGCATTGTTGCTGGCCGTGCTCACGCCGCTGAACGCGCCGTGGCTGCTGGCGAAGCCGCAGGAGTTCACCGGCGGATTCTGCGTCTGCGCGAAGCTGCTCGGATAACCACCGGTCGGGGGCAGGTCCTGCCAGGTGCTGCCGCCATCGGTGGAGATCTCCATGACCACGCCGTCCCACTGGTACTCGAGGTCGTACCGGGCCTTGAAGCTCAGTGTCGCGCCGCTGTTGAGCGTGAGCGGAGGCAGCGTGATGCTCGCACAGGTCATGTCCGGATACGGCTGGTTGTCTGCCGCGTTGTGGTAGCTCAGGCTGCCGTTGCTGGCCGCCGAATCGGTGACCTGCCATGGCGCTTGCAGCGCCATGTAGCTGTGCGTGTCGACATCGTCGAGCAGCGTGGCCGGGTTGGGGCCGTCGGGTCCGGTCGGGGTGATGTTGAGCACGCGCGACAGCGGCGACAGGTTGCCGAGGCTGTCCTGGGCCGATACGCGGTAGTAGTACGGTTGGCCGTTGCTCACGGCGGTGTCGGTGAAGCCCGCGGTTGCCAGCGCGCTGGCGATGGTCGTGGGCGCGCTGAAGTAGGGGTCGACGTCACGCTCCACGGTGTAGGTGATGCCGCTGGACAGCGGACAGTTGGCACTGGCCGGGTCCCAGCCCAGCGTCACCGCGCAACTGCCCGCCGCGCCGTTGCCGGCCAACGACTGGCCATCGAAGCTGGGCATCAGCGAACAGGTATCGTCGGAGACCACCTCGACGCAGGCCGAGGCGTCGCCTTCGACATCACCCTGCACGCCACGCACCTTGTAGGCGTAGCTGTAGCCACCGATCGTGGTGTCGTCCACCAGTGGCGCCGCGGCACCGGTGGCCACCATGCGGAAATCGCCTGCCGCCGCGCTCGCGCAGGTGCCGTCGGCGCGATAGAGCTGGAAGCCCTGCGCGCCGGCGGCGCTGTCGAACGCAACTGCGATGCCGCTGCTGCCGTTGCTGCTGGCGTTGACCGAAGTAGGCGCCGGGAACACGGCCGGGTCTGGAATCGCGAAGCGGCCGGACACGGCCAGCGCGTAGCCTTGCCGGTCGGACCCTTCGGCACCGTTGCCGGGCACGTTGCCGGCCTTGACGCGGAACGTGTAGGCGCCCGCGCTCGGCGCGGGCAGGCGCACCTGCTCCACGGTGTTCTTGTTGTCCGCGCTGCCGCCGGTCTGCGAGGCGCCGCCACTGAACACGTTGCCAAGGTAGGTGCCGCCGGGGCCGATGACCTCGAGGTCGAGGTTGTTGATCAGGGCCGAGGTCGCACCCGGGGCGGCGTCGGCATCGAACCACACCAGCGTCGCGCGCAGTTCCGAACCCGCCTGCACGTTGTCGATCGTGTACTCGTTGACCCCGCCGGTCTGCAGGCCAGCGCCGTTGCTGCGCTCGAACAGGCGCAGGCGGCGGCTGTCATCGCCACCGGCCATGGTGTCGTTGAACCACAGGTTGCCATCGAGCCAGGCGCGGCCCCAGCCGGTGCCGGTGTTGGGCCAGCCGGCCGCGGCGTTGGTGCTCGCGTTGGTGCTGTTGAGCAGGATCGCCTTGAGTGCGGCACCGGTCGGGTTGTAGGCATCGGCGGCCTGCTTCTCGCCGCGCGGATAGTAGCCGTCGGCGAAGAACTGGCGCACGAGCAGCGCATTGCCCGTGAGCGTGGGCGCGGCCATCGAGGTGCCCGACATCGAGGCCGTGACCGGTGCCTGGATGGTCATGTTGAAGCTGGTCTGGTTCCTGGCCGACACGATCGCGGTGCCGGGCGCGGCGATGTCGGGTTTCATGCGTCCGTCGGCCGCCGGTCCCGAGTTGGAGTAGCTGGCCTTGGTGAGGCTGCCGCCGTGGCCGAGCGCGGCCACCGCCAGGCTGTTCTTGGCGTTGGCGGGCGAGCCGGTCGCGTTGGGGCCGGCCACGTCGTTACCAGCGGCCACCACCACCAGCAGGTCCTCGTTGCGGCGCGTGGCGCGGTCGAGTTCGGCGTCGTTGCCCATGTAGGCGCCCGCGGTCTGCGCGCCCCAGCTGTTGTTGTGCACGCGTGCGCCACCCGCATAGGCCTGGTCGAGCGTGCCGCCGAAGTCACTGATGATGATCGAGGTCGCCGACGCGGGGCCGGCATCCTGGAACAACAGCTGCGCGCCCGGCGCCATGCCGTCGGCGAGATCGTGGTTGGGCAGCAGCGGCGTCGCCGCCAGATAGGTGCTCGCACCGAAGGTGCCCGCGGCATCGCCGAGCACGGTGCCGGAGACGTGTGTGCCGTGGCCGGACGTGAAGTCGTAGTTGATCGGCCCATCCGGCTGCAGCCAGTAGGCGATGATCTTGTTGTCCGGATGCAGCGTGCCGATGTTGGGCAGCACCGGTGGCGGATTGTCCGACGGGGTGATCTCCACATGCGGGCCCAGCCCCTTGTCGAGCGCGGTGAACCAGGCTGCATTGGGCGAGGTGCCGCTGTCGGCCACCGCGGCGATCTGGCCGGTGCCGGTGATGCCGTGGTCCCACAGGGGCCGCGCGCCGCAGCCCGGGCCACTGCCCGCGCAGTTGGAGGTGTAGTTGCCCTGGATCGCGCCCGCGCTGGCGGCATTCATGGTCGTGGTCGGCAGCCAGGGCGCGACATAGGACACGCCCTCGATCGCACTGGCGACCTCGATCAGGGTGTCCAGGCTCGCGCGGCTCACGGCGGCGCGCACATACGGCAGCGCGGCAGCACGTTGGCTGCGCATCGTGATGGTCACGCCCGGAACCTTCTTGACGAGTTCGGCTGCGATGCTGGCCGAGGACACGCCGTCGAACGCGTTGATGCGCAGCTCATAGCTGCCATCGGCCTGCAGCGCAGGGGAATCGGCGCGCTGGGCGAGCCACAATTGCGCATCGAGCTTGAGCGCCGGCTGCAGCAGGTCGGCCCAGCGCACGGCCTGATTGGCGCGCAGGTCGCGCAGGCCGGCATGGCCCAGTCGCACGTAGTAGGCGTTGTTGGGCAGGTAGGCGAGGAACTGCACTCCCTGGCGCTGCAGCGACCCGCGCGCCTGCGCGAGCGTGGCCGCGTCGTGGAACTGCACGATCGCGTAGGCCGACGCCTTGACCGGCGCCGCCGCACCGATCGCGTGCACATCCAGCTGCTGCTGCAGCGGATCGAAGATGCCCGCGCGCGAGATGAGTTGTGACGGATTGTCACGCGCGTTGTCGATTGCGGCGACGGTGGGATGGGTGGCGGCAAGTTCGGTGGCGGCAGGTGCGGCGGCGGCGATGGCAAGGCCGATCGCGGCGGCCAGCGCGCGCACGCGCAAGGACGTGGGAGAGATCACGGATTACCCCAAGGATGGATGGAAGCCGGGAATGGCGCTGCGCAGCCTACCGCCGCCGGCTGCCTGGCTCAACGTCAGCCTGCACTTGCAGGAGATATTGTTCGTGTCTGAATCTGTTAGGTTTTCGTGAAATGCGCTATGATGACGCCGTGCCTGGTCGCGCGCTGGAACTTGAGCAAGCCATCGGGCGTCTGAACGATTCACCGCTTGGGTTTGCGCAGCCGCCAATGAAACCGCATGTCGCCTTGTTGTTGCTGTCGTTGCTGCCGCTTGCGGCGGTCGCGCAGCAGCCGCTCGGCACGGAATCGGCCACGCCGCTGGTGGATCGCCTGCTCGCCACCGACCTCGATCGGGGCGATGACTTGGCCGGTGCTCCAGTGTTGCCGATCTGGTCCGGCGCGGACGGCAAGCTGCTCGCCGTGGTCGCACTGCCGCCGGGCTGGACTGCGCCTGGCCAGCCGCTGTCGCCGACTCCTTTCGGCGCAGTGACTTGGGGTCCGGTCGGATCCCAGACGGTGGGCGGCGGCATTACGCTGCAGTTCGCCAGCGGCCTGCACCTGGATACCCTGCTCGGGCGTTACCTGCCCACGCTGGCGCCTTGCGCAGGTGGAGATTGCATTGTCCCGGCGGCTCCAGTCGCGGAGATGGCCAGTGGCGTGCTCGGCATGGGCTGGACCTCGCCTCAGGGCACGATCGACCTGAGCTATGGCTTGTCCTGGCTCAAGTCGACCCTGCCGCTGACCGCGCCGGACGGTGGCTTCGATCTGCTGTCACCGCCCGAGGTTGGCGCGGGCCTGGGATTGCTGCCGCGCCTGGTCGATGAGCGCTCGGCCATGTTCGCGCGCGGCCGTTGGCGGTTCGACCAGGACAGCGCGCTTGATCTCACCGCGAGCTACGTGCGGCTGCATGGCTCACGCATGGCGGGGGCGGCCTTGCCGGATGTCGATCTCGACCAGCTGTCGCTGAGCCTGGGCCTCGACGTGGGCTCGCTGCGCGGTGCGATCGTCGGGCATGTGCTGCGCAGCGACGACCCGCTGCTCGCGGGCAGGCGCTGGACCACGCTCGACCTGGGCATTTCCTGGCGTACGCCGTGGGCTGGCGAGCTCAGCGTGGGCGCCCAGAACCTGCTCGCGAAACCGGCCAGTTCGCCCCGCGACGGGGACGGCCAAGCTCGCACGCCCTATATTCAGTACCGGCAAGACCTGTAACTCACCGTCATCTCGCCAATCGCCCGGATCCGGGCGTGTGCGGCATCGGCTTGTTTCCCCATTCACGCCTGCGCCGGTTGGTGATCCGACCTGGCCCCTGCGGAGCGGGCTGCGTACGGCATCAGGCCGGGGCATGGCGCGGCGCGGCCCGGCCGCCCACGCAGATTGCCGATCTTTCCGCAAGTGCCATCGGCGCCTCCGACAGCACCCGGTCATAGTTCTCAAGGTATTGATTTATATGGCGATTCCTGGGATGTTAAGGCACGGAACAGGGATTCCAAGTTCGTAAGAATCTTGTTAGTATCCCGAACTGCCGAGGAATTTGGTGGGCCACATGTGGCCGTCCCCAGGATGGGAAAGCACTTGTCCCGAGCTGTGACAACTCTGACGTTGGAGAGTGAAATGAAATCAAAGAGCAACGAGCTTTTCAAAGCCGTTCGTTATGCTCTGTATGCGGGCGCAACCGCCGCGATCGGCCTGTCGGCCGCGCCGGTGTTCGCGCAGGATACGGCGCAGGACCAGGACAGCCAGAAACTTGAAACGATTACCGTGACGGGTTCGCGCATCCGCAAGGCGGACATCGAAACCGCACAGCCGATCGTGGTCATGGATCGTGCCGCGATCGAGAAGCAGGGCTTCAACTCCGTGGCCGACATCCTGCAGAACATGCCGGAAGCCGGTACTCCGCCGATCAGCCGCGCTTCGGTGCTGGCCTCGGGTGAAAGCGTCGGTGGTTACTACATCGACCTGCGCAACCTCGGTGCCAACCGCACGCTGGTCCTCATCAACGGCAAGCGCCTGGGCACCACCACTGATGGCCTGCAGGACCTGTCGCAGATTCCGATGGCCGCGATCGACCGCATCGAAGTCCTCAAGGACGGCGCCTCGGCGATCTACGGCTCGGACGCGATCGCGGGCGTGGTCAACATCATCACGCGTCGCAACTTCGACGGTGCCGAAGCCAGCGCCTACGTAGGCCAGTATGACCAGGACGACGGCGCCAAGCAGAACTACAGCATGACGCTGGGCGCCCACAGCGATCGTGGTTCGGTCACCATGACCGCCGAATACACCAAGGAAGACCCGGTGTGGGCCAAGGACCGCTGGTACAGCGCGTTCCCCGACACCACGCGCCACCCCAATGCGGGCTGGTCGATCGTGTCGCAGTGGGGCAACTTCTTCATGCCGCCGGGCTACTGCTCGTCGGGCCTGTGCGCGCTCAACCCGGGCGGCAACCCGGCCAATCCGGCCGATTGGCACAACACCGGTGCAGGTGGCGCACCGAACGACCGTTCGAACGCGAACTACGAAATGATGCTCAACACCGGCATCGAGCGTCATTCGCTGTTCACGAGCGGCAACTACGACATCACCGACCATATCCGCTTCACGGGCGACTTCCTGTACAACAAGCGTCGTACCTCGCAGCAGGTGGCCGGCTACCCGTTCCAGCCCGCGTTCGTGATCCCGGGCTCGAGCGACGAATATCCGTACATCGGCCTGTCACCCGACAGCTATTTCAATCCGACCGGCGAGCAGATCTACTTCTATCGTCGTGGTTGGGAAATGCCGCGCACCACGATCAGCGACCTGCAGACCTACCGCTTTACCGGCACGTTTGAAGGCGACTTCCAGATCGGTGACCACAGCTGGAACTGGGATGTGGGCGCGTTCGTCAACAACAACGACGTGCTCAAGGTCGGTCGTGGTGACTTCGCGCTGCTGGCCACGCGCAATGCGCTCGGCCCGTCGTTCCTTGATCCGGTTACCGGCCGCGTGACCTGCGGCACCCCAAGCAATCCGATCCCGTACGGCAACGAACCGGGTTCGTGCGTACCGTGGAATCCGTTCCTGACGCCTGAGGTGGGTGGCGCCTACTCGCTGTCCGATCCCGCGGTGCAGGCCTACCTGTTCCCGTACTCGCACGACACGGGCACCACGCGCACGGTCGACTACAGCGCCAACATCACCGGCAGCGTATTCACGCTTCCGGCGGGTGACCTGAGCCTCGCAGCGGGTTACGAGCATCGCGCCGAGTCGGGTGATTTCATTCCCGACGCGATGAAGCAGTCTTCGCTCAGCACAGACTTGTCCGCGGGTCCTACGGGTGGCAAGTACAAGGTCGACGAGTACTACCTCGAAGTCGACGTGCCGGTATTGCGCGACGTGTTCCTCGCGCGTGAACTGTCGTTCAACGTCGCGGGCCGCTACTCGAAATACAGCTCGTTCGGCGACACCACCAACGCGAAGTTCAGCCTGACCTGGCGCCCGATCGACGACCTGCTCGTGCGTGCTAACTATGCCGAAGGCTTCCGCGCGCCGACCATCGGCGACCTGTACGGTGGCATCAGCGGTACGTTCGACTACTACTCCGATCCGTGCGACAGCGTACGTGGTGTTGCCGCTACCGATGCCACGGTGATGCAGCGTTGCTTGGCCGGCTTCGGTGGTCAGGTGCCGGTTGAGGCCAATTTCCGTCAGCCGGGCCAAGGCGGTAGCCCCTGTGCGACCCTGCCCTGTCAGACGGGTTATCAGTTCTTTGCTGGCAGCAATCCGCTTACCAAGCCGGAAACTGCAACGAGCAAGACCGCTGGCCTCGTCTACAGCCCGCATTGGGTTGAGGGTCTCGACATCGCAGTCGACTGGTTCCGCATCCGCATCAACAACGCGATCGGCAGCGACACGATGACGAGTATGCTGAACGACTGCTATGTCCTCGGCGTGGTCTCACGTTGTTCGACTGCGCTGTTCCTGCGCGATCCGACTCTGGGCGGCGCGGTGCATTACGGCACTCGTCGTACCAACAACGCTGGTTGGGTCGAGACGGAAGGTTGGGACTTCGGCATCAACTACCGTCTGCCCGAGTTCTCGTTCGGTCGCTTCATGGTGCGTTGGAACACGGCCTACATGTCCAAGCAGGACAGCAAGGCCGACAACGAACCGACCACGCCAGTCGGGCACTTCAACGGCTACGGTGCGAACTTCCGCACGCGGTCGATCGGCAGCGTCGATTGGAGCTGGGGTGATTTCGGTGCGACGTTCACCTCGCGTTACTTCTCCTCGATCCGCGAGCGTTGCTCCTACGACATCAATGCTGGTGCGGGTGGCCCCGAATGCAACATGCCCGGTCACTGGGCCAATGGCACCAAGGGTAACTACAACCGTACCGGCGCCAACACCTTCCACGACCTGCAGGTGCGCTGGACGGCACCGTGGAACGGCACGATCTCGGTCGGTGCGAACAACGTGTTCGACCACGAAGGTCCGGTGCTGTACTCGGATCCGAGCTCGCAGTACGACTACTACGGCGGCTTCGACATCGGTCGCTTCTACTACGTGCGTTACCAGCAGAAGTTCTAAACCGAACGAATCTGCGCGTTCCTTCAACGGCCCCGGCAACGGGGCCGTTTTTTTTTCTCGGATTGGTTTGACGGCTCCAAGGCGCTGCGCCGCGGCGCGCAATCAGGGATCATGCGCGCATGCTCAACCGCCTGTGGCTCGGCTTCTTCCTCGTAGCGGCGCTGGCCGCGCTCGCGCGCTGGATCGGCGGCGATGCCGGCGTGTTCGCGGCGATGATCGCGACGCTGTTCGAAATGGCGCGGCTGTCGGTCGAAGTGATGATCCTGCTGTTCGGCACGCTCACGCTGTGGCTCGGCTTCCTGCGCATCGCCGAGCGCGCCGGTCTGGTCGAGCGGCTCGCACGCGCGCTCGGTCCGGTCTTCGCGCGCGTGATGCCCGAGGTGCCGCGCGACCATCCTGCGCTCGGCCTCATCACGCTCAACTTCGCCGCCAACGCGCTTGGGCTGGACAATGCCGCCACGCCGATCGGCCTGCGCGCGATGCGCGAGCTGCAGACGCTCAACCCGAGAGCGGACACGGCCAGCAATGCGCAGATCCTGTTCCTCGTGCTCAACGCCTCGTCGTTG
>WBZR01000015.1_pt1 | contig 77140 bp, 69 predicted proteins | sample 5204231 | NCBI WGS metagenome assembly WBZR01 (sample SAMN12412403, study PRJNA552823) | activated sludge metagenome | isolation source: activated sludge from anammox sidestream of wastewater treatment plant... | place: USA: Virginia | collected 2017-08 | reverse complement strand
GAGGGCCAGGGGTGCGGAACAAAGCCGGGTTTACCGGGGGTGAGGTAACGATCAAAGACCTGCTTCACCTCGCGACAGGCACCCATTTCGACCAGCGCCCGGGCAAAGTGGGCACGGGAAACCAATTCGGGGTTACCGACATAGGTCATCGTCCTGGCCAGAATGCCTTCAAAACCGACTTTTTCCAGCTCGGCGGCGATACGCTCCGCCCGAGTAGCACGCCCCAGCCGGATACCATCCAGGCCGGCAACGATCTCGGAATGGGACGGATCAATATTCAGCCCGACGATATGGACCGAATGGTCATTCCATTCGACGGAAATCTCGGTACCGTTAATGAAGTCCAGCCCGAGGCTCTTCGCGGCGTCTGCCGCCTCCGAAAGCCCGGAAAGCCCGTCATGATCGGTCAGCGCCAGCGTGGTGACCCCCTTTGCGCGGGCACGCGCCACCACATCAGCCGGTGACAGCATGCCGTCCGAGGCCGTGGAGTGGCAGTGCAGGTCGTAACGGAGTGCGCTGGCGGTGGTCATGGGGTTTAAAGAGGCTGGATGAAGATGGCTTTATGTGCCTGAGGAATCGGGATAAATCGGCATAAAATGCGGAATTCGCTATTTTACTGGATTGGCCACCGGCCAGACACCTCATGCCCCACTATCAACTGGAAGAACGGATTCCTCAGATTGACCCGACGGCCTGGGTCGCCCCGAATGCGGTGCTGATCGGCCTGGTGGAATGCGCTGAACAGTCTTCGGTCTGGTGGAATGCCGTGCTCCGGGGTGATAACGAACCCATCGTGATCGGACCGCGCACGAACGTACAGGATGGCTGCATCTTTCATACCGACCCCGGGGCGCCCCTGATTCTGGAGGCGGATGTGACCATTGGACACAAGGTGATGCTGCACGGTTGCCGGGTTGGCCAGGGTAGCCTGATCGGTATCGGCGCGACCATCCTGAACCATGCGGTGATTGGCGAACATTGTCTGGTGGGTGCCGGCACGCTGATCCCCGAGCGCAAGATCTATCCGCCCCGCTCGCTCATTATGGGCACACCGGGCAAAGTGGTGCGCGAACTGACTGATGAGGAGGTGGCAAGGCTGATGAATAGTGCCGCCAAGTATGTGCAGAACGCCGCCCGCTACCGCGAACATTTGCGGCCCCTCTGAACCTTGGCAGCGCGGTCGGGCTCTTGAAGACCGGCAACTGCGCCCCACATAAGCAACCATCTCTGTCCGAACTCATAGAAAGCCCGCATGCTGCGCGAAACTGACCGCTTTGTCCGATTCCATTTTCCCGAGCTCTCCATTCGCGGTGTCTGGGTACACTTGGATGAAACCTACCGCGCCCTGATTGCCGATCGACACTATCCTGCGGCGGTGAGCCGTATGCTGGGCGAAATGGCCAGCGTCACCGCCCTGATGGCCGGCCAGCTCAAGCACCCCGGCCGGCTCACCTTTCAGATGCGTGATCCGGGCCCGATCAGCCTGCTGGTGATGGACTGCACCGACAAACTTGGTTTGCGCGGTACCGCCCAGTGGGACGACCGCTTTGCCACGCAGTTGCAGAATCCGGATTTTCCCTGCCTCAATACACACGCGGATGACGATGAACACGCCAGCCGCCTGATGATGACCCTGGATGCCCGTAAATTCAGCACCCCCTGGCAGAGTTTTGTGCCGCTTGTAGGACACTCACTCTCTGAGGCATTCGGTCACTACCTGACCCAATCAGAGCAACAACCCACCCTGCTCCGCCTTGCCGCCAACGAGACGCAAGCCGGAGCCCTGTTTCTGCAGGCCATGCCCGGTGCCAAAGAGGCTGATGCCGATGGTTGGAACCGTTTGACCCATCTGTTTAGCACCCTGACCGACCGCGAGCTGCTGGCGCTGGATCCGGCTCAGCTACTGACAACCCTGTTCTCCGAGGAGTTAATCAGCCTGGCACCCGGGCAGGCACTGACCCATGCCGGTGAACGGGACTGGACCAAAGTGCGGAACATGCTACGTGGGCTGGGTAAGGCGGAGGTTGATTCGATCCTGCGCGAACATGGCGCCGTGGTGATTCACGACGAACTGAGCAATCAGGAATACCGGTTTAGCCCAGAGGAAGCGCTCGCGATCTTTACAGAAAACTTACCAGATAGCGCGGAACAACAGGGACACACCCTGCACTAGCCGATCAGGAAGAAATGCCTAGGGGCGCCCGACAAGCACTTTGCCGGGATTCATCAGCCCCTTGGGGTCGAGCGTCTGCTTCAGCTGATGCATGAGCCGCAGGCTGCCTTCCGGAGCGTACTGTTCAAGCCAGTCGGTCTTTAGTTGCCCGATACCATGTTCGGCGGCGATGCTGCCACCAAAACGCGCGACCCGTTCGTAAACCAGCGCATTGACTTCGTTAGTTCGCCGGATCAGATCCGCATTGGCTGCCGGGTCGGCAAACGACAGGTTGTAGTGCAGATTCCCATCACCCAGGTGCCCGAATGCCACGATCCGGATGCCGGGGAAAGCTGCCTCCAGTGCCGATGCGGTCTCCTGCAGAAACACGGGGAACCGTGAAATCGGCAAACCGATGTCATGTTTAACTGAGAGGCCTTCACGCTTTTGCGCCTCAGCCAGCCCCTTACGGAGCTGCCAGAGCGCTGCCTGGTCGGCCTCTTCCACGGCAGCGACCCCTGCGGGAAGCGCCTGTTTTTGACACGCACGCTGCCAGGCCGCGAGCATGGCATCGAGGAACTCCCGGTCATGGGCCGAGACTTCGAGCATCAGGCTCCAGGCCGTGGGCCAGTTCCCGAGCAAGGCCGGCAAGCGGACATCCGGCAGATGGCGACGGACTAGTGCCAGTGTGGGTGCCGAGATCAGTTCGGCCGCGGTCTGAGCGCCGGCAAAGACGGATTGCGCCAATTCATGTGCCCGCACGGCGGTCTCGACATCGGGCAACTCCAACCAGATGAGCGCCCGGGCAGCCGGTTTGGGGTAGAGCTTCATGGTGGCCGCCGTGATCAGACCCAGCGTGCCTTCGGCACCGATGAACCATTGTTTGAGATCAAGGCCGGTATTGTCTTTGCGTAACCCCGATAATTTGGACCAGAGGCTGCCATCGGGCAAAACGACTTCCAGACCCAGGCAGAGATCACGCGTCATCCCGTAGCGCAGCACCTGCAACCCACCAGCATTGGTGGAAAGCGTACCGCCCAGGCTACTCTGGTGCCCCGCACCCAGGGTGAGCGGATACAGCCGGTTGACGGCATCGGCAGCGATCTTCAGATCATCAAGTGTGGCGCCGGCCTCGGCCGTGATACTGAAGTTTCTGGCATCAACCTCGCGGATCCGGTTCATACGGGTCATGGCAATCACCACGGCTCGGCCACTCTCATCAGGCGTGGCGCCACCACAGAGACCGGTGTTGCCGCCCTGCGGCACAATGGGTGTATCGCTGGCCATGCAGAGGCGGACGACCTCAGCCACCTGCGCGGTCGATTGCGGCAATACGACCGCCTGCGCACGGCCGTGATAACGGCCCCGCCAGTCCGTCAGATAGGGCGCTTGAGCAGCGGGATCCATCAGAACCCCGGTCTCTCCCAGGCAGTTCTGCAATCGGGCGATCAGGCTCTGCGGCATCTAGAAAACCGGGTCAGTTAACACTACGCGCGCTCAGCGGCTCGGCGTAGAGATCATGCTCGTCGGCATCGACGATGCGAACCGCCAGGCGGTCACCCGGCGCGCAGTCGGTAAAGCCCATAACCTGAATCACGCCATCGATATCCGGGGCTTCGCGCCAGCTCCGGCCGATAGCGCCCTCCTCGTCGACATCATCGATGACGATCACTTCTTCGTTGCCGATGCGTTGCGCCAGCTTTTCGGCCGAGATATCAGACTGGAACTGCATGAGGCGAACACGGCGCGATTCGCGCTCCTCTTCCGGTACCGGATCGGGTAGTTCGTTGGCAGTTGCGCCGTCGACCGATGAGTAGGCAAAGGCACCCACGCGATCGAGCTGGGCTGCTTCCAGGAAGCCCAGTAGTTCCTGGAAATCGGCTTCGGTCTCACCGGGGAAGCCGGTGATGAAGGTCGACCGGATCACCAGTTCGGGGCAGATTTGGCGCCAGGCGGCGATACGCTTGAGCACATTCTCGCTCGAGGCCGGTCGCTTCATGGCTTTGAGGATGCGCGGGCTGGCATGCTGGAAGGGAATGTCGAGATACGGCAGGATCTTGCCTTCGGCCATGAGCGGGATGATGTCATCCACGCTGGGATACGGGTACACGTAATGCAGGCGAACCCAGATGCCAAATTCGCCCAGCGCTTCGCACAAGGCCTTGAGCTGCGTTTTGACCGGACGACCCTCCCAGAAGCCGGTGCGGTATTTGACGTCGACCCCATAGGCGCTGGTGTCCTGTGAAATGACCAGCACTTCCTTGACCCCGGCCTTGGCCAGCGCTTCGGCTTCTTTGAGCACATCGCCGATCGGTCGTGAAACCAGGTCGCCGCGCAGCGAGGGAATAATGCAGAAGGTGCAGCGATGGTTGCACCCTTCGGAAATCTTCAGATAGGCATAGTGCTTCGGCGTAATCCGCACACCTTGTGGCGGTACCAGATCGGTATACGGGTCATGCGGCATGGGCAGATGCGAATGCACCACCGACATGACCTCATCCAGAGCATGCGGGCCAGTAACCGCCAGCACATCAGGGTGGGCCGTTTCCACTACCCCTTCGCGGGCACCCAGGCAACCTGTGACGATGACCTTGCCGTTTTCACGGAGCGCTTCGCCGATAGCATCGAGCGATTCTTCGACGGCTGAATCGATAAAACCACAGGTATTCACCACGACCAGATCGGCGCCGGCATAATCACCGACTACCTGATAACCTTCGGCACGCAGGCGTGTGAGGATGCCTTCACTGTCGACGGTGGCTTTGGGGCAACCCAGGCTGACCATGCCAACCCTGGGTGTTTCAATTTTCTTTTTCATGGGTCATATTTTACCAACCCCGGTTACTTATTTTTTGATTTCCGGCTGCCAACCGCCACCGAGGGATCTGAAAAGATCGATGCTGGCCTGCAGGCGGCCCCCGCGATTGCGCGCATACGCCAGACTCGCTTCGTTCGCGACGCGCTGCGCCTCCAACACCGTCAGATAATCGACATAACCTGCCTCGTAACGCAGGATGGCAATCTGCTGCGCCCTGGTCGATGCCTCAACCTGCGTTGCCAGGTGCGACTCGCTCTCCCGGGTCTGTTGAACGGAGGTCATGGCATCACCCACTTCGGCAAAGGCCACACGGACGGTCCGGATGTAGTTACCCAGAGCCTCCTGCTGTTTACCCTTCGCCGTGTCGAGCTGACCGGTCAACAGCCAGCCGGTAAACAGCGGTTGCGTCACCCCCAGCGTTGCGGCCCAGACCGAACCACCAGCGGATAGAAAGTTGCTGAAGCCCAGACTTTGTGCACCGTACAGGCCGGTAAGCGAAAACGATGGGAAGAAATTGGCTTTGGCAACGCCAATCTGTGCATTCGCCGACACCAGCTGCTCTTCGGCTTTGCGGATATCGGGGCGCCCTTCCAGCAATTCCGAGGGCACACCCGCGGGTGGCATCGGCGGCACCGGCAACGCACCCAGTCCACTGGCCGGGATCTTCAGATCCAGCACCCCGGTCAGAACAGCCAGCTGGTTCTGCACAATCGCCCGCTGGCGCACAAGCTCGGACTGGGCGGCCTGCAGACTGGCCAGCGTGGCTCTGGCCTGATTGATGTCGAGCGGGGACACCAGCCCGCCCGCCAGTTTGGCCTGGGCGATACGCAGCGTTTCGCGACGGGTATGGATCGAGCTCTCTGTCACCTTGATCTGCGCATCCAGTGTGCGCAGGTTGATATACGCCTTGGCGACACTCCCCTCCATAACCAGACGCACGCTATCGCGATCAAAGACGCTGGCCTTGAGCTGTGCATCGGCAGACTCAACGGAACGTCGGATCTTTCCCCAGAGATCGATCTCATAGGAGAATCCGGCAGACCCCTGATAGTTACTATCGAGATAATCAATACCACTAGGCGATGCCGCCGCCCCCTGGGATGAGCGTGTGCCACTGCCCTCGAGCGACAGGCTCGGATACTGGGCGGCACCAGCCTGCAATGCCAATCCCTGCGCCTGAGCGATACGGGCCACGGCAATCTGCAGGTCGGCGTTATTGGCCAACGCCAGAGACTCGAGACGATTCAGCTCCGGATCATCAAACAGTGTCCACCAGTCCTGGCGGATCTCGACGGGAGCTTTTTGCGAGGCGGGGGTTGATTGCGGTACCTCGGCGTTGTACTGGCCGGGCAGATCCATTTTAGGGCGCTCGTAATCCGGACCCACGGTACAGCCCGCAATCACCAATGCCGCCAGCAGCGTAAAACGCAAGGCCACAGGGGATGCCGACTCAGTCATGCTTCACCTCCTGTATTGCTTCGCCTGGAAAAAGATCGCGCTTGCGCCGGCGCCCGGACAGCCACATGAAGAACATCGGAATGAATATGGTTGCAATAAAGGTGGCTGCCAGCATGCCGCCAAAGACCCCGGTTCCCATCGAGCGGCGGGCCGCCGAACCGGCACCACTGGAAATGACCAGCGGAAACACGCCGAGAATGAACGCCAGCGATGTCATGACGATGGGTCGGAAACGCAAACGGGCGGCCTGCATGGCCGCATCGTAGACGCTGAAGCCTTCGGCACGTTTCTGCGCTGCGAACTCCACAATCAGAATCGCATTCTTGGCGGACAAGCCCACCAGAACCACCAGGCCAATCTGGAAATAGATGTCGTTGGGCATGCCGCGCAGAAAGACCGCCAGCAATGCGCCAAAGAGCGCAAACGGCACACCGAGAATCACCGCCAGCGGCAAAGACCAGCGCTCATACTGCGCTGCCAGAATCAGGAAAACCATGACGATACCAAAGACAAAAGCAATGCCGGAGGTGTTGCCTGCACGGATCTGCTGATAGGCCTGTCCGGACCAGGCGAGTTCGTACCCCTGCGGCAATGTGGCTTCCGCAACGGTTTTAACGATGTTGATGGCATCACCGGAGCTGACGCCGGGTTGGCCGTTACCGAGGATCTTGGCCGACAGATAGCCATTGAAACGTTCCAGCTGCTCCGGGCCGACCAGTGACGTCGTTTTGATCAGCGCTGAGACCGGCACCATGGCGCCGTTATCGGCACGCACGTAAATCTGGCCAAGATCATTGGGGCGCGCACGATACGGGGCATCTGCCTGCATCTGCACCCGATAGGTACGTCCACTCAGGTTGAAGTCGTTCACGTAGAGGCTGCCCATGGTGGCCTGCAGACTCTGGTAGACATCGGCAACAGTAATGCCCAGTGATATGGCTTTGGCTTCGTCGACTTCGACATAAAGCTGGGGGGACGTGGGTCGGAAGAAGGTATTGATCCCCGTCAGTTCTGGCCGCTGCTTCAACGCTTCAATCAAGCCACCGGACACCTTGGCCAGATCGACGACCGAGGGATTGTTTCGGGCCTGTACATAAAATTCAAAGCCACCCGCTGAACCGATGCCGCGAATCGCCGGCGGGTTAAAAACGAGCGCCATGCCATCACGCAGCGTCATGCCCAGACCGGTAAACATTTTGGCCAGTGTATTGGCATCGGTTTCCCGGACGGACCAGTCCTTGAGAGGAATAAAGACGGTGCCGGCATTGGCGCGCATACCGCCGCCCACGATATCGTTACCGGCAATCACAAAAATCTTATCGACGGCCACATTTTTAACCACGGCCTCCTGGAATTTCTGGCCCGCCTGTTCGGTCCGCTGCAGGCTGGCGCCATCCGGCAACATGAGCGCGCTGATCAGATAGCCCTGATCTTCGGGCGGCACAAAGCCACCCGGCACCATGCGGTAGAGGAACAGACAGGCCACGATAACGGCACCAAAAACCGCCACACCAATACGTTTGTGGTCCAGTGTTTTACGCACGAGATCGAGATAGCGCTGCGTGAACGTCTGGAAGCCTTCATTAAAGGGCCTGAAAAACTCGGGCGGGTCCTCATGCTTGGTTTTGAGAAGCACACCGCATAACGCCGGCGTCAGCGTCAGCGCCACCAGACCCGAGAGCGCCACAGCAATGGCCACCGTCACGGCAAACTGCTGATACAGCTTGCCCGCAATACCACCCAGGAATGCTACCGGCACAAACACCGCACTAAGCACCAGCACGATGGCCACAACCGCACCGGAAACCTCTTTCATGGCTTCGACGGCCGCCTGCTTGGGCGGCAAACGGCGTTCGTGCATCAGGCGCTCGACGTTCTCAAGCACCACGATGGCGTCATCGACCACGATACCGATGGCCAGCACCATGGCAAAGAGCGTCAGTGTATTGATCGAGAAGCCGAAGACCCACAGACCGGCAAAAGTCCCGATCAGCGACACGGGCACGGCCAGCAGCGGAATCAGTGTGGCACGCCAGTTCTGCAGGAATACGAAAACAACGATCGCCACCAGCAGCATGGCTTCGAATAGGGTCTTCACCACCTCGCGGATCGAGGCATTCACAAAACGGGTGGTATCAAAAGGAATGACGTAATCCACCCCATCGGGGAAACGTTTTTTCAGCTCTTCCAGTTTAGCCCGCACCCGATCCGCGGTTTCCAGGGCATTGGCCCCGGATTGCAGAAAAATACCCACGCTCGCGACCGGATTGCCCAACAGACGTGTGTTGGCATCGTAATTCGCCGCGCCCAGCTCGATACGTGCCACGTCTTTGAGGCGCAATGTACCCGCCGGCCCCTGGGAACGGATAACGATATCCCCGAAGGCTTCTGGCGTTGTCAGGCGGCCCTTGGCCGTAACGGTATAGGTCAGTTGCTGGCCTTCGAGGGCCGGTTCCTGACCAATCTTGCCAGCCACATTCTGCTTGTTCTGGGCATTAATGGCCGTTGCAATATCGCTGGTAGTTATACCCAGTTGCGCCATTCTGTCCGGCCGGAGCCAGATCCGCATCGAGTAGTCTTTGGCGCCGAAAATCTGGGCATCGCCTACCCCCGGTAGGCGCTTGAGTTCATCCAGAATATTGATGAGCACGTAGTTGGAGAGATACAGCGCCGAGCGACTATTGTCCGGCGAGGTAATGGTGGAAACGAGCAGGATGTCATTCGAGCGTTTCTGTACCGTCACCCCGAATTGCCGCACGACATCGGGAAGACGGGGCTCGGCAATCTTGACACGGTTGTTGACGTTGACCGTGGCCATATCGACATTGGTGCCGACTTCAAAGGTCGCTGTAATGGTGAGCGCACCATTGGAGGCCGCAGTAGAACTGAAGTACAGCAGATTCTCCACACCGGATAGCTGTTCTTCGATCGGTCCGGCGACGGTACGAATCAGGGTCTCGGTCGATGCACCGGGGTAGTTGGCAGACACGATCACCGTAGGCGGAGCGATATCCGGATAGTGCGAAATTGGCAGCACACGGCCGGCCGCCAGACCGGCCAGCACAATCACAATCGAGATGACGGTGGCGAAGATCGGCCGGTGAATGAAGAAACGCGAAAACACGATCGACGTTCCTTATTTGCCTGACCGGGCCGCAGGTGCAGCCGCTACCGGTGGATTTGCCGGCGCCGGCATGACCATTACACCAGGACGGATCTTGATGATGTTATCGGTCACGATCTGCATCCCCGGCTGCAGGCCACCGAGAATGATCCAGTCCTTGTCTATCCAGAAACCGGGCGTTACCGGCGTGGGGACAACTTTGCCGCCCTCACCCATGATCCAGACCATGTGGCCCTTTTCCGATTGCACCACGGCTGCCTGTGGCAGACGATAAACGTTTTCGAGTTTGCCGGTACTGATACGGGCACGCAAAAACTGACCTGGCAACAGCTGGCCTTCCGGATTGGCAAAAGTGGCTCGCAGCTGCTGTGTGCCCAGCCTGGGGTCAATGAAAGAGGCCTGGAAATTAATCACTCCCGTTTCCGGATAGACGGTGCCGTCGGCCAGAATCACTTCAACCGATGTCTCAACCGCGGGATCCAGACGCCCGCCCGGCAAGCCGGCAGTATCCGTATCCGACAAACCGAAACGCACCCAGATCGGGTTCACCTGATGAATCACAGTAAGCAGACTGCCATCGCTGCTGGTGGTCATCAGGTTCCCTTCGGAACGTTGTGCGCGGCCGGCAATGCCCGCCACCGGGGCGGTCACGGTGCTCCACTCCAGATTAAGTCGAGCCGCCTTCAGACTGGCCTGCGCCATTTCATCGGCCGAAACGGCATCATCCATTTCCTTACGGCTCACCGCCTGCTGGGCATAGAGTTTTTTCAGACGCGCCGCTTCTCGGGTGGTCTGTGTGGCACGCGCCTGGGCCTCTTCCAGTTTGATCCGGTACTGATCCGGATCGATCTGGAACAGCAGCTGGCCGGCTTCAACACGTTGCCCTTCTTCATACAGACGCTTGACCAGAATACCGCCCACGCGCGCACGTACTTCGGTTTCCTTGGCACCTTCGGCCTGCGCCATCACTTCAATCACATTCGGTACCGTTGTCGGTTCCGCAACCAGAAGCGTCACTGGAATCGGCGGCGGCGCCTTGGGCATCTTCTGCCAGTAACTCCAGCCGTTCCAGAGCACAATCGCCAGCACGATGAGACTACCCACCACCCAGGTGCGGCGCCGATGTTCCTGCCACTGACACTGCCACACGCCGATCAATTTCTGGCAGGCCGGCTGATCAGCCAGCTTCCTGCAGTGCGGTGCCAGTGCCTGCAGACGTTGATTCAACCAGACTCTGATACGGGGCGGCGCTTGATTGGGCGAATTCACTGGCATGGCTTGTACAGTATTTTGCGAATTGAGCAGAGCCGATCATTATATACATTTCCGGATGTATGTATATTGATCTATAATCCGCCCATTCCTGACCTAGCCACTTTCGACCAGAAACGCCGAATCAGCCATGGCCCGCAAAACCAAAGAAGACGCCCTTGCTACCCGAGCCCGGATTATTGATGCGGCCCGGCGCGTGTTTCATGCGGAAGGCGTCAACCGCTCCACGCTCGACAAAGTCGCCAAAGCGGCCGGCGTCACGCGTGGTGCAGTCTACTGGCACTTTACCAACAAGGCAGAGCTCTTTCTTGCCGTCAAACAGACCTACACCAGCGAATTCGACCGGCTACAGGAATTATTAGTCGCCCGCGAACCGCCACTGGACGCAATTGGCCGTTATCTGCAAAGTCTCTTCTCTGCCCTGCTCGGCAATGTGGCAGCGCGAGAAACCTTCGAGATCATTTTGCTGCGTTGTGAATACGTCGAGGAATTCCACGAAGCGCTCCAGGTCATTACCGAACCCTGCACGGATATTCTGTCGTCCTTTGAACGGCTGTATCGCTCGGCGGCCGAGCGCAAGGAACTCAAAGCCGGACTCGATCCACTACTGATGGCGCTCGACACCCTGGCGTTTGCCCGTGGCACCTTACGCGCCATTCTGTCGGGCCAGCAAACCGACATTTACCGGGAGCATATTTCAGCCATTATCTCGGCGCATATGGCGCTGCGCAGGATCTGATACGCCCTTGCTAGCGAGGCCCTTGCGATTCGACAACGGCCACGCAGGCCGCCATGACCTGCTGTTCCGTCAACCCATCGACATCAACGACAACATTGGCATAGCGCTCATAGAGCGGTAAGCGCTCTTCGATAACACTGGCGATCGATTGCCCCGGCAACCGGGCAATACCACGCTGGCTGTAATCCCCAATCCGTTCGAGAATCGTTTCTTCGCTGGCGCGTAGATAGATGATGGGGCCCAGGGATTGGAGGTGGTGCATGGTCGATTCGTGATAGACCACACTGCCGCCGGTGGCGATGACCGTGTCGTTGACTTCGAGCGCGGAAACGACCTCGGCCTCAATGGCGCGCAACCGTTGCGCCCCATCACTGTCAACGATCTGTTGCAACAACCGGCCGGTGGCCTCTTCAATCAGACGATCGGTATCAAGAAACCGGTAATCCACTAACTGCGCCACCTGGGCGCCGATCGTCGATTTACCCGAACCGGGAAGACCAACGAAGATCAGATTGCTGGGAACCGGGCTCATTATTCTCTTTCAACAAAAAAGGCCCCGAAGGGCCATGTTGCGGGGTGACTGAACAATCAGCCCTTTCCACCCTGCGGGAAGTTCATTCCCTGGAACATGTTACGCGCCTGCGATTGAATCTGCGTCTGCATGTTCTGAACCATCTTCTGGCTCTGATCCATATAGGTCGACATCAGGGTCTGCATGGCCGGCCCCTGGAAGTTGAGGAACTGGGACCAGAGATCGCTGCTGTTGCTGTTGCCCTGCATCTTCTTCTGGAAGTCAACAAAGGCCTTCATGTTGGTTTCCAGGTACTGACCCAGCACCGACTGCATGGCGTTGCCGTAGAAGCGGATCATTTGCGACAGCACCTCGCTGCTGAAGATCGGCACGCCGCCGCTCTCTTCTTCCAGAATAATCTGGAGCAGGATGGCGCGCGTCAGATCGTCACCGGTCTTGGCATCAACAACGGTAAAGTTTTCGTGCTGCAGCACCAGTTCCTTGATATCGGCCAGCGTGATGTAAGCACTCGTACGGGTGTCGTACAAACGGCGATTCGGGTACTTCTTGATCAAACGTTGCGATTCGGACATGCGTCTGGCCTTGAACAAAAAATTCGGTTTCGTTGGACAAATCAAGCGGCGTTACATATTTTGCAATGCATTATAAAACCAAAAGCCCTGCCGAGTAAAACCCGGCAGGGCTTTTAAATCAAAGAGATGCAATTGGCATATGCTGCCGCTGCACCGCGATGAAGTAACAATTACTGGTAGTACAAACCGCCATTGATGTTCATGGTGGCACCGGTGATGAAACCGGCCAGGTCCGAGGCCAGGTAAACGGCCAGACCCGCGATTTCTTCCGGCTTGGCCAGGCGCTTCATCGGAACGGTGTCGACGATGCTTTGCAGAATGTCTTCACGGATGGCCATGACCATCTTGGTAGCCACGTAACCCGGGGTAATGGCGTTTACGGTTACACCCTTGGTGGCCATTTCAGCGGCCAGGGCTTTGGTGAAACCGATCACACCAGCCTTGGCGGCCGAGTAGTTGGTCTGACCAGCCTGACCCTTGACGCCGTTGACCGACGAAATGTTGATCACACGGCCCCAGCCCTTTTCGGCCATCTTGGCGGCGAACGGCTGCGTCACGTTGTATACGCTGTTCAGGTTGGTGTTGATCACAGCATCCCACTGACCCTTGTCCATCTTGGTGAAGAACTTGTCACGGGTAATGCCGGCATTGTTAACCAGCACATCAACCACGCCACCGGCCAGCTTTTCAGCTTCAGCCGCAGCGGCGACGCACGATTCGTAGTTACCGACATCGCATGCAACCGGAATGAAATTGGTGAAACCTTCGGCCTTCTGCTCAGCCAGCCAGGCATCCTTATCGTCGAATTCGGGGTGATAGGCAGCGACCACTTTGTAACCGGCCTTGTCAAAAGCCTGACAGAAAGCGGTGCCGAGGCCACCCATGGCGCCGGTGATGAATGCGATGTGCTGAGTCATGAAGAATCCTTTCGGGGAGGAATAAGGAAATAAGCAGGAGAAATCAGATAAGGCAGAGATTCAGGCGCATGCGCCGAATACCCACGTTGCCCTTAGTGTATCCCGACTCATTCCGCACCGCAACAATTGTTTCTCGATTGTCACGGGGATGCCGCTGCAGGAATCAGCGGGCTTTGACGTATCGTCCGGGAGCCGGTTCGATGGCAGCGAAGTCTTTGGATCCCGGCACCTTAGGCGCAGCCTTTTCTCCGCCCTTGAAGCCCTCTAACCAGGCCGCCCAGTCATTCCACCAGCTGCCCGGTTGCGATTGGGCTGTTTCCAGCCAGCGGGTGGCATCGGCCGCCTGATCGCCGTCTACCCAGTAGTTCCGGCGGTTCTTAGATGCCGGGTTGATGACCCCGGCAATATGGCCGCTGGCACCGAGCACAAAACGGTGTGGTCCGGGCAGCAGACGGGTCACCAGATAGGCCGTCTGCCAGGGGACGATATGGTCTTCACGGGTAGCGAGCAGATAGGTCGGTGCCTTGATCTGACCCAGGTCGATTTTTTCACCGCACACCCTAACCGCCCCGGGCACCCGCAGTTTATTCTCGAGGTAGGTGTTGCGCAGATACCAGCAGGCCATAGGGCCTGGCAATCCGGTCGAGTCGGCGTTCCAGTAGAGGATATCGAAGGCTGGCGGCGTATTTCCCAATAGGTAGTTGCCAGAAACATAGGGCCAGACCAGATCATTGGGTCGGAGCGACGAGAACATGGTGGCCAGCTCGCGGCCTTCGAGCAGCCCGCCCTGCCCGATCGAGGATTCACGGCCAGCCACTGAGGCCTCGTCGATAAACAAGTCGATCTCGCCGGTATCGGCAAAATCGAGCATGGTGGTTAGCAGTGTCAGTGATGCTGCGGGTTGCTCGTGGCGTGCCGCCAGCACGGCCAGCGCGGAAGATAACAAGGTGCCCCCGACGCAGAAGCCCAGCATGTTCATCTTTTTGCTGCCGCTGATCTGCTGGACAACCGGTATGGCCGACAAAGGCCCCAACTCGAGATAGTCGTCCCAAGTCCGTTTGGCTTCCGCCTGCCCCGGGTTCTTCCAGGAAATCAGGAATACCGTATGCCCGGATTCAACCGCAAAACGCACCAGTGAGGATTCCGGCTGCAGATCCATGATGTAGAAGCGGTTGATACAGGGCGGCGTAATCAAAAGCGGCTGCTTGCCGACTTTGGCCGTGAGGGGCGCGTACTGTATGAGCTGAATCAGTTCGTTTTCGTATACGACAGCACCGGGGGTGGTCGCCAGATTCTTACCCACTTCAAAAGCAGTTTCGTCCGTGGTGCTGATGCGACCCTTGGCCAGATCTTTAAGGAGATTGTTAATCCCCTCGGTGATGGATTTGCCTTCCGTAGCCAGCGCCTTCTGGATGACTTCGGGGTTGGTGGCCGCAAAGTTACTGGGCGACAGGGCATCGACAAACTGGTTGGTCAGAAAGCGAACGCGCGCCGCTTCCTTGGCGTTTTCGGTGGGCAGCACATCGGCCAGCTGTGTCAGAAAACGGCTATTGAGGAGATAGGCCTGGCGGAGGTAATCGTAAACCGGGCTCGATGACCAGACGTCCGAAGAGAAGCGGCGGTCACGGGATACTTCGGGCACCACCGGCGCCGTCTCGGCATCCTTGGAGCGATTGAGGATCTGACCCCAGAGCTTCTGATGAGTTTCGATTAGTTCGGCCACTAGCGGCTGCATCTTATCGATGGGCGGTGTCAGCTTCTCCAGAGAGACAGGTGAACCCTCAGGCATCTGGTGCTGTAGAAACTGCTGGAAGGTTTTGGTGAGCACCTCGATCTGCGCCGGCAAATCCTTGATGCCCTGCGCACCAGACCAGAAAGGCGTTTGAAAGTTCATCATGTGTGACTACCTCCGATCAACCATTGCACGCCCTGTATCGACAGGACGCCCAGAAGAATCATGGCCAGCTGCAAGACGGTGGCCTTGAGCTCTGCCCGCTTATGCAGTCCGGGGATGAGATCGGCCACGGACACGTAGATCAGACTAGACGCGGCGAGCGCCAGCATGAAAGGGACCCAGAGCGCCAGACCCGAGAACAGCGCATAGGCCAGCACAGCACCGATGAGCGTGGCCAGACTGGCCAGTAGGTTGAGCAGGATGGCTTTGGCACGACTAAAGCCCGAGTGAATGAGGATCACGAAATCTCCCGTTTCCTGCGGAATTTCGTGGGCGATGATGGCAATCGCCGTGACGATCCCGATTTCGACCCCCCCCATGAAGGCGGCGGCAATCAGGATGCCATCGACAAAATTGTGAACCACATCACCGAGAAGAATTAGCCAGCCGGAAGCACGTTGGCTATGGGTGTGCGCAGGATGCTCATGCGCCTCGCAATGGTGCTCGTGGCAATGGCGCCAGAGCACCAGCTTTTCGAGGAGAAAGAAAAACAGGATGCCGCCAAGCACCACCATAAGGATGTCGTCGACATGGGCAGCATGTTCAAGGGCATGCGGCAGTAGATCCAGAAAAACAGCGCCAAGCATGGCGCCAATCGCATAGGACACCATGACCGGCACGATGCGCGGATGCGATGCCCAGGATACGACGACCGCGACCACCGTGCTGGCAAGCGCGCCGGTCAGGCACATCAGAACGATCCAGGTCAGCGGGGAGAGTGTCATGATTCTGTGGGGGCAACGGCAAGGTTCGACATTATAGGCTGGTCTGCGGACTCACCGAGCCCTACTATCCAGCCAGATCAGCGAAGCCATTCGGCCCGTAACCCCGTCACGCCGGTAGGAGTAGAAACGTTCCCCCAGCCTCACCGTACATAAGTGACTGGGTGTAATGGCCTCAACCCCCGCATCCTGCAGGATGCGCAACGCCAAGGCCGGTAAATCGGCCAGGAGTTTCGACGGGCGCTCCGGGTGCGGCATGAAGCTGGCTGCATGTGCAACCGTCTGCGCGATAAAGACATCACGCACCTCGAATCCGACCTCGAAGGCCGTCGGTCCGATGGCCGGCCCCAGCCAGACGGTCAGATCCCGGGGACTCACGCCCGGCACGCGGGTCATGGCATGAAGAAGCGACTGAAGCACCCCGCCGGCCAGCCCCCGCCAACCGGCATGGGCCGCCCCGATCACTCGGGCATGGCGGTCTGCGATGAGCACTGGCAGGCAATCGGCTGTCATGATGGCGCAAGCCACGCCCGGCCGCTGACTAAAGGCCGCATCCGCCTCCGGGGTGCCGTCTGGCATCGTGTCCAGATTGCAGACCGAGGTCCCATGCACCTGATTAAGCCAGACAGCTTCAACGCCCAGGGTGCGACTGAGCTTAAGACGGTTTGACCGGACACGACCGGCATCATCACCGACGTGATCACCCAGGTTAAAACCCCCATAGGGTCCTGCCCCAACTGCCCCCTCGCCGCGCTCGGTTTGTAGGGCACAAACGCCGGGCGGGATGGCCCAGTCCGGGACGAAACATACCGGCTCTACCGGTACTCCTGAAGCCCTCTGCTCCCGATCAGGCATCGGCGGCTAGATCGCGAAGATCTTCGAGCAGGGTCGACATGTCGGCCGGTGCCTGGGCAGTCCAGCGCATGGGCTCCCCGGTGGCCGGGTGAATCAGGCCCAACTGGCGGGCATGGAGCGCCTGGCGTCCGAAGTGTGCAGCCGGTTCCGGTAAGGGGTGACGACGCCCCCCCAGGTAGGTGCTATCCCCGACTAGCGGATGCCCGAGGTGCGCCATATGCACCCGGATCTGGTGGGTACGCCCAGTCTCAAGGGCGCACTCAACGAGGCTGCATCCGGGGAACATTTCCAGCAGGCGGTAATGGGTGATGGCTTCCTTGCCCTGGCTACTGACAGCCATCCGGGTGCGCTGACGGGTGTCCCGTCCAATGGGCGCATTGACGGTGCCATCGACGCGCGGCACCCCGCAAACGATGGCGCGGTAGAGGCGCTTGACCGAACGGGCCTGCAACTGACGGATCAGATGGGTATGCGCTTGCAGGGTCTTGGCTACAACCATGAGACCCGAGGTGTCTTTATCCAGGCGGTGCACAATGCCAGCGCGCGGGAGATGGGTAAAGACCGGATCATGCGCCAGCAGGCCATTAAGCAGTGTGCCCTGCCAGTTTCCGGCCGCCGGATGAACCACCAGACCGGGCGGTTTATTGATGACGAGGATGTGTTCATCCTCGTAGACGATCGGCAGATCCATGGCTTCGGGTAGAAACTTGCCCGCTTCGGCATCGGTCAGTTGTGCATCCACCTGCACCACAAGCGACTCCCCGCCATAGATTTTGTGCTTGGGCTCGGTGATCGCCGCGCCTTCAACCGATACCCGGCCAGCTTTGATCCACTGCTGCAGACGATTTCGGGAGTGTTCGGGAATCATGTCGGCAAGGACCTGATCCAGGCGGCCGCCCCCAACGGCGATCAGCGACAGCGTGCTATCATCTGCGCCATTCTCATCCAGATCATCGAGTGCCTCGGGCAGCATGATTTCGAGGGGTTCACGGGCTTCAGGCAACGTTTTCATGACGCGTAGTCTAGCCGGTATCCACCCGATCGACCATGCTTCACGACCTTTCCTTCGCACATGCTGCAGCCTCTCCTGAACGCAACATCCAGAAAGCCCCTTCTGATCAGCCTGATTTTGCTGGCACTGGGTGGATGTGCCATGTTCCAGGATGACACCGACCCTACCAAGGGCTGGTCAGCCAACAAGCTATACACGACGGCCAAGGAGTCTCTGAACGAGGGCAACTACGAGCAGGCGGTCAAGTTCTACGAAAAGCTGGAAGCGCGCTACCCTTACGGTACCTATGCCCAACAGGCACAGATTGAAACCGCCTACGCCCATTACAAGGCCAATGAACCCGCCGAAGCCAATGCGGCGGCAGACCGCTTCATCAAGCTGCACCCAAACCATCCCAACCTGGATTACGTCTACTATCTGAAGGGCATGATCGGGTTCAATGAAGATCTGGGCTACGGCGGTTATGTGATGCAACAGGATCCGACCGAACGTGACCCGAAGAGCATGCGCGAATCCTTTCTGGCCTTCCGCTACCTCTACGACAACTTCCCGAACAGTAAGTATCGTGACGACTCGGCTCAACGCATGATCTATCTGGTGAATGCCCTCGCTTCTCACCAGCTGCATGTTGCCAACTTCTACGTCCGGCGCGGCGCCTGGCTGGCTGCGGCTAACCGTGCGCAGGAAGTGGTTCGTTATTACCCCGATGCACCCGCCGTCGAAGAGGCCCTGGCCGTCATGTCCTACAGCTACGGCCAGCTTGGCCTACCTGACCTGCAAGCGGATAGCGATCGGATTCTCCGCCACAACTACCCGAACAGCCGCTTCCTTACCCAGGGTATCCAGCGCAGCAAACCCTGGTACCAGCTTTACTAATCCCGCGTGCTTTCAGCGCGATTTGAAGGTATTGCGCATCTCACGTAACCGGGCAAACACCTCAACGGGCGAAGCGCTTTCAGGCAGCATGGCTGCTTCCCGCAAGGCGGGTTCGTCACACCGCAAAAAGGGATTCGTTGTCAGCTCCTCGCTTAAAAGCAACGGCACCGTACCCTCGCCCTTCTGACGCCGCTGCATGATCTCTTGGGCGCGACCCTTTAACACCGTGTTATCCGGATCCACTGCCAGGGCAAAGGGCAGATTCATAGCGGTGTATTCATGGGCGCAGTAGATGCGGGTATCGGCAGGCAGACTCCGGATCTGATCAAGCGATGCCGCCATCTGGGCGGCCGTGCCTTCAAAGAGACGCCCGCAACCCAGGCCAAAGAGCACATCGCCACAAAATAGTGCCGGTGGTGCAATGCTCACCGACGGTTCGATGAGATATCCCAGATGCGCGCGAGTGTGTCCGGGGAGTGATAACACGCGAACCACCAGGTCATTGCCCATGGCAAGCTTTTCGCTACCATCCAGTGCACGCGTGACACCGGGAATCGATTCACCCGCCGGGCCGAGCACCTGCAGAAGTGTTCCCCGGGTTTTTGCCCACGCCACTAGCTCGGCCACGCCACCACTGTGATCCGCGTGATGATGGGTCAGCCAGATCTGATCCGGCACCCGTGCCTCGCGCACGCAATAATCGATAACTGGCCCCGCGTCACCAGGGTCAACCACTACGGTCTGCGCAGTGGCATCAGTTGCTCTGGTCTGAATAACCCAGATGAAGTTGTCGTTAAAGGCCGGGAGACCGGTCACGACAAATCCACCGTGATCCATCTCGACCGGTTGAGAAACAAGGTGACAAGCGGATGAGCCGGACATCATCAAGGTCCTTCAGCGGGGCAAGGTAAAATAGAGACCTGATTTTCCCAAAGCCGAGCAGGATGTCAAACACCCCAACGCCAACTACCCGAGCCGACTGGTTTCTGACGCCAGCAGGTCGCTATATGGCGCAGTGGTCTCTGGAGACGGCCGATGCCATGCTCCCGGACGTCTTCGGGTTGCAGGCAGCCCAGATCGGCTGCAGCACCCTGGATCTTCTGGCGCGTAACCGGATTCAGCACCGCTTCCGATGCCAGACTCCGGACGATTACGGCCCGCTGGCCTCCTCGGGGATTACTCCCCTGGGCACGATGGCTGACCCGGCGGCGCTCCCCTTCGATGCCGACAGTCTGGATCTGCTAGTTCTCCCTTATCTCCTAGAATTTCATAGTCATCCCCACCAGGTTTTACGTGAAGCGCACCGGGTGCTCCGTCCGGAGGGTCAGCTGCTGGTTTTCGGGTTGAATCCCCTCTCGATCTGGGGGGTGCGTAATAGCATCAGTCACGCTTGCACGCCAGGCAGAACCGCTTTTCCGTGGCCAGGCCATTACCTCTCGGTTCACCGCCTCAAGGATTGGCTGAAATTGCTGGATTTCGATGTATCACGTGGTCAGTTTGGCTGCTACGCCCCGCCCTGCGGCAACGAGCGCCAGCTGTCTCATCTGAAATGGCTGGACCGGGCGGGTGACCGCTGGTGGGGCTTTGCCGGTGCCTGCTATGCCCTGATGGCCATCAAGCGTATCCCCGGAATGACCCTGCTGACCCCGAACTGGCTGAGCAAAGAACAGAAGCTAGCCCGCAAGGCCACGCTTGTCACCGAACAACAGAGTCGCAAGTCATGACCGCACACACCACAAAAGATACACCCCAAGCCGTTTACCTTTATACCGATGGTGCCTGTCGGGGCAACCCGGGTCCCGGAGGCTGGGGCGTATTGATGCGTTACAAGGGCCATGAGAAAACCTTACATGGCGGGGAAGCGGCTACGACCAACAACCGTATGGAGCTGATGGCGGTGATTGCCGGTCTTTCGGCACTGAAACGTGACCGCAGCATCCCTGTCGAGATCCATACCGACTCTAAATATGTGCAACAGGGCATGGTGTCATGGATTCACGGCTGGAAGCGTAATGGCTGGAAAACATCCGACAAGAAGCCCGTCAAAAATGCCGACCTCTGGCAACAGCTGGATCTCCTGGCCGCCCAGTTCGACGTGAGTTGGCACTGGGTGAAAGGCCATGCCGGCCACCCGGAAAACGAACAGGCCGATGCTTTGGCCAACCAGGGCATAGATGAACTGCAAAGCCTGTAAAATCGTTAGCTCATCACGGAATTGATATGCGCCAGATAATCCTCGATACGGAAACGACCGGACTTGATCCACGCCAGGGGCACCGCATCATTGAGGTGGCGGGCGTCGAAGTCGTTAACCGTCGGCTGACCAACCGCCATTTCCATCAGTACATCAATCCGGACCGGGAAATTGATGAAGGGGCGCAAGCGGTACACGGCATCTCCAGCGAGTTTCTGGCCGACAAGCCCCGCTTCGCCGATATTGTTGATAGCTTTCTTGATTTCATCGATGGGGCCGAACTGGTCATTCACAATGCCCCGTTTGACGTGGGTTTTCTGAATGCGGAACTGGAGCTTCTGGGCAAATCCCCCGTCACCAGTTTCTGTGGCAGTGTTACCGATACCCTCAAAATGGCGCGCGACAACTACCCGGGCAAACGTAACAGCCTAGATGCCCTGTGCGAACGTCTTGAAATCGATAACTCGCACCGTAATCTGCACGGCGCCCTGCTTGATGCCGAACTGCTGGCCGAGGTCTATCTGATGATGACCCGTGGCCAGGACGGGCTGGCCATGGTCTTTGAAGAATCGGCGCAGAGCCTGGCATTCAGTAACGATGCCACACGGCTTAGCCAGTTAAAAGCCATTACGACTCCGGAAGTAGACCTTGAAGCCCATCAGCGTGTCCTAGAACAGATCCAGAAGGAGTCTGGCGGCAAGTGCCTCTGGCTGACCGAGGCGGCACAGTAATTTCTCTCAACGCATGATTTGACGCCACCGACGAGCGGGTTGGTGTTTCCTATTGAACCTCCCTTGATTTGCCATGCCCCAGACGATTGAAGACACCATTGCCAGCGAACTGAATGTCAAAACAACCCAGGTACTGGCCGCCATACAACTCCTGGATGAAGGTGCCACGGTGCCCTTTATTGCCCGTTACCGGAAAGAAGTCACCGGAGGGTTGGATGATACCCAGCTCCGCACCCTGGAGGAGCGGCTGACCTATCTGCGTGAGCTGGAAGACCGTCGCAGAGCAATCCTCGCCAGCATTGAAGAACAGGGCAAACTAACGCCTGAACTCAAAGCGGATATCGAGGCGGCAGAAACGAAGCAACGTCTGGAAGATCTGTACCTGCCCTATAAGCAGAAACGCCGCACCAAGGCGCAAATCGCCCGTGAAGCCGGTATAGAACCGCTGGCCGATGCCCTACTCGCTAACCCGGAACTCACTCCGGAAACCGAGGCTGAGAAGTTTCTGAACACCGATGCCGGTTTTGCGGATGCCAAGGCGGTACTGGACGGCGCACGCCAGATTCTGATGGAGCGCTTTGCCGAAGACCCTGAGCTGGTCGGCCAGTTGCGCGAATACCTGAACGAGCATGGCATGGTCCGCTCGAAAGTCATCGAAGGTAAAGAGAACGAAGGCGCCAAGTTCCGTGACTGGTTCGACTTCCACGAACCACTCAACGTCATGCCGTCTCACCGGGCACTCGCCCTTCTACGCGGTCGTAACGAAGGTTTCCTGCAGGTCTCACTCGTTCTCGACAGCGAACTGGATCAGGAGACACCTTCGACCGCACCGAACCCCTGTGAGCAACGCATCGCCAATCGCTTTGGCATCAAACAGCATAACCGCCCTGCCGACAAATGGCTGAACGACACGGTGCGCTGGACCTGGCGCGTCAAACTCGCCTTGCATCTGGAACTGGATTTGATTGGCCAGCTGCGCGAACATGCCGAAGAAGAGGCCATCCGTATTTTCGGCAAGAATCTCAAAGATTTGCTTCTGGCTGCACCAGCCGGTCAACACGTCACCATGGGCATCGACCCCGGCATCCGGACCGGCTGCAAACTGGCCATTGTGGATGCTACCGGCAAACTGCTGGATACCGAAACGATCTACCCCCATGAGCCCCGTCGCGACTGGGCTGGCAGCATGACGACGGTTGCTGCTCTGGCTAAAAAACATGGTGTTAGCCTGGTTGCCATTGGCAATGGCACGGCGAGTCGTGAGACCGACAAACTGGTTCAGGATGTGATCAAGCAGTTCCCGGAACTGAAGCTCACCAAGCTGGTGGTTTCCGAAGCCGGGGCATCGGTTTACTCCGCCTCCGAATTGGCGGCGCGAGAATTCCCGCAACTGGATGTCTCACTCCGTGGTGCCGTTTCCATTGCCCGTCGTCTACAGGACCCGCTGGCAGAACTCGTCAAGATTGAACCGAAATCGATCGGCGTGGGTCAATACCAGCACGATGTCTCTCAACTCAAACTGTCGCGCAGCCTGGATTCGGTGGTCGAAGACTGTGTGAATGCCGTGGGTGTAGACGTCAACACGGCTTCCGCCCCCCTACTCACCCGAATCTCTGGCCTTAATGCCGGGCTGGCCAGCAACATCGTCAGCTATCGTGATAGCCACGGGGCCTTTAAGACCCGGGATGAGTTGCTCAACGTACCGCGACTTGGCGATAAAACCTTCGAACAGGCAGCCGGCTTCCTGCGCATCCGTCATGGTGACAACCCACTCGATGCCTCATCGGTGCACCCCGAAGCCTATCCCGTGGTTGAAAAAATTCTGGCGGATATCAAACAGCCCATCAAGGATGTGATGGGAAACAATAGCGTGCTGCGCGCCTTAAGTGCGGCCAAATATACGGATGAGCGCTTTGGCCTACCCACCGTTCAAGACATCTTCAAGGAACTTGAAAAACCGGGCCGCGACCCGCGCCCGGAATTTAAAACCGCCAGTTTCGCCGAGGGCGTTCAGGAGGTCAAAGATCTGGTCTCCGGCATGTTGCTGGAAGGGGTCGTCACTAACGTTGCTGCTTTTGGCGCCTTTGTGGATATTGGCGTTCATCAGGATGGCCTCGTTCATATCTCGGCCCTTTCCAACACCTTTGTTAAGGACCCGCATGATGTCGTCAAAGCTGGTCAGGTCGTTCGTGTCAAAGTGCTGGAAGTGGATCTTGCCCGCAAGCGTATTGCTCTGACTATGCGTCTCACCGATGAGGCTGCCCCGCGAAAAGAACGCCATGATGCGCCGACCGCGAACCGCGGGCAACAGCGCCAGCCTGCCTTCAACAAACCACAACGGCAAAGCGCGCCCCCGCCGAACAATGCCATGGCAGCCGCTTTTGCCAAGTTGAAGAAATAAGGACAAGCCATGATTACCGTCTACGGCATCAAAAACTGCGACACCATGAAGAAGGCATTTGCCTGGCTCGAAGCGCATGGCATCGAATACACCTTTGTCGATTACAAAAAGGCCGGCATCGCAGAAGCGCACCTGGCCGACTGGTTCAAACGAGCTGGTTGGGAAACGCTACTCAACACCCGTGGCCTGATGTGGAAAAAACTCACTGACGAAGAGCGTGCGAATGTTGACGAAGCAAAAGCAAGACGCCTGTTGATCCAGTACCCCAGCATGATCAAACGCCCGGTTCTCGATACCGGAAAGAAGTTGCTGGTCGGCTTTAGCCCGGAAGCCTATGCTACCGAGCTCAAGTAATACCGGGTCGGTGTGCCCCTGGTGTACAGGCTTTGATCTGTATCGCCAGTACCATGATGAAGAATGGGGCATCCCGCTCCGGGATGAACGCGCCCTCTTCGAACTGTTAAACCTGGAAGGCGCCCAAGCAGGCTTATCGTGGTCTACCGTGCTTAAAAAACGGGAACATTACCGCCAGGTGTTTGACGGCTTTCAACCAGAACTGATTGCTGATTACGACGAGGCCAAAATCGCCGCACTACTGGCTGACCCCGGCATCATTCGCAACCGTGCCAAGGTTGCTGCTACCATTGCCAATGCCAAGGCTTATCTTGCCATCAAGGAAAGCGGCCAATCGTTCAGCGAGATGCTCTGGCAGTTTGTAGACCACACACCCATTCAGAATGCCTGGCAAAACATGGGCGAGGTTCCAACCACGAGCCCACAAGCCCTTGCCATGAGCAAAGCCTTACAAAAGCTGGGGTTCAAATTTGTAGGCCCCACCATCTGCTACGCCTTCATGCAGGCATCAGGTATGGTCAATGACCACCTAGTGAGCTGCCCAAGGCACGTGGCCGTGCAGACTAAATAAAACCCAAGGCTCTAGCGATCTTGTGTCGGGGAACACTCGTCTTTGGGACCTGCCCTTTGGGCAGATCAAACCAACTACGCACATCGGTTTCGAGCCCAATGCCATGCATGAAATTGTAGATGGCTTTTTTGAGCCCCTGCCCTAAGAGTTCATGATCGACCCCCGAGGGGTCGATGAAGCCGACATCGTTTCGGGCAAAGGTCGTCGGCGGCAGTGGCATTAGTTCAACACCATAGTCTTGCGGATTCATGCCCACTGGCGAATGCACGGTGCAGACGAAGCGATGGAAAAACCCGCTCTGGATGCAGCCGTTTTCAAACAACTGGCGGACATACTCCAGCGCATCTACGGTGTCTTGCACGCTTTGTGTCGGGAAGCCATACATCAGATAGGCATGCACCAGAATGCCGGCATCGGCAAATCCGCGAGTGACTTGAGCGACCTGCTCGACCGAAACACCTTTCTGCATGAGTTTCAGCAGGCGATCCGAGGCCACTTCCAGGCCACCAGACATGGCAATGCAACCGCTATCAGCGAGCAGTTCAGCCAACTCGGGCGTAAAGGTTTTTTCAAAACGGATGTTGCCCCACCAGGAGATCTGCACGTTACGTCGTATGAGCTCTTCGGCAAGCGCTTTGAGCATTTTCGGCGGCGCGGCTTCATCCACAAAATGGAAGCCCGTTTCGCCGGTCTCGGCAACGATCTTTTCGATGCGATCGACCAGTACTTCTGCTGTGGCGGTTTCATAGCGCGAGATGTAATCCAAGCTGACATCGCAGAAACTGCATTTTTTCCAGTAACAGCCCTGGGCGATGGTGAGCTTGTTCCAGCGGCCATCACTCCACAATCGGTGCATGGGATTGAGCATGTCAAGTAATGACAGGTAGCACTTGAGGGGCAAACCGTCCCAAGTCGGTGTTCCGATCTCGGCAAAGGGAATATCAGGCTCGGGCCAGTTCATGAAACGAACCTGACCAGCCGGATCACGGATGAAGGTTCGAACCAGACGATCATCCGGGCGTTTACCTTGCAGATGTTCACCCAGGGCTAACAGCGGGCGCTCCCCGGCATCGAGACAGACATAATCAACAAAATCAAAGACAGCGGGTTCGGACAACTGCCTTAACTCGGTATTGGCAAAGCCACCTCCCAGGGCAATACGGACCTCAGGGGCTATCCGGCGAATGGTCTGAGCCATACGGAATGCAGCATAGACCGTTCCCGGGAACGGCACAGACAACAGGACCAGATCGGGATGTTCGCGCTCAATGGCCTCAACCGTAAGCCAATCCAGATAACGATCTACCAAAGTGGGTTCAGCCGCCAGTGCCCGGGCAAGCGGTTCAAATCCGGGTTGGCTGGCGGATAGAGACTCGGCATAGCGCACAAACTCGAAGCGCTCATCCACGCAATCGCGGATTACATCGGCCAGGTCATTGAGATACAGCGTCGCGTAATGGCGCGCCCGATCCTGCGTGCCCAGTGCGCCAAATGCCCAGCCCAGGGGATCACCTGATTCATCGTCATAGGCATCCAGTGCCACAAAACGTGGGCCCTCCGGTAAATAACCGCGTGCCGCGATCCGGTGCGCCAGAGTCGGGTCTTTCCCTTGAAGAAATGCAATCACCCGGTCAATGGTGGATTGATATTGCCGAAAGTAATCCAGAAAATAATGAACACTCGCGCTGCGAAACGCTTCCGGCTGTTTCAGGGCTACGTCACGGATCTCAGATAGCCCCTGCCTGGAGAGCAAAGCAAGGACCAGCTTCAAAGCCAGATCGTCCTGGACCGCATCCCAACCACGGGACCTCATAAAACCCGTCAGATACGCCGTCGAGGGATACGGTGTATTCAGCTGCGTCATCGGCGGGATGAGGCTGAGGATTTTGATGGCAGCCATGACAAAAAGCCTAGTGACCAATACCTGCTGCGTTACAGCGCGCTTTATGCAACTTCCGGTAGCTATCCAGCAGACGCTGGTGACGATCCAGCCCTTCGAGCCCCATACTCGTGGGCGTTAATCCGTAAAAGCGGATGCTGCCATCAACGGAACCCAGCGCTGCATCGATGCGTTCATTGCCGAACATCCGTCGGAAATTAAGTTCGTAATCCGAGAGCTCGAGATCGTCATCCAGCAATACCTCCAACACAACATTCAGGGCCTGGTAAAACAAGCCACGATCCAGGGTGTTGTCGTTGTATTGCAGGAATGCACCCACCAGGTCATGCGCTTCTTCCAACTGCTGCAAGGCCAGATGAATCAGCAATTTCAGCTCCATGACCGTGAGCTGGCCCCAGACGGTGTTTTCATCAAACTGTATACCGATGAGCGTGGCAACATCCGAATACTCATCCAGCTCGTTGTTGTCCAGCCGATCGAGCAGTAACTCAAGGCTTTCATCATCCAGCTGATGCAGATTCAGAATGTCGTTTCGGAACAGCAAGGCTTTGTTGGTGTTATCCCAGACCAGATCCTCGACAGGATAGATTTCCGAGTAGCCCGGCACTAGAATCCGGCACGCCACCGCACCCAATTGGTCATAAGTGGCTGTGTACACCTCTTTGCCCATGTCTTTGAGAATACCAAACAGCGTCGCCGCTTCTTCAATAGTGGCATCAGGGCCATGAGCGGAAAAATCCCATTCGACGAAGTCGAAATCGGCTTTGGTGCTAAAGAAGCGCCAGGAGACGACCCCGCTGGAATCGATAAAGTGCTCGACAAAGTTATTAGGCTCAGTCACCGCATGGCTCTCAAAGGTGGGCTGCGGCAAATCGTTAAGACCTTCAAAGCTACGGCCTTGCAGTAGTTCTGTCAGGCTGCGTTCCAACGCGACTTCAAAATTGGGATGCGCACCAAAGGAAGCAAAGACCCCCCCGGTACGCGGATTCATCAGGGTGACGCACATCACCGGATAGACACCACCCAATGAGGCGTCTTTCACCAGCACCGGAAAGCCCTGCGCTTCCAAGCCCTCAATACCGGCTAGGATGCTGGGATATTTGGACAGGACGTCCATCGGCACATCGGGCAAGGCAATCTCCCCTTCAAGGATCTCGCGCTTCACGGCCCTTTCGAATATTTCGGATAGGCATTGAACCTGGGCTTCAGCTAGCGTATTACCCGCACTCATACCGTTACTAACAAACAGGTTTTCGACGAGGTTTGAGGGGAAGTATACGACCTCACCATCGGACTGGCGGGTAAATGGAAGAGAACAGATACCACGCTCACTATTGCCGGAGTTGGTGTCGATCAGATTCGAGGCATGCAACTCGCCATCCGGGTTATAGATGGCTCGGCAATAGCCATCCAGGATTTCCTTCGGCAACGCATCATTTCGACCCGGCTTGAACCAGCGTTCATCCGGGTAATGCACAAAGGGGGCATTGGCGATGTCCTCACCCCAGTAGGCTCCTGCGTAGAAATGATTATTACTCAGACGCTCGACATATTCGCCCAGGGCAGAGGCCAGTGCACTTTCTTTGGTGGAGCCTTTGCCATTGGTGAAGCACATCGGCGAGTGTGCATCGCGGATATGCAACGACCAGACATTGGGAATAATGTTGCGCCACGAAGCAATTTCGATCTTGATACCAAGGTCTGCCAACAAGGCAGACATGTTAGCAATGGTTTGCTCCAAGGGTAGATCCTTGCCGAGGATGCAGGTATTGCTTTCTAAGCTCGGTTTAAGAGCGAGCAACGATTGGGCATCGGCATCCAGATGAGCGACTTCTTCAATGACAAACTCGGGTCCGGTCTGCACCACCTTCTTGACCGTACAACGCTCAATAGAGGCCATAATGCCCCGCCGGTCGACCTCGGCAATATCCGGGGGCAGTTCCACCTGAATCTTGAAGGTCTGCTGGTAACGATTTTCAGGATCAACGATGTTGTTCTGGGAGAGCCGGATGTTGTCTGTCGGGATATTGCGTGTATCGCAATAGAGCTTCACAAAGTAAGCGGCACAGAGCGCAGACGATGCCAGAAAATAGTCAAATGGACCCGGCGCCGAGCCATCACCCTTGTAGCGGACTGGCTGATCAGCGATCACTGTAAAGTCGTCAAATTTGGCTTCGAGTCGAAGTTTGTCGAGAAAATTGACCTTGATTTCCATGGAAGACTTTATTCAGAGAGAGCCAAGAAATAAAGCCCTGTTAAAACAGGGCCTTATATGTAATGTATCAATAATCAAACCGCACAGGGAGCGCTACTCCCACTCGATGGTGGCAGGTGGTTTGCCCGAAATATCGTAAACCACCCGGTTAATTCCACGAACTTCGTTAATGATGCGATTGCTGACTTTGCCGAGCAGACTATGCGGCAGTTCTGCCCAGTGTGCCGTCATAAAGTCCTGAGTTTCTACCGCACGTAGCGCCACAACGTATTCGTAGGTGCGGCCATCGCCCATAACGCCGACACTCTTGACCGGCAGGAAGACGGCAAAGGCCTGTGAGGTTTTTTCGTACCAGCCGGCGGCACGCAGTTCATCAATAAAGATGGCGTCGGCACGGCGCAACAGGTCGGCAAACTCTTTTTTAACCTCGCCCAGGATACGCACACCCAGTCCCGGACCCGGAAACGGATGGCGGTACACCATGTCATGCGGCAAACCAAGCGCCACGCCGAGCTCACGAACTTCATCTTTGAACAGTTCGCGCAGCGGTTCCAGGAGCTTGAGCTTCATGTGCTCCGGGAGGCCACCCACGTTGTGGTGCGATTTGATGGTGTGAGCTTTACCTGTCTTGGCACCTGCAGATTCGATGACGTCCGGATAGATGGTGCCTTGCGCCAGCCATTTGGCATTCACCAGTTTTTTGGATTCGGCGTCGAAGACTTCGACGAATTCGCGGCCGATGATCTTGCGTTTCTGTTCCGGATCGCTGACGCCCTTGAGGTGACCGAGGAACTGCTCGGACGCATCGACATGCACCACCTTGACACCTAAACCACGAGCAAAGGTCTCCATCACCTGCTCGGCTTCGTTCAGCCGCAGTAGACCGTTATCAACAAACACACAGGTCAGTTGGTCACCGATAGCGCGATGGATCAGTGCGGCAGCCACGGAAGAATCCACCCCACCGGACAGGCCGAGAATAACTTCTTCGTTACCCACCTGGGCACGGATTTTTTCGACGGCCTCTTCCACGTAATTGGGCATGGTCCAATCCCGACCACAGCCGCAGATATCGTGCACGAAACGGGCAAACATCTCTTTGCCCTTGAGCGTATGCGTGACTTCCGGGTGAAATTGCACAGCGTAGAAGCCGCGGGCCTCGTCGGCCATGGCGGCCACCGGAGTCGATGCATTATCACCAATGACCTTGAAACCCGGCGGCAGTTCGGTGACCTTGTCGCCGTGGCTCATCCAGACATCGAGCAGGCCATGACCCTGTTCATTGCCCCGATCCTGCAAGCCTTCAAACAGTTTGGAGTGGCCACGAGCCCGCATTTCAGCGTAGCCGAATTCCCGCTTGTTCGAGCTTTCCACTTTACCGCCCAGCTGTTCGGCCATGGTCTGCATGCCGTAGCAGATGCCGAGCACGGGAACACCCAGCTCGAAGACGGCCTGCGGCGCCTTCCAGTCCGTCGCTTCGTACACCGAGTTCGGACCACCCGAAAGGATGATGCCCTGCGGCTTGAACTCGCGAACGAAATCATCACTGACATCGAACGGATGCAACTCGCAGTAGACCTGCTGTTCCCGGACGCGACGCGCAATGAGTTGAGTCAGTTGGGAACCGAAATCAAGGATGAGGATCTTCTGGTGCGAGCGCGACATAGGTTTAACGGGGATTAATTAATCGACGTGGTAGTTGGGGGCTTCTTTGGTAATCTGCACATCATGGACATGCGACTCACGAACGCCAGCCGAGGTGATTTCGACAAATTGGGCACGCTTGTGCATGTCTGCAATGGTGGCGCAACCCAGATAACCCATCGATGAGCGCAGACCACCCATGAGCTGGTGAATCACCGCCAGCACCGAACCCTTGTAAGGCACACGACCCTCAATACCTTCCGGTACGAATTTGTCGACATTGGCCGTATTTTCCTGAAAATACCGATCGCTGGATCCGGCCTGCATGGCGCCGAGGGAGCCCATACCGCGATAGCTCTTGTAGGAGCGTCCCTGAAACAGCTCGACTTCGCCTGGCGCTTCTTCGGTACCTGCAAATAGACCACCCAGCATGACGCAGTTGGCGCCAGCGGCAATGGCCTTGGCGATATCGCCCGAGAAGCGGATGCCCCCATCGGCAACCAGCGGCACGCCGGTGCCGTCAAGCGCCTTGGCGACGTTGGCAATAGCCGTAATCTGGGGCACACCGACACCCGCCACAATACGCGTGGTGCAGATTGAACCCGGACCAATACCGACCTTCACGCCATCGGCGCCATGATCGGCCAGCGCGCGAGCCGCTTCAGCCGTTGCGATGTTGCCGCCAATGACTTGCACCTGCGGGAAATTCTTCTTGACCCACTGCACGCGATCCAGCACACCTTGCGAATGGCCGTGCGCGGTGTCAACTACAATCAGATCAACACCGGCTTCAGCCAACAGCTCAACCCGTTCTTCGGTACCAGCACCCACACCGACCGCGGCACCCGCACGGAGACGACCTGTCGCGTCTTTGGCGGCATTGGGATGTTCGGTCGCCTTGAGGATATCTTTGACAGTAATAAGACCACAGAGCTCGAAGTCATCATTGACGACCAGGACACGCTCGATACGATGCTGATGCATCAGGCTCTTGGCATCTTCGATACTGCCGCCTTCACGTACCGTCACCAGCTTCTTTTTCGGGGTCATGATCTGGCGCACAGCCTGATCGAGGTTGGTCTCGAAACGGAGATCGCGGTTGGTGACAATGCCAACCACGTGGCCACTCTTATCAACCACAGGGAGCCCCGAAATACGGTGACGCTGCGTCAATGCCAGGACATCACGAACCAACATGCCGGGGTTGATCGTGATCGGGTCTTTCAGGACACCAGACTCATAACGTTTGACCTTGGCCACTTCGGCCGCCTGCTGGGCAGGCGTGAGATTCTTATGGATGATCCCGATACCACCTTCCTGCGCCAGCGCAATGGCTAGACGACCTTCGGTCACGGTATCCATGGCGGCGGATAAAAGCGGCAGATTGAGGGCAATCTCGCGCGTCAGGCGGGTTTGCAGGGAAACATCACGAGGAAGAATGGCCGAGTGCGCCGGGACGAGCAGGACATCGTCAAAAGTCAGCGCTTTCTGAATAAGCTGCATGGTCTGAAACCCCTAGACACAAAACGCTATTATACGGAACTAACCGTTTTCCGTCTCGCCTTATGCCCCCATTCCCCACCTGCATACCGGGCTTTTTTTCAGCCTTTGTCCGGCTTTTTCTTGCCAGCAGCCTGCTTGCTGCCGGACTTTGCTGGGCACAGATTGAGGGGGGTCGGGATGCCGCCGGTACCTTGTGGCTGAGCGACCAGGGCCTTCCGGCCGGTGTCGCGTCAGCACCCCTTGAACTGGATCAGGTGATGAGCCTGACACCTATCCCTAGCAGCCCCGGCTCCTCCGGCCAAACCCGTGCCCCGGTGGTGCAATCCCCCGTGACGCATGAGCGCATGCGCAGCGAGGATCTGGCAACCTGTCGTAGTATCGACAAACGGTACGAGGAAACCCGTGTCAACCTCGAAACGATCGAACGGGACAAAGCCAGCGGCAAGGTGCTCATTCCGGACTCGGGACTAGTCACGATCCGCCAGAATCTGGCCTCGCTCGAGCGGCTGAAGGCACTTTGCCCAAAGACCGGGACGCCCTGATCAGCTTGATCAGCCTAATCAGCCTGATCGCCCCCCTCAATAAAGAAAAGACCTGCTTACTCTGTGGGCTCGCCCGAATTCAGTTCAGCCGCCCCACGCCGCATGACCTTACCCTCGGCGGCCTTTTGACGACGCACCTCTTTCGGGTCGGCAATCAGCGGGCGATAGATTTCGACCCTATCCCGCTCGCGTAACACGGTATCGGGTTTAACCAGTTTGGCGAAGACCCCGAGCTTATTGCGGCCGCCGGGTTCAATACCGGGAAATTTAGCGAGCAAACCAGATGCTTCAACCGCCTGCAGCGCTGTCGAACCTTCGGGCATATCAAGGCTGACCAGCTCCTGCCGATCCGGCAATGCGTAAATGACTTCGATCTTCATGATGTTCCGTATACCTGGGCTGCTCTTTGAACAAAAGCATCAATGAACGTGTTAGCAATACGGCCAAACACCGGGCCAATAATTTTTTCGAATAGTTTGCTGGAAAACTCGTAGCTCAGACGGAATTCGATTTTGCAGGCATGTTCTCCCAGAGGAATGAAATTCCAGGTGCCGTCAAAACTTCGGAAAGGGCCATCGACCAGCTTCATGGTCATGGCTGTGGGATAGACCTTGCTATTTTCAGTCGAGAAATGGGACTTCACGCTGAGGAAATCGATATGCAGGGTTGCTACGGTCTTCTCATCATCGCGAAAGCGCAACTCGGATTTTGAACACCAGGGTAGAAATTCGGTGTAATGCTCCACATCATCGACCAGCGCATACATCTGGGCCGGGGTGTGTTCGATGAGGACAGTTTTCTCGACGAGGGCCATAACAACGGGTAAGCCAGAAGGATTGCTAGAATGCCGTATTCTAGCGAAAAGCTCAAAGAGCACCCAATCAACTTACCAATCAACACGCTGAATTCCCCCCAACCTACCTGACAACATGAGCATCGTTTCTAATAAAAAAGCCTTCCACGAGTATTTCATCGAAGAAAAATTCGAGGCCGGGGTGTCGCTGGAGGGCTGGGAATGCAAGGCGATTCGCGCGGGCCGTGTTCAGATCAAGGAAGCCTATGTGGTGGTGCTGCATGGAGAGCTCTATCTGTTAGGGATGCATATTACGCCGCTCATCTCCGCCTCGACCCACATCAAACCTGATGCGACCCGCACCCGGAAGCTACTGCTGCACCGCCGTCAGATCGACACCCTGATCGGCAAGGTCGAGCGCGCTGGCTATGCCCTGGTGCCGATCGACCTGCATTACAGCAAGGGACGGATCAAGGCCGAGATCGGGCTGGCCAAGGGCAAGAAACTCCATGACAAGCGCGATAGCGAGAAGGAGAAGGACTGGAAGCGAGAACAGGGCCGACTCCTCAAAACCCAGGTCCGGTAGGCGCTGAGCATGGTAATTCCCGCGCATCTGGCCCAGGCCAACGACACGCTGATCTACGGGCTTGGCCTGGCCGCTTCCGTGGTCTGTGCCCTGACCGGGGTTCTGGTCGCCCGAGACAAGGGGGTCGACCTCTTTGGCGCCCTGATGGCTGGCGTTGCCACAGCCCTTGGCGGCGGGACAGTCCGAGATCTGCTGCTGGGGCGCAAGGTATTCTGGATGGCGGACGAGACCTACCTCTGGGTGGCTGTTATCACCGCCATACTGACGTTTTTTGCGACCCGGATCCGGCACCTTCCGGAAAATATGTTTCTGATTCCCGATGCGATCGGTCTGGCGCTGTTTTCGATTGTCGGGACCCAGGTGGCGCTTGACTGGAATATGCCCTGGCTCACCGCCAGCCTATTTGGCGTGGTGACCGCGGTTTTTGGTGGCTTATTGCGGGATGTCATGATCAACCAGGTACCCCTGGTTTTTAGCAGCGAACTCTATGCCACAGCCGCATGGCTGGGTGCCGTGACCCTGATCGTACTTGACGCACTGGGCCTCGACAACACCGTCGCCGCCTGGATTGCCATTGCTACATGCATTGTGGTTCGATTGACGGCGATTCGCTGGAAGGTCACCCTCCCACGCTTTCACCACCGGGCATAAAAAAAACCGGGGCGACGCCCCGGTTGATCAATGAATGATCTGTTAATGCTTACTGCTTGGTCATCTTCGCGATTTGCTGCCAGGTATCGACGACCGTATCCGGATTAAGCGACAGGCTGGTGATGCCCTTCTCGGTCAACCACTCCGCCAGGTCCGGGTGATCTGACGGCCCCTGGCCACAGATACCGATGTACTTGCCGACCTTGTTGCAGGATTCGATAGCTCGCTCCAGCAGCATCTTCACCGCTGGATCGCGTTCGTCAAACAACGCAGCGACCAGACCCGAGTCACGATCCAGACCCAGCGTGAGCTGCGTCAGGTCGTTCGAACCGATCGACATGCCGTCAAAGTACTCGAGAAACTGATCTGCCAACAGGGCATTCGACGGGATCTCGCACATCATGATGAGCTTGAGATCATGCTCACCTCGGCGCAGACCGTGACTGGCCAATAGCTTTTCAACTTCGGCCGCTTCACCCAGTGTACGGACAAACGGCACCATCAACTGCACATTGGTGTAGCCGAGGACTTCACGCACGGTGCGCATGGCTTTGCACTCCATCGCGAAGCAATCCTGGAAAGACTGTGCAATGTAACGCGACGCACCGCGGAACCCCAGCATCGGGTTTTCTTCTTCCGGTTCATACAGATCACCGCCGAGTAGTTTGCGGTATTCGTTGGACTTGAAATCCGACAGACGGACAATCACCGGCTTCGGCCAGAAGGCGGCAGCAATCGTTGCCACACCTTCGACCAGTTTGTCAGTGAAGAAACTGACCGGATCGGCATAACCCCGGGCGCGACGTTCGATCTCCTCACGCTTGCTAGCCGGCAGTCGATCGATATCCAGAATTGCTTTCGGGTGGATACCGATGATGTTGTTAATGATGAATTCAACGCGAGCCAGACCCACGCCTTCGTTCGGCAATTGCGCAAAATCGAAAGCCAGTTCCGGATTGCCCACGTTCATCATGATCTTGACCGGGATCGGCGGCAGTTCGCCGAGATCACGGGTGGTCACTTCATACTCCAGCGCACCGCGATAGACATGGCCCGTGTCGCCTTCGGCGCAAGACACCGTTACCACTTCACCTTCAGTCAGCGTCTCAGTCGCATCCCCGCAACCTACGATGGCCGGGATGCCGAGTTCACGAGCAATAATGGCGGCATGACAGGTTCGGCCACCGCGATTGGTCACAATCGCCGAGGCACGCTTCATGACCGGCTCCCAGTTCGGATCGGTCATGTCAGCTACCAGAACATCACCCGGCTTAACGCTGTTCATCTCGGCCGGATCGTTGACGACGCGGACCGGACCAACGCCAATCTTCTGGCCGATCGCACGACCCGAAGCCAGCACCTTGCCGTAGGATTTGAGGGCAAACTTTTCAACTTTATCCTTGGACTCCTGTGATTTAACGGTTTCCGGACGCGCCTGCAGAATATACAGACGGCCATCCGTCCCATCACGACCCCACTCGATATCCATCGGGCGCTCGTAATGCTTTTCAATGATGTCTGCGAAGCGGGCCAGCTCCAGAACTTCCTCATCCCGGATCGAGAACTGGTTACGCTCGGCTTCAGCGACATCAACCGTATGCGTCGACTTACCGGCAACCTTATCCGTCGAAAAGATCATCTTGATCAGTTTGGAACCCAGGTTACGGCGGATCACGGCTGGACGGCCTTCGCGCAACATTGGTTTGTGGACGTAGAACTCATCAGGGTTCACGGCACCCTGCACCACCGTTTCACCCAGGCCATAAGACGAGGTCACGAAAATTGCATCTCGGAAACCGGATTCGGTATCGAGCGTAAACATCACGCCAGCAGCGCCCTTATCCGAGCGCACCATGCGCTGGATGCCGGCAGACAGGGCGACATCGGCGTGAGCAAAACCTTTATGCACGCGGTAGGCAATCGCACGATCGTTATAGAGCGAAGCAAAGACTTCCTTGATGGCGTGAAGTATATTTTCCAGGCCATGGATATTCAGGAAGGTTTCCTGCTGTCCGGCGAAGGAAGCATCGGGCAGATCCTCAGCAGTGGCGGAAGAGCGAACGGCAAAGGAGGCATCCGCCCCACTTTCTGCGATGAGTGCCGCGTAGTGGACGGCAATTTCCTTCTCAAGCTGCTCAGGGAAAGGGGTCTCGACGACCCATTGGCGGATCTCGGCACCGGTCTTGAGTAGTGCATCGACGTCGTCCACATCCAGGGTCGACAGACGGGCATTGATCTTGTCGGCCAGGCCATTATGTGCAAGAAAGGCCCGATAGGCTTCAGCCGTTGTCGCAAAGCCACCCGGGACACGAACACCCGCGGTCGACAACTGGCTGATCATTTCGCCCAGCGAGGCATTCTTTCCGCCGACCTCTTCCACATCGGTCATGCGTAGTTCTTTGAAGTTTTTAACAAAGGCGTTCATAAAAAATCCCCTGGAATGACAATGAAAAAAGTTTAGAAAGCGTTAGCGGCCAGGCGGCGGTTGGCTGTCTCACGACGAGCCAGTGCTCGTTGTGCCTGGTGGAGGGTTTCACGGAAAAATCCGGCATGGGTTGCGGCCGCCTGACGGGCAGCGGCCACATCCTGTCGGGAAATGCTATCGACCATGGCGGTCCATTGTTCGATCAGCATGCGGCTGGCGACAGGGACGCTGATTAATTCACTCAGGTTAAACCGGATATCCTTTTCAAGAAGCTCCTGAACAACCGACATCATGTGCGCCACAAACGTGTTGTGCGCAGCCTCGGCAAGCGCCTGATGAAACTCGAGGTCGGCTGCCGTAACGGCTTCTGCACTGAGCGAACCGATGGCAAGCCGGGCTGATTCAAGGCATTGCGATAGACGCTGAAGATCTGCGGGCGTTGCCCGGATAGCAGCCCATTCAGCACTTTGCGCTTCAAGCACCGCACGGAATTCAAGGAGATCATCATTCAGTGCGGGATGCGATGCCAGCATCTGGGCCCAAGGGCTCGCTACGGTATCTGAAAGTTGATCTGCAACATAGGTGCCACCGCCTTGTCGGCTGTACAAAAGGCCGCGGGAAGCCAGTTTCTGGATCGCTTCACGCAAGCAGGGACGCGAGACCCCTAGCTCTAGGGCAAATTCCCGCTCTGCGGGCAATCGATCGCCCGACTTGAATACCCCATCAAGAATGCGCTGCTCGAGCTGATGGGCAACCGTATCGGATAAACGTTGTACGTTTTGGGCTTCCTGAGGCATCTGCAATTGGCTTAATTGGTCAGACCATTAAAGTTTATTAGGTTGATGTTCGTAATTTATCACAGGTGAAATAAAAAAATCATCCAGATACAATGAAATAATTTCAATTTTTACACTGATATTTGGTCATACCAATTGACCAGACAAAATGTTCCGCATTCGTTACAATGCAAAAATCATGACCAAACGCACAGTCTTCTTTGTTTCCGACGGCACGGGGATCACTGCCGAGTCACTAGGCCATAGCCTGCTCAGCCAGTTCGAAGGTGTGGACTGGGTGCAACACCGAATTCCCTTCATCAATACCCGTGAGAAGGCGCTTGAAGCGGTCCAACGCATCGAGGCCGTCTCTGAGCGTGATGCCTGCTGCCCGATCGTATTTACCACGCTGGTGGATGACGAAATTTCCAGCATTCTGGAGACTGCCCCGGCGCTCTGCCTGAACTTCTTCAAGACCTTCCTCGCCCCCATCGAGGCCGAAATCAATATCAAGTCGACCCATACAGTGGGCCGCACGCATGGCCGCACCGATAGTTCAGACTACAAGAACCGCATTGAAGCCATCAATTACACCCTGGCTCACGATGATGGCATCACTGACCGCGACTTGAGCACCGCCGATGTGATTCTGGTAGGCGTCTCCCGTTGCGGCAAAACCCCGACCTCGCTGTATCTGGCCATGCAGTTTGGCCTCAAGGCGGCGAACTTCCCGCTGATTCCTGAAGACTTTGACCGGGGAACCTTACCGGGCACGCTTAAAGAACACAAAGCCAAACTCTTCGGCCTGACCATCCAGCCGGAGCGCCTAGCTCAGATCCGCGAAGAGCGTCGCCCTAATAGTAAGTACGCCTCCCTCGCCAACTGCCGTCAGGAAGTGGCCGATGCCGAAAAGATGATGCGACGTGAGGGCATCCACTGGCTGGACTCATCAACGAAGAGCATTGAGGAAATCTCGACGACGGTGTTGCAGGAAATCCGTCTGGACAGCCGCCCCTCATTCTAGGCAGCACGAAAAACCCAAGCTGCGTAACCAGCTAGGGTTTTGATGCTATCCGTTGTCGAAGCTGCTCGAATAGACACACCGCGGCGGCGGCATTCACATTCAATGACTCTGTGTCGCCCGGCATGGGTATTGTCACCCGCTGGTTGGCCAGAGCAATCGCCTGCTGCGACAGACCCTGCCCTTCATTACCAAACAACCAGGCAACCGGTTTCAACAGACTATGGGCATAGAGGCTCCGACCATCTTCAAGCAACGTTGCTGCGACGTCACCCGCGAAATCACGGAGAAAGGCCGTTATCGCCTGCTCGGTATAAACACGAACCAGCCACTGAGCACCCTGGGCAGCCCGAAGGCAGCGCGGAGACCAGGCATCGGCACAACCGGGCGATAAAACGATCTGACGGATGCCTGCCGCCGCCGCTGTCCGGATGAGACTTCCTACGTTACCCGGATCCTGTACCGCCTCCAGCACAAGGGTATCGATATCATGCGACGGCGCTGGCAAAGCGGCGACCATGGGGCTCAACGCCAGCAAACCGGATGGAGAGTCTGTGGGTGCTATCTGGTCAAAAATCGCATCATCCATCACGACACAGCGCAGGTCAGTACATCGCTGAATCAGGCTCCTGATCGACTCCCGTTCAGATACCCGCTGGGCGAGGACCACCATACTGGGTTGGATACCGGCATCGAGCATGGTCCGCAAAAGATGCTCGCCTTCAGACAACACCAGCCCTGCCTCATCGCGTGTACGACGACTCTCAGCAAGGCGCCTGAGCGACTTGACCAGGCTATTCTGCCGGGAGCTGATCCGTTCCATCACGGGCTCAATCCAGGCCATTTAAAACGCTCTGGGCAACGGGTGCGAAACTGCGCCGATGAACTGGCGATGGCCCGTATTGTTGCAACGCCTGCAAATGGGCAGCCGTCGGGTAGCCCATATGTCTTGAAAAACCATACTGCGGGAACATCACATCCAGTTCGAGCAGCTGGGCATCCCGATGAGTTTTGGCCAGTATCGATGCCGCCGAAATAGCCGGTTCCTTGGCGTCTCCTTTAATAATGGCTTCGGCAGGACAGAGCAGACCGGGGGGAATACGATTGCCATCGATCAGCGCATGACTTGGTGTCACAGAAAGCCCCGCAACTGCCCGTCTCATGGCCAGGAAGGTGGCCTGGAGGATGTTGATCTCGTCAATCTCTGCGGCACTGGCCTCACCAATAGCCCAGGCCAGCGCATGCGTGCGGATTTCGTGTGCGAGTTTTTCGCGTCTGGCGGCACTGAGCTTCTTGGAGTCTGCAAGACCCGCAATCGGATTCGCCGGATCAAGAATAACGGCAGCAGCGACGACTGACCCGGCCAGCGGCCCCCGCCCTGCCTCATCGACACCACAGATTAACGAATTAGGCATTCAAGACCTGACACACGACAAAACGGCATCAGCCGCACGGCTCGCCGAATCCTGACGCAACTTGTGATGAATGGTATCGAATTCACGCACCATTTCGGCACGCCGGGCGGGCGTTCGCCAAAGTCCGATCAGTTCGGCAGATAGCTTCTCCGGGGTCGCATCGTCCTGTAAAAGCTCCGGCACCAGCAAACGCCCCAACAGGATATTGGGCAAGCCCACCCAGGGCAGATACCGCATGCGCTTGTAGATCCAGGCGGATGAGGCAGCAAATTTGTAGGTAATGACCATCGGACAACGAACCAGTGCCGCCTCGAGTGTGGCCGTACCACTGCAGACAAGCGCCAGATCACTCGCCGAGAGTGCTTCACGCGCATGACCAAACAGTATCCGGACACGCAACCCGGGGGAAGCTAACTGATCGAGCGCCGCCTGAAACTGGTCACGCGTTGCAGGGGTTGCCAGAGGGACAAGAAACAGCGCTTCCGGCAATTCTTTTGCGATCCGATTTGCTGTCTCGATAAATACCGGTGCATGGAAATCCAGTTCGGATCGACGGCTACCGGGCATGAGTGTGATAAGTGGCGCACCGTCGGGCAGATCCAGGGCGACGCGCTGCGCCATCCGGTCGATATCGGGGCTGATTTCATCTGCCAGAGGGTGACCGACAAAGACCGGATCAATAGGCTCGCCCTTGTAACAAGCCGGCTCAAAAGGAAACAGGCACAGTAGCTGATTGACCGAGGCAATAATTTTTTTCGCGCGGCCACGACGCCACGCCCAGACCGTCGGGCTGACGTAATGAACGGTCGGAATACCCGCTCGCTTGAGCTGGCGTTCAATGGGAAGATTGAAATCCGGGGCATCAATGCCAATCATCACGTCCGGCTTCCAGGCCTTGAGTTTGGCGAGTATGCCCCGGCGGATACTAAGAATTTCCGGGAGGTGCTTCAGGACTTCAATCGCACCACGCACGGCCAGCTTTTCCTGCTCATACGCGCTGGAAAGACCGGCAGCCATCATCTTCGGACCGCCGATCCCGAAGAACTCGGCATCCGGATGTCGCGCAGCAATAGCCTGAATCAGACTCGCACCCAGGACGTCGCCCGAAGCCTCACCAGCGATTAAGGCAATTCTGAGCGGACGATTAACCGCCATAGATATGCTGCTTAGCGGATGATACCGCGTTGTGAGGAAGCGAGAAACGCGTTAAGAATCGCCACCTCGGGGTGTGCTTTCTGCAATTCATCGAGCTTCTGACGAGCCTCTTCCAGACTCAGACCCGACTTGTAGATGTTCCGGTAGGCCTGTTTGATGGAATTGATGGCGTCTGGCGAAAAGCCGCGACGTTTCAATCCCTCGGCATTAATGCCACGGGGGACCGCCGGATAGCCCTGAGTAATCACGAACGGCGGCACATCCTGAACCACGATCGAACCTCCGCCAATCATGGCATGAGCGCCAATACGGACAAACTGGTGGTAACCCGTATGGCCGCCCAGAATCGCCCAATCCCCCACTTCACAGTGACCAGCCAACTGGGCATTACTCGCCAGGATGGCCTGATTGCCAATCTGGCAGTCATGAGCAATATGCACATAACCCATGATCCAGTTGTCGGAACCAATCGAGGTCACGCCCTTGTCCTGGGCTGTACCAACGTGGAAGCTGACGAACTCGCGAATCGTATTCCGGTCACCAATTTCAAGACGGGTGGGTTCGCCGTTGTACTTCTTATCCTGAGGAACGCCACCCAGAGCCGCATAATGATGGATCTTGTTCTCACGACCGATCGTCGTCAGACCTTCGAGCACACAGTGCGAGCCGATGCTGGTGCCATCGCCCACGGTGACATGCTCACCAATAATCGTAAAGGCGCCCACCGAAACCCCGACACCCAGCTGGGCTTTGGGGTGCACGAGCGCGCTGGGATGAATAGTGACCATATCAGGCATCACCCATCTTGCGGTGGGCACACATCAGGTCTGCTTCGGCAACCACCTGTCCGTCCACCTTGGCCACCGCCTTGTATTTGTAGATACCCCGTTTACTTGCCGTCATTTCGGCAAAGAGCTCCAGACGGTCACCCGGCGTGACGGGGCGTTTGAAACGGGCATTATCGATACCGGCGAACAGATAAAGATCATCCGCGGCCTGCATGGTTTCCTCTTCCGAGGCTGAGGCAAAAGTCAGAATCGCTGCAGCCTGGGCTAGTGCTTCCATGATGAGCACGCCAGGGAACACTGGATAGTCAGGAAAGTGCCCCGGGAAAAAAGGTTCATTCACCGTAACATTTTTGATGGCATGAATGCTCTTGCCAAAATCGATCTCTTCAACCCGGTCAACCAGCAGAAACGGATAACGGTGCGGCAGAATCTTGCGGATCTGGTGGACATTCAGTTTCATGAGGGTTCTCCGGTTTTTCCTGCAATCAATAATTGAATCTGGGTTTCCAGCTGTTGAATCTTTTGCGCCAGGCTATCGAGTTGGCGCAAATTGGCGGCAATGTGCAGCCATTCACCATGCGCCATGCTCGGGAACACTCCGGTGTACTGACCGGGCTTGCGAATACTCTTGATGACCGCGGTTCCCCCCGAGATGGTGACATCGTCTGTAATCTCGATATGTCCGGAGAACATGGCGGCACCGCCGATGATGCAACGCTTGCCAATGATGGTACTACCCGCAATACCCGCACAGGCCGCGATTGCCGTGTGGTCACCAATCCGGCAGTTGTGGCCGATCATGATCTGATCATCGATACGGACACCGTCACCGATGACCGTATCGTCAAGGGCGCCGCGGTCAATACAGGTATTGGCACCGACTTCGACATCATTACCCATGACCACACGGCCAATCTGGGGAATCTTGACCCAGACATCACCATCTTTGGCATTACCAAAGCCATCGGCACCAATCACCACACCCGCATGCAGGATGACTCGGTCACCGATATGGCAATCGTGGTAGATCGTGACATTCGGATAGATCAACGCATCATCACCGATCACCACATCGTCGCCGATCACCACATTGGCATGGATCACTGCGTTACGGCCAATCTTCGCCGTGGGCGAGATCACTGCCGAGGGGTGGATCGGCGAATCGGGGAGGCGCGCGGGATTGAGTAACTGGCTGACCCGGGCAAAATAAAGATAGGGATTGGGCGTGAGGATGTGACTGCCTGGGTAATGCCCTGCGGCTTCCATAGGCAAAATGAGAGCCGATGCCCGCGTGCTTGCCAGCAAGGGGGCATATTTACGTTGCGACAGAAAACTGATTTGCCCCGACTGCGCATCCGCCAGAGGCGCAATCCCTGACACGACAACAGCACCATCCCCCACCAGCTCTCCCCCGAGCCGGTTCTGAATCTCAGCGAGCGACAGCGTAACCCGGGGACGTCCCATATCAGTTCGGGAGCTTGCCATCATCGGCCAGCGCCTTGATGATCTTGTCAGTGATATCGATCCGGGGACTGAAGTAGACGGCATCCTGAACGATCAGATCATATTTTTCGGACTCGGCCACCTGCCGGAGTGCTTTGTTTGCCCGATCCAGAATACCGGCCATGGCTTCATTGCGACGGATCTCGAGATCTTCGCGGAACTCCCGCTGTTTACGCTGGAACTCCCGAGAGAGGTCGCCCAGCTCACGCTCCCGATTGCGGCGCTCTGTCTCCGACATGGTGGCGCCGTTCTTCTCCAGCGCCTCCTGCTGGGTCTTGATCTGCTTACTCAGCTTCTGCAGTTCAAGTTCACGTTTGGCAAATTCCGTGGTTAACTTCTTATTGGCTTTAACGGCCACCGGCGCCTGATCCAGCAGACGTTGCATGTCGACAAAGCCGATTTTTGTCTCGGCCTGCGCCAGACCTACGGCCAAGACACTACTGGCAATAACAATCGTTCCCAGTCGGATAATCTGATGCAATCTGGTCATGATCTTCTCTTTAAAAAGCACTACCCATGGTGAACTGGAAAGGTTGGCGTTGAGCCCCGGGCCCGGCACCCAGAGGATACCCCAGGCTGAAGCGGAGTGGGCCGACCGGAGACACCCAGGCCATGCCGATACCCACCGAGGTGGCCACGGTATTATTCGTCGGATTACACGCAATCCCCGGGTAGCAGCCCGGCGCGGCCGAACCCGTGGCACCCACGTAACCCACGTCATAGAATACATTCCAGCGCATGGTGTCGGCCAGTCCCGGCAATGGCCCCTGGAGCTCGAAGTTACCCGTGGCGATTTCATTACCCCCAATATACGAGGTACCTCCGCCGGCATTCGTGGCCTGCGGCCCCACCGTACCCGGTTTGTAACCCCGCACGGAACCGATACCACCCCCATAGAAGTTCTTATAGAAGGGATAGGCCTTATCGCCTATGCCCTGCCCGTAGCCCAGATTGATGTTGCCCATGGCAATCAAGGTCTTCTTCTGAGTCAGCGGCATATAGTGCTGCTGCTGATACGAGAGCTTATAGTAGGCAATGCTGCCCGGTGGGCTGGCCAACTCCGTCCCCACCCCGAAACGGTTCCCCTTAGTCGGCATGATATTCGAGTCAAAGGAATTCAGGCGCCAACCGACGCTGGAAATCAGCGACGTGTTGGTAGACCCGTACTTTTCGGTGAAGTTGTAAATATTGTAGGGAACGTTGGGATAACTATAGGTCTGGTTTGGCGTCACACTGGTATCAGTGACGGTCACCGTACTGGCGCCCGACAGATTGATGTTGGTCGAATCCATCGTGAAGCCGAGGTTCATACTGCTCGTTTCGCTCAACGGGTAACCAAAACGCACCCCACCACCACCCGACATGGTCTTATAAGTTGACAACCAGTCCAGCGTGGCCGAGTTAAAGGTCTTGTAATACGCGTCGTAACCGATACTGACCCCGTTCACTGTCCAGTACGGATCGGTATAGGACAGGTTATAGAGCGTATTGACCTTACTGGTATTCACGGCCAGGGTCACGTTCTTGCCGCTACCAAACAGGTTATTCTGGCTGATCGAGCCCGACAGCGTCAGCTTTTCATAGCTCGAGAAGCCGGCACCGATCTGGAAGCTACCCGTGGACTTTTCTTCCACATTGACGTTGACGTCGACCTGATCGTTTGTACCCGCCACGGGTGGTGTCTGGATATCGACCTGTTTGTAGTAGTCGGTCCGCATCAGGCGCTCACGGGACAGCTTGAGCTTATCGGCGTTATACCAGGCACCCTCAATCTGCCGCATATCCTGGCGCACGACTTCGTCACGCGACTTGGTATTACCGGTCACATTGACCCGACGCACATAAACCCGACGCCCCGGATCCACAAAGAAGGTAAATCCGACCAGACGTTTCTCACGATTGACATCCGGCGCCGCATTGACGTTGGCAAAGGCATAACCCTCCTGCCCAAGACGCTCATTAATGCCCTTGACTGTCTGGTTAACCTTATCCCGGTTGAATATCTGACCCGGTGCAATCTTGATCAATTTGCGGATATCCGCTTCGGGAACGATAAACTCACCCACCACCTTCACGCTGCTAATCGAGTAACGATTGCCCTCGTTCTGGGTAATGGTGAGATAGATGTTTTCCTTATCAGGGCTAATCGAGACCTGTGTGGTGTCAATCGCATAATCCAGGTAGCCACGATCCTGATAGAACGAGCGCAACTTCTCCAGGTCAGCCGTTAACTTCTGCCGGGAATACTGGTCCGACTTGGTATACCAAGACATCCAGGTTGGCGTCGACAGCTCGAAAAGATCGAGGAGCTCGCTCTCCGGATAGGCCTTCGCACCGATGATATTGATCTCGCGAATCTTGGCAGTTTCACCTTCCACGATATTGAAGTTGATACCGACACGGTTCCGCTCAAGCGGGGTTACGGTCGTCGTGATCTCAACCGCGTATTTACCCCGAGACAGGTACTGGCGCTTCAGTTCCTGCTCGGCTCGCTCAAGAACGGCCCGGTCAAAAATACGGGAATCGGCCAGCCCGACTTCCTTCAGCGCCTTGAGCACCACCTCTTTCTCAAATTCCTTCATGCCTTCGAAGGTAATCGAAGCGATCGCCGGACGTTCAACCACGCTGACAATCAGCACATGCCCCTCGGCCTCAATCCGGACATCCTTGAAGAAACCGGTCGCATAAAGTGCACGGATGGATTCAGAGACCTTCTCGGTATCAACGGTCTCCCCCACCTTGATCGGGAGATAGGTGAAAACGGTCCCGGGTTCGGTTCGCTGCAGACCCTCCACCCGGATATCCTTGACGACAAAGGGTCGAAAACTCGACGTTTCATGCGGGGTTTGCGCCAGAGCATCGGGGACAAGAGACACCGAAACTAACGCCATGATCAGAGCGGGAATCAACCGGCGGCTGATCGGGCGATGAGGGCGCTGAGGCCGATCTGACTGGCCAGTTAAGGGGTGGCGCTTCCGGGACATCCGTCTATCAGTTGAAAAGTCGCTGTAAGTCATTGAAAAGCGCGATAAACATCAGTAGACCGAGTAAGACCACGCCAAAACGCTGCAAAAGAGCCTGACGCTCGGCAGACACCGGTTTTCCCGTCAGAATTTCAACGAAATAATACATCAAGTGCCCCCCATCAAGGAGCGGTAAGGGCAATAGATTAATCACCCCCAGTGATAGGCTAACGATCGCCAGAAAGCGTAAAAATGCTTCCGCACCAACGCGCGCGGTCTGTCCGGCCGCATTGGCGATGGTCAACGGGCCTGATAGATTATCCAGCGAGGCCTTTCCCACCAGCATCTGCCCCAGCATGACCAGGGTAAAACGGCTTTTATCGTAGGTTTCAACACCGGCAGCATAGAGCGCATCCGAGGGGCCTAGCTCCTGACGGATCCGGAAACGGTCAAGCACCGCCGGGTCCTGAACGGGACCCAGCCCTGCTCGACCAATCTGCATTGGGATGATGCCATCGGTCCCGGAACCTGAAGGGTCCGTCACGGCAACCGGGGTCAGACTCACGGTCTGCTTCTGGCCATCCCGCTCCAGCTCGATCTGCATGACCCGATCGGGATGCGCCCGGATCTGTGTGACCACCTCTGACCACCTCACGATGGGGCGAGCATCAATGGCCAGAATCCGGTCACCGGCTCTGAAACCAGCAACCGCGGCGGCACCTGAGGGTTGAACGACACCCACTACCGGCTCGAAATCAGGAACCGCCATTCGAATGCCGAGCGCAGGCAAGAGATCTGGCCCAAGGGATTGCCCTGCCGGCAAAGACAGCAATAGACCTTTGTCAGACGCCCCTTCGACCCGACGACCGTTATCCGTCGGTGCAACCGCAAGACTGACTTCACGCTCATCGGAAAAACCCTGAAGCAAGGCCCACTGAAATCCCATCCAGGTCTGGACTGGCTCACCGTCCACCCGGGTCACGAGTTGACCTGCCTGGATACCGGCAACCGCTGCGGGGGAATCCGCCGGTGGCTGCGCCACGATGGGGCGCCATTCGGTGACACCATTCATGAACACGATCCAGTACAGCAGAATTGCCAGCAGGAAATTGGCCAACGGGCCGGCGGCGACCATGATGATGCGCTTACCAACCGATTGCAGATCAAACGCGCGGTGACGATCAGCCGCACTGACGACGGCCTCATCACGACTATCCAGCGGCTTGACATAGCCGCCCAGCGGCCAGAGACACAATGCCCACTCGGTGCCCTGCCGATCCCGGCGAGACCAGAGCACCTGACCGAAACCAAAGGCAAATCGCAGCACCTTCACGCCACACCAGCGCATAGCCAAGTAATGACCCAGCTCGTGTACCGTTACAAGCAGCCCGATAGCAACAATAAATGCGAGTAAGGAAGATAAAAAATTCATGACAACCGGTTGATACAGTTACGGGCCCAGGTCCGGGCTTCGGCATCATCCGTCAGAATGCTTTCTAGCGAAACCGTGGTATCGCTGGTCGCGAACCGTCCCGACCCAAGGGCCACCAGTGACTCTTCGATAACCCGGGCAATATCAAGGAAACGGATCTGGCCATCAAGAAAAGCAGCGACAGCGACTTCATTGGCTGCATTGAGTACCGTGGGTGCGGAGCCCCCTGCCCTGAGCGCTTCGAAGGCCAGGCGCAGGCAGGGAAAAGCTTCCAGATCCGGCGCCATGAATTCGAACTGTCCGCAAGCGATCAGATCCAGCATCGGTACGCCGGACTCGATCCGGTCAGGCCAGGCTAGTGCATGCGCGATGGGTGTCCGCATATCGGGTGCCCCCAGTTCGGCGATGACGGAACCGTCGACATACTGCACCAGAGAATGGATCGTGCTTTGGGGATGCACCACGACCTGAATCTCGCCCGGAGCCAGCCCGAAAAGATAGTGCGCCTCGATGACCTCGAGCCCTTTGTTCATGAGCGTTGCCGAGTCGACCGAAATTTTGCGACCCATCGACCATTTCGGGTGACTAATTGCCTGCTCCGGGGTGACATCGGCAAGGCGCTGACGGTTATAGCCGCGGAAGGGCCCCCCGGAAGCCGTCAGGATGATGTGCGATACCCCGTGTGCGGCGGGATTACGGTCAAAACTCTGCGGCAGGGACTGAAAGATGGCATTATGCTCACTATCAATCGGGAGCAACGTAGCGCCCGAACTGCGGATCGCTTCCATGAATAGCGTACCCGCCATTACCAGTGATCCCTTATTTGCCAGAAGCACGCGCTTGCCTGCCTTGGCTGCGGCAAGGGCGGATGGCAGACCGGCTGCTCCCACGATCGCAGCCATGACCGTATCCACATCATCGCGGGCAGCCAGCGCTACGACAGCAGCTTCTCCGGATTGAACCTCGGTTGTCAGACCCTTCTGACGCAGGCGGGTTTCCAGTTGAGCGGCCGCCACCGGATCAACCACAACCACAACAACCGGATTGAACGCGCAGACCTGCGCCTCGAGAAGATCAATGCGGCTGTGCGCAGCCAGCCCCAGCACCCGATAGCGCTCCGGGTGACGCGCAATCACATCCAACGTGCTCTGCCCGATGGAACCCGTGGATCCCAGGACGGCGATGCACTGCAGCGTCATCAGCAGACTCCCGAATCAGCTCGAGACCAGAACGATGAGTAGCAGTACCATCGGCAGAACCGAAAGCTGGCTATCGATCCGGTCAAGGACACCCCCATGGCCCGGCAGCAGGTCCGAACTATCCTTCACGCCAGCCTGACGTTTGATCATCGATTCGAACAAATCTCCCACGACGGAAAGCGCAAGCAATAGCAGGAGGACCGGTAGAGAAAAGATCTGGAATGGGCCACCCAGGCCATTGAGAAAGATTGCGTAAAGCACCATACAGACTGCGGCACCGGCAACGCCCTCCCAGGTTTTACCCGGGCTGATTGTCGGTGCCAGCTTGGTCCGGCCAATAAACTTGCCGGTGAAATACGCCGCGATGTCAGCCACCCATGGGACCGACATGGCCACCAGTAGAACCATCGGCGATGGCGGAATGGACTTCAGCACAATCAGAGCAGCCCAGGCCGGTAGGACCAGAACCAGGCCAACAGCTTGGTGCAAAGGCGCACTGTGCAACTTCCAGCCGCGCGCTAGCCACGTCGGGACCACCAGTACCCAGAAAACCACACTGACTGCCGTGACGGCCAGTGAAAATGGGGGAAGCGCGTCCGCCCCGCCCACCAGGGCAAATGCCAGCAGACTCAAGCCCAGAATAGCAGACACATGCTTGCGCATCGGGACGGGAAACTCCGAAACGACCGCCATGTTCTGCCATTCCCAGAAGGCAAGCGCTGCAATCACACTGGCAAAGATGAGCCATGACCAATCCGGCATCACGAAAAGGGTAAGAAATACGAGGGCAAAAAGCACCACGGCGGTCTTGATTCGTGTCATGAGCATCAGACGGCTCCAGAAGAAGATTGATTCAATCCGGCACGTTGCGCGGACTCGATCTGTTCGCCCGTTTGCCCGAAACGTCGTTGACGTTTCTGAAAAGAACGGATGGCCGACTCGAACTCTTCCTGGGTGAAATCAGGCCAGAGAATCGGGGTGAAGTAGAGCTCGGTATAAGCCAGCTGCCAGAGCAGGAAGTTGGAGATGCGCTCTTCCCCCCCCGTCCGGATAAAAAGATCCGGCTCGGGAATACCGGCAAAGCAAAGGTAGGGTTCGAGATCCTGTTCGACATATTCACCGGCACGTTCAGGGCAAGCCTCAACAAGGCGGTTAATGGACTGGGTAATATCCCAACGACCACCATAATTGGCACAGACATGCAGTGTCAAACGATCATTGGCACCCGTCTGCGACTCGGCAGCTGCAATCATGGTCTGCAATTCGGGAGCAAATCGTGACCGGTCTCCGACAATTCTCAAGCGGATTCCATGATCCTTGAGTTTGCCCACCTCCTGCTCTAGCGCCTTCATGAAGAGCTGCATCAGTAGCGTCACTTCTTCAACCGGCCGCCGCCAGTTTTCCGAGCTGAAGGCAAACAGGGTCAGATGCCGGACGCCGAGCTCCAGACACAGGCGTACGGTGCTACGAACCGTTTCAACGCCCTGACGGTGACCGGCGACGCGCGGTAACAGGCGACGCTTTGCCCAGCGGCCATTACCATCCATGATGATGGCAATATGCTGGGGACAGACCCCGTCATGAATTGCGGCCTCGATCGTCGGCCGGGTCTGCTTGCGAAACAAACGGGAAAGCACCATCACCGATTCCTTAGCTTAAGCCCCAAGCCACGGGCCATAGGCCACACCTGATCCGATAAGTCGGTCCAGAGACACCTGTCGACACAGACTCAGATCTGCATCAGCTCCTTTTCCTTCTCACCGAGCACTTTGTCGACGTCAGCTACAAACTTGTCGGTCAGCTTCTGGATCTCATCCTGAGAGCGACGCTCGTCATCTTCCGAGATTTCCTTATTCTTCAGCAAGTCCTTCAGTGCATTGTTCGCATCACGACGCAGGTTACGAATCGCGACCTTGCCATTCTCACCCTCGGCTTTGACGAGCTTGATCAGCTCCTTGCGACGCTCTTCGGTCAAGGCAGGCATCGGAACACGGATCAGCTCACCCTGAGCGGCCGGGTTCAGCCCCAGATCCGATTCGCGAATCGCCTTTTCAATTTTGCCGGACATGGGCTTCTCCCATGGTTGAACGCCAATGGTTCGGGCATCGATCAACGTGACATTAGCGACCTGATTGATCGGAACCATCGAGCCATAGTATTCGACCATCACATGGTCAAGAATACCGGTATGGGCTCGACCCGTACGAATTTTTCCCAGCTCGGTCTTTAGGCTTTCGAGGGATTTAAGCATCTTCTGCTCAGTGTTCTTTTTTAGTTCGCTCATAACAGTTATCCTGAGATTTCCGGGGAATCAGCAATAGACCAGCGTGCCTTCGGTCGCGCCCATGACCACGCGCTCTAGTGCACCCGTTTCGAATATCGAAAAGACGTTGATTGGCAACTTCTGATCGCGACAGAGCGCGAAGGCCGTGGCATCCATCACCTTCAGGTCTTTCTGGATCGCTTCATCGAAAGAGATCGATTCATACTTGGTGGCGTTTGGATCTTTTTTGGGGTCAGCCGTATAGATCCCGTCAACCTTGGTAGCCTTGAGAACAATTTCAGCGCCGATCTCGGCACCGCGCAATGCAGCCGCCGTATCGGTGGTAAAGAACGGGTTCCCCGTACCAGCCGCGAAGATCACGATGCGCCCCTGCTCAAGGTAACGGATGGCCTTACCACGGACATATGGCTCGACAACCTGCTGGATATCCAGGGCCGACTGCACACGGACCGGCAAACCCGCCAGGCGCATGGCATCCTGTAAGGCTAGGCTATTCATGACCGTCGCCAGCATGCCCATGTAGTCTGCCTGAGCCCGATCCATACCGGAGGCCGATGCCGCCACACCACGGAAGATGTTGCCGCCACCGATAACGACGCCCATCTGGACGCCCAGATCGGCCACTTTCTTGATTTCGGCCACAATACCATTGATGGTCTGACGATTGATGCCGTAGGCATCATCACCCATCAAAGCCTCACCGGACAGCTTGAGCAGTATGCGTTTGTATTTGGGTGTTGCCATGGGTGACCCTTTCTATACGATCAATTGCGTCAAGAAGCCGTACAACAAAACCGAATCGACGGTATTGCCACTGCAGACCGGGTCACGCGGTGCGCGACCCGGGTAAAACCATTTACTTCTTGGCAGCTGCAGCGGCAGCTTGCTGGGCAGCCACTTCGGCGGCGAAGTCATCAACCTTCTTCTCGATGCCTTCACCCACGATAAACAGCGTGAAACCCTTGATCTGCGCATTCTTCTGCTTAAGGAGCTGTTCGATGGTCTGCTTGCCGTCTTCGGCCTTCACGAAGACCTGGCCCATGAGGGTCACTTCTTTCAGGAATTTCTGAACTGTGCCTTCAACCATCTTCGCAACGATGTCCGCCGGCTTGCCGGATTCGGCTGCTTTTTCGGTGGCAATACGACGCTCGGTTTCGATCAGTGCTGCATCAACGCCCGAGGCATCCAGTGACTTCGGCTTGTTCGCTGCGATATGCATGGCCAGATCCTTGGCCAGCGATTCGTCACCGCCATCAACGTCCACCAGAACACCAATCTTGCTACCGCCATGCACGTAGGAAGCCACTTTGCCAGCACCTTCGATACGGACAAAACGACGAATGGTCATGTTTTCACCGATCTTACCCACCAGTTCGGCACGAACGGCTTCAACAATGGAGCCGTTCAGCGGCAGCGCCGACAGTGCAGCAACGTCGGCCGGGTTCTGGGTCGCCACCAGCTCGGCCACTTGACGGGCGAATGCCAGGAAATCATCGTTCTTGGCTACGAAGTCGGTTTCGCAGTTGACTTCAACCATCGAGGCCAGTTTGCCGTCAGCTGACAGGTAGATACCGACGATCCCTTCAGCGGCCACACGGGCTGCAGCCTTCGATGCCTTACTCCCTAGCTTGACGCGCAGCAGCTCTTCGGCCTTGGCCATGTCGCCCTGGGCTTCGCTCAGTGCCTTCTTGCACTCCATCATCGGCGCATCAGTCTTCTCGCGAAGTTCCTTGACCATCCCTGCGGTAATTTCAGCCATGCTTTTCTCCTAACTCAAACGTTTAATACGGCGTATTGCAAATCGGCCGCCCGAAGGCGGCCGACTTTGCCGGAGCGGTCATCCTGCAACGCAGGCGTCCGGCAACCAGAATTATTCGGCCGAAGTTTCTTCTTCGACTTCAACAAACTCGTCTTCGCGGGCGACCGCGTCGACGATTTCCTGGATCGACTGGCTACGACCTTCCAGCACGGCATCAGCGATACCACGGGCATACAGACGGATCGCACGCGACGAGTCATCGTTACCGGGGATGATGTAGTCCACGCCTTCCGGGCTGTGGTTGGTATCGACGACACCGATGACCGGGATACCGAGCTTGTTGGCTTCGGTCACGGCAATCTTGTGATAACCGACATCGATGATGAAGACGGCATCCGGCAAGGTCGTCATGTTCTTGATGCCACCAATAGACTTCTGCAGTTTTTCCAGTTCACGCTTAAAATCCAGCGCTTCTTTCTTGGTCAGACGCTCGCACGAACCATCTTCAACCGACTGCTCCATGTCCTTCAGGCGCTTGATCGACTGCTTCAGTGTCTTGTAATTGGTCAGCATGCCGCCCAACCAGCGCTGGTCAACGTAAGGCATACCGGCGCGGGTTGCCTCTTCGGCCACGATTTCGCGAGCCTGACGCTTGGTGCTAACGAAAAGCACGGTGCCCTTGTTGGCAGCCAGCTTCTTCACGAACGCAATCGCTTCGTTGTACTTGCCAACCGTCTTTTCGAGGTTGACGATGTGGATCTTGTTACGAGCCCCGAAAATGTAGGGGGCCATACGGGGGTTCCAGAAGCGGGTCTGGTGTCCGAAGTGGACGCCGGCTTCCAGCATTTGACGCATTGTCGACATAACGACTCCTTGCAGGGTTAGACCGCCACGGCACCGACTGCGATTTTTCCAGAGAAAAACACCCTGAATTCGGGACCGTGTGAGGATTTGCCCCGGAACAGGATGTTCCGGAACTCTGGGTAACGACAGCCGGTTTTCACCAACCACCCGTTTTCTAAAGAGAAAACTTGCAAATTATAGCAAGATCAGCTGCAACGCAGCAAGCAGTTCATGCTTTTGCCACGAATCCCTGTCTGGTCGGATGCCCCTGTCTCGGTTATCCTGTCGGCTCGCTTTAGCCCTTGCCATGCATCCCCTTGGAACCTCGTTACGATGAGCATCACCCTCAAGACTCCCGAACAGATTGAGAAAATGCGAACCGCCTGCCGTCTCGCATCCGAAGTCATTGATTATGTGACGCCTTTTGTTAAGCCCGGGGTCGCCACGGGCGAACTGGACCGCCTCTGCCACGATTACATGGTCAATGTGCAGGGCACAATCCCCGCGCCACTGAACTACCAGCCCCCGGGCTATGCCCCCTACCCCAAGTCCATCTGCTCTTCGGTTAATCACCAGGTCTGTCATGGCATCCCCGGTGACAAACAGCTCAAGAAAGGCGATATCGTCAATCTGGACATCACGGTGATCACCCAGGAAGGGTGGTACGGCGACACCAGCCGCATGTTCACGGTCGGCGATGTCTCTACCCTAGCCCAGCGCCTCTGCGAAGTCACGTTCGAATGCCTGTGGAAAGGCATTGACGTCGTCCGACCCGGTGCCACCCTGGGTGATATCGGTCATGCCATACAGACTCATGCCCACAAACACGGGTATTCGGTTGTTCGAGAATTCTGTGGCCACGGCATCGGACAGAACTTCCATGAAGATCCGCAGGTCCTGCACTATGGCAAACCGGGTAGTGGGCTTGAGCTTCAGGAAGGCATGATCTTCACGATCGAACCCATGATCAATGCCGGCAAAGCCGACATCCGGGAGCTGGCCGATGGCTGGACGATCGTGACCAAGGATCACTCGCTGTCGGCCCAATGGGAGCACACCATTGTCGTCACGGCCGATGGTGTTGAAGTACTAACCATCTCCCCGGGTTGTCCGGACCGCCCCCGCTTCTGACCCCCGCATGTCGGCCGAATCATCCACTGGTGTTGTATCCACCCTTTCGGGGCTGCGCCAGACCCTGATAGAAGGTCAGGCCGCGCTAGCGGATAGCTACCTGGCCCATCCGGATGCACGCACCTATTTGCGCGGACGCAGTGATCTGGTCGATTGCACCCTCCGTGAGCTCTGGGCTTTGGCGGGAATGCCGGAAGATACTGCCCTGTTGGCCGTGGGGGGCTATGGACGCCGCAAGCTGTACCCCTATTCCGATATCGATGTCCTGATCACACTGGCAGGAGCACCGGACCCCGACCTCGAAAGCCGTATCCAGAGTCTGATTGGCCAGTTCTGGGATCTCGGTCTTGCGATCAGCCATAGCGTCCGCACCGTTGATGAATGCATCGAGGCCGCCCATTGCGACATTACTGTTCAAACGGCCCTGTTCGAGTCACGAAGCATCTGCGGTAACCAGGGACTTGCCCTTGAACTGACAGAAGCCATCCAGAGCACCATGAATGTCGAGCAGTTCATTGCCGCAAAACTCGCCGAGCAGGAAGAGCGCCACCTGCGCTATGCCTTCTCGGCATTCAGTCTAGAGCCGAATGTCAAGGAAAGCCCCGGTGGCCTGCGCGATCTGCAGAGCATCGCCTGGATTGCCCGAGCCGCAGGATTTCTGACCGATGGCACGCCCTGGGTATCGCTGCAGAAGCATGGCCTCATGCAGGGAGACGAGCGTGTCGCTATCGAACGTGCCGCCAGCTTTCTCGGTGATGTACGGATCCAGCTGCATCTGCTTACCGGGCGCGCCGAAGATCGCCTGCTCTTTGATGTACAGGGTGCCATGGCACAACGCTTCGGCTTCAGCGATGACGCGACGAAGCGGGCGAGCGAGCAGTTCATGCAACGTTATTATCGTGTTGCCAAGCGGGTCTCGCAAATCAACACCCTCGTCCTCAAATCCATATCGGAAAAACTGGCTCCGGCCAACAAGCAACGCATCCGGAACATCAATTCACGTTTCCAGAAAGTCGGCCACAAACTCGACATCATTGATCCGCAGATATACCAGAAACAGCCCTCGGCCATTCTGGAAACTTTCCTCCTGATGGAGAAGCAAGGCGGTGTTCAGGAAATGACCTCCCGGACCCTACGCGCCCTCTATGCGGCGCGCCGCCTCGTCAATCGGGACTTCCGCCAGCAGAAGGAAAACAAACAACTCTTCATCCAGATTCTGCGTCAGAAAAACGGGGTTCTCCATGCGTTAAGGCTCATGAACCAGTTCAGTATTCTCGGGCGCTATATTCCGGCTTTTGGCAAGATTGTCGGACAGATGCAGCATGATCTATTCCATGTATTCACGGTCGATCAGCATATTCTTCAGGTCGTTCGTAATATCCGCCGCTTTCAGCGCGAAGACTTTGCCCACGAGAATCCTTTCTGCCATCGTCTGATCGCAGAATTTGAACGCCCCTGGCTCCTCGTGTTGGCCGCCCTCTTTCATGACATTGCCAAGGGACGTGGTGGTGATCACTCCGAACTGGGGACCGTAGACGCCGAGGCCTTCTGCGTGGCACACGGCTTGAACAGGAAGGATACGGCACTGGTGACCTGGCTGGTACGCGAACACCTGACCATGTCATCGGTAGCACAGAAGGAAGACATTTCGGATCCGAATACCGTCGCCGCCTTTTGCAAAAAGGTCGGCGATACCCGACATCTGACTGCGCTTTATCTACTGACCGTGGCCGATATTCGTGGCACCAGTCCCAAGGTCTGGAATTCCTGGAAGGCGCGCTTGCTGGAGACACTCTACTGTAGTGCGCTGGGAAGGATGGAGCAGGCATCCGGTGAATCGCCCCAAGATATCGGCGATATGGTCGTGCAGCGTAAGCGGGAGGCGCTAGCCCATCTCCGCTTTTTTGCGCTGGGTGATTCAGTCCAGACCCAGTTCTGGAAGCAGCTGGATGACATTTATTTTCTGCGTCATACCGACGAAGAAATCGCCTGGCACACGCGCAGTCTTTATTACCGAGTTCACGAAAACAAACCTATCGTACGCGCCCGGCCCAACCCGGAAAGCGAAGGCATCCAGGTGCTGGTCTATGCGCCCGACCAGGCTGACCTGTTCGTCAGGCTTTGTGCCTATTTCAGCTCGATCGGCTACTCCATCATGGACGCCAAGATCCATACGACCAAGCATGGCTATGCACTGGATAGTTTCAAACTAATGGATGCATCAGACCGAGGTCTTGATCGGGAAACCTGTACGCTGGTCGAGCATGATCTGCTCGAAGTGATTGCCGGCACGGTCACACCCAATCCGCCGCGTTCGGGACGGGTCTCACGTCAGGTGCGCTCCTTCCCGATCAACCCCGACGTTCTCATCGAACCGGACGAAAGTGGTCAGCAGTTCGTGGTTTCTATCAGAGCAGCCGACCGCACTGGTCTTCTCTACGCCATTGCAGAAACCCTGACCCGGCATGGCGCTGCGCTGCATACCGCACGGATCTCGACACTGGGGGAGCGTGTCGAGGACACCTTCCTGATATCGGGACGGAGCCTGAGCCAGAGCCGAGACCGAGTGCTTCTCGAAAAAGATCTGTTGGAGCAGCTTCGTATTGATGCCGTGACGCGTTAATCCCAACCGTTATCCGGTTGGGTTATTCCGGTACCTTGCAGCCTACGAGGGTTTGAAGTATTAGACGGACCTTGCACATGGACGACTCGATGACGGCACCCACCTCACCAAAGCGAATTCCGTCAACGCTTTCAGCAATGCCGGCTGCAAAATTAGCCACCACATTCAACTGCGCATAGGGGATCCCCAGCTCCCGGGCAAGAATTGCCTCGGGCATCGCCGTCATGCCCACCACATCAGCACCATCGCCCGCCAAGCGACGGATTTCTGCGGCCGTTTCTAGACGAGGCCCCTGGGTACAGGCATAAACCCCGGTTTGAATCAGGTTGAAACCCAGCACATCCGCGACGCCGGCAAGGCGTTCGCGCAAGCCCTGATCAAAGGGATGGGTGAAATCCGGGTGCATCTCGACAACAGGCTCAGACCCGACAAAGGTGCCCTCACGTCCCCAGGTGTAATCGATCAGCTGATCGGGAATCACTAGGTCACCGGGCGCGAGTGAGGGATGAATGGAACCGACCGAACCCACGGCAATGATGCCCGTCACCTTGAGCTCTGCGAGCGCCCAGATGTTAGCCCGATAGTTGATGGATGCCGGCGGGATGGTGTGTCCGTGGCCATGGCGAGCCAGAAACACCATGGGGTGGCCACAGATGGATCCCAGCGTGAGCGGACACGAAGGTTCGCCATAAGGCGTGCGCACAAATCGACGATGCGCCCCCTCTAGGATGGACAGATGGTTCAACCCGCTTCCACCAATCACCGCGAGGTAGGATCCATTTTGTAGAAGTGTCATGGCTGTCTTCCTTAATCCGATCAGTCGGCATTATGGCCGCGTTTGAAGCTCGCCTCGCCCAGAACAGGCACGACCCCGGCCAGTGCAGATGAACCAGGGATAGGCTGACCAAGTGTCAGCTTACGGAACACGATATCTTTCTCGTCCAGCGTGAATGCAGAGCCGGGGATCACAGCTGCCTGCAACATCCGAAACCAGGTCTGGCGTCCGGCATCTTTCATCTTCCACGGAAATGCGGTTCGATCGGCCAGATGCAATGTATGTGCCGTTGGCAGGCGCGAAGCCAGCGCGACAACAGCGCGCTGTAAATCAAGGCGGTGTTGCATGGTGGCATAGGTTGGCGGGACGTCCCGTGGCAAATCATCGGCCGGCGCCCCGGCCATCCAGCAAACTACGGCGTCCGGTGCAAATTCGTTCAGATCCGCGAGCAGTCGTTCGTCATAATAACGGACGTCAGCGAGACCAAGCATCAAACCGTCCACCTTATCCCGTGTTGTTTCCAGACAGTCCATCCGGTTATCCAGCGCAAATACATTCTTGCCGGCGTTTTTTAATGCGGCAGTTGAAGCACCAAAACCACAGCCGATTTCAAGGATACGCTGCCCCGGAATACGACTAGCCAGCCAGTCATAAGCACCCTCACGCACCAAAACAGCGGCTTCCTCACGCCAACGTTCGAGGGTCTGATCCAGCGGTTCCTGAAGAGCCGCATCACCAGGCCCAACAGCCGCCTGAATCGATAGGGTCTTCGAACCTTTGAACTCAGGCTTGGGCATGAACGTTGGGCGCCACAAAAATGCCATCGGCGTTACGCCATAGACCATCCGCATCCAGCCCGAATCCATAGACATAACGGTCCGGCACCGTAAGCGCAGGAAAGTCAGGACTGCACGGTTGGGGCAGCGCCTTCTGTTTATGGATTAGAACGCTAATGGCGACCTCGGATGCCCCGGATGAGATGAGCGAATCCCGAATCGCATGCAGGGTGACCCCCTCATCGAGGATGTCATCCAGCAATAGGATCGAGCGGCCCGCAACCGGCTGCCGGGGCGCCACGATCCAGTTCAGAGCGCCGCCGGAGCGCGCCCCGTCGTAACGGCTGGCATGCACATAATCCAGCTCAAGGGGAAAGCGTAGCCGGGGAAGCAACTGCCCCGCATAGACCAGTGCTCCGGTCATGACCGGCAATACAAGCACTTGCTGATCCGCATAACGCTGATTCATCAGATCAGCCTGTTGCGCCATGAGGGCATCCAGGGCATGGCGATCATGAATCACCTCGGCACTCTGAGGGTCATGGATTAGCATGCCAACCGTTTCGACAGTCATTCGGTCCGAAAACCAGGGGGCCTATTTGAGACTATCCAGATACTGACTGAACTCGGCGCCCACTTCCGGATGGCGCTGTCCCAAAGCCACTGTGGCTTTCAGGTAACCAATCTTGGAGCCGCAATCGTAACGAACGCCATCATAACGGTAGGCCAGCACCTGTTCTTCCGCCAATAGACTGGCAATACCATCCGTGAGCTGAATCTCGCCACCGGCACCCGGTTTGACGTTTTCCAGGTGATGGAAAATACGGCCCGACAGAATGTAACGCCCCACAACCGCAAGTGTCGATGGCGCCATGTCTGGGTCGGGCTTCTCGACGATGGCGTTCACCTGCTCCAGGCGATCGGATACTGTCTTGGCATCAACAATCCCGTAACTCTTGGTATCGGCACGCGGCACGTCCTGAACACCCAGAACCGAGCAACGGTAGTAGTCGTAGCAATCGACCATCTGCTTCATGACAGGCGTCGAGCCATCCAGAAGATCATCTGCCAGCAGCACGGCAAAGGGCTCATCCCCTACGACTGGTTTGGCACAGAGCACGGCATGACCCAGACCCAGGGGTTCGGACTGACGGATATAGATACAGTTGACGTGCTTGGGAAGAATATTCTGGACGATATCGAGTAACGCCTGCTTATTCTTCTGGGCAAGTTCACTCTCAAGCTCATAGGCCTTATCAAAATGATCCTCGATGGCACGCTTACTGCGACCCGTGACGAAAACCATTTCGGTGATACCCGCCGCAACAGCCTCCTCCACCGCGTATTGAATTAGGGGTTTATCGACGACTGTCAGCATTTCCTTGGGGCTGGCTTTAGTTGCCGGCAGAAAGCGTGTCCCCAGACCGGCGACCGGAAAGACTGCCTTACGAACCTTTTTCATCGAACGCTCCATCGTATGCTGCTATAAGAATTTCAGGATTGTAACCGCTGCAGGAAGGCGGCTTCATCGAGTATCTCAATACCGAGGCTCTGAGCCTTCTCCAGTTTGGAACCTGCGGCATCGCCCGCCACAACAAATCGTGTCTTGGCGGATACCGAGCCTGCCACTTTGCCCCCTGCCGCCTCAACCAGCGCCTTGGCCTCATCACGGCTTAAATTGGGCAAGGTGCCAGTCAGCACGACCGTCTGTCCGGCCAGAAGGCCCGGCTGAGCATCTACGACAACATCCGGCCATTCCAGGCCCGAGGCAACCAGCCGATCAATGACATTCCGGTTATGCGGCTCAGCGAAGAAAGCCACCAGTGAATCTGCCACCACCGGGCCGACATCGGGGACCTGCATCAAAGAGTCCGTATCTGCCGACATCAGGGCGTCGAGCGTTCCGAAATATCGGGCCAGATCCTTCGCGGTCTGCTCCCCGACGTTGCGGATGCCCAAGGCATAAATCAGACGATCCAGTTTTGTCTGACGACTTTGACGGATGGCTTCAACCAGGTTTTCTGCCGACTTATCGGCAAATCGATCAAGGCCGGCCAGTTGAGAAACGGATAAGCCATAGAGATCCGCCGGCGAATGCACCAGACCCGCATCAACCAGCTGATCAACTACTTTCTCACCCAGGCCCTCGATATCCATCGCTCGCCGCGAGGCAAAATGCCGGAGCGACTGTTTGCGCTGCGCCGGACAGACGAGCCCCCCCGTACAACGAGCGACGGCCTCACCCGGTGGCAGTTCGATATGCGAACCACACTCTGGGCAGACCGGTGGACAGCCCATTAAAGGGTACAGGGGCTGACCGGTCGTATCCAGGGGACGGCGATCAATCAGTGAGGAGACCACTTCAGGAATAACATCCCCCGCACGGCGAACAATCACGGTATCGCCCACACGAATATCTTTCCGGGCGATTTCTATGAAGTTATGAAGCGTGGCATTGGTCACGGTGACCCCACCCACAAAAACCGGCTCAAGCCGGGCAACTGGTGTGACTGCTCCGGTGCGACCGATCTGCACGTCAATCGACGTAATGCGGGTCAGTGCCTCCTCGGCCGGGAACTTATGGGCAATAATGAAGCGCGGCGCCCGTGAAACATAACCCAGTCGTTCCTGTTGATTCCGTTGATTGCACTTGTAGACAACACCATCAATATCATAGGCAAGCCCGGGGCGACGCCGGGCCATCTCAGCGAAATAGCCCAGCATGCCACTGGCCCCCTGAACAACGGCGCGTGTCTCAGCCACACGGAAACCAAGCTTATGCAACCAGGTCAGTATCCCGGACTGCGTCGAAAGCTCGGAGGAGGCAGGCTGATTCTCTGAGGCAGCTGCTTCATAACCGGCGATGCCATAGGCAAAGAAAGTCAATGGTCTGCTGGCCGTGATGCCCGAATCCAGCTGGCGCAAACTGCCGGCCGCTGCATTACGGGGATTGGCAAAAGACTTCGCACCAGCGGCTTCCTGCATCTCATTCAATCGGGCAAAGTCAGCGCGCCGGATCAGAACCTCGCCTCGGACTTCCAGCCGCTCAGGCGGACTATCCGAATTCAGACGGAGCGGAATACTACGAATGGTGCGCAAGTTAAGGGTCACGTCTTCACCGGTGGTGCCATCGCCCCGTGTAGCACCCCGGACAAAAATACCTGCTTCGTACACAAGGGAAATCGCCAGGCCGTCAAATTTGGGCTCGCAGGCATAGGTAATTGGTGGATCAGACGGCAACAGCCCCAACCCCTCGCGACAGCGCTGATCAAAAGCTTCCACCTCTTCAGAAGTGAACGCGTTATTGATCGAAAGCATCGGCACCTGATGGACCACCTGGGCAAAAGCAGCCAGAGGCGGCGCACCAACCCGCTGCGTGGGTGAATCAGGCGTAATCAGTTCCGGATGTATTTTTTCCAGCGCCTCGAGTTCACGGAAAAGGCGGTCGTATTCGGCATCAGGGACTTCCGGCGCATCACACACATAATAAGCATGGGCATAACGCCCAAGCAGGTCACGCAGTGAACCCAGCCGATTCCGAATGTCCGTTACCGGCGACTGAGCGACCGATGGCGCGTTGAAATCAAACGCGTCTTGCACGACAGGTTCAGGCAAAAAGACGCCGCGCCAGCGGGGATCCGGGCTCGATACCCTGCGCCTGCAGGGCTGCCGAAAGACGAACGACCTGATTCGCCAATAACGCCATACCCTGATCATCAAGAACTCGCGCGCCATCATCCACAATATCGGCGTCAAGCGTAACGGCGAGACTGCGCGCCAGAGTTAGCATGTCGGCAACCACCAGATCCGGTCGGTTTACGTGCGGAAAATCCAGAACCAGGCTGAGCAAGCCCTGCTCTTCGTCAGCCAGCACCTGGAATTCGACCGCGCCTGCAGCAGTCAACCGCGCAAAAGCCGGATACTCGCCCATCAGACCGGCCTCCTTCAGTATGGACGCCAATGGGGCCCCGGGCATCATGGATCGAGGTCGCAAGTTGAGACTGATGAGCGCATCGACACGCAAGCAGAATGCATCCAGATTTCCGGCCCGCTCGAGAATGGTTCTTTCAGATTCAACCGTCAGACCGGCCGACAAGACCTGAGCCAGACTCTCGACGGCGCGCATCCAATCGTGCAGCATTTCCGGGGAAACGCTTCCGCGGCGCGAGACCAATTGCAGGCGGCAGCGAATATTACTGACTTGTGCATCCGCGGGTAGGCGGTCGACTAAATGCCAGGCATCACCGGTGTAACACTCGATGCGGTCAAAGCGCTGTGCACCCATCTGCTCGATGGTTTCGCGAATGGCACCAGCATTTCGAGGCTCATAGAACCGTAATGCAGCAATCGCATCGACCCACCCCTCCGCTTCTGACAATGCAGGCAGCGGTTCAGGTACGAATGACGAGGATGGCTGAACTGATAGCGGTTCCCCATCAACTTCGGGCAACGGACTCGATGCGTCCCAGGTAGGTTCCTGCCGACCGCTACTGACTTCGGATCGATCTTCACCCCTTGCTTTTCCTAGCCCTTCTTCTTGATCAGCATCCTTATTAGGTTCTGTGGATGTTCGACGAGGCTCCCGGGCTTTGCGAAACTTCCGTTCCAGCCAACGGTTATAGACCACTACCATCACAATGGCGAGTAGACCTAAGCCCAGTAAACTGAGTTGTAATTCATTCATGATCAGCCCACCGTTGTTTCGCGCATCTGGAGCGCTTCTTCCATATCGACTTCAACAATCCGGGAGACCCCGAATTCCTGCATGGTGACTCCGACAAGCTGATTTCCCATTTCCATAGCAATCTTGTTGTGGCTGATGAACAGGAACTGGGTCTTGTCCGACATACGCTTCACCATCTCGCAGAAGCGGACGGTGTTGGCATCATCCAGCGGCGCATCCACTTCATCCAACAAGCAGAAAGGCGCCGGATTCAGCTGGAACAGCGAGAAGACCAGGGCAATGGCAGTCAGGGTCTTTTCCCCACCAGACAGCAGGTGAATGGTCGAATTCTTTTTACCTGGCGGCTGTGCCATCACCTGTACGCCGGCATCGAGAATTTCTTCACCGGTCATGATCAGCCTGGCCTCACCGCCCCCAAAGAGTGTGGGGAACAGCGATCCGAAGTGACTATTAACGGCATCGAAGGTCGACTGGAGTAGCGATCGGGTTTCCTTGTCGATACGACGGATCGCATTTTCCAGTGTTTCCATGGCGCGCAACAGGTCATCTGACTGGGCATCAAGGAACGTCTTGCGTTCCTGCGCCGAATTCAGCTCCACCAGAGCCGCCAGATTGACCGGTCCCATGGCTTCAATCTCACGTTGAATACGCGTGATCGATGTCTGCAGGGGCGCCGGTTTGAGATCACCCACCTGTTGCAGCAAGTGATCGATCTGCTCGGTCGTGCACCCGGCTTCGGTCAACAATGATTCGAATTGAGCAGCCGCCAGCTCGGCCGCCTGTAACTTGAGCTGCTGATCATTGATCTTAGCCCGGATCGGATCCAGCTGCTGCTCCATACGAAGCCGGCTTTCCTCCTGCGTCCGCAGGGCAGCCGCATGACTTTCAGCAGCATCGCGGATATCGGCTAACGCCTGCTCTCGCTCGGCACGCAGAACGAGGGCTCCTTCAAGCTTCTCACGCAACTCATCGCCGTCGGCACTTTCCAGTTCCGCTTTGGCCTGTACCGTGCTGTCATCGATACGCCGGCATTCATCCACTGATAGGCGGCTCTGGGTGTTCAGATCATCGAGACGGGTCTGACACTCGCGGCAGGAGAATTCTGCCTCCTGAACTTCGCGCTCGACCTTGACCATGGCATCACGGGCATCGCGCAGCGCACGACTGGCCGCTTCGCGGACCGATAGGCGTTCAGTCAACGAGGTCTGAGCTACTGCAACTGCCCCTTCCAGGTTCTGCAAGAGACCCGTCAATTCATCAAGTCGGGCAACTTCAGCAGCCTGCTCGCCACCCATTTCCTGTTGTGTGACCTGAAGCGCCTTGTGACGTTCTTCATGGTGTCGAATCGTCTGAACCAGACGCTCATGTGCCATCGTTTGCTGACTCAGCTCACCCTGTGCCGTTTGCAAATGCTGGCGCAAAGCATCCAGATTCTGTCGAGCCAACCGTAATTGATCCCGTGCAGACTCAACCTCCTGAGTGGCCACTTCGGCAGGAGCAGTCAATTCGGCAACACGTGCTGCGGTCTGCTCCAGCTCCTGCTGGCGCTCCAGAAGTCCGTGATCAGCAGCATCCGGGGCAAAGAAAGTGACACTGTAGGCATCCAGCAGATGCCCTTCCCGAGTCATAATGGTCTCGCCCGCACCGAGGTTGGCCTGTAAGGCGCGCGCTTCCGTGAGCGATGAGGCCGTTCGAATACCTGCCAACCATTGCGCAAGAACCGGCTTCAATCCCATTTCGAGGCACTCGACCTTGGCGAATAGCGCATCATTACCAACCGCCGGGCTCACAGTGACGCCGAGCGTCAACAGGGTCACACGCAGACCCGGTGGTTCGGCAAACCAGCGATCCAGATCCGGCAATTGCTGTTGGCCGCAGGACACTGCCTTAAGCCGATCACGCAGTACAGCCTCAACAGCTAGCTCCCACCCCGGCGCCACACGAATCTGTTGCCAGAGAGCGGGCTGATCCTGCAGTCCGGCCTTTTTTAACCAGTCAGGCAGGCTTCCCGTCGCCTGAACCCGTTCCTGCAACTGTTTAAGCGCCTGATGCCGTGCCTGAACCTGTGTCAGCTCAGATTGCAGTTCGCGCTGACGGTCTGTCGCCGACTGTAGCGCCTGTTCGGCATCCTGCAAACTCTGTTCCGCGGACGTTTGCTGTTCCTGTAATTCTTCAACCGTCATCGCTGCGGCTTCACGTGCTTCGGTTAGAACCTGCAATTGCTCGGTATCGGGCGGCAGCAGCGCGGCCTCGTCGCGGGCAAGGCGCTCGAGCTGTTGCTCGATCCGGGCCAGGTTTCGTTCGGCGTTACCCCGATTGGCTTGTGCCACCTGGAGACGCTGCTCGAGCCCGGACAGCTCACCACGAAACTGACTGGCCTGAGCCTGTGCCTCACGCTCGGCCTCTTCAAAACCAGGCAGGCCTTCCTGTGCACGCTCCAGCATCTCCTGCGCCTGTGCCAAACGCATGGCCGCATGTTCCTGCAGCTCGCCCCAACGAACGATGTCCTCGGCGGCCTGCCCCTGACGCTGGATCCAGCTTTCCTTTTCTGCCGCCAGTTGAACCAGCCTGGCTTCCAGATTATGTCGGGTTTCCTGACGGTGACGGATATCTGCTTCGATGGTCGCTACTTCGGCATTGATGCTGAAAAAGGCACTCTGGGCGGTCTGAACCGCATCGTTGGCGTTGTAATACGCCTCACGCAGGGTTTCCAGCTCGGCTTCGATGTTGCGCTGTCTGGCCGTTGTTTCTTCGAGTTCGACCTGGGCCGCCGACAGACTGGCAGATAATGCCGTGGCATCGGTCCTGCCTTCCAGCAGGCGGACGGACCACAACTGCTGCTGCGTGCCCATGAGCTCGGCCTGCAGACCCTGATAGCGCTCCGCGACTTCAGCCTGGCTTTCCAGCCGGCTGATCTGCGTCCCCAGTTCCTGCCGGATATCCTCGAGACGAGCAAGGTTTTCGCGGGTATCGGCCAGACGACCTTCGGTTTCCTTCCGCCGTTCCTTGTAGCGCGTGACACCCGCCGCTTCTTCCAGGAAAACGCGCAGTTCTTCGGGCTTGGCCTCAATAATGCGCGACACGGTACCCTGGCCGATAATCGCGTAGGCACGCGGCCCCAGCCCCGTGCCCATGAACAGGTCTGTGACGTCCTTACGACGCACTTTCAAGTTGTTAATGAAGTAATCCGACTGACCGTTCCGGGTCAGTACGCGCTTCACTGACAGTTCGGCATATTGAGACCACTGGCCGACGGCACGGCCGAGGCTATTATCAAAAACCATCTCGACGCTCGCTCGCGAGACCGGTTTGCGGCTGGTCGTCCCATTAAAAATAACGTCCTGCATCGACTCGCCCCGCAGCTCGGTCGCCCGGGACTCCCCCAGCACCCAGCGCACGGCATCAATGATGTTGGATTTTCCACAACCGTTGGGGCCAACCACACCGATCAGTTGACCTGGCAATTCCACCTGGGTTGGATCGACAAAAGATTTGAAGCCGGCAAGTTTGAGCTTATTAAGACGCATAAATTCGGGTTTTGTCGCGGGTTTTGTTGCTATGGGCGATAATCGGTTGGGCATTCAGGCAATTCCACGCCAAACTGCCCAACAAGGCTGCTTATAATATCAGCTGAACAACCCGATACCTAACCTGAATACCGCCTGCCGCCATGACGACCCAACCGAGCAAAACACTGGAAACTTTTCCGAACCCGACACCTCAGCGCGACTTTATAATTCACATGGAAGTCCCTGAATTTACTTGTCTTTGCCCCAAGACTGAACAGCCGGATTTTGCTACGCTGATCCTCGATTACATTCCGGACCAGGCCTGTGTCGAGCTCAAGAGCCTCAAACTCTATATGTGGAGCTTCCGTAATGAAGGCGCCTTCCATGAGGCCGTGACTAACCGGATTCTGGATGATCTGGTTGCCGCCACCGCTCCCCGGTTCATGCGCCTGACCGCCCGGTTTTACGTCAGAGGTGGCGTCTTTACGACCGTGATTGCCGAACACCGCAAACCCGGTTGGCAGCAGGCAGCACCGGTAACACTGGTCGATGTCCCGGGTCAGGCCAGTACCCGGGGATAATTCATTCGCTCCCGTTTGTCATTCCTAAGCACGTCTCAACCGATCTCATTCCCCATGAGGAAACAACCATGAAGCGCCAGACCCTGAAAACCCTCCTGATTGCACTTGCACTCCCCGTGGCTGGTCTGGCACAGGCGGCCAATATGGCCTTTATGGTGGATCAGGTGATGTCCCGCTTTTCCCAGAGGGATGCCGAATATTTCAACGAGGCAGGTGCCAAGGCACTGGTTGCGAAGGATGGCACCGAAATCAAGTGGAATAACCCCGCCACCGGTGCATTCGGAACGATCACCCCCTACCCGGACCCCCAGAAAAACCCGGATTGCCGCGAACTGCATATTGTCAGCGTGGCAGAGAACGTCAAGAGCGGTGGCTACTATCGTTTCTGCAAACTTTCCGACGGGTCCTGGCAACCAGCAGTTGCCACCAAGCGCTAGTTTTTGCGACGCCTGCCCGTAATTCAGGTCGCGGGAACTCTTAACTGAGATTCCCGACGCTTGATGGCACGCACCCAGGCCAGAAGACTTAGGAGACCAATGGCCGCTACAACGGTGGCGATCAGCGCTGCACACCAGAAGCCTGCAGCACCCATTGGAGAGACGTTCATAAGCGGCAGCCCGTGGAAGGCCAGACTGTAGCCACCGCCCAGTCCAAACAGCCAGAACGACGCCAGATGAATCGCCAGTGGCAACAGGGTGACGTGGTACCCCCGTAAGGCAAATCCCGCCACAGTCTGTAGGGCATCAGAGAGCTGGTAGGTGGCAACATAAGCAATCAGACCAATAGCCACCGCCTGTACACCGGGATCCGGAGATCCCATGGCCGCCAGAGGTGCCCGCAAAAGCCAGAGCAGCAGACCGAGACATACTGAACCGCAACCCGCTAAAACAAAGCCGCTGCGGGTAACTGCTTCGGCCCCGCGAATGTCTCCCGCACCATTAGCCTGGCCAACCAGGGCCGCTGTTGCGGTGCCAATGGCAAGTGGCAACATGTAGACCATGGCAGAGATGTTGGCGACGATGCGGTGACCGGAAAGCACCTCCGGTCCAAGACGGGCAATAAAAATCGCCATCAGAGTAAAGGCCGAAATCTCGACAAAATAGGACAAGCCCATGGGGATGCCCAGCCGCAACAGATATGCCTGCGAAGTCAGATCCGGGCGACCGGGCCACAAACCACCCGGCGCAAGAAGCTGGCGGTAAAAAGGGGCCCGCCAGAGCACCCAAAGGCCGCTCAGACAGACCAGCCATGCCAGAATCGCTTGGGACGTTGCGGCTCCAACTGCCCCCCAGCCCAGACCAAAGCTCATCCCCCCGATCATGATGGAATCGGCGAGTATTGGCGCAAGTAGGGCATGACATGCTGTTTGCGACAGACTCATCCACATTAACGGGCGAGTCCGGCCCACACCGCCTGCAATCGCATGAAATGCACGATATCCCAGCGAGGCTGGCAAAGAAAACGCCAGAATACGCAGATAGTCGCGAGTCATTGCTTCAACTGCTTCGGGCAGCTCGGCAAAACGGATCATCCAGCCCGGAAACCAGAGAATCAGGTCGCCCACAACCGAAAGCAGCAGCACCAGCCAGAATGCCTGACGGATCAGGTGTGCCGCTGCTCCGGGGTCCTGACGACCCAACCGATGCGCCACACTGGGCAAAAGCGCCTGCACGACACCGGAAAACGCCAACGCAACAGAAACGTAGATACTGGCACCCACTGCCAGTGCCGCCAGATTATCGGTACCGGCATGCCCCACAACGACGGTATCAATCGCCATCATGCCGATCGTGGCCAGTTGCGCCACCAACACCGGCCATGCCAGGCTCGAGACACGGCGAGTGGGATTCTTCATATTTCAGGCCTGATCGATATAGCGAACAGGATCAAACAGCGCGACCCGCTCTGGCCGATAAACCACCAGTACCGTCAACAACATGCCCGTCAACCAGGCTTCAGAAAATGCCACGAGCAGCCAGTAGGCGGCAAAATCTTCCAGCATGCCACCCCATGGATAGAGCTGCATCAGCCATAGAACCAACGACACCAGCCAGCCCGTCAGCAGGACCACCAGCGCACTGGAAAAAAATCCGCCCAGAAAAATAAACACAAAGATATTGGCCGGCAGACGCCCTACTCCCCGCGCCAGCAAGGCGCTAAGCAGAATCGGCCAGAAAACCAGCAGGCAGGCATTCAGGCCCAAGGTCACCCAGTCGGCACCGGTCGTCAACATCGCGAAAAGGAGAGCTACCGTCAGCGGCACAACTGCCAGCGCGGGTCCGAAGACCAGCGTACTCAACATCGCTCCGAGCAAATGCAGTGACAAGCCCGGTAAGGTGCCGGCACGGATCTGCCAAAGCACCACGAGGGCCACGGTCGCGATCAGCAAGGGGATCCAGGGTATAGCGCCTGCTTTCAAAGCCTGATGACACGCTCTGCCCATGCGCCAATAGCCAAAGGCAGCGATCAACGCTCCCAGCAGTAACCAGCTGGTCTCCCCTGAGATCGGAATCACTTGCGGGTCGCCCGGATGCGTAGCCGGAAACCGGCCTCATCCCAGATATCACTCTCATCCTGCAGTGCCGCAGCTGTTAACGGATTCTCATCCAGCCATGCCCCCGGCAACTGTAAGGTGAACCCATTGACGGTTTCCCTTGCCTGTAATTCTGGACCAGCACCTTCAATGCGTGCGCGATGAAGAATGGCGGCCAGGCGTAAAGCCAGTATCTGACGCCAGGCCACATCTTCTCGACTAAGACCATCCACCTTGTTGAGCTTCCCGCGATGACACAGCACGAGCAACGCCAGACTGGCCTGATCCATCTTGGAGAAGCCGGGCATATCGGCATAACTCAGAATATAGGCACCATGTTTGTGGTAACCCGTATGCGCGATTGATAGCCCCACTTCATAAAGACTGGCCGCCCAGTTGATAAACTGCAGGTCCCGTTCCAGTTCCTCGGGCTTGCGTAATTTCAGCCCCATCAGATCGCGGAAGATGGTCGACGCGGTTTCAGCAACCCGATCTGCCTGTCCGGATTCTACCTGGTAGCGCCTTTGAAATTGCTTGACCGTGGCCGCACGCATATCGTGGTGGTGGAAACGCCCCAGGAGGTCATAAAGCACGCCCAGGCGCAATGCCCCATCGGCATAAGTGACCTGATCCATGCCCAACGTATCGAGAATGGCCGACATGATCGCAATACCTCCGGGTAGAACCGGAATCCGATCTGTTTTAACACCCTCAAGCGGGAGCGCCGCCATGCGCTTATAACGCAGCATCAGTGCACAGAGTCGATCCAGTCCCTGTCGGGTAATGCCCGTCATCCCCCCGGGGTTCAGATCATTCTGTTCCAGAATCTCGGCAATGGCCTTAGCAGTCCCTGATGAACCAATGGCCTCGGCCCAGCCTGTCTTTTGATAGACATGCGCAATCAGCGAGACTTCCTTGGCCGCCGCCATCTGGGCCTCGTGTAAACGCTTACGGTCGATCAGACCATCCGGAAAATAGCGTAGGGAGTAACTAACACATCCCATGAACAGCGATTCGAGACACAGCGGCTTCATACCATGGCCGATAATGAACTCGGTAGAACCACCACCGATATCAAACACCAGACGTTGTTCATCCGATGCCGGCAACGAGTGCACCGCACCGATATAGATCAGACGTGCCTCCTCCCGACCGGCAATGATCTCGATTGGAAAGCCCAGCGCTGCTTCGGCCTCACGCAGAAAAGGGGTGGCATTTTTGGCTACCCGCAATGCATTGGTCGCAACAGCGCGCACTGCCTCGGGGGGCAATCCCCGGATCCGTTCTCCGAAACGGGACAAAGCACTCAAAGCCCGATCCTGGGAGGCCTGATCCAGACTCTTGTCGGCCTGCAACCCTGAGGCCAGTCGAACGGATTCTTTCAGGGAATCCAGCGTATAGATCTGACCATCAACCACGCGCCCAACCTCGAGGCGGAAACTGTTGGAGCCCAGATCAACGGCCGCAATCGATTCATATTCCATGGGCCGACTTAGCGCTCCGCGTAGTAGTCAGGCACCATCATTGACTCTGGTACAGGGTGGCGAACGTAGTCCGGATTGTGCTGGCGATCCGGTAACGCTACCGGGGCATGAGTCACTTCCGTATAAGGAACCTGGGAGAGCAGATGACGGATGCAGTTGAGGCGCGCGCGCTTCTTGTCATTACCGGGCACTACCCACCAGGGCGCTTCCGGAATATTGGTCCGGTCCAGCATATCTTCTTTCGCCCGAGTGTAGGCCTCCCAGCGCGCCCTGGATTCCAGGTCCATCGGGCTGAGCTTCCATTGTTTCAGGGGATCATTGATCCGGCTGAGAAACCGGACATGCTGCTCTTCATCGTTAATCGAAAACCAGTACTTGACGATCTGGATGCCGGAACGCACGAGCATCCGTTCAAATTCAGGCACAGAACGGAAAAACTCCTCACAATCATCTTCCGAACAGAAATCCATCACCCGTTCAACACCTGCCCGGTTGTACCAGCTCCGGTCAAAAAGCACGATCTCACCCGCCGCCGGAAAATGCGGCACATAGCGCTGAAAATACCACTGAGTCTTTTCGCGGTCACTGGGCGCCGGAAGCGCAACCGTACGCACCACCCGTGGATTCAGGCGTTGGGTGATCCGCTTGATCACGCCCCCCTTCCCGGCTGCATCCCGCCCTTCGAAGATAATAATCATCCGGTGGCCGGTCGTCGCCACCCAGTCCTGCAGACGGATCAACTCCCCCTGCAAACGCAATAGTTCACGGAAATAGTGGCGCCGCTTGATCAGATGGGCCTTCTTTTCTTCAGGTGTCTGACTCAGCACATCCTCGAAACGCTGATCGTCAAGCTCCATCTCCAGCTCTTCATCGTAGCTATCGAGGAGCTCTCGTTCAAGGCGGCGGTGGAGGTCTGCCACCGTCTCGGTCATGCTTTCCCTACTGGAATGTTGCGAATCTGAAATAGATTGTTTTGTCATTATCTGCCCGGGCTATATCCCGCCATCAACACGATTTCTAACGGCATTTTATCCCCGACGGGCGTTGAGCACCCCATTAACAAGCGCAATATGATGCAAAGCCTGATTAAGCCGTTTAAGATCAGCCACTTCTACCGTAAAGGCCATTTCGGCCGACCCCTGCTTCGATTGCGTGCGTACGGCGGTGACATTGACCCTTTCCCGAGCCAGCACGTCCGAGATATCCCGCAGTAAGCCCTGACGATCTTGTGCATCCACCAGAATATCGACCGCGTACACATCTCCCGAACCACTATCGCTAGTCTCCGTTTGCGACCAATCGGCATCAATGACCCGCTCGGGATGGAGCGCTGCGACATGCTGAAAGCTCGGGCAATCCTGTCGATGCACCGAAATGCCTTTTTCCCGGGTTACAAAACCCTGGATCGGATCTGGGGGCACCGGCTTACAACAACGCGCCATCTGGGTCATCAGCTGATCAACACCGACAATCAATACCCCACTGCTACCCTTGTGGCGCGAGGCCCGAATCAGCGCTTCCGGCGCCAGATCGGGCAAAGGCAATTCCGTTTGCTCGGGATTCTCGGGTTTGGGAACTTCAGCAACCGGCTCTTGGGCGGCAAACCAGCTACGCACCTTGGTGCGTGCTGACTTAGTCATCAGATAACCCTGTTGCGGATTTAGCCAGTCACGCGATGGGCCGCCCTCTTTGGCCGATACAATCTCGACCCGCTGGCCCGTCTTGAGAGGCGTCGTTAACGGAACCAGGGCCCCGTCAACCTTGGCGCCGCGGCAGCGATGCCCAAGTTCAGTATGTACCCGGTAGGCAAAATCCACCGGCGTGGATCCGACCGGTAAATCAACCACCCGCCCCTGCGGTGTAAAGACGTACAGGGTGTCATCCAGAGCGGCCTCGCGATAATGCTCCTGCCAGTCACGACTATCCTCGATATCTTCACGCCAGCTTAGGAGCTGCCGTAGCAACGCAATCTTGTCATCATAACTTCCACCGCTGCTGGCACCCTCCTTGTAGCGCCAATGCGCGGCCACACCGAGCTCAGCGTGATGATGCATCTCCTTCGTGCGGATCTGGATCTCTAGCGCCCGGCCATCCTCACACTGCACTGCCGTATGCAGTGATCGATAATCATTGCCCTTAGGCTGGGAGATATAGTCATCAAACTCGGAGGGAATCGGCGTCCAGATCTGATGCACATAACCGAGCGCCGTGTAACAGTCGGCAATGGTTGAGACCACGATCCGCAGGGCACGCACGTCGTAGAGTTCATCAAAGCTCAACCCCTTCCGACGCATCTTGTTCCAGATACTAAAGATGTGTTTGGGGCGCCCATAAACCTCGGCCTCAACACCGCGTTCATGGAGTGCCGATTTAACACGCGCCACCGCATCGGCAATGAAAGCCTCCCGTTCGAGGCGTTTCTCATCCAGCTTTTTGGCTATCTCCCGATAGGTTTCCGGATGCAGGAATCTGAAAGACAGATCTTCTAGCTCCCACTTCAACTCCCAGACACCTAAGCGATTAGCAAGAGGCGCCAGGAGATCCAGTGTTTCACGGGCGACCCCCAGACGGGCCGAATCCGGATGCTGGGCATAGAAGCGCAAAGTCTGCATACGGGATGCCAGACGCAAGAGCACCACACGGACATCTTCCACCATCGCCAGGAGCATTTTGCGCAGAATCTCGACCTGCGCTTTCAGATCCTGGGGGTTCAGCTGGGCATCCGATGCAAAGCCCTGAGTGATCGGTCGCAACTGGTTGAGCTTGAATACGCCCCGCACCAGCCTAGAGACATCCGGACCCCAGGCCTGTTCAAAGGTATCGCGCTGAAAACCGGGCTGGCTGGGAATAGCAAAGAGCAAGGCGGCCGCACGCGCCGTGACATCCAGCCGCAGCTCAGCGGCCAATTGGGCCATAGCGACTGCATGGGGCCAGACCGCTTCCCCGCTCCCAAGCAGGCTTTCACCGTAGGCCTCCCGAGCCGCTTCGGCCACTGTCGCCAACCATTCCTTTTGCCCGGATGACAGATCTGCAAAGGCTGCCTTGGAAAGACCCACCTCAGACATCGGTGGCCTCCAGAAAATTTCGCAGTCGTTGCACCTCATCATCATTCATGAACATGGGTGCATGACCGACCCCATCGATTTGTTGCAGCTTCGCCTTAGGTCCCCGTTGCGTCATCTCGATTGCAGTTTCTGGGGTCAGCAAATCCGACAGAGAACCTCTGACGAGCATAGTCGGACAGGTGATCCGCTCATATACGGGCCACAAATCCACGGCTCCTCCGAGCAACGCCTGTTGTAATGGCTGACCAATCCGGGCATCGTAATTGAACCGGACACCGCCCTCAGGCAAGGGCTTGAAGGTACTTTCTAAAAGATGCTGCCATTCAGCATCGCTGGAGAGCGCAAAGGGCGCAAAAATCATCCGGGCATAGCGATGTGCTGTTGGCAAATCGGAAAATTCGTAGGGACTCCCGACATATCCGGCAATACGCTTCAGGGCTTCGAGAGAGAGGGTTGGTCCGACATCATTAAGGATCAGACGACGAATCGGCGTCTTCGGTTGTCCGGCCAGCAACATACCAATAAGCCCCCCCATCGAAGTGCCGAGCCAGTCGACAGACGCTACGTTCAGTCGGGCAATCAGCGTTATCATATCTGCCGCGTACGTGATGGTGTTGTAGGCCATCGGTTCCGGATGAAAATCGCTTTCACCGCGCCCTACCACATCCGGCGCCACGACCCGGTAGGATGAAGACAGTGCCTCTGCTAGATACGAGAAATCCAGACTATTCCGGGTCAGACCGTGAACACATACAAGCACACGGGGATTATCAGGATCACCCCATTCACGGTAGGCCATCCGGTAGAGTCCCATTGCCCCACCACAAAGGACATGATGCAGCGTGCCGTTATCCATTGATTGCATCCTCATACACCTCCTGCCCAAGTCTTTGCCATTATTCTGCCGCACCGCCGGGTTGATCCATCCAGTAGCGCCGGCGAGACTCCCGATAAGCCTTGACCGTCATCGCAGGTAAGTCAACCTGAATCATCCCACCGGAATCTGTCCGGTATAACTTAATTTTACGCGCCTCGTAAGCGGAGATCACTTCAGGCTTAGGATGACGATAGCGGTTCCTGTAACCGACCGGTACGATCGCGACCTCCGGCTTCACTGCCTTCAGAAACATCGGCGTAGAACTCGTGCCGCTGCCATGGTGCGGGACCAGTAGAACATCACTTTTTTCGAGCCCACGCCCCATCAAACCCGCCTCATCAGGCGCCTCGATATCCGAGGTGAGTAACATGCTGCGGTTGCCTGCAGTGACCCGCAGGACACAACTCTGGCTATTAGAATCATCCTTTGCAGGCGTATTGTCGGCAACCGG
>WBZR01000346.1_pt1 | contig 77270 bp, 69 predicted proteins | sample 5204231 | NCBI WGS metagenome assembly WBZR01 (sample SAMN12412403, study PRJNA552823) | activated sludge metagenome | isolation source: activated sludge from anammox sidestream of wastewater treatment plant... | place: USA: Virginia | collected 2017-08 | reverse complement strand
ATCCTCCTCGGTCTTTTTGCTTGTCTCTACTCGCAATTGTACCGAGAAGGATCTACTTTTTGCTCTTTGTCAACCTACTTTGGTAAAGCCATAGGTGCGCCAGTTGATCGACTTGGACCCGCATTTTATTTTTGCAAAAGACGCGGAGGGGAAATACATTCTCGCTAACAAGGCGATGGCTGAGAAGTATCAGCGCTCTGTGGATGAGTTGATCGGCAAAACCGACGCAGATCTGCCCGTGTTGCCTGAAATCAGCGCGCGTTTCCGCTTGCAAGACCTGGATGTGATTCGGTCCGGAAAGCCAAAGCATATTCCGGAAGAGTTGGTCTTTGACGACGATGGAACGCCTCGAATTCTTTCGACGACAAAAATCCCCTTCCTGTTTTCCGACGCGAATGAACCCGCCGTGCTGGGGATCTCGGTGGATATCACCGAACTCAAGCGCATTGAAAAAGAGTTACGAGAAAGCGAAGCGCGTTTGCTCACTGTCCTGGAATCGTCCCCCATTCCGATGATGTTGAATTCGCTCGATGATGGCGTTGTGCTGTACGCCAACTCTGCCACGGAAGACTTATTTGGCAGGTCGCTTTCCGATTTGGTGGGCAGTAAGGCGGCGGAATATTATGTGAATCCGAAAGACCGTTTCCGCGTGGTGGAAGGGATTACTGAACGCGGATCGCTCCGCGATCATCAGGTATTGTTGAAACGGTCGAATGGGGCTGAGTTTTGGGCGTCGCTTTCGTCTGAAAAAACGGTGTTAGAAGGCAGGGACTGCATCCTGAGTTGCATTTACGATATTTCCGAGCGCAAGCGCGCGGAGTCGTTACAGTCGGCGGTCTATCAAATCAGCGAGGCGGCAAATCATGCCTCCAGTTTGGATGAATTATATCGTTTGGTTCATTCGACCATTGGGCAGGTGATGCCCGCCCGAAATTTTTTTATCGCTTTATACGATGAAGAGAACGATCTGTTGAGTTTTCCATATTATGTGGACGAGATGGACGACGATCCGCCTCTGGCGGCGTCCAAGCCGGGTCGTGGAATGACCGAGTATGTTCTACGCACAGGTTTGCCGGTGATGAACGCGCAGGAAGATTTTGAAGAATTGGCGCGCCTTGGAGAGGTTGAGCTAGTGGGCTTCCCATCTCCGATCTGGATCGGCGCGCCGCTGAAAGTGGATGGACGCACGATCGGCGTGATCGCCTTGCAAGATTATCACGATGCAAATGTATACACCGAGCGCGAACTGCGGATCTTGGAATTCGTTTCCGAACAGGTGGCAAAAGCCATCGAGCGCACGCGCCTGTACGCGGAAACACAGCGAAAGAATCTCATCTTAACGGCGTTGCAGGAAGCGACGCTTACCATTGTGCGGCAGACCGAACTGTCAGAAGTGCTTCAGGCGATTTTGACCCAGGCAAAGAGATTGTTCGAGGCAACCAGCAGTTATATTTACCTTGTCTCGCCGGATGAATCAGAATTGACGTTTGTGCTGGCGATCGGACAGGGGCAAGAATTAACTGGCGAACGACTCAAGCCCGGTGAAGGGCTTGCCGGAAAAGTGTGGCAGACCGGTCAACCCATTCATGTGCCGGATTATCAATCCTGGCTCGGCAGATCGGACAAATTTTCAACGATCAATTTTCATTCCATCGCGGGCGTTCCCCTGATTTCCGGCGATAGAGTGGTGGGTGTGCTGGGTGTTACGTATCAGGAGGCGGGGCGGCGCTTCAGCCAGGATGATATCGAGTTGCTCTCGCGTTTTGCGCAACTCGCATGCATTGCGTATGAAAATGCCCGGCTGTATGCCCTAAGCCGCCAGGAACTCGTCGAACGCGAGCAGGCTGAGGCGCTTCAAGCCGCCATCTATCGCATCAGTGACGCGACCAGTTCGAATGTCGGTATGGATGAATTTTATGGCGTGATCCATGAGGCATTGAAAGGCGTGATGGTCGCCGAGAATTTCTATATCGCTTTCTATGATCGTGATGCAGATCTCTTGAGTTTCCCGTACCATGTGGATGTGAAAGATGAAACGCCGCAACCCGCCCCGTTGGGCAAAGGTCCCACTTCCTATGTGATACGAAACAGCAAGCCTCTATTGGGGAAATCTGAAGTTATGAAAGAGCTGGAGGAACGCGGTATCCTGATCCCCAACGGCACGAGATCCATAGATTGGCTGGGGGTGCCGTTGAAGATACGCAATGAAACGATCGGGGTCATGGCGGTGCAGGCGTACGATGAAAACGTTCGCTACTCCCAGCGCGACCTCGATATCTTGAGCTATGTGTCCAACCAAGTGGCGTCTTCCATCGAGCGCAAGCAGGCAGAGATGGCTCTCAAGGAAAGCGAGGAGCAATATCGCGAGCTGTATCAGAACAATCCATTGATGCTATTTACATTGAGTTTGGATGGAACAGTCCTTGCCATGAATCAGTCGGCGACTGCGCAATTGGAATATTCGGAAGAGGAGTTGATTGGAAAACCCATCCTTTCCATCATCCACGCTGAAGACCAGGCGGTGGTCTGGGATACTTTGAGAGAGTTTGCCTCGCGCCCGGAGAAGAATGCGCCCCGGGAATTTCGCACACTGACTCAAAGCGGCAAGGTGATCTGGGTTTCAGAAACTTCCCGCATGATTTCGGCGGTCGGCGGCGGACGGGCGATTCTGATCGTCTGCGACGATATTACCAAACGCAAGCAGGCGGAGGAAGCCTTACAGACCAGCGAGGCGCGTTACCGTCTTTCGGCGCGCGCCACCAATGACGTTATCTGGGAATGGGATATCATTTCCAACGACAAAGCCTGGAGCGAGAATCTCCAGATTCTGTTTGGGTACAGCAAGCAAGAGTCGAAACAGGATCCGTTGTGGTGGGAAAATCACATCCATCCGCAGGATAGTCAACGGGTTTTGGAAAATTTGAACAATGCCCTGCTGAATGAAGAGACGATCTGGGAGGATGAATATCGATTTGTCCGGAGCGACGGACTGACAGCGTATGTGATCGACCGTGGTTACATTGAGCGCGACTCCAGCGGGAAACCCATCCGCATGATCGGCGCCATATCGGATATTACCGACCGCAGACGCCGCGAGGATGAACTGGCCGCCCTGGCATCGGTCAGCGCGGCATTGCGCGTGGCGGGCTCGCGTGACGAAATTTTACAAGTTGTGCTCGATCAAGTCTCGTTGCAGTTCGATGCGCGCGGCGCGGCGCTCATCCTCAGGCGCGCGGGAACGGACACCCTTGTGGTTGAAGCGGCGGGTGGAGAATGGAGAGGTTGTCTGGGCTCCAAAGACCCGCCCAGCGCAGACATAAGCCGCCAGGTGATGGAAAGCGGCGCCCCTCGCGTGATCGACGATCTGGAACAGGATGCGTCGATGAAGTGGAGCGCGGAGAGGAAAGAGAAGGGCAGTTTCATCAGCGTGCCGTTGGGCACACCGGCTGGCATGATCGGCGTAATGAACATCTTCCGCGCGGCGGTGTTCCGTTCGGAAGATGTGCGTCTCGTGATGAACATTGCCGATATGGCGGCAAATGCCATTCAGCGCGCGTCCTCTTACGAGCAACTGAAACGGCAAATCGATAGTATCAGGGTATTACGCACCATCGACATGTTCATCGCCAGCGGCGCCGACTTGCACCTAATCCTGCAAACGATCGTCAACCAGGCGATGGCGCACCTGGGTTGCGATGCGGCGAGTATTCTTATGCTTAATCAGGCTGTTCATGCCCTGGAATTTGCGGAAGGGGCTGGTTTTCGCACGGCTGGCTTAAAGCAAACATCGTTGCGGCTTGGAGAGGGATTCGCCGGGCAGGCTGTATTGAAACGGGAGATGATCATGGTGGATGATCTGGCGTCCCGAAAAGATCACCCGTTGAATGTGCTGGAAGGATTCTCCTGTTATTACGGCGTGCCATTGATCGCAAAAGGCGATGTGAAAGGCGTGATGGAGATCCTTCACCGATCCCACATTGAAGCAGACCGGGAATGGTTGGATTTTCTCGAATCGCTCGCCGCTCAAGCGGCGCTTGCCATAGATAACGCCTCCCTCTTCAGCAGTCTCCAACGCTCGAATATGGAATTGGGCATTGCTTACGAATCCACGCTCGAGGGATGGTCTGCCGCGTTAGATATGCGTGACCGTGAGACCGAGGGGCACACCCAGCGCGTGACCAATCTCACTTTGGCGCTTGCCGAAGCCATGGGAGTTGGTGAAAAGGATCGTGTGCAGATCCGCCGGGGCGCCCTTCTGCATGATATTGGCAAAATGGGCATTCCCGACCGTATTCTCCTCAAACCCGACGTTTTGACCGGCGAAGAGTGGGAGATCATGCGACAGCATCCGGTCTATGCCCAACGATTACTCTATCCAATCCCACACTTGCGCCCCGCGCTGGATATTCCGTATTGCCATCACGAACGCTGGGATGGTTCGGGTTACCCCCGCGGGTTGAAGGCAGAATCCATTCCGTTGGCGGCTCGTATCTTTGCCGTGGCAGATGTATGGGACGCGCTTTGCTCCGACCGCCCCTATCGCCCGGCCTGGGAGCGAGCCAAAGCGCTGAGTTACATCAAATCGCTATCGGGCGTGCATTTCGACCCGAAGGTGGTGGAAGTATTTTTAAGACTGGTTGGGGAAGAGAAGTAAATCCCGCCTCTCTCTGCCGCGCATTTCTCTTTGTGCCACGAAGGGCGTGAGGGGCGCCAAGCTTGTCAATCGTTTCTGCGCCTTCCTACGGGTACAGCGGTAAAGCCGTAAGGCGAGATTGATCTCGCCTTTCAAGTTGTTCTTGCGCAAGAGCGACATGAATGTCGCGTTACGGAGATCAGGCTGACTTCAACTGCGTAACATCAGTTAAAAAGATATTTCCGTGAAAATCAGCGAAACTTGCGCTGAGCCTGTCGAAGTATCCTTGTCGAAAAAAGAAGTTAAGAAACAGTCTCTTAACCGGCAGGTTGAACTTTGGCAAGTTCATCGAGGGCAGATTCGATTTTCTCTTCCGTAAGATTTTCCAGGGGAGGTCTCACCGCCCAGCGCGGCAAACCATGCAATCGGTGCATCAATGCTTTCAAGGCGGGCGGGAATGGCAAATACTTCTCCAGAATGTGGCGCTTCTCGGTTACCCGCGCTTGTGCCTGATTGGGGTCTTTTCCGGCTTGGATCAAATCCCACACTTCGCGCAGATCGGGCGAGATCAAATTGGCGGGCGCGGTGATGCAACCCGCGGCGTGATGTTCCATTGCCATTTGTAAAAACGAATCGGTGCCGTTCAACACGAGCAGATCCGCGCCGAACGTATCGCCAACACTGCGGGCAAAATCGGCATCGTGCGATGAATCTTTGATGCCGGCAAACTGATTCGGGAATGCGTCCTTCAACCGCTTGAGCAACGGGATGGAAAACCCGACTCCGATCAACGGGGGAATGTGATACCCAATTAGGAATTTATCCACCGGGACGGCTTTGCGGATCACCTCGCTGAACCAATCGAACAACCCATCATCGCTTGCCTTGCGGAAGTAATAAGGCGGCACAACCAGCACGGCATCGTAGCCCAGGTTGAACGCGCATTTCGTCAATTCGATGGTTTCCGTCAGGCTCGGGGTGCCGGTGCCGGCGATGAGGCGGCTTCCCGCCGGTCGATTCTCTTTAAGCGCGCGCATCACATCTTCGCGTTCCTTTGAGGAGAATGAAGGTCCTTCGCCGGTGGTGCCGAAGAGAACGATGCCATGACAGCCTCGGTCTGCGAGAAAATTCGCCAAAGCCGGAACAGAATCAAGGTCAAGCGTGGAAGCGTCTTTGAGCGGCGTGACCGCCGCGGCGTACACGCCGGCAAGTAGGTGTGATGTGGTCATGATTTTTTCTTCTCCGTTTTTTGTTTTTTCTTTTTTACCGTCGCGGCTTGATCGCCTTTTATGCCGAAAAAATCGCGCGCGGCGGCATCGGGCGGTTGTAAAGGCATGCCTTCCTGCGATTCCAAGTAATGCTGGTGGTCGAGTACCCAGAGGTAAAGATCGCCTTCGGTTTTATCCGGAAATTCTTTGAGGATGTCCGTTTCGCGGATGACGCGCACGATCGGCATGTACACGTGTTCGTACCAGTGGTTGATCGCTTCCTCTTCGGAGATGTCGCGTTTCCAGTCCAGCCCCATAAAGTAACGATGGACGGCGATATGCTCTAACATACGCTCGAAGCCATCCGGAATGGTGAGTTTGATATTGGCTTCAGGTTTGAGCCTATCCAGCGAGGTGCGTTCCAGAAAATGAACTTTGTCGTGGATGATCTCCAGGTCTTCCGGGCGGATATCCGGTGTAAGGTTAACGCGCGTCGAGCATTCGCGCACCTCCGCGTCGATAAACAATTGATTTTGTTCGCGCGCCACCGAAACCCGGTGATGACCGTCGACAACAAAGTACACCTGTCCCACTTTGTATAACACAACAGGCGGCAGGCTCACATCTTCGTAAAACGCGCGGTTGACGCTCTGCCAGCGCGCGGCAAGGGAACTGGAGGCGGGCATGAACACGCGGTCAAATTCATGATACCGGTTCAGGCTTCCGGCGATCTGGTCGACGCGCACAGTTTGCACGCCGCGGTAAATGGGACCGCCGATATGAAGCTTCTCTTTGATGTCTTCATACGATAGCAGTGTCGTACGGTGACCGGAGAGCGAATCCCAGACGCGGTGCATGAACGCTTTGAAGCGCGCCCGTTGAAAATCGGCTTGTGTTTTATCGTTCAGTGGATCAGGCATGGTTTGTGTTCGTGATTGATGTTGCGCGCCGGCCCGCAGGTTTTCTTAGAAAGCATGGTTCGTCCAACCAAGCCCTTCGACAAACTCAGGGTAACGCCTGCGCGACGTTCTGCGTAAGGTGAGTTAGTGATTTACTTCCACTATTTTGTAAGGAAAGATATTCATGATCGTTGTCAACCCGCGCCTCGTTTCAGAGGGTGAAAGGTTGCGTCGTTGGAAATGGGTATGACCGTGAAGGTGATAGCGCGGCTTGGCAATCTGGAGAAGCCAGTTGATGGCGTGGATGCCTCGATGCGCCTGTGATTCCTCATCGTGGATGCCGTAAGGAGGCGAGTGCGTGATGAGGAGGTCGAGCGCGCGCCCGAATTTTACGCGGTTAACCAGCAAAGCGGGGAGCAGGCGCCAGGCTCTGAAATACGCTTCTGCCTGACTATATTGGTTTACGCCATCCGGACGGTAGCGGATGGAGCCGCCGAAGCCGCCGATCAAAAAGCGTTTATGGCGGACCAGTTTTAAGTCGATGTTTGAGCCGCCTTCCGCATGGGCGAGAGGATTCGTCGGGCTGAATGCGGGGTCATGGTTGCCCGGTACATAGAACAGGGGAACGTTCAGCATGCTAACGATGTTTTCGAGGTAGGTGTAGGGCAGGTCGCCGCACCCTGCGATGAGTTCCACCTCCTTGAACTGACCGCTCGCGCACAGGTTATACAAACGTTCGATCACTTCATCGCTGACGGCGAGGATTTTCACAAGCGGTATTGTGCCGCAGAATGGGCAAGTCTGCAAGGCAAAATGACAATCTACGAATTTGAAAGTATACGCGTTTGGGTAGTTGTCAAACGAAGCCTGGCAAACTATAATTTGCCAACCTAGGAGACCGGTTCTGGAAACTAGAATATTTCCTGAGTTATCCGATGATCGGGGTGGCAAGAGTTCATCCGCTCCGCGTCAACTTGTGGCTGGCGTAACGCTTGCCAATCGTTATTCGATTCAAGATGTGATTGGCGTGGGCGGCATGGGTTCGGTGTATCGCGCGCGCGATATGCACTTCCCTAACGTGACCAAACTTGTGGCGGTGAAGGAGATGATCAACTCCGCGCCCGACCCGCTTGTGCGGCAGACGATCGTTCAAAATTTTGAGCGCGAGGCGAACCTGCTTGCCACGCTCAACCATCCCTCCATCCCGCGGATCAACGATTATTTTTCTCTCGATAGCCGCTCATACCTTGTCCTTGATTTTATTCACGGCAAGGATATGGAGGCGATCATCAGCGATACCAATGGGTTCCTGCCGGAGGAACAAGTGTTGGGCTGGGCGGTCGAGTTGTGCGATGTGCTGGAGTACCTGCATCGTCACAAACCCGACCCGATCATCTTCCGCGATATGAAGCCCTCCAACGTGATGATCAACAGCAACGGCGATGTAGTGCTCGTCGATTTCGGCATCGCTAAAACATTCCAAACCGGGATCAAAGGGACGATGATTGGCACGGAGGGATATTCGCCTCCCGAGCAATATCGCGGCGAAGCCACCCCCTCGGCGGATATCTACGCTTTAGGCGCGACAATTCACCACGCCCTTACCCGACGCGACCCGCGCCTCGAACCTCCCTTTTCATTTGCCGAACGCCCGCTACGGCGCATCAATACATCTATTTCGCTCGAGTTGGAAGCGGTCGTTAACCGCGCGTTGGAATACAACCCGGAAAGTCGTTTTCCCACCGCGGTCGATATGAAGCAAGCCTTGTTGGGCGTGGCAAAGAAGACCGGCGCATTAGGGCGCATGAAGACGCAGACCACTCCCATTGCGACGGCAGGCGGGATCAAACCCCTGTGGGCGTTCAAGTGCGAAGATGAAGTGCGCGGCACGCCGGCAATTCATCAGGGCGCGTTGTATATTGGATCGTACGATAACAATCTCTATGCGCTCAACGCGGCCGACGGAAAATTCCAATGGAAATATCCGGCCGACGGCGGCATTGTTTCGCGCCCGGCATTGTATGATGGGAATATTTATTTTGGTTCCGAAGATAAACGCTTGCATGTGGTGAGCGCGCGCTCGGGCAAGGTGGTGTGGACGTATTACACGGAAGGTCCTATTCGATCTTCGCCGCGCATTGCCGAAGGACACGCTTTTATCGGTTCCGATGACGGGTATTTGCACGCGGTGAACCTGAATACGGGCAGGATTTCGTGGCGGTTCGAAGCCGCCGACGCGATCCGCTCCACGCCATTTGTGATGAATGATCTTGTGTATACCGGGTGTGAGACCGGCGATTATTACGCGATAGATTATCGCGGCGAGTTGAAATGGCGCTTCCATGCCAAGCGGGCAATTACCTCGTCCACGGTCGGGTCGGCGAATACGCTTTACTTTACCTCCGTCGATGGCACGTTATATGCGCTCGACCCCAAGAACGGCTGGCCCCTCTGGCGTTTTCGGCTGGGTAAGGCGTCTATTAGCACGCCATGTATCATCGATGATTTTGTGTTCGTCGGCGCGGCGGATGGGTTTATCTATGCTGTCGACGTGAGAAATTCCAAAGAGGTTTGGAGATATCGCACGGAACACCAGGTGAACGGCTCGCCGGTGATCTATAAAGATTCTTTGTATTGCGGATCTGTCGATGGAAACCTATACTGCCTCGAATACCGCACGGGCCGCCTGCGTTGGAAGTTCGGAACGCAGGGAGCGATCACAGGTTCGCCTCTTGTGTACGATGATATCGTTTATGTTGGTTCCACCGATCATCAAGTGTATGCCCTGCTTGCATGACAAGGAGTCTTTGTGCTGAAAAATTTTTTCGACTGGTTATTTGGAAGAAAAGCGCCTCCTGAGAAAATCCAGGATGTAACCCAAACCGCGCCCCTGACCGAAGAACAAATTCAGGCGATCGTGAACAACCAGAATCCCCACTTCGATCTTCAGCAGTTGATCGCCAGTTGCGGGCAATCGGTAGGGAAACAGCGCGAACTGAACGAAGATAGTTTACTGGCGCTGACCGCAACCATGGCGGGGAATTCCGGTAATCTTCCGTTCGGTTTGTATATTGTGGCAGATGGTATGGGCGGGCATCAGTTTGGCGAGGTGGCGAGCAATGCCGCGATCCGCGCAGTGGCTGGGCATATTTTGAAGAAATTTCATCCGTATCTGTTTCAAGTGAAAACCGACACCATGGATGAATCATTCCAGGAGATCATGCTCGAGGCGGTTCGAGACGCGCAACGGATCATCCAACGGGAAGCGCCGGGTAGCGGCACCACCCTCACCGCCGCGTTGGTGATCGGGCAACAGGTCACTGTCGCGCATGTGGGCGATAGCCGGGCATATTTCGTCTTCCCGGATGGGCGTATCGACCCGATTACCCGCGACCATTCGCTGGTCAAGCGGTTGGAGGAGTTGGGACACATCACGCCGGAAGAAGCGGTGAATTATCCGCATCGTAATGTGCTCTATCGCGCCTTGGGGCAGGGTGAGTTGCTCGACCCGGATATCTTCACGATTGCCTTTCCGCAACCCGGTTACTTGATGATCTGCAGTGACGGGCTATGGGGCGTGGTTGCCGAGCAGGATATTGTCCGTTCGGTGGTGGATGCGCCCAGCCTTCAGCGCGCCTGCCAAAATCTCGTTTCTGCCGCCAATGCCGCCGGCGGACCGGACAACATTAGCGTTGTCCTTGCCCAACTCATTGGGTAATTATGTCGGACCATCTACGGGATTATTATGACCTGCTTGGGCTTTCCCGGGATGCCACGCCGGAAGAGATAAAACGCGCATATTTTGAGTCGGCGCAGAAGCTTCACCCGGACAAAAACAAAGTTGCCGGGGAAACAGAAATCTTCCTCAACGTTCAGCAGGCATACGAAACCCTCTCGAACTCCACCCGCCGCGCTCAGTACGATGCCACCCTGTCTCCCGCGCCGCAGACACCGTCGCTCCCATACGAACATAAAATAATTTACAGCCGCCGCAACCTTGGGAAGATCAATGAGCCGCAAATGCTCTACGCGATGCTCGATCTTGACGCTCCGCAGGAAACGCGCCGAGCTTCGTCTTCCCCGTTGAATGTTTCGCTGGTGATCGACCGTTCCACTTCCATGCAAGGGGCAAAAATGGACACGGTCAAAGCCACCGCTATCCAGGTTCTTCGCAATTTGCGCCCGCAAGATATTCTGAGCGTTGTCACATTCAGCGACCGCGCTGAGGTTGTGATTCCAGCCGCCTATCATTTGGACCGCGCGCGCCTCGAATCGCGAGTGCAGATGATTCAGCCGGCCGGCGGAACCGAAATCTATCATGGACTTGAGGCGGGCGCGCGGGAGATCATGCGGAGTCTCGATCCGAAACGAATCAATCATCTCATCCTGCTTACCGATGGCCGCACCTATGGCGATGAGCAACAAAGCCTGGAGCTCGCCGCCAAACTTGCCGAACAAGGCGTGGGCATTAGTTGCATGGGTATTGGGAGCGAATGGAACGATATCTTCCTCGACGCCATTTCCACGCGCGCCGGGGGAAGCACCAACCTGATTGTCGAACCGCGCGATATCAACCGCCTGCTCCTCGAAAAATTTGACGCGCTGATCCAAACCTATGCCGAGGACGCCGCGTTGGAGTTTAAACCGATCACAGGAGTGGAACTCAGCCGGGTGTTCCGAATTCAGCCAGATCCGGCTCCTGTCCCGCTGAACGAAGGGAAAATCCGGCTTGGACCAATATTGCAAGATACTTCCACTCGGGTGATTTTTGAGTATATAATCCAGCCAACAGAGGTACAATCAGGCGAGTTGACCTTCATGGAAGCCTCGCTTAAAGTAGCCATTACTTCGCATCCGTTTCCCGTTCCATCCTTGCGTTTGCGTCTACAGATGCCCGTGTCGGACCCATCAAATTCCGGCGCGCCGCCGGCGGAAATTCAACAGGCATTATCGCGACTGATGCTGTATCAGATGCAAGAGCAGGCGCGCGAGGAACTTAAGAAAGGCAACGTCGAAAAAGCCGCGCGCCACCTTGAACGGCTCGCCACCAACCTGCTCACGCAGGGCGAGCGCAGTCTTGCGCAGACGGTGATGTTCGAAGCGGATTCGATCAAGAAAAATCGTTCCCTCTCGGAGGAGGGGAGTAAACGAATGAAATATGGAACTCGTATGTTATTTCTTGCGCCGCCGAAAAAGGAGCTTGCCCAATGATCATTTGCCCCAATTGCCAGCACGAAAACACCAATGGATCCGTGTTTTGTGCGGAGTGCGGCGAACAACTCGACGGAGTTGAAACGCTCGTCACTCAGGCAATTACCGAGGATCAAATCTCGGAGGATTTGAGGAATCAGGCTCCCCGTCCCGAAGCGGAAGCGACCCCTGCCAACAGTTGGTTATCCCTGCATTTAATGGACAGCGGCAAGATCATGCCGCTCGCGTCGCGCAACGAATTTACTCTGGGCCGTCTGAGCGAGGGACAGCCCATTATGCCGGATATCGATCTGACCGCTTATCAGGCATATGCTTCAGGCGTTTCGCGCCTGCATGCCGTAGTGAAGCGCGATGAGAGCAATGTGGTCGTGATGGACCTCGGCTCTTCAAATGGAACCTATTTGAATGGGCGCCGTCTCACCCCGCATACCGAAGAGCGACTCAGCCACGGCGATATCGTTGCATTGGGAAAATTGAAGATACAGATTCTTCTGCGAAATATCTAGGATTTTGAACGAATGGCATTCTCGGTTATCTTGCATATCCCCGGTGAAGCCTCGGTGCTTGGCGAAGTGGAAGAACTGCCCAAAGCCGCCGATACGATCATCACGGTCAGCAATCCGCGGTTGCGCGATGGCAAGGATATTCACTACCTTGAGCACAACGTGGTGAAAGTGATCTGGTCGTTGAGTCATGTGGTCTTAATCGAGGTGCTTGCAAACGAAGAAGAAGATAGCCTCATTGGTTTTGTGAGGGAATAACATGCCTGACGAGTTTGACCGCCGGCGCATCCTCATCGTGGACGACGAGGAGCGTATGGTGCGTTTCATCCGCATGAATTTGGAACACGACGGCTTTCAAGTGGCGGAAGCCTTCAACGGAAAGCAAGCGCTCCAGAAACTGCGCGACACAACCCCCGATCTAATCCTGCTCGACGTGATGATGCCCGATATTGACGGTTTTGAAGTCCTCGAAACCGTCCGCGAGAGCGGCAATACCGTGCCTGTGATCATGCTCACCGCCAAAGGCGAGGAAGACGATCGCGTGCGCGGACTCGAACTCGGCGCCGACGATTACATCACCAAGCCGTTCAGCCCGCGCGAGATGGTCAGCCGTGTCAAAGCGGTCATCCGCCGCACGGAGGGCGCGAGCGGCTCGATGCACGACATCATCGAAGTGGACGACCGCCTCAAAATCGATTTCGACCGCCGCGAAGTGTGGCTCGAAGGCAAACTCGTCAAACTCCGCCCGACGGAATATCGTTTGCTCTATCACCTCGTGCAGAACGCGGGCTGGGTCGTCACGCACGATCAAATCCTCGTTAAAGTGTGGGGCTATGAATACCGCGACGAACCGCATTACGTCCGCCTCTACATCAATTATCTTCGCCAAAAACTCGAGAAAGACCCCGCCAACCCGAAGTACATTCTCACGGAACGCGGCGTCGGCTATCGCTTTGTGGATTTCAAGCGGCAAAAAGCGTAACGCGAGACTGCGAAGCGTCTCGCATTCCATGAACGGATCAAATAAATTTCACCTTGTAAGATAATCTCATACGAATCATTGACAAAAAGCCTGCGTGAATCTAACGCGGGCTTTTTATAGTTGGGGCAGATAATTCAACCAACCAGAAAGGATGATTACCATGTCAAACTTAATTCGATGGGAACCTGCTCGTGAAATGATGACCCTGCGCGAGGCGATGAGCCACTTGTTCGATGACGCGTACACACGCCCGCTCACCCTCAGGGACGGCTGGTCTGTGCCTGCGGTGGACATGTACCAAACCGACGACGATGTGGTCGTGAAGGCTTCGCTCCCCGGCTTCAAAGCCGACGAAGTGCAGATCAACGTCACCGGCGAGATCCTCACCCTGCGCGGCGAGATGAAGCGCGAGGAGGAGAAGAACGATAAAGCCTGGCACATCCGCGAACAACGCTGGGGCTCGTTCGAGCGCGCGCTCGCCCTCCCGACCGATGTGATCTCCGACAAGGCAAAAGCCGAGTTCGAGAACGGCATCCTCACCATCACCCTGCCGAAGGCGGAAGAGGTGAAGCCGAAGACGATCACCGTGAAGGCGAAGTAAATTTTGTAGAGCGAGACGCGCAAAACGTCTCGCTCTATGCTTTTAGGAGTGGCGAAACCGGTGTGTAAAAGTTTTCTTCGCCACAGAGATCGCCGAGTCCATTGAGAGAAAATCTCAAAATCTCTGCGCGTTCTGTGGTGTTACACGCCTTCATCGCCATTCCCTGCTTTTTAAGAGGATAAACCCAAAAGGGAGAAAACGCTTCAGAGTGGGGATCAATTTCCCCGTCGGGTTGAAGCGGTTTGTCATCTTGGGGTAAAATTCAGCCATGCCAAAGGGACCCATCAAACAACGCGTTTTGCTCGTGGACGATCATGAAGTGGTGCGGGTCGGGTTGCGCTCGCTGTTGGAGCGGCATCAGCAGTTCGATGTGGTGGGCGAGGCGGGGTCGGCGCGCGAAGCCATCCAAAAAACGGATTTGCTGAAGCCGGACGTGGTGGTGATGGATATTCGCCTGCCGGGCACGTCGGGGATCGAAGCCTGCGAACAGATCGTGACGAAACACCCGAAGATCAAGGTGATCATGCTCACTTCGTACGCCGAGGATGAGATGTTGTTTTCGGCGATCCGCGCCGGGGCTTCGGGGTATGTGTTGAAGCAGATCGGGAGCGACGACCTGGTGAAGGCGCTTGAGGCGGTGGGACGCGGCGAGGCGCTGCTCGACCCAGCGGTGACTCAGCGAGTCTTTCAGGAAGTGCGGCGCGCGGTGAAGAACGAGGAGGCTTCGGCTTTTTCGCATTTAAGCCAGCAGGAGAAGCATGTGCTGTTGCTGGTTTCGGAGGGGCGCACGAACCGCGAGATCGCCAAGCAGTTGTTTTTGGGCGAAGGCACGGTGCGGAATTATGTTTCGAGCATCCTCTCGAAGTTGAACGTGAATAACCGCGCCGAAGCCGCGGCGTATGCCGTGGAACATAATTTGAAGGAATATATCGCGGTGTAGTTTGACTGTTTTGTCAAATAGATGAAAGCGCGGAGAAGCGAACGCTCCGCGCTTTTTATTTTGCGCCGTATGGTTCCAGCCAATTTCCGACCTTCTCTCCTCTTGACAAAAACTTAATTCAGGCATAAAGTTAAGCACGCTTAACTAAAAAGAAGGCTTAACTATGACCAAATCTCCCCAATTCGACCAAGCCGTCCGCGCGTGGATGGATGTGTTCATGCACCGTTCGATGAGCGGCTGGAAGCAATTCGCCAAATCGTGCGGGCTTTCGATGCCGCAGTTCAGCATCCTGATGCAGTTGCATCACAGGGGCGCGTTCGGCATGTCTGAAGTGAGCGAGCGTTTCGAGATCACCGCCGCCGCCGCCAGCCAGTTGGTGGATAAACTCGTGCAGAACGGTTTTGTCCAACGCGAGGAAGACCCGAAGGACCGCCGCGCCAAACTGCTGAATCTCACCGATAAAGGCCGGGAGATTGTCCGACGCGGCGGGCAGGAGCGTTACCATTGGGTGGATGATCTTGCGGGGAAATTATCCGCCGCGGAGCGCGCCAAGGTCAGCGAGGCGCTCGAGTTGATGACCAAAGCCGTACAAGAACTGGAAGCGGACGCGGTTCACTCACCGGCATAATTCCCAAACGAATTCACATCCAAGTCATAAGCAAACCGTAGACTCTACTCTCTACTTTCCACTTTCTATCTATCCGACTCTTTTCGCAAAACCCTTTCCAAGAATCAGGAGCATTCATGTTGAAATTAGCAAAGTATCTAAAACCTTATCGCTGGGCGTTGATCGTTTCCATCGCGCTGTTGTTCGTGCAGGCGAATTTCGACCTCGCCCTGCCGGATTATCTATCGCGCATCGTCAACACTGGCATCCAGCAAAGCGGGATCGAAAACGCCGTGCCGGCGGCGATTCGCCAAAGCGCGATGAACCGCGTCGTCGTGTTTTTGAGCGACGAGGAGAAAACCTCCGTCCTCGCGGATTACACGTTGGTGGATAAAGACTCCGCCGACTACGTTGCCCTCGTCAAAAAATATCCCGCGTTGGAAAACGAGTCCATTTATGTGTTGAACAAAGTTGACAAAGCGGAGATCGAGCGCCTCAACCCCATCATGGGCAAGGCGTTGTTGACGGTGGCCGGCATCGAAGGAGCGGTTGCCGACCCGGCGAAGGCGGCAGAAATGGGAGAAGCGTTCGGCGGCTTCGACCTGAGCAAACTTCCGCCCGGCACAGACCTCTTCACCATGCTGGAAAAACTTCCAGCGGAGCAACGCTCGAAGATTCAAGACTCAGTCAATTCGAAGTTTGAAGCGTTGGGCGAGAGCATGATCGTGCAAGCGTCTGTCGGCGCGGTCAAAGCGGAATATGAAGCGCTGGGCATGGATACCGCCAAACTGCAAAACGATTATGTGCTTGCGGTGGGCGGCTGGATGTTACTGCTGACGCTCCTCTCGGCTATGTGTACCATCACGGTAGGTTTTCTTTCCGCCCGCATCGCGGCTGGACTGGCGCGCGACCTGCGCCGCTTCACCTTCCAAAAAGTGGAATCGTTCTCCAGTTCCGAATTCGAAAAATTTTCCACTGCGTCGTTGATCACGCGCTCCACCAACGACATCACGCAGATCCAAACGGTGATGATGTTCATGATCCGCATGATCTTCTACGCGCCGTTGATCGGCATCGGCGGCATCATCAAAGTGCTTTCGCAGGATTCGCCGCTCGCGTGGCTCATCATCGTAGCGGTCTTGATCCTGGTGAGCCTGATCGCCACCGTGATGACGTTTGCCCTGCCGAAGTTCCGCATCATTCAAAAACTGGTAGACCGCCTCAACCTTGTCTCGCGCGAGAATCTCTCGGGCATGATGGTCATCCGCGCGTTCAACATGCAGAAGTTTGAAGAGAAGCGCTTCGAGAAAGCCAACGCGGACCTGACCGCCGTGAGTTTATACATCAACCGCTTGATGGTGATCATGATGCCGGTGATGATGTTCGTGATGAACCTGCTGGTGGTCTCGGTGACGTGGTTCGGCGCGAAACAGGTCGCTGCCGCCAATATTCAAGTGGGAGACATGATCGCCTTTATGCAATATGGGATGCAGATCATGTTCGCGTTCTTGATGATGTCCATGTTGTTCTTCATCCTGCCGCGCGCTTCGGTCTCCGCCGACCGGATTGCGGAAGTGCTTGCCACGGAGATTCATATCACCGATCCGAAAGAACCGAAGAAATTTCCCGCGCCGTTCAAAGGCGAGGTGGAGTTCCGCAATGTGTCTTTCCGCTATCCCGGCGCGGACGAAGATGTTCTGCGCGATATTAGTTTCACCGCCAAGCCCGGCGAGATGACCGCCTTCATCGGCTCGACCGGTTCGGGCAAGTCCACCATCATCAACCTGTTGCCGCGCTTCCACGAAGTGACGGGCGGCGCGATTCTGGTGGACGGCACAGACATCCGCGAGGTGACCCAGCACGACCTGCGCGAGAAGATCGGCTACGTCCCGCAAAAGAGCGCGCTCTTCTCCGGCACCATCGAGAGCAACCTGCGCTATGCCGATAAGGATGCCAGCCTACAAACGCTGAATGCCGCGATCGAAGCGGCGCAAGCCAAAGAGTTTGTGGATTCAACGCCGCAGGGCATCGCCGCGGAAATTTCGCAAGGCGGCGCGAACGTCTCCGGCGGACAAAAACAACGCCTCTCCATCGCCCGCGCATTGGTCAAGAAGCCGCCGATCTACATCCTCGACGATAGTTTCTCCGCGCTCGATTTCAAAACCGACGCGGCGCTGAGACGCGCGTTCAAAACCTACTCCGCCGACAGCGCATTGCTGATCGTCACCCAGCGCGTCTCCACCATCAAGAACGCCGAACAGATCATCGTGCTGGATGAAGGACGCATCGTGGGCAAAGGCACGCATAAAGAGTTAATGGAAACCAGTGAAACATACCGAGAGATTGCGACCTCGCAACTCACTCAGGAGGAATTAGCATGATGAACAGACCCGGCGGACAACAAAACCGCTCGATGATGCCGAACCCGCACGGCATGGTGGGCGCGCCCGTTTCAAAAGCCCGCGACTTCAAAGGCACGATGCGCAAACTGCTCGCATATATGAGCGCGTATCGCGGCGCGGTCATCGTCGTCTTTCTCTTCGCCATCGCCTCCACCGCCTCCAATATTGCGGGACCGAAGATCCTTGGCAACGCCACCACCAAACTATTCGAAGGCGTGATGGCGCAATTGAACAACACCGGCTCGATTGACTTCGACTACATCGGGCGGATCATCCTCATCGCCCTCGGCTTGTATTTGATCTCTTCGCTCTTCGCCTACATTCAAGGCTGGATCATGGCGGACGTTTCGACCAACATCGCCTATCGTTTCCGCCGCGACATCTCGGAGAAGATGAACCGCATGCCGCTGAAATATTTCGACCGCACCACGCACGGCGAAGTGCTTTCGCGCATCACCAACGACGTGGATACGGTCAACCAGACGTTGAGCCAGAGCCTGACCCAGCTCATCACCTCGTTCGTCACTGTGGTCGGCGTGTTGATCATGATGCTTTCGATCAGCTGGCTGATGACGCTGGCGGCGTTGATCGTCATCCCGCTTTCGGGGATCGTGGTCAGCGTGATCGTCCGCCAATCGCAGAAATATTTCAAGGAACAACAGGACTATCTCGGCAACGTCAACGGTCACGTGGAAGAAATGTACGGCGGGCATATCGTGATGAAAGCTTTCAACGGCGAAGAAGAAAGCGTCAAGACGTTCGATAAATCGAACGATAAATTGTTCGACGTGGCGTGGAAGTCGCAGTTCCTCTCCGGGATGATGATGCCGATCATGATGTTTATCGGCAACCTCGGCTACGTGGCGGTCTCCATCCTCGGCGGCTACCTCGTCATCAAAAAGACCATCGCCGTCGGTGACATTCAGGCGTTCATTCAATACGTCCGCTCGTTCACGCAACCGATCACCCAACTGGCGAACATCTCCAACGTTCTGCAACAGACTGCCGCGGCGGCGGAGCGCGTCTTCGAGTTTCTCGCGGAAGAGGAAGAGACCCCCGACACTCAAAGCCCGGTCGCATTGGCGAATGTGACCGGTCGCGTGGAGTTCAAAGATGTCCGCTTCGGCTATAGCCCGGATAAGATCATCATCAACGATTTCTCGGCGGAAGCGAAGCCGGGCAAAAAGGTCGCCATCGTCGGACCGACCGGCGCGGGCAAGACCACCATGGTCAAATTGCTGATGCGCTTCTACGACGTGAACAGCGGCTCCATCCTCGTGGACGGGCATGACATCCGCGACTACACCCGCCATGACCTGCGCAAAATGTTCGGCATGGTGTTGCAAGACACGTGGCTGTACAACGGACCCATCATGGAAAATATCCGCTATGGGCGCCCGGACGCGACCGATGCGGAAGTGATCGCCGCCGCGCAAATGGCGCACGTGGATCATTTCGTCCACACACTGCCGGATGGCTATAACATGGTCTTGAACGAAGAGACCTCCAACATCTCGCAGGGACAAATGCAACTGCTCACCATCGCGCGCGCGTTCCTCGCCGACCCGAAGATCCTCATCCTCGACGAAGCCACCAGCTCGGTGGACACGCGCACCGAAGTCCTCATCCAACGCGCCATGGACGCCCTGATGAAGAACCGCACCAGTTTCGTCATCGCGCACCGCCTCTCCACCATCCGCAACGCGGACTTGATCCTCGTGATGGATCACGGCGACATCGTGGAGCAAGGCACGCACGAAGAACTGCTCGCCGCGCAAGGCTTCTATCACAACCTGTACATGAGTCAGTTCGCGCAACAGGGAGAAGTGTTGGAAGCGGTTCCCGCGTAATGAAGAAGTCGGAATCGCGTCATTCTAAAAGACTGTTCCTCAACGTTTTGTTACCGCGCATGATTTGCAGATAGACAAACAATCCCCTCTCCATCCAAGAGAGGGGATTTTGATTCAACGGGGTTATACTTCATAACAGATCACTTATACTGAAGTCGCGCGCCGTCTCGAAAGTTTTGTGATGCAAGCAGGCTCTTTCAAGAGAGCCTTCGGGACGTTTCAGATCAGGTGAGAACGCACAGGAGAAACCAATGTCGCACACCGCATTGACCTATCTCGCAGACAATCAGGAACGCTTTCAAAACGAACTGATCGAATTTCTGCGCATCCCGTCCATTTCGCACGACCCCGCTCATCAAGCGGATATCGACCGCGCCGCGCGCTGGCTCGCGGACAAACTCCGCGCGCTGGGCGCAAACCATGTGGAGATCATGCCCACCGCCGGACATCCCGTCGTCTACGGCGAGTGGCTGGGCGGCGGCGCGGCGGCTCCCACTGTGCTGGTCTACGGACATTACGACGTGCAATCGCCCGAACCGCTGGCAGATTGGAAGAGCCAACCGTTCGAGCCGGAGATTCGGAACGAGAATCTGTACGCGCGCGGCGCATCCGATATGAAAGGGCAGACCTTGGCGTCGGTCAACGCTGTGGAAGCGATCATCAAAACCGGGGGACTGCCTCTCAATATCAAGTTTTTACTGGAAGGCGAAGAGGAGATCGGTTCGGCGCATCTGAATGAATTTTTGACTCAGCATCGTGAAAAATTGAAAAGCGATTTTTCGCTCAACACCGACGCCGGCGGAATGCCCGACGCGGACACGCCCTCGATCTGTTATTCGTTGCGCGGCGGCGCGGGCTTCAGGCTGACCATTCACGGACCCGCGCAAGATTTACACTCCGGCGAATACGGCGGCGTGATTCAGAATCCCATTCACGTGTTGAGCAAGTTGATCGCAGGCTTGCACGACGAGCATGGGCATGTCACATTGCCCGGCTTCTACGATAAAGCGCGCGTCATCGACGAAGAAGAACACGCCGAATTGGCGGCGCTTCCCTTCGACGAAGGATTTTTCCTGAAACATTCCGGCGCGCCCGCTTTGTGGGGCGAACCGGAGTTTATCCCCGCGGAGCGGGTCGGCGCGCGCCCCACGATGGACGTGGTGATGTTCACGGCGGGGCAGCCCAAGTCCGCCATCCCTGCGAGCGCCTCGGCGCATTTCTCATTCCGGCTTGTGCCGGATCAATCCGCCGAAGATGTGAATCGACAATTCAGGAATTATTTGGAGACTCACGCGCCTCCCACCGTGACATGGGATTTGCAATTCCGCATGAGCGGACCCGGCATCGTCACCGATCGCAAATCGCCTCCCGTGTTGGCGATGAAATCCGCGCTGAAAACCGCGTTCAACCGCGAGCCGATCTTTCAACGCGTGGGCGGCGGCATCGGCGCTGTGTTGATGTTCAAAAACACGCTCGGCATCGATTCGGTCCTGACCGGCTTCTCGCTCTTCGACGATAACTTCCACGGGCCCAACGAAAAACTTCACCTGCCTACCTGGAGAAAAGGCATGACGGCGCTGGTTCATTTCTTTTACGAACTAGTGAAATAGACTCCCTCTGAATAGACAAGGACGCTGATTCAAAAAAATCTGCGTCCTATTTTTTTCGCTGGGATCTTTGTGTCAGAAGTTGTTCATCGTCCGCATAAGAAGATTTAACCCAGGTCGGCAAAACTTGTGGTATAAAAATTTCAGAACGAAATCACAACAGGTGGGAATGAATCGAATCGATCAGTCATGTCAAATATTCTATTGCATCATCTCGCTTTTCTTTACGGAGAAGAACACGCTTCCCGACTTTTGGATCGAGTTCAGACGATTCTCTCCGACCATCGCGCCCGCCTCTTCCCACGGGACAGCGGACTCAGCCAACGCGACTCGCTCCTCATCCTCTACGGTGATCAAGTGCAAGAGCCGAATGAGAAGCCGCTTCAAACCCTCAAGAAATTTTGCGACACATACTTGACCGATATCGTCAGCGGGATTCATATCCTGCCGTTCTACCCATGGACTTCCGACGATGGTTTCTCGGTCGTGGACTATCGCCAGATTGATTCCGCCCTCGGCGATTGGGACGACGTTTCCGCGATGCAAAACTTCCGCTTGATGTTCGACGCGGTGATCAATCACATCTCATCGAAGAGCGAGTGGTTTCAAAAATTTCTACAGGACGATCCGCGTTACAAAGAGTACTTCATCACCGTCGAAGGCGAGCGTGACCTTTCAAAGGTTGTGCGTCCGCGCGCCTTGCCTTTGCTCACATCTTTTCAAACTCCGTCGGGCGAAAAGAAAGTGTGGACGACCTTCAGCGCCGACCAGATTGACCTCAACTTCAAAGATCCCGAAGTCCTGCTCGAAGTCCTCGACATCCTCCTGCTCTACGCCGAACGCGGCGCGGACTTCATCCGTCTCGACGCGATTGCCTACCTGTGGAAGGAGATCGGCACGACCTGCATCCACCTGCCGCAGACTCACGCCGTTGTCCAATTCCTGCGCGCCGCGTTGAACGAAGCCGCTCCGCACGTGCATCTCATCACTGAGACAAACGTTCCGCATGTGGACAACATATCCTATTTCGGCGATGGGACGAATGAAGCGCAACTTGTCTACAACTTTGCACTCCCGCCGTTGACCCTTCACGCCTTCCACACAGGCGATGCACGGATTCTTTCGAATTGGGCAAAGACATTGACGTTGCCATCCAAGCAAACGACCTTCTTCAACTTCCTCGCCTCTCACGATGGGATCGGGGTGAATCCCGCCCGCGGAATTTTGTCTGACGAAGAAATTGACTCGCTGGTGAACAAAACCCTCGAACATGGCGGCTTGATCTCCTACAAACACAACGCAGACGGGACGCAAAGTCCCTATGAGATGAATATCAATTATTTTGATGCGCTGTCGAATCCCCTCACCCTAGCCCTCTCCCAAAGGGAGAGGGGACTCCCTTCCCCCCGCGGGGGAAGGGCTGGGGATGAGGGCGAAAGTGAATCCCTCACTCTACAAATCAACCGCTTCCTCGCCTCGCAAGCCATCATGCTCTCCCTCGTCGGCGTGCCAGGGATTTACTTCCACAGCCTCTTCGGCTCGCGCGGCTGGACAGATGGAGTCAAACAGACGGAACGCAACCGCACCATCAACCGCGAGAAATATCAGTTCGATGAATTGCAGAACCAACTGGCGGACGAAAACTCCCTGCGCTTCAACGTTTTCAAACGATACAGTCAATTACTGAAAGTCAGAAGCAGTTCACCCGCGTTCCACCCACACGGGACGCAAAAAATTCTGGATGTGCATCCATCCGTCTTTGCAGTCGAACGCATCTCGCCCGATGGAATATCGCGGGCATCATGCTTTCACAACGTCAGCCAGAACACGGTCTCGTTTTCTGCGAATGAAAATACAATAACACTTGAACCGTATCAGGTTTTGTGGATAAATAAAAAAGAATGATGTCGTTGCGAACGGCGCTTTTGCAGATTAATAATCAATCCGAGCAATCCTTCCGCTCCATTTTGAAACACGGAGACACTGAGTCACGGAGTTTTTAATTATTTTTTCTCTGTGTCTCCGTGTCTCAGTGGTTCGGTCTATTGTTCGATTAATTTAGAAAAGAATAATGACGGCTCTCGCAATGACAAAAATAATCCAAAGGCAAACAACTATGACACCCTCCTCTCACAACATCGGCTTCATCTCTACCCGCTTCGCGGGCACCGACGGCGTCTCGCTTGAAACTGCAAAATGGGCAACCGTTCTCGAACGACTCGGACACAACTGCTTTTACTTCGCGGGCGAATGTGATCGGGAGCCGAATCAGTCCCACGTCGTGCCTGAAGCGTTTTATCGTCATCCCGAAATTGACAAGTTGAATCAGCAAGCCTATTCGGGCAGTTGGACGGTCACGCATGAGGCGCGCGCCGCGCATCCTGAAATGGCGCATCTGCATAAAGATTTTTTCTCCATCTATGTCCGCCCGCCCGCGATGACGCGCCGCGTGAACGAACTCAAAGATTATTTCAAAGATCATTTGTATGAATTTGCGCGGCGTTTCGATCTCGAGATCCTCATCGTCGAAAACGCGGTGACGATTCCGCTCAACCTTCCGCTGGGTCTCGCCATCACCGAGTTCATCGCCGAGACGGGCTACCCCACCATCGCGCATCATCACGATTTTCATTGGGAGCGCCAGCGTTTCCAGGTCAACTGCGTCAACGATTATCTCGCCGCCGCGTTCCCGCCGACCCTGCCTTCAATTCGACACGTGGTCATCAATTCGATTCAGGCGCAACAGATCGCTTCGCGTTACGGATTGGCGGCGCGCGTGATCCCCAACGTGATGGATTTCGACTCCCCGCCGCCCGCTTCAGACTCCTACAGTGAAACTGTGCGCGCCGACTTCGACATTCGCGACGGGGAATATTTTTTCCTCCAACCGACGCGCGTTATCCAGCGCAAGGGAATCGAACATGCCATCGAGTTAATGCGCCGACTCGACCTGCCCGCCAAACTCATCATCTCGCACGCCTCAGGTGATGAGGGCAATAATTATGAAAAACGCGTCCGCGAATATGCAGATTTGCTCGATGTGACCGTGCGATTCGAATCGGACCAAGTGCAGGATGAACGTGGCAGGACGAAAGACGGCAAAAAGATTTACACGCTCGGCGATGTATACCCTCATGCGGACATGGTCACGTATCCCTCCGCCATCGAAGGATTTGGCAACGCCTTCCTCGAAGCCGTGTATTACCGTCGCTTGATCCTCGTCAACAATTACTCCATCTACGAAGTGGACATCAAGCCGAAAGGTTTCCGCACCCTCTGGTTCGACGGTTTCATCAGCGACAACACGCTCGCCGCAACGCGCAACGCTCTGAAACATCCCGAACAGACTCAGGAGTGGACTGAACTGAATTATCAACTCGCCCAACGATATTTCTCCTATACCGTTTTAGAGCGTCGGTTAGAGTCCATCGTGGCAGATTGTTTGGGGTATCAGGTATGAGCGCGCCCGTACCGCAAAGTTCACTTTGCGTTTGCATGTTGCAGGAAACAGGCGAGTCGCAAGATAAATCTTGCGGTACGGAGGAAAGATATTTATGAACATCGCCCTCCTCCATTACTCCGTCCCTCCCATCGTCGGCGGCGTGGAAAGCGTCATCGCCCACCACGCGCGGCTGATGTCGAATAACGGACATTCCGTGCGGCTGATCGCGGCGCGCGGCGAATCGTTGAACGAGCATATTCCACTGGTAACGATGCCGCTTGCCGACTCGCGCCATGAGCGAATCTTGCAAGTCAAAGAAGAGTTAGATCGCGGCGAGGTGACCGAAGAATTCGCGGTGATACGCGATAAACTGGCGATTGAACTGCAAAAGGCTCTTTCTGGCGCGGACGTGTTGATCGCGCACAACGTCTGCTCGTTGAACAAGAACCTCGCGCTCACCGCCGCGCTTCATCAACTTCATCAATCCAAAAAACTGCCGCGCCTGATCCTCTGGCATCACGACCTCGCGTGGACAACTCCGCGCTACCTGCCTGAACTGCACGAAGGCTATCCGTGGAATTTGTTGAAAACCGATTGGGGCAACCTCACTCACGTTGTCGTCTCAGAATTGCGCTGCGATGAATTGGCAGAATTGATAAACATCGAACCTGCTTTGATTCGAGTCATCCCCAACGGCGTGAACGTGGAAGAGTTTTTCAAACTCGAAGCATTGACCGAGTCCCTGCTTGAGAAAACAAACTTGCTCGATGCCGCGCCGATCTTGCTTCTGCCTGTCCGTGTGACGCCGCGCAAGAACATCGAACTCGCATTGAACACGCTAGCCGCGTTGAAAAAGGATTTTCCTCAAGCCGCGCTCGTGGTGACGGGTCCGCTGGGTCCGCACAATGCGAACAACGTCACATATTTTGAAATACTCACGAGTTTGCGTAAGGGACTTGGCTTGGAAGGTTCCGTCCATTTTCTGGCGGAACTTCATGATGACTTTCTGCCCGATGAAGTCATCGCTGATTTTTACCGCGTGGCTGACGCGCTTTTCTTCCCCAGCCGCGAGGAGGGATTCGGAATCCCGTTGCTCGAAGCTGCGTTCAGTCATCTCCCCGCGTTCTGCGCGGACATCCCTCCGCTGAAAAAACTCGGCGGCGAAGACGCGGTTTTCTTTTCGCCCGATGAAAAACCAGAAACCGTTGCGAAGTTGATCGCGCATCATTTTCAAACATCGCTCCCCGCGCGGCTCGCCATACGCGCGCGTCAGTCGTTTCGTTGGGAGGCGATCTATCGTCAACACATCGCGCCGTTAATTCGTACGGCAAGGTTCACCTTGCCTACCTAACACACAATCCCAAAGTGAACTTTGGGGTACGGCGCTCGCTCGCAAAGTGAACTTTGCGGTACGAAAGGACACGCAATGCAAAAACAAACTGGGTTTACTCCCATTCGCACAATTCTTATCCCGTTGGTTCACGATGGTCCTGGCATCCACGCGCTGGATTCGGCGCGGCACTTCGACGCGGAGATCATCCTCGTCGGCGTGGTCGTTGTGCCGCCCGATCAATCGTTGAGCATGGGCGCGGCTTCGGCGCGCGCGCTACGCAAGTTGCTCCGCATCTTCGGCAAAGATCCGCGCGTGACTGCCAAGTCGCAAGTGATCGTGGATTATGAGCCGTGGAACCGTCTTTCAAAACTTGTGCAGGATGAAAAGCCCGATCTCCTCCTGCTTGAATTTGATTCACATCTCAAAGCGTTGCGCGTCTCTGCGAGCGACGTGCTCGTGCGTCCACCGTGCGACGTGGCGTTGATACGCGGGAAAATTTCCAGTAAGCCGAAGCAGGTTCTGGTCCCCGTGCGAGGCGGTCCTCATGCGGAGTTGGCGTTCCGCGTGGGGCTGGGACTCGAATCGAAAGGCGTCACGACTCTCCACATCCGCAGACCAGACGATGCGAAAGCGGATATCGACGCGCCGTTCAAGGGTTTGGATCGGGTGCTGAGACAAATGCCTGAGGTGGCGAAGCAGGTCGAAGTCACGGATGACGCGGCGCAAGTCATCCTGAATCATGCCAAGCAAAAGGACGTCATCATTTTGGGGACGACATCGCAACCGATGACGAGTTCCGCTTCGTTGGGACCGGTGGCGGACCGCATCCTGCATGAGGCGAAATGCGCGGTGATCGCGGTGAAAAGCGGCAGACCGTTTCCGTATGAGGTGTACGACGAGATCGCAGGCGTGGACGCGATCACGATCCTTGTGGACAAATGGTTCGGCGAAAAAACATTCCATGCCGATGAGTTCAGCCGCTTGCGCGAAGAAGTGGAGTTGAAACAGAGTCAGGGACTTACCATCAGCCTGGCGTTGCCCGCGTTGAACGAGGAAGAGACGGTGGGCAATGTGATCCGCATGATGAAAAAAGAGTTGATGCAAAACGCGCCCCTGCTCGATGAGATCGTGTTGATCGATTCGAATTCGACGGATCGTACGCGCGAGATCGCGGAAGCGGAGGGCGTGCCTGTGTATATCCATCAGCAATTGCTGGAACGATACGGTGCGCGGCGTGGCAAAGGCGACGCATTGTGGAAGAGTTTGTTTGTTACGAAGGGCGACATCATCGTGTGGATCGACACCGACATCGTGAACATTCATCCGCGTTTTGTGTATGGGATTGTTGGTCCGTTGTTGCGAAACCCCGATATAAAATTTGTGAAGGGTTATTACCGCCGACCGTTGAAAGTTGGCACGAAGATGCAGGCGGGCGGCGGCGGGCGAGTCACCGAGTTGACGGCGCGTCCGTTGTTGAATTTGTTTTATCCCGAACTTTCGGGAGTCGTCCAACCGCTTTCGGGCGAATATGGCGGGCGGCGCGAAGCGTTGGAACAGGCAACTTTTTATTCGGGGTACGGCGTGGAGACAGGCTTGTTGATTGACGTGTACGAACGTTACGGCTTGAACGCCATCGCACAAGTTGACTTGCTGGAGCGCATCCATCACAATCAACACCTGGAGGCGTTGAGTAAAATGTCGTTCGCCATCATCCAAACCGTGATGCACAAATTGGAAAAACGATTCGGACGCGAGGTGTTGGAAGATGTGAACCGTTCGATGAAGTTGATCCGCCATGACAATCGCGGCTATTTTCTGGACGTGGAGGAGATCGCCGAGCGCGCGCGTCCGCCGATGATCGAGGTTTCTGAATACAACCAACGGTTTCAGAACCGAGCGAAGGGAAACATTCCTTGACGCAGTGCAACTGCATCAAGAACCTGTTTTCGGCTTTTTATAGACGCATTCGCAGTTTTACCCAAGAATTCTGTTAGCGGACTAACAGAATTAACTTGTTGGGTCTGCGGCTTCCTTTTTTGATGGCACTTCTCCCAGCCTCCTCAACAGCGGAGTCATCGTCAATCCCTGCGCGAAGATCGAAAATGCGACGACGCCGAACGCGGCGGTGATGATCTGCTCGCGGTATGGAATCCCTTCGGGCAGACCGAGCGCGAGAGCCAGAGCCAATGCGCCACGCAGACCTCCCCAAAATAAAACGTGCTGGTGTTTCATCTCGATTCTCAATTTGGATTTATGGAATAACAAACTCAACGGATAGATCGCCAGCGCGCGCCCAAGCGTGACCACAATAACGGCGATGACGATGACCGCCAGCGCGTTCCAAAAGTTTTGACTTGCCTCGCGCACGCCGATGAGAAAGAAGATGATCGAGTTGGCGATGAACGCCATAAATTCCCAAAAATCCATGATGAAGGCGCGTCCTTTGTCTGAGTAGGCGCGGGGGAGACCAAAGTTCCCGATGAGGATGCCAGTTGTCAGTGTGGAAAGAACGCCCGAGGCGTGGAAGTCGTGCGCGATCAGGAACGATCCGTATGCCGCGACGGTGCTAAGGGCGAGTTCCACAAGATGATCGTCGGTGGTGCTGGTGATGAATAATGCAACACCCGCGCACAACGCGCCGATCAATATTCCGCCGACGATAGACCATGAAGCATCCAACAGAGTTGCCTGCATCGAAATCCCCTCGCCTGAAACGAACGCGACCACGACGGTGAATCCCACCACCGCCACCGCGTCGTTGAACAGACTCTCCGCCTCCACCAGCAAACGCAAACGTCCATGTACGCCCGCTTCTCGAAATGTGGCAATGACCGAAACGGGATCGGTCGCCGCGATGAGGATGCCGAACAACGATGCGGCTTGCCAAGTCCAGCCCGCGAGGTAGACCATCCCTGCGCTGGTGAGCGCCGCCGAAAGGATCACGCCGATGATGGCGAAGACCAAAATGACGGGCAGATTCCGCATCAACTCGCGCCAGCGGATGAACAACGTCGCTTCGAAGATCAACGGAGGGAGCAGAACGGTGAAGATCAAATCCTTGCTCAATTCGATCTCAGGCGTGAAGGGGAGGAACGATACAACGATTCCCGCGATCACCAGACCCACCGTGTATGGAATATGCACGCGCTGAGTGACAATGGCTACAAGCGTTGCGATGAACAATAAAAGATAAATGCTTTCGAGCGTGAGTTCCATGGGGCAAGTATACAGGGAAACAAGTAGACACGGAAACAGGTAAACACGGAAACACGTAGACACGAAGCATCGTCAACCTGTCTACTTGTGTACCTGTCTACCTGTATACTTTCTATGGTATCCTTGCCTTACCTCAATTCTGGAGAGCCGCATGTACGTTGCCATCGAAGGGGTCATCGGAGTTGGTAAGACGACCCTCGCCCGCCTGCTTCAACCCGCGTTCGACGCCGAAATTATTTTGGAAGTCTTTGAAGAGAACCCGTTCCTGTCCGATTTTTATTCCGACCGCGAACGCTATGCCTTTCAAACGCAGATCTTCTTTTTGTTGAGCCGTTATCATCAACAACGCCGCACCATCACAGACCTTGTGACGACGGGCAAGAACGTTATCGCCGATTACACATTCGCCAAAGATTCGCTCTTCGCCCGCATCAACATCAAAGGCGACGAGCTCGATATGTATTACAAAGTGCATGAAGCGCTCGCGGAAAAAATTCAGAAGCCCGATCTGCTCGTGTACCTGCAAGCCACCACCGACACGCTCATGCAACGTATCGCCTTGCGTGACCGTCCATACGAACGACAAATGGAACGCGCCTACATCAACGAATTGAATATCGCCTACGATGAATTTTTCTCGAAGCCGTTCGACCACACGCCCGTTTTGACGATTGACTCAAACGACTTGAACATCATCCAGAACCCCGAGCATTTGAAGCAGGTGGAAGAGCGCATCCGACAAAGCCTCAGCCTGCCTCCGTTTCAGCAAGCGTTGCCCCTGCCTTGACTTTGTTCGGAATGCAGACTTCAGTCTGCCATTGTTGGAATGCAGGCTGAAGCTTGCTATTTTTGAGAAAGGGCGGACTGAAGTCCGCGCTCCGAAAGTAAACTAAAAAATTATGCGCGTCACCCGAGAATCCCTTATCCGTATCGCCAAAGAGACCGCGCAAGAGCGCGCCTTCAACGACCGCGACATCATCGCCGCGTATCTGACGGGTTCGCTCGTCTCGAAAGAACACGATCCCATGATCGGCGGCGCGGCGGATATTGACATCATCTTTGTTCACAAGGATGAACCGAAACATCGGCGCGAATTCGTCAAGTTGACGCCCGACTTCCACGTGGACATCGGTCATCGCGCCAAGGCGGAGTTCAAACGTCCGCGCGAGTTGCGGTTGGATCCGTGGCTGGGCTGGGAAATGTACGACCCGATGTTGCTTTATGAACGCGAGAAATTTTTCGAGTTTGTGCAAGCGGGTCTGCGCGCAGGCTTTGAATTCAACGCGCCCGCGCCCGCGTTGCAACGTTCAAGAATTTTGTTGAAAGATGCGCGCGGCATGTGGAGGGGATTGCTTGAGATCGAAGATGTGGTCACGCCGAAAGACGTTTTGCAATACATGAATTCGTTGTATCACGCGGTCAACGCGGTGGCAGAGTTGTCGGGCCCGCCGTTGGCGGAGAGGCGCGTGATGTTGGACTTTGCCGCGCGGGCGGAGGCGGCTTCACGTCCCGGCATGGAGGCGGCGCTCATCGGCTTGATGGGTGCGTCGGCGTTGGACTCATCCAAATTGGAGGCGTGGGCGCCGGAGTGGAAATCCGCGTTTGAATTGGCGATACAGAACAACCGCGCCGAGGTGAGCATCCATGCGACGCGCGTGAATTATTACGAGAAGGCGTTCGCGGCGATGCTCGGGAGCGAGAAACCCGTCTGCGCGTTGTGGCCCCTGTTCCACACATGGACTCTCGCCGCGGAGGTGTTGCCTGATGACGCGCTGGAGGCGTGGCGTTCCGCGTGCGGCGAATTGGGGCTGGGCTGGGTCGGCTTCGACCAGCGCGTGAGCGGACTCGATCATTTCCTCGATGAAGTGGAAGCCCTGCTCGACGAACTCGCCGCGCAACATGGGCTGGAGACTTCGACGAGTATTTGATTTTGTAGTAGCGACTTTAGTCGCTATATTTTCGACGAATACAAGACGACTGAAGTCGTCACTACGGCATAGGAAATTATGAATCGCAACGAAGCATTATCTCTTGTTCGTGAACACGTGAAAAACGAAGGGCTTGTGCGTCACATGCTTTCGGTGGAAGCGGCGATGCGTTTCTACGCGGAGAAATTTGGCGAAGACCCCGAAGCGTGGGGATTGATCGGTCTGCTCCACGATTTCGATTGGGAGATTCATCCCACGCTGGAACAGCATCCGCAAGACGGAGCGCCGATGTTGCGCGAGCGCGACGTGCCAGAAGACATTATTCAGGACATTTTGAGTCACGCGGATCATTTAAATCTTCCGCGCGATACGATGCGACGTAAAGCCATCTGCGCGTGCGACGAGATCACGGGATTAATTACCGCTGTCGCGTTGGTGAGACCGTCGAAGTCGCTGTATGATCTTGAAGCGAGTTCCGTCAAAAAGAAGTGGAAGGATAAAGCCTTCGCGGCGGGCACATCACGCGCGGAAATGGAGCACGCCGCGCAAGAGTTCGGCATCGAGTTATGGGAACACGCGGGGAATGTGATCCAAGCCATGCGACGGATCGCGCCTGAGTTGGGGCTGGTGGGGAACATTCAAAAGTAGGCGTCGTGCGAAGTCTTTTTGCCACAGAGAACACAGAGCCAAAGAGAGTTTTCCAAAAACTTCAACGCGCGTTGGAGTGACGAAGCGCGTCCCAGCCTGCGACACAACCGGTTTGGAAGATCATGTCTTGCGGCATGGGTTGGTCATTTTCGAATAACTTTCCTGCGGGGTATTCGGCTCTCAACGAATAAGCGATTTGCGGACCGGTCGTATCGGATGTAATGGTTAGAAAATAGAATTTGCCCAGCGATTGCCAATCGGTGTTGAATGGGATGGCGTACCAACTTCCATTGGGGAGATCGGAGTTGTTGACGAGTTGGTTGACAAGCTCGCGCCCCTGGTCAACATCTTGCAAGATAAAACGTGTCGTTCCAGATGGATCCGCTTCGTTGGCGTTCATCCACACGCGGACTTCGCTTGCGCCGTTACACTCCAGAACGATTTCCTGTTTGAGTGTCAGTTGAGTTGAAACGGGATTTGAATAACGTTCATCGGGCGCCCAATTTTTGTAGTTGGGTTGGTAACATAAACCCGATTGATAAAATTGCGAGCCGCAATTGACATGATAGGAGAGATACATCCCTGTTGTGTAAAAGAGGAGACTCAAAATGGAGAGGGTGACGGGGAGCGCGTTGGGGATGCGAATCCGCTGGAGGATGGGCAGACCAGCCAGCCCGACGAAAAGAAGCGGCATGACCGTCGTGAAGTAACGTCCTTGCACGCCCTCGATGGATTTGAATCCCACTGGATTGCCGGTGATGTAGAGCAGAATGTACGTCCCGACGTATGAAACAAGAAAGACGAGAAACAATCCAACGCGGGCGCGAGTTGGAATCGAATCGTTGTTGATGAAGAGGGCGACGATGAGCGCGGCGATGAAGAAATAAAAAGTCCATGCGGGGACGGGCCAGTAGGCAAAGCCGTAGATGGCGAGAGAATCCAAAAGATAACTGAACCATCTGCCGCGAATCGTTTGCGTGAGGATGGATAAAAATTCCATTGGTCGGTGGAGGATAAATAAAACTTGCCCGCGAGGGTCTGTGCCATCGGGCAAAGCGTGAAGTTGTGAATAGGCGAGCAAATTCCAGCCGACGACTTCGATTGCAAAAAACGCGACGGTTGTTAGAAGCAAGAACAAGTAGCCGTGTCGCATGGTGAAACGCGAGGGAGGAATAATGAGGAAGGGAAGGACAGCCAGAGGAACGATGTTAACTTTTCCGAAAAATAAAATGAAAAATAATAGCGCGAGCCAGCCCCATTCCTTCCAACGAATTTCTTTTTGATTCGCGATGGCGAGCGCGCCGCCGATGAAAAGAAACGCGATGCCGTTCGAGATCGCGTCCGCGCTGATGGTGGAGGCTTGCAAAATGGCGACAGGCGACGCGGCGAAGATGGCGAGAATCCATTTGCCGAACGGAATGAATCGCACCCCCAGCCATGCGAGCGCTGTGTAACTGATGAGTCCGATCAGACGAATGACATAATACACGGGCAGGGCGGGCAGTCTTTCGCTTCTTCCGAGAAAGCGCATGACCATGGCTTGCGGTAATAACAGCGGGGGCGAATAGACCGAGCGCGTCTCGACAGTTCCATACACATAATCGTACGCGTCCATCGGCAGGCTTCCATATGTTGCCCAGAAATCCGCTTCCACCGCGCGGACGATGAACTGTCTGCGATACGAAAGTTCCCAATAGACGGCGGGGAATGGCGTCTTCTCTTCGTTCGGCAAAAACGCGAAGTCAGACATTTGCCAGACGCGCATGAGATGCGTCTCTTCATCGTAGCCCGCGCTGATGGGAAGCAGAAGACAAACGGCAACGCCGAACACCAACAACACAGCGAGCAGATAAATTTCCGCGCTATGCAAATGTTTGATGGATGAAAAAAACTGGGGGCGTTGTGCTTTCACTGGATCATCTCGACGACGGGACGCACGCTTCGATTCGACGGGTGAGGCTGGGTCGCGCTAGCGAGGTGCTCGCAACTCCGCCTTCTTGCAAGATTCGCTATCGGCGCATCTCAGAAAGAATTTCTACCGCGCTTTTCTCGCTTTGCCAGCCTTTTCCCAATTTGTCCCCTAATTTCAGCAATCTTTCCCAAGCGTCATCATCCGATTTAATAGGAGGGGAATACATGAAGATTATCGCGGAAATTGCCTGACCGTTTTCAACTTGATCGGCAACGACGCGTAAAGCCAAAGCCTGTACGCGGACAATTGCGCTTTCGGCGTCATTGCCATACGCCAGCGTACCCGGCAATTCTTTCACTTCCGCCAGCCAGCGACCATCTTCTTCTTGTTCGTATTGGATCGTTAGATTCATCGGATCTTGCTTTCGTTTGCATCATTATACACGTCAACACTACTCCGTCCTACTGGCAAGGAGAGTAGGGCTACTGCGCTTGAAGTTCTCTTCCACTAATCTACGCTAATCTTAGCAATTTTTTTAGCGGAAATTCGTGAGGATTAGTGGATAATGCTTTTGAAGAGCTTCTCTAATGTGATTGCTCTTCTGGGAGAGGGCTAAACCCTACTTTTTGAGATTGATTCCGTTGGGTGTGATATCAAACGCCCAGGGCTGGGATGTATCAAGGCAGTGGGTTCCGTTCGTCACCATGAAATACTCTTTGGGGTCGGGGTTCCATGCCCACAAGGAATAACAACCTTCGATCAGGTCGCCGATGACCAGCGATTGACCGCCCGTGAGAGTATAGGGACGGTAACCGCACACACTTTGCGGACCGTTTTGCTGTAGATTCACTGAGACATTGATCGTTCCCTTCGTGGGGTTGTCAATGCGGATCTTGATCTTCTCCCCTTCCAACGAAGCAGGCAGGAGGGTATTAATGCACGGATCACCCGCATACGGATTCGGAACAGGGCTGGCGGTGAATGTTGCCCCCAGCGTTGGCATAGGCGGGAGGGTAGCCGTGAACGCGGGTGTATTCGTCAACGTGGCTGTCGGCGGGATCGTAGCGGTCGGGATGGCGGCTTGCGTCTCTGCCACCAGCGTGGAACCTGCCGCGACGATAGTGCCTTGCAGGTCTGCCAGATTGATCGTAGGCGTGGACTGCGGTTCACCCGCGCCGCACGCGCTGACGATGAGTGTGATTGCGATAAGCATTGATAATCGTTTCATGTGGAGATATCCTTGATGGTTGAATTATAGTTGAAACCCTCGCAGGCATCTTCCAAACAAGAAAGACACTATTGACCTCAGCGTGTTCGGCACGTAGGCAAAATAACGTATAATGCAAACATGGCAACGCCAACGCTATTTCAGGGTCCGTCACTCAGGGAGCGCAAGCGCGTCCCCATGCAGACCATTCGCGCAATTGCGAAACACATCGCGGAAACGTTCGATCCCGAGAAAATCATTCTCTTCGGTTCGCACGCCTATGGAAAGCCGACCGCCTCCAGCGATGTGGACCTGTTGGTCGTGATAGATACGCCCAAAGGGGATGAATTCGAGAAGTCGCTTGAAATTAGAAAATCACTGCCACCGCTGAACTTCGGGCTGGATGTTGTCGTTCGTTCACAGAAGGCTATCGAAAGACGCAAGAAGTTGGGAGACTGGTTTCTGGTTGACATCACCCAAAAAGGGAAAGTTCTGTATGAACGAAGTGGCTAAAGAGTGGGTGGACAAAGCCGAGGAAGATTTCGATAGCGCGGATTTGCTCCTCCATGCGGGCGAAGCGCCGTTGTCGAGCCCTGCCTGTTTCCACTGCCAGCAGTGCGCGGAGAAATATCTCAAAGCGTTTTTGACGGACCACTTGATCCGCTTTGAACGAACCCATCGATTGGCGGATTTGCTCGGGTTGTGTATCCCTGTTGACAAGGATTTTAGAAAACTTGCAAGCGATCTGAACAGCCTGGATGGATTTGCTGTCGCCATACGGTATCCTGGCGCTACAGTTTCAGCGGACCTTGCGGAAGACGCATTCGAAGCGGCGAAAAGAGTGCGCGTTTTCGTAAGAAGCAAGCTCAAACTCAAGTGAGGGGAGTACGCCATGCCCGCCTCTAATTCAAAAACCTACATCGTCAACGACCAGCCCACCGAAAGGGACGCGCTCGACTTCACGCCGTACGTCGAAACCCTCGCGGACATCATCCAGACAGGCAACACGCCGTTGACCATTGGCGTGTTCGGTGGGTGGGCAAAGTTTGGAATGTAATTTAAAATAATGTCTACAAGTTTTATTCGGGAGGAAGAATGCCTAGAAAACCCTCGACACAAATTGAAGAAACAATAACAAAACAAATTGATGATGCATTAGCTAAATCTCTTGAACCTCTGAAGAATCAACTTTCCGATCTTGCTGATAAGTTAGAACCTGAGTCAAAAGACCAGCCTCCACAAGAAGAAAACAAATTAATTGTATGGCTGAGGAGGACAGGTGAACTCTTAGCTATTCCATCTGTAATCATACTGATAATATTACAAATTGGACAAGTCGGCCAACTTGGCCCTAACACCGAGAAAACAATTGCCGAAACTCAAAAAACATATACAGAAGAACTCAAGACTAGAGCTGAACTTCAAATCCTGCTGGGGCAGTTAGAAACTGAGAAAAATTTAGGAGAAGAAGCGTATCAAGAACAATTTAAAGAACTCTTGCCAAGACTCCAAGAAACGATCACAAAACTCAATGAAATTGATACCAATACCAGACCATTAGCAACTGATACCCTTTATAAAGGTTTATTACTGTTAATATTTGTTCAAGGTATTGGCTTTCTTACTAATGTACTTGCTTTAATTATGAATTGGTTATTAAGTACACTGTTTATAGTGACCACATCTTTTTCTAGTTATCGGAGAGAAAAGAGGCCCATATTAGAGACTGAAAATAAATCAGCAACAAGATTTCAATCAAAAAGAAAAAGCATGAAAATCCGATCAAATCGAAGATCAAGCATGAACAGATACATAACAGCCACATATCCAACCTTAGCTCAGATACCAGCGATTGTTATATTATTTATTCAGATTTTTGTGTTTATATCCCTCATTGTTCCATATTTCGATTTGGTTTCTTCATATATTGGTGTGAATCTTGAGTTTACAGCTGTTTTGGATAAATTACTTAAATTAGATATTAGTGGCGCCGTTAGATTGATGCAAGATGCTCTATTTAGATAAGCCACTCAATTGAGTGGCTTATCATGTATCAATTTAGGGTTTAAGGAAAATCTTTTTATTTCTTTTTCTAGCCACCTGACAGTTTGCATTAAATGCTTCTCGTTGGTTGAGTAGGCGGCGGGATTCAATGAGTCATTGAGAAGCAACATGCCGTCCGCCGCCGTATCGAAACCAACAGGATGCAAAAAGTGTTGGAATTTGTGGTTTCGATACGCCCTCCGCTGTCGCTTCGGGCTACTCAACCACCATTTGATTCGAAAGTGTCAGGTAACTAGTTCTTTTTCTTTTTCGCCGCCTTCGCCTTCTTACCAGTCTTCTTCCCTTTCGCCGAAGATTTCTTCACAGGTGACTTTACCTTCTTCGCAACCACCTTCTTCTTCGGTTTTGCAGAAGCCTTTTTCACAGCCACTTTCCTCTTTCCACTTTCTATTTTCCCTTCCCCCACAAACCTCCCCGCCTCCCAAGCGACATTGACCGAGACCACTTCTTCGCCAGCCTTTACCTCCACGACCACATCGCCCTTCATAGCGGCGCGTTTGCGTAGACTTGCCGCATCTAAGCGAGTTGACTTCGGCGCGCCTTTGCTCAAGTGGATGGTCGCCATGTGATTCGGCTTGCCCGTCACCATGCCGACTAATTTTTCCTTGCTTGAAACTTCCCACGCGATGACGCCCTTGCCGTAGCGTCCTTGTGTTGGGAATTCTTTTTCTTCCACGCGTTTGGCTTTGCCGTCGTTGGTGAGCAGGAATACTTCACCTTCGGAGGGCAATACTTCCGCGCCAACGACTTCATCTTTATCGTCCAACTTCATGCCGTTGACGCCCGCCGCGACGAGTCCCATTGGGCGCACGTCATCTTCCTTGAAGCGGATCGCCATACCCTGCGCGGTGACGAGGAAGATATCTTTCTTTTTGCCGTCGGTTAATCCGACAGAAATTAATCGGTCGCCTTCGTTCACTTTAACCAATACAAATGCTTGCGAAGATGGACCAGGCAACTCTGTGATCAAACTTTTCTTGATCATGCCGAATCTTGTCGTGGTCAACACACAGGTTTCTTCAGGCAATGTAGATTTTCTTGAAGGCAACGCGAACACTGCCGCGAGCGAATCATTTTCCGTCAGCGGCGAGACTTTGTAGAACATCGAGCCTTGCGTCAACTTTTCGGCTTGCGGGATGATGTGCGCGGCAACTGCGGCGGCGCGTCCAGACTTCGCAACGAAATAAATTGTGTCTGTCGTCGCGGCTTTCACCAGCCAGCGCGGCGCGTCGTTGCCCGAATGTTTCGGTTGCTTATCGTCGGCAGTGCGCGAGACCAAGCCATCGTCGGTCACGCCGATCCACACTTGTTGTTCAGGCAGAAGGTCTCGCGCGGTCAATGCCTTTTTCGTTGTCTTGCCGTCTTTCGACTCGCCCAGAGTCACGATCTGCGTGCGGCGGCGGTCGCCGTATTGCGCTTTCACTTTCAACAGTTCATCCGCCACAACGCCGCGCATCAACTTCGGCGATTTCAATAACGCGGTCAACTCTTTGATCACCGCGCTCACTTCTTTATATTCGGTCTCGATCTTCTTGCGTTCGAGCGCGGCGAGTCGGCGCAATTGCAGGTCAAGGATCGCCGTCGCCTGCAACTCCGTCAGCTTGTAGCGCTTCATCAGTTTGGCGCGCGCAGTTTCCACGTCCGAGGCGGAGCGGATGATGTTGATTACTTCATCCAGATTCTTCAAGGCGACTAAATATCCCTCCAGGATGTGCGCCCGCGCTTTGGCTTTTGCCAGATCGAATTCAGCGCGTCTTTTCACGACGTTCAGCCTGTGTTCCACGTAGACGCGGAGTGCCTGTTTCAACGTTAACGTGCGCGGCTCGCCGTCCACGAGCGCGAGCAGGTTGATGCTGAATGTGGTTTGCATCGGCGTGCGTTTGTAGAGGTCGCGCAGGACGACATCGGGATCGGCATTCTTCGTCATCTCCAGCACGATGCGCATCCCCTGACGATCCGACTCGTCGCGCAGATCGGACAAGCCTTCGAGATAACCATCGCGCGCGAGATCGGCGATGCGCTCGATGAGACTCGACTTGTTGACCATGTACGGCAGTTCGGTGACGATGATGCGATTCTTACCGCGCTCCATCTCCTCGACGTGCGCTTTCGCCTGCACGGTGACTCGTCCGCGCCCCGAGCCGTACGCGGCTTCGATTCCCTCCTCGTCTTTTTCCTGCACGATCAACCCGCCCGTCGGGAAGTCTGGTCCCTGCACGAACTTCATCAATTGTTCGACATCAATGTCGTCAAGCTTCTCCCACTTTTCGATCATGTAGACGAGGGCGTCCACAACTTCACTCAGGTTATGAGGCGGGATCGAAGTCGCCATACCGACCGCAATTCCCGTCGCGCCGTTGACCAGCAGATTCGGAATCGCGGATGGTAAAACGTTCGGCTCGGTTAATGTATCGTCGAAGTTGGGAGTGAAGTTAACCGTTTCTTTGTTGAGGTCGAACAAAATGTCGAGCGCGGCGTTGGTGAGACGCGCTTCGGTGTAACGCATCGCCGCGGGCGGGTCGCCGTCCACAGAACCGAAATTCCCCTGTCCATCCACGAGCAAGGTGCGCATCGAAAAATCCTGCGCCATGCGCGCCATTGCTTCGTACACCGCCGAGTCGCCGTGCGGATGATATTTACCCAACACTTCACCCACAATACGAGCGGATTTTTTATACGCCGAGTCCGCGCGGATGCCCATGTCGTACATCGCGTAGAGGATGCGTCGTTGCACAGGCTTGAGTCCATCGCGCGCATCGGGCAGGGCGCGCGCCACGATCACGCTCATCGCATAATCGAGGTATGCCTGTTGCATTTCGGTGTCAATGTCTATTTTGCGGATTAATCCAAGTTCCATGGTTGCTCCAAATTTTTAAACACGAAGGACACGAAGTACACAAAGGTTTTAACTTCGTGTCCTTTGTGCCCTTGGTGGTCGAGTCTCTTTGAAAGTATGTTCTATTGCGGGGACAATCTTACGGGGAAAGAGGGGATGCGTCAAGGAACGATGCTCATTGTTGAACGGAATCGCTCATGGGATGTAGGAGAGGGATTTGGTCACACACTGTCCGCGCAAATCTGAGTCGGTGCATAGGGTGATCGAAATGGACATGTTGTGCGAGTTCAGGTTGAACGGGAAGGTGGGCGTGCTAATGCGCACTGTGCCGCCCTGGATCAAATAATCGGCGGGTTCCTGCGCTCCGCCGCAACCGTCTACGAAAGTGAAATCGTTCGCGGTGGCAGAGCGGAAAGTGGTTGTGTCGAGATCGCGCACGGTGAGGCTGACGGATTCGAAAAGCTGGTCGCTGATGCTCTTCAGGCGAATATCGGACCAGAAGTCGTTGGAGCATTTGCCCATGCCTAGATAGGTGATCTCGAAATCTGCGGGTCGCGCGAAGGGGGGCGTTTGCACAAGAAGCATTGCGTAGTTGCCGGTAACCGATGCGTATTCGCCGGACATCCAGCAAAATTCCGCGCCCACATCCGGGTTGCGCACGTACCAATATTTGCCGGTGGCGTGCCGACCGACGATCTCGGTGGTTTCGCCCACAAGCAAAATGCCCACTTTCTCATACTCTTTTCCCGGGCCCATCCTGCAAAACGTATCCACAACGACGGAAATCATGGGTTTCTCTGGCGTGGTTGTGAACTCGATCGTCGGCGTGAGAGTCGGCGTATCGGTCGGCGCGGGGCTGGGGCTTGCCCCGATCAACGGCAACGCGGATGCCGTATCTTGAATCTGGATCGCGGCAATCGTTTCGACGATGGCAGTCTGCGCCGCGTTCGGATCTGTGGTAGGGACAGATGGAACCGTTCCTCCGCAGGCGAGCGACGCCAGCAGTAGGGCTGTGATGAAAAGTTTGAAGGAGGAGTTCGTAGGCATGGGTTTCCTTTGGTTGCCCCAATGATAATACCATTCCCGATTCAATTGAAAAGTTTGGCTATCCATCTTAAGAGTGTGGGAAATCCATGAGAGGCAAATGGGATGTGTGGCGTGTAATTTTGTTTGCCGCCAATTTGCCAACACCTGGGCGCTCTCGAAGATCGAGCGAGGTAGTTCGCGCTATAATTCAAGCGAGCGATCGAAATGAAAAAGACAAGACAGGATGCCGCCCCCATCTTCATCGGTGAATTGAACGGGACTCGCCTGGGAGACTTCCGCCTCGCCGCCTCCGACTTCGGCCTGGTCGCGGTTGAGTGGGCGGAATCGCAGGGGGAGTTTGATTCTTATCTAGCGCGATTCAGCCGTCCCGTCGTGGAAGATGCGAAACGCGTCAAGCCGTACGCGAAGGAACTCGCCGAATACATCGATGGGAAACGTCGCGCCTTCACCATCCCTGTGGATTGGACTCTCTTTACCCCGTTCCAGCGCGAGGCGTTGCAAGCCGTGTTCCGCATCCCCTACGGCGAAACGCGCACGTATCTCGACATTGCCCAGCAGATCAACCGTCCGCATGCGTCTCGGGCGGTGGGAGGGGCGAACGCCATGAACCCGATGCCGCTGGTGATTCCCTGTCATCGCGTGATCGGCATGGATGGCAAACTTCGCGGCTATGGCGGCGGGCAGGGGTTGAAAACCAAAGAATGGCTGTTGCAAATGGAAGGCGCGGTGTTCGCGTAAGATCATCTTTTGATACAATCTTTTTGCAAAGACTTTCGGTCATAAGACAAAACCTTCGTTGGACGCTGACCGCGAAGCGCGCAGAAGGCGCAGATTGTTTCTCTCTTTTCATCAGCGTGAATCAGCGTTCACCTGCGTCCTAAAAATTATTTCCGATAGCGTCTATACTACAACGATGAGGCAACCATGGCAAAACCAACCTTCAAATGGGACGATCCCTTCTTACTCAACGACCAACTGACGAGCGAAGAGCGCGTGATCAGCGAAATCGCGCGCAGGTATTGCCAGGAAAGATTACAACCGCGCATTCTGGAGGCGAACCGCAAGGAGGTCTTCCACCGCGAGATCATGGATGAGATGGGAAAGTTGGGATTCCTAGGCTCAACCATTCCCGAAGAATACGGCGGCGCGGGGTTGAATCATGTGGCATACGGATTGATGGCGCGCGAAGTGGAGCGCGTGGACAGCGGGTATCGCTCCGCGATGTCGGTGCAATCGTCGCTGGTGATGTATCCGATCTATACGTATGGGACGGATGAGCAAAAGAAAAAATATCTCCCGAATTTGGCAAGCGGAAAGTGGGTCGGTTGTTTCGGTCTCACCGAGCCGAATCACGGGAGCGACCCTGCCAGCATGGAGACCCGCGCCAAAAAAGTGGATGGCGGTTTCATTCTCCAAGGCAACAAGATGTGGATCACCAACTCGCCCATCGCAGATGTGTTTGTGGTGTGGGCAAAACTTGATGGCGAGATTCGCGGCTTCATTTTGGAAAAAGGGATGAAGGGACTCTCCGCGCCGAAGATCGAGGGCAAGTTCAGCCTGCGAGCGAGCGCCACAGGCGAGATCGTGATGAACGAAGTGTTTGTGCCTGAGGAAAATATATTCCCGAATGTGAAAGGCTTGGGAGGTCCGTTCGGGTGTTTGAACAAGGCGCGTTATGGAATTGCGTGGGGCGCGTTGGGCGCGGCGGAATTTTGCTGGCACGCGGCGCGGCAATACACGTTGGATCGCCCCCAGTTTGGGCGTCCGCTGGCGGCGAACCAGATCATTCAATTGAAACTGGCGAACATGATGACGGAGATCACGCTGGGATTGCAAGGCGCATTGCGCGTGGGACGCTTGATTGACGAAGGCAAGTCCACGCCGGAAATGATCTCGCTGATCAAACGCAATTCATGCGGCAAGGCGTTGGACATTGCAAGAATGTCGCGCGATATGCACGGCGGCAACGGCGTCTCGGATGAGTTCCATGTGATTCGACATGCGATGAATCTGGAGGCGGTGAATACGTATGAGGGGACTCACGACATCCACGCGTTGATTCTAGGTCGCGCTCAAACAGGCATTCAAGCATTTTCGTAAAAATCAAGACCATACCACGAAGACACTGAGACACGGAGTTTTTATTCTTGTTTTCTCAGTGTCTCCGTGACTCAGTGGTTTATTTCTTAACTGCCGCGAAGCCCAGACCATTCGCCCCCAGATGTGTTCCGATCACGGCGGTGACATTCACAAACAAAATATCGCGCGGAACAAATTCGGGTTGACGTTCCATCACGCTGTTCAATAATCCTTTTGCGCGCGCGGGGGCGTTGGTGTGCAGGATCGCCAGCCGTTCCATTTCTCCCATTTCTAAAAGCAAGTTCAACATCCGTTCATCGGATTGTTTTGTGGTGCGCGTCGCGCCGATGGGTTTGACGTGACCCTCTTTGATTTCGACCACTGGCTTGATGGATAATAATCCACCCAAATGCGCGACCACACCTGGGACGCGTCCACTGCGTTTGAGATTCTCCAGCGTGTCGAGCGCGGCGAAAACGGATAACCGCTTGCGAGTCGATTCGATGGCGTCGAGCGCGGCTAGCAGACCGAGTTCGGCTGATTCGGCGGCGGCGAGGACTTGAAAACCGAGTCCCAGCGAGAGCGAGCCGCTGTCTATGATGGTGATCTTGTTTGGGAAGTCAACCGCCGCCTGGCGCGCGGAGTTGAGGATGGCGGTCAGCGTCCCTGCGGCGTGGATGGAGAGGATGTGCCCACAGCCGCGCGAGAGGAGGGAATCGTAGCGGGAGGCGAAATCGCCGATCGAAGGCGAGGCAGTTGTCGGGTAGGGGTGAAGCGAGGCGAGTCGGTTGTAAAAATCTTCGCGCGAGAGACCGATTCCATCCGCGTATTCTTTTCCCTCGAGGATCAAAATGGAGGGGATGACTTCAAGTTCGTGTTGTTCGATGAGGTCATTGGGGAGGTCGCACGTTGAGTCGGTGACGATGCCGAGTTTCATTACAGCCCCCGATATTGACGGTTCCAGTCCATGAGAAAACGGTAGGCAATCACAAGCCCGCAAACGATGGCGATCCAAAATTCCGCGCCGCGCAGGTTGAGGAGCCAATACAGCGGCGCAAGGAATAAGCCGGCGATCAGGCTGGCGCGCGCGCGATGGCGGAGGATCGCCAGCATTGCCGCCAACAAGACGATGCCGGAAAAGAAGGCGAGCGCGTTCAGCGCGAGAACGGCGCCGCCGAAGGTTGCCAGCCCCATGCCGCCGCGGAATTGCGCAAAGAGGGGCCAGCAGTGACCAATGACCGCCAACGCGCCGGTGAGAGCGATGACCCAGGTTTCACCCGAATATCGATACGCCAGCCATGTTGGAATAAATCCTTTGGCGATATCGAGAACGAACACGAGCGCGCCCCAGCCGAAGCCCGCCTGCCGTGCTGTGTTCGTTGCCCCCGCGTGACCCGAGCCGCCGTCGCGCACATCTACCCCTTTGGCGAAGCGAGTGACCCACACGGCAAAAGGGAGGGAGCCGCAGAGATAACCGAGAATGGGGAGGAGAATCGAAAGGATGGGCATGCGCGCGAGTATAGCACACGCCTTTTGTCACTCAAGCGGGTTGTTCCGCGCTTGAGTATTGGAATATTTCACTCCGAAAACAGGGGCGGGTTTGGAGGCATGGTCGCCATGCTCCAGGTTGTGAAATGGGTGGGACCGTCCTTGGTGTAGGAGAACAAGAGCACCCATCCGCCGTTTTGTAATTGTCCCCACACATCCGAAGCGGAGGGATGATACTGGATGATGGTTGCCGTTTTGCCTTCCTCAAGACGGGTACTTGTCAGTTCGCTATCCGCTTTGGGTTCTTTGCGCACATCCTGTGTGATGACCACGCTCACGTTCATCGGCAGGATGGGGAACGGTTCGAGGCGCTCCATCTGCACCCACGCATCGTTCCGCGTCACGAACGGATAAAAGATATCGCCTTTTGGCGTGTTGGGCCAGATGGTGGTCTTGTTTTTGGTGTTCCAGGATACCAACACGAATTTATGCACGAGATCGGGGCGGGTGAAATAGTTCTCGACGCTGGCATTCCCAGGCGAGTTGAAATCCATGGTGTGTACCTTGCCCCAGCCGTTGGAGATCGCCTCCAGGGTGACGATGTTGCCGCCCATGGTCAGGCTTTCCATTTGAGGGAAGCCCGCCCCGTTGAACAATGCCGTGCCGGAGGATTTGAGGTACGTCAGTTTGCCGTTGTTGTTCCCGTTCAAGTCGTTGATGAATCGCTCCCAGGCGCCATCCACCGGGGTGCGGATTGTGCCTGTGCCCTCCTTGGGGATCGGAAACATTGGCAAAATTTCAGGGGTTTGCTTGGTGTATCCCCAATCGGGGCTGACCGTGCGCGAACGGAAGTTGTACAGCGCGAGTTGGTGATCGTGCTTGACGCGGAAATATTGCACGTGTTGCGACTGCGGAGGCGCGGCGAGAACAATCGTGCCCACCGGTGTGAAGGTGGGGTCAAGCGTGAATGTGGGACGCGGCGTGGGGGTGAGCGTTAGCGTTGGCGGCAGGGTGGGAATCGACGCCTGTGTTTGTGTGAACGCGGCTCCGGCGGTCTGTTGCATATACAGTTGGATCGCGTTCGGGTCGGCCGGGACGACCACCGGCGTTGCCAGCCCGGCGGGCACGCACGCCAGCATCGCGCCCAGCGCGAGAATTCCAAATAGTATTTTTTTCTTCATTCCAAAACGATTTCCTTGACGCGCCCCACCTCTCCGCTCTGCAAACGGACTTTGATGCCATGCGGGTGGTTCGGCGATTTGGTCAATATATCTTTGACGATGCCTTTCGTCAACTTCCCCGTTCGTTGGTCTTGTTTCAAAACGATCATCACGGTCATACCGGGTTTGATGTTGGCGCGGGTGTTTCCGTTCATTTTTTCCACTCGTTCAAAAACACGGTGAAATCAAGTTCCCCGGGCGAGTGACCCAAATCGGTGAGGATGGCGGCGGCTTCACTGCGATGTTGCGTGCCGTGATTCACCAAATGGATATGACAATGCCACATGACTCTATCGCGGTGCGCGCCTTCGGTGGTTGTGTACTTCAGATGACTGTCCATATCTTCATCGCTGAGGCGATTGAGGTAGGCTCGCATCAATTCTTCCTCTTCGCGGAATTTTTGTTCAAGCGATTCAAAAGTGGGGAAGTCTGTTGCCACCAGATCCTGATCTTCGGTGACGACTTGGGTTTCAAATAACACGCGCCAGATACGTTCCGCATCCACGGTGTGGACCAACGTTCCGCGCAGACCGCCGAAGGGAAAGGATGCGGGCGTGGTGAATTGTTCGGGAGTCGCACCCGCGCTCGCGGCGAGGATCTTCTTGTTCGCCCAGTAGTTGTATTCGTAGAGGAAGAGGATGTCGGGGAGGTTCATGGTTGGAAGACCTTTGCCACAGATTGCACGGATTACACAGATTTTTTCGTGAGAATCCGTGTAATCCGTGGCTGAGAATTATGGTGTGGGAGTCAGACTCGGCGTGGGTGTTTCGGTGGGCGGGGCGAGGGTTGGGGTTTCGGAGGGAGTCGAAGTGGGCGCGTCGGTTGGGGGGAGCGGGGTGAGGCTGGGGGTGAGAGTCGGTTCGGGGGTTGGGGTAGGCAGGTTGAGGGTCAGAGTGACGCGTTTTTCGGCGTAGAACTCCTCTCCGTTTTGGAGATAGATCCGAAGCGTGATCTTGTTCGAGGTCACGTCTTTCAAATCCCAAGTAAAGATGGTGTCCGATTCAATTTTGTTGTCGCCTTGCGCGAGAATCGTCCAGTCGTTGGGATCGTCTCCGTTACCGACTTCGAGACGCCAGCCAGTGAAGTCGCCTTTGGTGACATCGATCGTGCCTTTGATGACCAGATTCGAATCAGTGATGGTGTCATTATCATTGAGATTCGAGAATTCGAGAATTGGGCGCGGATCGTCGGCGCTGCATTCGCGGTCGGGCGCGAAGAACGGGTTGCGCGGCATATCGTGCGACTCGAGCCAGTCTTTGCCGTCGCCACTGCGAAGCCACTTGCGACCCCACTCATCTTTGACGTTCATCACGAGTTCTTCTTTGTCGAAATCGGGACAGGCGTTGCCCGCGATGAGACCCGTCCACGTGTCAAGTTCGGTTTGGCGGAGGAGATCTTGCGACGCGGGCAGAGGCGGCTGGTCGCTGGCGTAGAATTCACTGCGTTGACCGCCCTTGCACCAGTTCGACGGCTCGGCGCCTGACACCGCGCAGATAATTTTTTCGATGATGCCCTGTGGAATGACGAACGAGGAGGGAGTGTTGTTGGGACTCACAAGCGGCACAGCGTATTGCATGTACGCAGACCAGATCGGCGCCGCGCCTGTTGTGCCTGACGTGTTGATCATCGGCGTGTAATCGGCATTGCCGACCCACACGCCAGTGGCGAGATCGGGAGTGTAGCCGAGAGTCCAGTTATCGTAGACGTTGACGCCGTCCGCGCCGCGCGGATCGCCCGCCGTGCCTGTTTTTGCCGCGGCTTGGAAGGGAAGATTCAACACCGAGTTGGGTCCGAACATCCACGAACGCGCTTGGTTATCGGAAAGAATCGATGAAATCAGAAACGCGTGTTCGGCGCGAATGACTTGTTCGGCTTGCGGCGGTTGATATTCGTAGATCACGTTGCCTTCAAAATCAACGATCTTGAGGATCGCAACGGGTGGAAGTTTCTTGCCGCCGTTCGCAAACACAGAGAAGGCGGATGTCATTTCCAACAGACTCACTTCGCCGCCGCCGAGTGTGAGCGCGAGTCCGTATTGATTGCCCGTGAGACTCGTGATGCCGAGTCTTTTTGCCATGGCGATCATGCCGTCTTCTTCGGGCGTGTTCGGGTTATCGTACACGCCGACGAACTCGAGCGCTTTCACAGCGGGGATGTTGAACGAGTTGGATAACGCAGTCCGCACGGTCATGGGACCGTGAAATTTTCCGTCGTAGTTGACAGGCGAGTATGGCGGATTCGCTCCGTCGGGGAAATCGGTCGGCACATCCCAGATGAGAGTCGAGGGCGTCCATCCTTTTTCAAACGCGGCGAGATACGTGATGGGCTTGATCGAAGAGCCTGGCTGACGCGTCGCGCTATCCGCCATGTTGATCTGTCCCGCGATCGCGTCGTTGTTGAAGTCGGGCGAGCCGACCATGGTGAGGATTTCTCCCGTCGAAGGTTTGATCGAGACGAGCGCGCCGTTCTTCGCGTTCTTGTCCACGAGTGTGGCGAGTTGTTCAGTGACGAGTCTCTGCGCTTCGTCTTGCAACTTCGGGTCGAGTGTGGTGTAGACGATGAAACCCGAGCGATAGATGGTCTGCGCGTCGTATTGTTTTTCCAACTCGGCGCGGACGAAGTTGACCCAGTGCGGATATTTCGTGTTGATGTTCGGCGAGTTGAAGACGCGGCTCTTGATCTCGTCCGCCGCTTGCACCGCCGCAACTTGGTCCACGCAGATCGGCGTTTCGCTGTTGCTGACGGTGATGCAATCCTCCGATTGACTCAGTCCGAACATCAGCACCAACACTTGTTGCTGGCGGACGAGCGTTGCATCGCGGTTTGAATAAATGTCGTAGACCGATGGCGATTGCGGCAATCCTGCAAGAAAAGACGCTTCGGCAAGAGTCAACTGATTCGCGGTCTTGCCAAAATATGTTTCGGACGCGGCTTCGATCCCGTAGGCGAGGTTGCCGTAATAAATTTCGTTGAGATACAACTCAAGGATTTCATCTTTGGAATAACGCCGCGTAATTTCGGCGGCAAGGATGATCTCGCGTACTTTGCGGCGATACGTCCGCTGGGCGCGTTCTTCGGGCGAAAGCAGTAACGCGCGCGCGAGTTGCTGTGTGATCGTGGACGCGCCTCCGCCCTGCCCGTCGGTCTGATAATTTTTCCACAATGCGCGGATGAGCGCCCACGGGTCGAAGCCGGGGTGCGTGTAAAAGTCTTTGTCTTCGGTGGCGATCGTCGCGGCGACAAGCGCGGGGGAAATTTTGTCGAGCGTCACATACGTTCTGCGTCCCGCGGTGGGATCGAGAATCTCGTACAGCAAATTTCCGTTGCGGTCCAAGATGCGAGTCGTTTCAAATTGCGACGCGCGGTTCTTGAGATCGTCCACGCTGGGCAACGTCCGCGCGATGGAATAGTATGTGTAGATTCCGACCGAGCCGACGACGATGGCGAGGATGACGATGCCGAACAATGCCAGCACGGTGGCGCGTCCCAAACATCCGCCAGTTTTTTTCCAGTTGATGGATCTCCAATCGAAGGATGTGGACGCGGCTTTGCGCGGCTGACTCGGCGGCGACACGCGTCGCGTCTCGGTCATTCCACGCGGGCGGCTGGCTCGCTCATACGCGACGGGCGACACGCGCGTCCCGTCCATGTCCACTTCGTTGACGCGGCGCGGAAGCGGCATGTTGTTTTCATCCAACGGGATGTGGCGCGGTTCGGAATTCTCATCTCCGAAGAGGAGCGTGTCCGCGGGGTCGAAGTAGGGCGGCGGCGTCTTCTTTGCCGCGCTCGCTTTCGTCGTCCCTTGCTCGTCCACCTTCGGCTCGATGGGAGTCTCGGCGCGAGTCTCGGCTTCGGAGTCGAGCAATTTTTTTATTCGGCGTTTGTTTTCTTCGTCGTTGGTCATGGGTTATTTGTAATTAGTAATTGGGTAATTGGTAAATAGAGAATTAGAGGATTAGAGAATTGGGATCAGAGACTAGAGACTGGAGACTTTCAATCGACAATCGTCAATCAAAAATCGTAAATCGTCAATCGTAAATCACTTGGGTTTGCTCATCATCAACACCGTCCACCTGCCGCGGTGACAGACTTCATCGTTTTGGTTTTTGATTTCCACGGCAATCGTCACCGAACCTCCGCCGATGCGTGGAAGCGCTTTGGCTTCGACGGTTTCCATCTCCACATAAATCGAATCGCCGATAAAGACTGGCTTGACGAACTTCCATTCGTTGATCTCGCGGAAGGCGATGACGGTTCCGTCCAACATCCCTGTTTGCCATGCGAGACCCAAGGCATATGACAATCCCAAAACTCCATGCGCGATCTGCTTCCCGAACGGAGTCGTCTTGCTGAATTCAGGATCGGTGTGGATGCGGTTATCGTCACCCGTCAACGCGGCGAACTGCATGATGTCGGCTTCGGTGATCGTCCGTTTATCCGTGACGGTCTTTTCCCCAACATTGAATTCTTCGAAGTATTTTCCCATGATTTCTCCTCTTCATTCATAATTCGGTGGTCGAGTAGGCGGCGGGAGTCAATGACTCTCTGCAAAGCCTCTTGCCTCCGCCGCCGTATCGAGACCACTTCTTTCATTCATACTTCGGTGGTTGAGTAGTTCCGAGCGACAGCGAGGAACGTATCGAAACCACCAAGTAACATTCAAACAGATTCTTTCTTGAAACCCATGTAACTGCTTGGGCGCTTGATGTTCCGCACGATTCGGCGGGCTAAAGCCCTGCCTCAGTTCGTGAAAGTCCGCTTTTGAACATTAACAATTTATTCTGACATATACTAAGCGTGCCGAAACAGGAGGCGGCGGACATGAAAAAGTATCATCTCCAAATCACAGAGACGGAGCGAGCCAGTCTGAACCGCTGGCTAAAGAACCCTCCCAAGCCGTATTTGCGAGAGCGTGCCCGTGCGATTTTGCTGGTGGCAGAGGGTCAGGAAGGGCAGGCAGTGGCCAAACACTTGCGGGTTCGCGTGCATCGTACCACGATTGGCGAGTGGGTCAAACGCTTTCAAGCCGAGGGTGTGGCCGGGTTGAAAATCAAAACAGGTCGAGGTCGAAAGCCAATCTTTTTCCCCTCGGTCCACAGAGCAGGTGCAAGCCGAGGTGGAGCGCGTCTTGCACCGCACACCGTATGAATTTGGCGGCCAGCGAGTGCGCTGGCGGTTACAGGATGTGGGGCGTGCCTTGGCTTGGTTGCAAGGCTGTAGTGTACCTGGCATTTACAAAGTTTTGAAACGTCTGGGCTTTAGCCGCAAACAAGCTTTGGGATTCATCCACAGCCCAGATCCAGCGTACCAAGCCAAATGGAAAAGGATTTTGCAGGCGTTTGAAGAAGCAGCGTACCACCCGCAGACTACGGTGATCTTGTTCATGGATGAACTGACCTACTTTCGTCGTCCCGCAAAAGCGCCAACCTATCATGCGCATGGCAAAACCCAACCCAAGGCCATGGATGCACCCCAGTACAATGCACAAACCAGAGTGGTCGCTGTTTTGAACGGGATCACGGGTCGGGTGACTTATTTGCAACGCACCAAGATCGGCAAAAAGGAACTTCCCCGCTTCTATGCCCAAGTGCGCGCCGCTTATCCGCAGGCGCAACGCATCTATCTGGCTCAAGATAATTGGCCGGTTCACAAACTGCCCGCAGTTCTCGAAGCCTTGCATGCTCAGCAACTTACACCCCTGTTTTTCCCGACTTACGCCTCCTGGCTCAATCCCATTGAAAAATTATGGAAATGGCTGAAGCAGGAAGTGTTACACCTCCATCGCTGGGCAGACCAAGTGAACCAATTGCGATTTCAGGTCCTTGCTTTTCTCGACCGTTTCTCTCACGGTTCTGAACCGCTCTTACGCTATACCGGCCTTATGTCAGAGTAATTTGTTAATGTTCAAAAGCGGACTCATTGCGCTAGCCCCGAAGGGGCTTCCACGCACTGAGCAGGTGGCTTCAGCCCTGCTCGTTGTGAATGGCACAGCAACAACAAACCAGCGATATTACTTGAAACAAAATTTTTCTTGAAACCTGATGGTCTCGATACGTCCTTCGTCTTCGCTACCGCTTCGCTCAGGACTACTCGACCATCGAACTATTCAACTATCAAACTACACAACTACCAAAACTACCCAACTAAATTATACCCTTTGACCTCCCGCCCTTCTCACACTACAATACCGCCCTATGCGCGATTGGTCACTTGCCACTGGCGACCCGCTTTGCCTCACCCTCGCGGCGGATTCACGCCTCTCCATCCCCGACTACCTCAACGATCACATCTGGGAACTCGAATTCGGCGGCGCAGAGCCAGCCTCGCTTGCGCTTCACACCACCTACGGCTTGCGCGCCAAAGCGATGCGCATCTTCCATCGTTTCAGCGAGGGCAAAAAATCGGTCAGCGACCCGAAAGCGTTCGCGCTTCCGCCCACCGTGCGGCGTTTTTACCCGAACTTCCTCATCGTCGAGTACTCGCCATTACCCAACATTGACGTATCAACCGAATACTGGGTTCCACAATCCAACGCGGTGTGCGGACGTGTCACGGTGGCAAACAAATCCAACGCGAATCGAAAAATCAAACTCGAGCTGTGCGCAGTGCTCGTCGCGATAGACGGGCAGAGCATGTCCGCCGCGCAGGCGCAGATGGTCAACATCCTCGGAGGACAAACAGGCGGACTCTTCCCCGTCCTCTTTATGACTGGCGGACCCTCACACGGCGCGGGACCTCATCCCTCGCTTCTTCTCGACCTTGAGCTTGGTCCAGGAGCGACGCGTCAACTCACCTGGACTCAAGCCGCGACGGATCGGTTGCAGACCTCCTTTGAGCTCGCGCGTCAAACGGCGGCGCGTCCGTGGGAAGCCGAACGCGCGCGACTCGAACTGCTCAACGCGAGTCAGACAGTTGACATCCGCACCGCCGACAAAGAATGGGATGCCGCGTTCGCGCTGAGTCAAACTTCCGCGTTCGGATTATTTTTCCCTCCGAATGAACATTTGCCGAACCCATCCATCGTCTCTTCGCGCGGACCTGACAACGGCTACTCGCCCAAAGGCGACGGCACCGACTACCCCGCCTCATGGAACGGACAATCTCCGTTCGACGCGTATTATCTTTCGGATGTGTTGCCCGCCTCGCAAGCTGCGCAGGATTTGTTGAAAAATTTTCTCGCGGTTCAAAATGACGACGGCGCGATAGACGGCAAGGTCGGCTTGGCGGGTCAACGCGGACGTTATCTCTCCGCGCCGTTGTTTGCCAGCCTTGCATGGAAACTATATGAAAGAAATGAAGACAAAGATTTTCTAAAACACGTTTTCTCGCAATTGCAAAAATTTTTCTGGTCGTGGTTCTCGCCCGAATACGACGATGACCGCGACGGCATCCCGCAGTGGAAACATGTCTTGCAAACGGGCTTTGAAGATAATCCGCTGTTCGATCAGTGGCATGAGTGGTCGCTGGGCGTGAATATCTCGCAAGTCCACAGCCCCGCGTTGGAGGCGATGCTTTACAACGAAGCCGCGTGTTTGATCAAAATAGCAGAATTACTCGAAGAACATAACTCGCTCACGTTGCTTCACGAGCAAGCCGCGAAACTGCGCGCGTCCATCGAGTCCACATGGCAGGCGCGGACGGGTTTGTATCACTACCGCGAACGCGGCACGGGGTTGAGTCTCGCGGGGAAAGTCCTCGTCAGGCAACAAGGCTCGGGGACGGCGGTGACGAAGATCAAGTTCGAGGGGCAGATCCGCTTGCTAGTGGAGATCCAGACCCAAAGTGCGGCGGCGAAGCGTCCCCAAATCCGCATTCATCAATTTTCCACGAAGCCCGCGGATGAGGTCATCGAAAGCGGCGATTATCAATGGCGAAGCGGCGGCGCGATGTACACCACGAAAAAAACATTTTCGAAACTTGCGAAAGTTTCGGTGCGCGGACTCAGCGATGAGGACACGGTCATCATCAGCACGCTCGATTACACCACCGAAGACCACACGTTGTTCGCGCCGTTGTGGGCGGGCGCGCCAGACGAGGCGCGCGCGCAACATATGATCGGGCGCGCGCTGTTGGACGCCTCGCGTTTTTATCGTCCGTATGGCGTGCCTGCCTGTCCGTCGCTCACGCAACCCGAAGCGGAGACCGTTTCGCAATCTGTTCATCTCCCTTGGAATCTTTTTGTGTGCGAAGGCTTGCTGAGATACGGATTCCGCGCGGACGCGGCGCGGCTGTTCGCGCACAACATGACGGCGGTCATCCAAAGCCTGAAACTGAATCGCGCCTTCCATGCGCGCTACCACGCCGAACGCGGCACGGGCATCGGCGAACGCAACGCCCTCAGCGGACTCGCCCCCGTCGGTTTATTTTTGAAAATTTTAGGAGTTGAAATCCATTCCCCCACGCGCGTAAAACTCGAAGGCGAAAATCCCTTCCCCTGGGATGTGACGATTCAATTCAAAGGCTTGAAAGTAATTCGAGGTCAGAAGAAAACGGAAGTGGTATTTGCAAATGGAAAGTCTGTGACGGTGGAGGGAGGCGAGTCGGCGGTGGTGGAGGTGTAGGGCAAGTTGGCGTTATTGGCATGGTTAAAGATTTACCGAAGGGGTTTATAATTGGCAAATGTCCAAGTTCGATAAAATTCTGGAAAAGGTGCTACGCGGAGCATCCGATGCGAATGTTGACTTTCATGATTTGTGCCAACTGTTGAACGGACTTGGATTTCAGGAAAGGATACGCGGTAGTCATCACATCTACACCAAAAACGACGTGATGGAAATCATCAATATCCAACCCAAGGGCTCGAAAGCCAAACCGTATCAGGTAAAACAGGTTCGCAATCTGATCTTGAAGTACAAACTGGCAGGTGAAAATGATTAAGTACGAAGTAATTCTTTACTGGAGCGATGAAGACAAGGCGTTTATCGCCGAGGTCCCAGAATTGCCTGGTTGCATGGCAGATGGCGCAACCTACTTTGAAGCGCTCGAAAATGTCGAGCAGGTCGCGCAGGAATGGATCGAAACCGCCCGCGAGCTGGGCAGGGAAATCCCTGTGCCAAAAGGTAAATTGGTTTACGCATAACTAATAACTCCCGAGGTCTCGAAGACTTCGGGAGTTTTGCGAATGGCTAGTCGGCGGTGGTGGAGGTGTAGGGCAATAGAATTATCCCCTACTCCCTTCTCAACCGAATCCCTCTTGGTGTTGCAACTGTAATTGCCCCAACAAGTTCATCCAAATTGTACGAATCCAAAACTTTCTGTAACAACTCCAACACGGGACGAATCCCATCCTCATCGGGGCGTAAGAGTAAAATGCCGCGATGCGTTCCTGGCGGATAGACACGAATATCGCCAAATCCCTTATCGGCAGTCACTAAAAATCGTTCATCTTTTTGAATAGCAACCCATACTTGGGGATCTTTCCACCCACCCATCCCTAACTCAATAACACTTGCCGCATCGTGACCATGCTCTCGTAAAAACTGCACAGCCCGACGCGGCAAGTCTTCATCCACGATCACTTTCAATGGCATCGCTTTACCCCGCTAACGGCAGAAAAACTTCCTGACGGACAATATCCGCCGCGTAAGCAAGCGCCGCCTTCACCGATTCCTTGTTCAACTGCGGATACGAATCAATGATCTCATCGAAAGACATGCCGTCCGCAACACTTCCGACGATCATCGAAACGGGAATTCGCGTCCCTGTGATGCACGGTTCGCCGTGATGAATCTCAGGGTCAACAGAGATAAATTTGTGCCAGTCAATTCTCATACGATGCTCCTTGCGTTGTGGTGATTATACCTCTTTGTGCGAGGTGTAGTTTCTTGGGGGTATAATTGTTGCAAGAGGTGTGCTATGACCCAATTAGAGCAAACCATCATGCGCGAAATCTCCACGTTGCCCGAATCTCGCAGGGCAGACGTTTTGGCATTCATCCGTTTTCTAAAATTGAGCATTCCAAAAGACAGAAAAGAGATCGAAGAACGCTTCGAGAAGTCATTGAAATCCATTCGCGCCCGCGCAAAGGAAATGAACATCACCGAAGAGGACATTGACGCTGAGATCCGCGCGGTACGCGAAGGAAGATAATGCGCGTCGTCCTTGATACGAACGTATTTGTTTCCGCTGTCCTTGGCGGAAAACTGGGGATCATTCTCGATGAATGGAAGGCGGGAACGTTCACGTTGATCGTCACCGACTCTGTGGCGGCGGAATATATTGACGTGATCAATCGTCCGAAATTTAAAATCCCATCCGATGAAATTGTTGGAGTAACCGATTTTCTCTTGGACACTGCTGAGTTTGTGACATCCGCCGAGGATATTTTTGCAGTCACGGCTGATCCAACAGACAACAAATTCCTCGAAGCGGCAGTAGCGGGGCAAGTGGATTTTATCGTCAGCGGCGATAATCACCTTCTGGATCTGGGGACTTTTCGTGAAATCCCAATCATCAAGCCACGCCAATTTTTAGACCATCTTGATAGTTCATAGTTTGAGTTTTGGATAGCAATTGGCAAAATTCCTTCAAAATGCCAATAAGGAAATCCCTTATTGGCATTTTAGGCTTATAATGCCAATAAGAAAACCTTTTATTGGCAAAAACCCCGTGAATCCACAAGACTTCACCTCCCCCACCGCAGGTCAGGCAATCCGCAGTCCGAAGGGATATTGGGCATTTATCCCCGCGCATCTGCCACCCGCCCTAAACTGGACCGCGGGACTCGTCTCGCTGGCTGGCGAAGCGGAACGCGCGCTGGCGGAACTTTCGACGGTCGGAAAATCCTTCCCCGCGCCGCACGTGCTGACCAGTTCATTCATCAGGCAGGAAGCGGTCATGTCCTCGCGCATCGAGGGGACGCAAGCCACCTTGGAGGAAATCTATCAATACGAAGCGGGAGTTCCTGCCACACGACCCAAATCGGACGCGAGAGAAGTCCACAATTATGTGTCCGCGCTCGATCATGGAATAGCGCGATTAAGCGCCTTGCCCGTCAGCCTGCGATTGATCCGTGAATTGCATGAGCATCTGATGAAAGGCGTGCGCGGCGACCTGTGGACGCCTGGCGAATTTCGCCGTTCGCAAAACTGGATCGGACCTGCGGGAAGCACGCTCAAATCGGCTTCTTACGTTCCGCCTCCTGTAGATGAAATGCTGGAGTCGCTCAATCAACTGGAAAGATACATCCACGCGCCTTCGGATATTCCGCCCATCGCGCGGGTTGGGTTGATTCACTATCAGTTCGAAGCGATTCATCCCTTCCTTGATGGCAATGGGCGCGTGGGGCGACTGCTCATCGTTCTTCTGTTATGCCAATGGGAATTGTTGCCTCAGCCTTTGCTGTATTTGAGCCATTACTTCGAGAGACATCGAAGCGAGTATTACGCCCGCCTGCTTGGGGTCAGTCAGCAGGGCAAATGGGAGGAATGGCTCACATTTTTTCTGGTCGGCGTGCGCGACCAATCGCGTGACGCGACCATCCGTATTCAGAGATTGCAAACCTTACGGGAAACATACTATTCAAAATTTGCGGCTGAACGCAAGACCGCTCAACTCCAACAATTGGTGGATTTTCTCATCGGGCATCCCATTGTCACCATCTCACAAGCGCAGACCGCGTTGAAAGTAAAAGATTTCAAAACCGCTCAAAGATATATCGCCAAAATGCAAGAGGCTAAGATATTAACCGAGATCACAGGCAAATCGCGCTATCGGCTGTTCCGCGCGAATGAACTATTGAGAGCGATTGAAGAGCCAGTCGGCTGAGTGTTCGGCTTGCCATCTCGCAACTATCCTGTATACTGTTGATATAGAACACCGCCCGCAGGTTTTTTCGCAGGATCAAGTTGAGTCAACCCAACCTGCGGAACGTTTCAGGATGTGGAGGTCCCCATGAACGATATCAAACATCTCATGCTTGCCGTTGTGCAGGAACAAGACCACGAAGCCGCGACGCGCGCCCTCGAGAAATTGAACGTGCCTGTGGCGTTCTTCGCCAGCGCGGGCGGATTCCTCGGTCGGCGCAACGCGACCCTGCTCATCGGTCTGCACAAAGGACGCGAGGAAGAGGCGATCAAAGCGCTCGAGGACTCGTGTCGCCAGCGGATCGAATATCTCACGCTTCCGCTCGAAGGTTCGCCATTGCCGATGCCCGCGCCCGTCCCCGTCACCGTCGGCGGCGCGACGATCTTCGCGTTACCTGTGGAACGATTTGAAGAAATATAGATGCGTAGGGCGCGTTCTCTAACGCGCCATCGGCGTTAGAGAACGCCGACTATACGCGATAGGAGTTATCCCATGAAAATGATCATCCTCATCATCAAAGACAGCGACTCAGACCACGTGACGCAAGCCCTCACCTCGGCAGACTACCGCGTCACGCGCGTCGCCTCCACGGGCGGATTCCTCCGTAGTGGAGTCGCCACCATGCTCCTCGGCGTGGACGATGACCGCGTCGACTCTGCCATCGCGCTGATCCGCGAGAAGATGGGCAAATCCACATCGGACGAAAAACGCGCCACGTTGTTCGTTGTCCCTGTGGAGAAGTTCGAGCAGGTATAAGAATTTTGAACCACTGAGACACGGAGACACAGAGAATTAGATTTTCTCCGTGACTCGGTGTCTCCGTGGTTAATTTTTTATGAGGTCTCATGACTAAACACCCTCGAGTTTTCACTGCAATCATCATTCTTGCATTATCTATTCTCGCGTGCGGAATCCCCTCCAACGGCGCAGACAGTCCCCCGTCCGCGACGGAACCGCCTGCATCGGGCGATCAGGTCGCCACCGTAGTCGCATCCACCATGCAGGCGTTGACTCCCGCGTCTCCCGATTCTCCAACGCCGCAACCAGCAGGCTTACTTCCTCACTCGTTATATTTCGTCAACAATGACAACGCGGGCATCGCGCAAGTCTTTCGACTCGAAACCGACGGAAAGACAACCACGCAGATCACCTTCGAGCCGAGCGCCGTCGGTCATTATGACGTCTCTCGTATAGACGGAAGCGTTGTGTATGTGTCGAACAATCAACTCCTGCACATCCATGCCGATGGATCGGATCGGCGCGTGCTGGTAGATGGCGGACCCGTGGACCCGGATTACCGATATGCCGAGGGAATCAACAACCCCGCCTTTTCACCGGACGGGCAGACGATTGTCTTCGGGCATAGAGGCTTGGTTCTCTATGCGGTGTCAACGGGCGTTTCCAATATGGTGTTGGAAAACGTGACCGGCGACATCAGCGGCGGTCTTGGACCCGGTCAAATGTACGTCCCGCAACAATACTCACCCGATGGAATGATGATCCTCATTACAGTCGCCATTCCAAACAGCGACGGCGTCTCGTCTGGAATCTATTACCCTGCCGCAGATTTGCTCCTGCCTGTGAATGGTGAAGACGGCGCGGCAGTCTGCTGTGGCGAACAAGGCTGGGCGTGGGATAGTTCGGCGTTATATGCGGGCGTCTCATCTGTTGGGATGTTTGGCTCCGGTCTGTGGCGGGTGGATGCGCCCAGCGGAAATATGACCACCCTTCTGCCTACCGAATCGGGCGGCAGTTATAACCTCGCTTCGAATCCGTATCTCGCGCCCGATGGTCAACTGTATTACTTTTTTGCCAATGCGCCTGCAACCGAGGAGTTCGTCAGCCGCGCGCCGTTGCAAATTGTCCGCTCGGCTCCCGATGGCGTAACGGGCAGAACGGTCTTATTGCCCGAAACCTTTGAACTCATGAACGAAGCCCTCTGGGCGCCCGACGCCAGTTTTGTCATCGCGGCAATCGCGCCCTCCGATCAAATTTATCAAGGCGGCGCGCTCGAACTTTTTTACACGCACGCCGAAGCGGGCTTCCTCACGCTCGCGCCGTTCGGTCAGCAACTCAAATGGGGTCCATAAAACTTTTTGGCGGCATCGAGGGCGGCGGCACAAAATTTAATTGCATCGTGGGAACCTCGCCCGACGACATTCGACGCGAGGAACGCTTCCCCACCACAACCCCAGACGCAACGCTGGATAAAGCGATTCGATTCTTCCAGCAAGCCGAAGCGGATTTTGGCAGACTCTCTTCATTGGGGATTGCGTGCTTCGGTCCTGCCGACGTTCAGCCTGCCTCGCCCACCTTCGGCTTTATCCTCCCGACGGCAAAACCCCACTGGTCGAATTTCAACGTAGTCGGCAAGATACGATCCGCATTCGACATTCCCATCGCCTTCGACACCGATGTCAACGGCGCGGCACTCGGCGAGTGGACATGGGGCGCCGCGCAAGGATTAGACACGTTCATCTATTTAACGATAGGCACAGGCATCGGCGGAGGCGGACTCGTCAACGGCAAACTCCTGCATGGACTCCTCCACCCCGAAATGGGACACATCCGCATCCCGCATGACAAATCGCGTGATCCGTTTGAGGGAATCTGTCCGTTTCACAAAGATTGTTTCGAGGGGCTGGCGTCAGGTCCCGCCATCGAAAAACGTTGGGGTCAAAAAGGCGAAACGCTCCCGCCCGAACATCCCGCCTGGGATCTGGAAGCGCGCTACATCGCGCTCGCTCTCGCAAATTTCATCGTGACTCTTTCTCCTCAACGCATCATCATCGGCGGCGGAGTTTCAGGGCAAAAGTTTCTATTCCCCATGATCCGCGATCAGGTGAAAACAATCTTGAACAAATATGTTCAATCATCGGCAGTCGCGGAAAATATCGACAAATACATCGTCCCGCCCGCGCTGGGGAATCGTTCGGGCGTATTGGGCGCGATCGCGTTGGCGCAAAATACCTCACAGGTCTAGCAGACCTGTGAGGTATTGATTATTTGAAAGGTGACTGTCACTTTGAAAGTGACTGTCACCTTCGTGTCATCTATTTTTACGCAACGTTGCCTATCAGATCATCCCGCAACTGCGGGATAATCGTAACGTTATCCCAACACAAAATTATCAATCAACCTTGTTTTGCCAATAAACACTGCCATCGAAAGTAGCGTCTTTCCTCGAATCACATCCAACTCTTCGAGCGAGTCGTAATCGGCGCAGGAGACGTATTGCGGTTCAGCCAGCGGCTCGCTTGCCAACATCTCTTTCATCTTTCCTCTTACTTTCTCGGCATCCCTCTCACCCGCCTCATACAATTCCTTCGCCGCGCTCAAGGCACGGAAAAGAATCGTCGCGGCTTTGCGTTGGTCGGCATCCAAGTACACATTGCGGCTGGACATCGCCAGCCCGTCCGCCTCTCGCGCCGTTGGGCAAACGACGATCTCAATGGGGAAATTCAAATCACGAACCATTCGGCGGATGACGGCTACTTGTTGCGCGTCCTTTTGACCGAAGTATGCCTTGTGCGGCTGGACGGCGTTGAACAACTTAGCAACGACGGTTGTCACACCTTTGAAGTGACCTGGTCTCATCGCCCCCTCGAGCGGACGCGTCATCGCTTCGACCTCCACCCACGTCTGGTAGCCCATAGGATACATGCTCTCCGCTGACGGAGTCCACACGAGGTCGGTGAACGGCTCGATCAGGCGTAAATCTCTTTCTAAATCGCGTGGATACTTGGCGAGGTCTTCCTTCGGTCCGAATTGAGTCGGGTTGACGAAGATGGAGACGATAACGCGCTGGCACTCGTCCCTTGCGCGGCGGATGAGCGAGAGATGCCCGTCGTGGAGGAATCCCATGGTGGGGACCAGACCAACCGTCCCGTCGAAAGAGAGGCGGGTTTCCCGTAGTTCATCCAGTGTAGAGACTGTTCGCATATCCGTAACTTCCCTTGTTGACAGGAGTAGAAAATCTGTGCTAAACTTAGCCTACAAATCAGTCAAAGGAGACTCAAATGGCTTTTTCATACACCAACTCAAAAGGCAATACCTACTTCCTGCACACCAAGAAGTCGCTGACTTCGACAGGCAAGGAACGCACCCTCTTCTACTTCTCGAAGGAATTGAAGGAAGCCGAAGCGCTCGACGCCGTTCCCGCAGGCTACACCGTCGCTGAGATGAAGACGGGCATGCTCGTGCTCAAGAAGGCAACCGCCAGCTAGGAAGACGCAGGGTTCATCGAAGTATAACCCTGTTTATTCAACGCTCAGCCCGCGGGGTTGGGCGTACAACTTAATACTTTTAGATAAAAAAGGAGACTAAAATGACACGCACACAAGCATCTAAAAGCCCTACCACACAGAAAGTGAGGGAGACATGCCAGCGCTAAACCGAGTTCAGTTGATTGGCAACCTGGGGAAGGATCCCGAAAGCAAGTTCACCCCTACGGGGAAGAAAGTGGCTCATTTCAGCATCGCCGTCAATAACCGCTGGAAAGGCAAGGATGGCGAGAGCAAGGAATACACGGAATGGGTCAACCTGGAAGCGTGGGGACGGCTCGGCGAGATCTGCCAGCAATACCTGAAGAAGGGAAGTCTCGTCTACATTGAAGGTCGCTTGAAGACCGACAAGTACGAAGACAAAGGCGAGACCAAGTACTTTACGAAGGTGGTTGCGCTCACGATGCAGATGCTCGACCGCAAACCAAGCGATGAACCCGTAATGACGGTGGAAGAAGAAGCCGCAGATTACGAGGCGTAAAACAAAAATTGACGACCTGAAAGGGTCGTCAATCTTTTTAACCGCTAAGCGCGCTAAGAGCGCAAAGTTTAAAAGATTTCGGTTCTACCGTTTATAACGGGATAACTCTTTTCAAACACAAAGGACACGACGGTCACAAAGGAAAAACCTGTGAAATCAAGGCTCTTTCCCCCCTTTGTGTACTTGGTGTCCTTCGTGTTAAGGCTCTTTCCCGTTAATTACGGGAGAGCCAAGATTTCTTAGGGCGCCTTGCGCTCTTCGCGGTTCAATGGTTTTCTTTATTTCTTCGCCTTCGACTCAGCGGGAAAACCATGCGTATGTGCCAGTAGATTGGAGGATGATACGAGCATGGGTTTTATCAATCATGGTTAATGGAACCTCAACCCATGCTGTGTTTCCATCGGCGGCAACATCGTCTGTAAAATAAACAGCGCCATCAAAGACAGCGGGGACTTCAAAGGTGAGTTCCACTTTGCTTCCGAAGGGAAGTTCATTCACGATCTTGCCCTGTTGCAACAAGGTGACGGAAACGCCTCCGAGGGGTGTGCCGAGGCTATCAACTCCGTTTTGCAATTGAGAAACATCTACGGGATTGAGCAGGACGGAATATCCGCATAATCCCGTAAAGCGGAGCCAATGTCCGTCTCTCGTGACAGCGTCAACAACGTTCGAGGCGCAGGGCAGGGTAATCTCTTGTCCCCATTCGATCAGGAGTATTTCAGAAGAATTTCCCTTGTCCGTTGTGTTGGTTGATTTCTCGGTGTTCTGCTCTTCTGGCGCAGGTGTGGGGAGTCCGCTTTCGATATTGGTATGCGAATCTTCGGCGTTGTAATTTTGCACGGTGTCAAAATCTGCTCCTCCGTCGAGGGAATCGGTTCCCGCGCCACCGTCGAGTTGATCGTCGCCAGCGTTGCCGTTCAATGCGTCGTTTCCGTTCCCGCCATTGAGAGTGTCGTTGCCGTTACCGCCGTCGAGGTTGTTATCCACATCGTTCCCGGTGATCTGATCGTCCGAGCCGGAGCCGATTACGTTCTTGAACCAACCGTTGAGCGTGAGCAACAAACCGCCGCCCACATCTTGTTGGCTGGAATTGCTCAAGTCAATGGTAACGGAGTTTCCAAACAGGCTGAAATCGAGCGTGTCTTCACCGTTGGAGGTCAGGCTCAGGATGCCGGTGGCGCCCACACTAAACTTGAACACGTTGACGCCCGCGCCCCCGTCAGCGGTATCGCCGGCTTCATTGGTCCCTGTGACGACGATCTCATCATCGCCCGCTCCGGCATCAAGCGTGTCCACGCCGGACCCGGTATTGAGCGTGTCATTCCCGTCGCCGCCTGTGAGCGTATCGTTGCCCGCGCCGCCGTCGAGGGTGTCATTGCCGCTTCCGCCGGTGAGCGTGTTGTTCGAGTTGTTGCCGGTCAACGTATCGTTGCCATCCCCGCCGGTGACATTTTCAACTTGCGCGGAGGTCATGTTGAGGGTCAGGTTGGAGTTGATTGTCTGATTACCGGTCAATGCCAGATTGATTGCTACATCGTTGGTGGAACCGGTAAATGTGAGTGAATCTGTCCCGCCGCCGACGGCTTCAGTGAGCGTGTCGGCGCCGAGAGATGTATTGGTGTTGAAAGCATAGGTGTCGTTGCCTGTGCCGCCTATGAGCGTGTCGTTGCCTGCGCCGCCGGTCATGGTGTCGTTCCCAGTGCCTCCCGAAAGCGCATTATTGAGGGCGTTACCGGTCAAGGTGTCGTTGCCATTGCCTGAGGTGATATTTTCAACTTGCGCGGAGGTGAGGTTGAGCGTCAGGTTTGAATTGACGATCTGATTGCCGGTCGTTTCCAGGTTGACGGTTAAGTCATTGTTTGAGCCGGCGAAGTTGAGACGATCCGTCCCGCCGCCCGTTGATTCGCTGACCGTATCTGTGCCGAGGGCGGAATCAGTGTCGAAGGCGAAGGAATCGTTACCAGTTCCTCCGATGAGCGTATCATTGCCCGCGCCGCCGGTCAGCGCGTCATTTCCTGAGGCGCCGTTCAACGTATCGTTTCCATTCCCGCCGGAGAGGGTGTTGTTCAAGGTGTTGCCGGTGATGGTGTCGCCGTTGTTTCCGCCGGTGACATTTTCAACTTGCGCCGAAGTGAGGTTGAGCGTCAGGTTGGAGTTGACGGTTTGATTGCCCGTGGTCGCCAGATTAACCGTCACGGCGTTGTTGGAGCCGGTGAAATTAAGCGTGTCTGTCCCGCCGCCGGAGGCTTCGGTGACTGTGTCCGTTCCCAATGCGGTGTTGGTGTTGAAAGCATATGTATCGTTGTCGGAATCCCCGGTGAGCGAATCGTTTCCGGCATTGCCTGTCAGAGAATCGTTGCCCGCGCCGCCGGAGAGAGTGTCATTCCCGTTGCCACCCGCTAGAGTGTCATTCCCAGCATCGCCGGTCAGTGTATCGTTTCCATTTCCGCTGGAGAGGGAATTGTTCAAGGTGTTGCCGGTGATGGCGTCGTTTCCATTCCCACCGGTGACATTTTCAACTTGTGTCGAAGTGAGGTTAAGCGTCAAGTTGGAATTGACGGTTTGATTCCCCGTCGTGGCGAGGTTGACGGTCACATCGTTGTTGGAGCCGGAGAAGGTGAGCCGATCCGTCCCGCCGCCTGAGGCTTCGGTGACGGCATCAGTTCCGAGGGCTGAATCGGTGTCGAAGGCGTAGGTGTCGTTACCAGCTCCCCCGGCGAGAGAATCGTTTCCCGCGCCGCCGGTGAGGGTGTCGTTGTCGGCGCCGCCGACCAGCGAGTCGTTCCCGCCTCCGCCGTTGACGGTATCGTTACCTGCGAGGGCATCCACCGTGTCATCGGCGCCATCGCAGGTGATGGTGTTATTGCCTGAGGTTGCGGAGGGCGAACAGATTGCGAGGACTGCCTGTTGCGCGGGGATCGCCACGAACAGGAGCGCGAGCGAGACCGAGATCAGCCCGCGCCAATAAAAGGACAAATGCTTCTTCATGAAAAACTCTCCAAATCTGAAATAAAAAAAGATAAAGCAAACGCAATAATTTATCATTTACCCGTCCCACGGTAGTTTACAGGGGCTTTGCCAGAACCTAACAATCCAGTCATTTTATTCATAGGCGCACCTTGCAAAAGCGTTGCGATTGCTTGTGCAGTGATGAATCAAAAAGGACAACCTTGCGGCTGTCCTTCTGATCCTTGTATTGTCAGTATTCACGAAGGTTCAGGCGACAGTTCGATTCGCTTGGCAAATTATGTCGCCTGCCTAGACGCAGCGCAGACGCCGCAGATTACGAAGCGTAAAACAAAAATTGACGACCTAAAAGGGTCGTCAATTTTTTTAACCGCTAAGCACGCTAAGAACGCGAAGTTTAAAAAGATTTCTTAGCGCGCTTAGCGCGCTTTGCGCTCTTCGCGGTTCAATTTTTCTTTGCCTTTTTCTTGGCAGGTTTCGCCTTTACAACTTTCTTTTTCTTCATAACTGTTTTCTTAGCCTTCGCTTTCGACTTCGCCTCCACTGGCAGTTTCTCCAACTCATCCACCATGCGGCTCAGCACATCGAATCCGCCCTGCCAGAATTTTGCATCGCGGATGTTCACACCCGCGTCGCCCAGGATCTTTGCAGGCGCTTCCGATCCGCCAGCGGACAGGATCTTGAGATACTTCGGCTTGAACGATTCGCCTTCCGCTTTGTATTGCTCGTAGAGCGCGAATACCAGCAGTTGACCGAACGCATAAGCATAGACATAAAACGGGGTGTGATAGATGTGGGGAATCGAAACCCATTCCCATTTGAAGTCGTCGCTCACCTCAACCGCATCGCCGAACTGTTCCTTGAGGTTCGCCAAATACGCGGCGGAGAGTTCGTCCACCGAGGCGTTCTTTTGCGCCATCTCATGCGCTTCGCGTTCGAAGAGGGCGAAATAGATCTGGCGCAGAATGGTGGCGAAAGCGTCGTCCATTTGCTTGAACAAGATGTCCCGTCGCACCGATTCGTCTTTTTCCTCCGAAAGAAGTTTTTCGGTGAGCATCATCTCGCCAAAAGTGGAGGCGGTTTCAGCCAGCGGAAGAGACGAGTGGAAGGTGAACGCCGTGTGATGCGAGGCGAGCATCGCGTGGATGGCGTGCCCCAATTCGTGAGCGAGAGTCGCCACGTCGCGCGCGCGACCCGTGTAATTCATCAGCACGAATGGCGTGTCTTCGGGGTTGATCGAAGCGCAGAACGCGCCTCCCTGCTTGCCCTTGCGGACTTCGCTATCGAGATGGTCTTTGTCGAACACGCGCCTGGCGAGTTCGCCGATCTTCGGGTCGAACGCGCTGAACGATTCAATGACCATGTTCGCGGCGGCGTTGAAATCGAATGCCTTGTCCGATTTTGCAACGGGCGCATAAATATCGTAGCGGCGGAGTTTGCTCACGCCGAGGTGTTTCGCCTTCATCTTGAAATAGCGTTGGAAGACCTTCGCGTTCTTCTTTGTCACTTCGAGCAACGCGTTCACCGCTTCATCGGGAACGTCGTTCGCCAAATTCCGCACCGACATCGCGCTCTTGAACTTGCGCATGTTGATGTTTTCGTTATGCCAGTCGCGCGCGCGAGTCTGGTACATCTGCCCAAGGATCGGACCATCCTCGCCATAGACGCGATACATTTCCTGATACGCCGCCGCGCGCATTTTGGGGTCGCCACCCTGAATGAACGGTTGCAGTTGCGCGCGAGTCAATTCTTGAACCTTGCCGTTCACCTTCAACTTGAAGACGTATCGATTCGTGATCGCGTCATACAAGTTGATCAGCGCGTTCGAGCCAGTCACATCTTTGAGGTTGACAACTTTTTCCTCTGGCTCGCTCAGCGTGTGCGGTTTGAAGTGTCGCATCTCTTCGAGATAATAACGATACGCGCCTGATGCGTTCATCAAGCGTTCGGCGTTCGCCTCGTCCACGTCTTTCCACCACAGATTGAAAAAGAGTATGCGGTTCTGCATCTCGGCAACAAATTGTTGCACGCGTCCCATCAGGCTTTGCGCGATCTGGTTTTGCGTATCTTCTGCAAAGGAAAGTCCCGCAAACACATAGATTCGATTCACAATTTTCGATGTCGCTTCGGAGGCGCGCACGGCGTCGAGAAATGTTTCGGGATCAATTTCGGGGTTGAGTTTTCCGCGCACGCCCTCGAACGAGGTCACCTGCTCTTCCACGTTGTCGAACGCGGCGTTCAGTTCAGGACTGTCGAAGCCCGTGAAGAGTTCATCCAGATTCCATTTTTTGATCTTGTATGCCATGAGTTTTTTCTCCTTGATTTATGTCGTTGCGAGTCTTCGAGAAGCAATCTCCTCGCAATAAACTTTTTTATTTTTACCATAAACTCGAATGTTTTCGTAGATGCTCCAGTAGCATCATTGCGAGTTTTTGAGAAGCACTCTTCTCTACGTTGAGGAGATTGCTTCGGGCGATCCTTCGACTTCGCTACGCTCCGCTCAGGACGCCCTCGCAATGACATATCGTTTACAAACTCGACCGAATGTGAACTATATCTCCATCCTTGACAGGATATTCCTTCCCTTCGAGTCTCAACTTCCCCTTCGACTTCGCTTCATTCATCCCCCCGAGGCTGATGAGGTCGTCGTACGCCACCACCTCCGCCCGGACGAATCCCTTCGCCAGGTCGGTGTGAATCTCCCCAGCCGACTCTTGCGCCGTCGCGCCGCGCTTCGTCTCCCACGCGCGGACCTCGTCCTCGCCGACGGTGAAGAACGATTGCACTTGGAGCAGATCATACGATAGCCAGATCATCTTGTTGAGGCTGAGTTCTTTGATGCCGTATTCCTGCATGAACATCTCGGCATCCTCCGCTGAAAGTTGCGCGATCTCCATTTCGAGCTTGCCCATCAACGCCACCGAAGGGACATCAAGTTGCATTTCAGGCGCGGACTGTCCCTCGCTCAAGTTGAACACGACCAGAACAGGCTTGCGCGAGAGCAAGCCGAACGATGAAAGTTCCTTCACATCCTCTTGCGAATATTCCAATGTGCGGAGCGGCGCGCCGTTGTTCAACGCTTCGTGCAGACGAGTGAACAGCACGGTTTGTTTTTCGTTCAAGGCTTTGTCGGTGCCGCCTTTTTTGCGTTCGTCAACCAATCGTTCCAATTTTCGTTCGACGGCGATAAGATCGTTGAGCAACAATTCGCTCAGCATGGAATCCACATCGCGCTTGGCATCCACGCTTCCGTTGGGGTGCATGACGAGGTCGCTTTCAAACGCGCGGACGACGAGGAGGAAGCCGTCCATCTGCGCGAGTTGATTCAGCAGTTGCCCAGAGATGCCGCTTTTGGCGGACCCAGTTTCAAGTCCCGCAATATCCGCGTACGTCATCTTGGCGTAGATCGTCTTCTTCGGGTTGAACATCTTCGAGAGGACGTCTACGCGCGGGTCTGGCACATCCACCACCGAGGTGTGGACTTCGAAGCGTCCAGCCGAGGCGGTCGTCGGCGCGTTCCCGCGCGTCACCGCGTTGAAGATGGTTGTCTTTCCTGATTGAGGCAGTCCGATAATTCCGAGTTTCATCTTTTCCTTTATGTGGAGCAAGATGCCATCTTGCTCTACAAATTATGATGGTATACTTGCGCTCGTCCCGCAAAAGCAGGAGCAACGAATTAGCCGAAGTGGCGGAATAGGCAGACGCGCACGACTCAAAATCGTGTTCCCTCCGGGAATGAGGGTTCGATTCCCTCCTTCGGCACTCGGATTATACCTAAAAGGTACAGAATTAAAACGCCTTCATCGAAGGCGTTTTAATTTTCCTACTCACTGAATGAGCAAACTATATCGAACCAAAATCATCGTCTCCCTGTTCCAACCTTGCTAACTTGTCACCTAATCTAACAAGCTTGTAAATAAGGATGATTTGTTTTGCCAGTACAATCCCGCCTCTTAACATTTCGCTCATTGACAGGGAAAACATGCAAGACAAAAGCAACTTCATCCGCGTCAAACGAAAGCCTTTCCTCTTTGCTCTATTCGTCTTGATACTCGCCATCGCTACACCCGTTTTGGCAGACTACCTCGGGCCAGACCGCGCGACCACAACAAGCGAAGTGGACACGTATGATTACGGTGTGTGGGCGCGAGACAACAACAAGGTTCCATATTGTCTCGATAAAAAGGGAAATAAAGCAGACGATTGTGTTGTTTGTGAATGGAAACGTAAGCCAGGCAACGCCTGCGGCGACGCGACCTATTGGTACACACTTGGCACAAAGTCGGAGGTCGTGGAAACGACGGTCAATCTTGATCCCGCCACTATCAGCAGTTTCCTGCAAAACTGCAGTTCGAACAATGGCTGGTGTAACACCTTGCCCACGCTTATCCTGAATGGAACGGAGCCGCTTTCAGGGTACAACATTCTTGCCATCGAAGGCTCATTGAACGGGCAATCTTTTGCCTGTTCGGGAAGCAACTGCAATGTGCCTTTGAACGAAGGCAACAATGATTTCACCTTTTGGGCGTTATCTTCGTATGGCGACAGTTCCGAAATGGGAACTCTCTCCGCCAAAGTGGATACCGTGTCGCCGAACGTGGGTCTGAATGTCATCGGCTCAAACGGGATGAATACCTGGTATGTCTCTCCAGCAACGATTACGGCAACTGGTTCAGACTCCACATCAGGATTATCCAGTGTATTGTTGTCGGTCAATGGCGGAGCATGGACAGCCTCGACCACCCTTAAGGATGGAGTGTATGCCGTTGATGTGCACGCCGTAGACAATGCAGGGAATGTCTCCAACTCATCAACCACCATTTCGGTAGACACGGTCACACCTTCCATCAGCCTGAATGTAAACGGCACAATGGGAGGCAACGGGTGGTATAGTTCCAACATGCAAGTCACAGCCAGCGCCAGCGATCTCACTTCAGGCATTGCTTCACTCGAAGTTTCCGCCGATAGCGGGCTTTATCAAGCGTACACCTCTCCTGTCTCTTTTACGGACGGCTATCACACGATCCAGTTCAAAGCGACCGACAATGCGGGCAATCAAACTGAAACTCCTATTCAAGAATTTTATGTAGACACCACAGCCCCCGCGATCGACATCCCTTCTTCATGGGAAGTGAACAAGACTATTGGATACAACATTCAGGATGATGGTAGCGGACTTGCCGCACTGAGAATCGTAATTGAAGACGAAGACGAGAAATACAAAAAAGTCGCGTGGGACGAAGATGTGTCAGGGAATAAGTTCACAGGCGAGATCATTTGGAATGGTAAGTTCAAAGATGGAACGATTGCTCCTCCCGGCGAATATCTGGTGTGGATCAAAGCCAAGGACATGGCAGGCAATGAACGCTTCGGACTCGGGAGAGTGGTTGTTCCCCAACCGACAGTTTTCTCTCTGCTCCAACCTACAGCCACAAATAATCAGGAAATGCTCCTTCCGCCACAGGAATTATTCGATGAGGATGAGTTGCCGATTACAAACCCATCGGCAACGACCACTCCGCAGCAGAATCTACGTTTCGGCGAATCAATCACAGATCCTAAAGAGAGCACTCGGACTTCCCTATCGCTGGCTACTGGCACAGCCTCCGCTTCCACTACGACCAACTCAAACATCCTGTGGGGCGCTACTGCCGCCGCGCTGATCGGCTGGGCAACGGCTACCGCGTTGGAAGAAAAGAAGAAGCGCAAGGAACAAGAAGCCAAAAAACTGCAAGAAGATTATGCCAAAGCCGCCAAGCTGAACGCGATGGAAGAACAGCGCAAGATCAATGCCTGGCTGGAGGGGCAAGCCACGCTGAACGCCTACATCGAAGAGGCGAAAAAGCAAGGCGCAACGGAGGAAGACATTGCGGAACTCCGAGGGCAAGGCGCAACACAAGGTCTCGGTACCGCTATTGGTTCTGTAAGCAATCTGTACCAAAATCTGGCGATGCGTAACGCCGCGCGAGATGCCCGCATGGAAGCCAAGATGTTCCGCCGTGAAATGGAGGAAGATGCGCACCAACAAGCGGCAGAAGCAATGCGGCTAAGGGCATTAGCAGAACAGAAAGCCGAACGACAGCGAGCCCTCCAGGATCACCGTGATCGCGAGCATGACACCTCGGCCGCGGGTGCGTGGACTCAAGCACAAGAGCGACCCTCCTTCTGGGAAAATCCGTTGGGGTGGTTTCAAGAAACGCCTGTGTATACCAATGTGGTTGAACCGTTTGTCATTCAGCCGGTGAATGCATTCATTCAGGCTATCAGTAGTCCTATACCGCAACCCATACAAGGCGGCGGAAAGTTGGCCATGCCTGTTGCATTAGATAATGATCCACCAAATCCGTTGGAGAAACTGATTGAACAGGGAAAAGAACTCGCGAATATTATAAAGGCAAAAGTTGTCGAAACAAAACGCTGGTTTACTGGCGAGGATGTTGGCTATCAGGGTTCAGGCTGGGGACATGGCCCACGACAATGGATTGCAAAACAGTTGCATATTGACAACAACGCCAGCAACCTATTTGAGTTAGGTATTATTTCATTGTTGCAATTTGATCAGGTAAATCTTACAGGACGATTGGTTGAAAATCTTAAAAACGATCCAGCCGTGAAAGAGAAGGAACAAGAAATGCTGAATGCAATTTACTCAGATCCGAGATATGGTAAAGAAAACTTTCCATTAGAGTATAAATTTGGCATTGAGTTTGGCGGCAATAGAACAACTGGCGATATGGGAGATCAGTTGGTCGGGCAAATCAAGGAGCCTTTCGAGTTGATATTCGATCTAATCAAGATTGGAACAGATTTACGGCACGTTCGTAATGCCAATGACTTTCGTGAAATTGGGGATGAGGTAAAAGCCGAGATTGCTGAACATCCTAAATATCTTGACACATGGAAAGTGGCGCTTGACCCTGAGAGTTGGACTACGAGACACGCCAATGTGAAAACATATGTCGAAGTTGAAAAAGACGGAACGATTACGATCGCCTATGATCTCGATGATGAGCTTGACTTGCGCCCTGATACAGGAGGAAAGTTCTATCTGCAAACTGGACCTAGTCGAAGCCAAGAATACAACGCCATTGTAAGTCTGTTAGGAATACCTTTTCATGACATATTCGGGGGAAATGACGCACTAATAGTAAATGCAGAATGGTCCCAAATGTTTGGTGGAAGTGGGAAATAATGATGCTAAGAACATTCTTTATTGCAGGTGGTGTCATGGCCATTTTCCTTTGTGGTCTTGACAATTTTCTTGGTAATGGAAATGATCAACAAATCGAACCAACAAAAGATTGGTTTTATTACCCATACTATAAAGGGGATCCAAATTTACCTTTAGTTCGGCCGTATCATATTGAATTTATCCCCACAGACAATGAATGGTGGATGATGAACACATATACGGATAAGATTTTAGGAGCTATTGGACCCGTGCGGCAGATCGATGTTAAGGGTGGGATAATTTTTCTTTATTGCACAAGCGGCAGTATCGATGTTAGTTTATACCCATTATATTCAAATAGTGCTCAGCAGGCATGGCTTATTATCCAATCTGATAAAAGAGACATAATAGCATTTATCAATGAAGATCAATTTACAGCATATCTTGTTAATGAAGGAATAGAATCGCCTGAGTGGAAAGATATACAAGGGACTTGGGAAACCTTTAATAGTACGGGCGATCTTCCTTGGAAGTAATGCTCTCGCTTCAAATTCCTGCTTCGACTTCACTTGGCGAAGGTTTAGGCGATTTAGCGATTCCATCTAATGAAGCGACTACTCAATCTCTTACTCACTCTACTGATACAACCTCTGCTTCAACTGCTGCCGCGCTCATTGGCTGGACAACGGCTACCGCGTTGGAGGAAAAGAAGAAGCGCAAAGCGTTGCATCGAGCCAGTCGAGATGAAGAACCACCGCTGACTCGCCAAGAGAAAGAACTCGCCAAACAGCGCAAAGAATTGCAAAAGATCTGGGACGCCAACGGCGCGGCGATCTATGAGGCGAATCGGGAATATAAAACGAAGCATGGCAAAGAAATGGATGCGGCGGCCAGAAGCAAGGCGATCAAGGATGCGACCAGAGATGGCGTCTTCAATGCTGGGGCGTATGCGTCCAATACAGAGGAGGCAGTGGAGGTCGCAGTCGAGGAAGTAACTGGAGCAACAGCTCGATCTGGTGTTGGCAAGCTCTTCAAGGCGGTATCTCCAGGCTGGTTTGACGCAGTAGCTTTAACGGTCGCAACATTTAGTTTATCTGCCCCTCTTTGGGTTACGATTGGGGCAACAATTGTAGTTGGCGCGGCGCTTGACATCGGTCTCGAATCGTTAGGTTGGAAAGAGCCAATCAAAGGTTGGATCAATCAACAATGGGACACTACGGAGAAGTGGTGGAAAAACACTTTTAAGAGCTCGCCGCCTTCCTATGCTCAACCGGCGATCCCTGCGCCGACATCCCCTGCCTCCACATTGGCGCCAACAGCCACGCCGTCTCCCCCTGCTTCAGAAATACCTACCGCCACTCCAAAACCATAAGCAATGATCACCTTCAATATGAAAAATAAAACAAAAAACTACCTCAGAGATTTTGCAATGCTGTTGGCGTTTATTCCGGTAGGCGGCTTATTCTCTATCCTTGCCGGGCTCACTCCAATTGGAACGAAGAAGGTGTATTTTAATTTTTGCACTGTTTACATTGTTGCAGGTTTATGCATAATCATGATCATGGCAAGGGCCATTGTATTAATAAATGAGCATAACCGCACGCCTCAGAAAGGATGGTTGGCAAAGTATATAGTGAACATTTCTTTTTTACCTGTAGTGGCGGGCGTTACATCGCTCAATTTGGTTTATGCCAGTTTACCGAATTGGAAGTGGGTTATCCCTTTAGCGCTGATGTACCCTGTCGCGGCACTTTTACCTTTTGTGAACGACAAAACATCCGGTTCATTGCATGACGAAGCGTATGCCCCGCAATCACGTCTTGGTCGATGGATTATTTTTTTCCTGCTGGCACTGGGACCCACAGCGGGAATCTTCGGAGTAATTCTCTCAAACTTTTCAGAGCGCTCAGGGAATGGCGTGATCGGTTATTCCATTCTTGGGCTGATGATGCACTTTCTATTTATATGGGGGGAAGTCACAATGGCGCATCAAGCCTGGAAAGAACGACCTTGGCATAAGGAGAGGTGATAACATGGAGCAGATAAGTTTTGGACAGTTATGGTTGGCAGGAGTAGTTGGCGCGTTGCTTGGGGGGTTGATTTGGCGTATTTGGAAAGGACGCTTTTCTTCTGGTAATGAGCCTCCAACGGCTTTTGATCGTATTGTTTCAACACTTGATAACTTCCCGATAATTGAGTTAAATGGCTGGAGCGATTGGAGCGACTCCAGAAAAGAGTTGTTAACAAGCATTTCCGACGCTCAAAGCGATAATCAATACCATTACGATGACCATTATTTGGAATTAGGTGCATGGAACTCGAATATCAGCGTCAATCAATTGAATACTTTGCAGACATACGTGGAAGACGGCAAAGTTTCTTTTGAAGATACCCTTGCAAACATTGAGACCTTACAGGTTTATAAAGATTACGACAATGCTGAAATGGTCACTGCCCTTCGTGAAATTTATTACGCCGGTGCTTTGGATCCGTTTATTCTCGGGGCGCAAAATTACAATTCCAGCGCTTTTAATGTATTGGGGTCGGGAAACGGAATTTCCGAAGGCGATGCTCAATTTGCGCTTGCGGCAATGATGCTCACAACACAAGGCAAAGATTATGCGCCTCCAATTGTGAAAATCCAACATCCTCAGGGCTACACAACAGGTGGTGAATTTGGATTGGATCACATCATTGCGGCATTGGACGCGAAATTTCACGAGTCGCCCGAAGGCTATATATTTTCTGATGGCGTGGATAATGAAGTTCGTCCACCGTGGTTTGGTTTTATTGGTACAAATCCGATAAGCGGCGAGCTGGAGTCGGTCAAAAATGGAATTGCTAAATTTGCCTTTTGGCGCTTAGACTTGGACCCTAAAACGATTCAATCGATCCCTGCCGCGACTTGGCAGGGAGATTTAGCGGGGAGCACGGCAATGGCGTATCAAAATGGAGATGCGGAGAAGGGATATAACATTGAGATGCCGCTGGCAGATTTTGAAAGTGATATTTTGGGGGTGGTTTTGACAAGCAATAACGCTATCAACCCAAATGGAACAAATTTAGCGCAGGAATTGTCCACCGCGTGGGCGGCTGATAGCCCATACGTAACTCATAAATACCAGAGAATTGCAAAATTATTGAATATCCAATATGTTCCTCAAACTGGTGAGATTCAACCCGGGTCCGCGCAAGAGTTTCTGATCAACAATCTAGAAATGGTATCAGATTTGGGAACCGGGTTTTATGCTAGTGGGAACATGCTAAGTGGATTGAATCTTGTTTTCTCTTCCAAAGAGCAGTCAACTCTTCATACCTTTGCCGAAGTGCAGATCGCTCATTTTCTTCAGCAGCTCCAAGATGGTATTCAAGAGGAGGTTACAAGATGAGAGTACTACGCCCTAAAAAGAACCTTTTGTTTTGGAGATTGATAATGAAAATCATGATCTTTTTTGTCTTAGCAATTCCAGGAGCATTATTGGCATGGTACTATATATTGCCAAGATATTTGGAAAAAACTATAGAGGTTAACTGGCATGCGCAGGGAAGCCAGAGATTGGAAATGACGGGTTATACAGTATCTGTGTGGCCCCCTCTTCCAGTTTGGTGGCCCTATACAATGGTAATTAATGGGGAAATACATAACACTGGTGACACCACCTTGGAATTACTGGAAGTGAATTCGGCCGTTACGGATTGTGATGGAAAGTCATTTGCCGCAAGCACACATGACGCTAGTATGGTTGAAGGGTCATACTCTGCTTATTATGAGGGTATGCCCGTGACTATAGGTCAAATCATCCCGCCTGGGCAAAAACGCCCAATAAGGTTATGGGCAGGTGGGTTAATCACTGAAGATGGACTGGCGATTAATCCTTCGGTAAGTAGTGATGGCACAAAAAAAGACACGTTGACCCTTAAGTATTTTTGGAATGTATTTGGGTCCCCTATTCTAAAATGGTGTAAGGCAGATGTTACATTTGTTGTCCGCGAAGCTGAACAGAATGTGGTGGATTGGTATCAATACTGGGATGAAATTCCCGTTGTAGAAGTCCAGCAAACAACGAATATTCTTCCCCTTCCTATTCCTATATGGCGCTTTACGACAAAGATTGACTTTGATGCAATGCCCATTTTTGATAAATTGATTGGACAATATGGGAATAAAGGGGTGCCTGATCCGGCAGATCCTACATCTGGAAGGATAGTTACTCTTCCGGATGGGAAGCAAGTAGTTGTCGGTGATTTTCGCCCCACAATGCGGTTTATTCTTACATACTATGATGAAGATGGAAAATTTCTTGGTTTTCAGGTCTCTGTACCTTTTGATAAAGAGCAATATGAAAGATGGCTGGTGCGCGATGGTGGTTATTTTGTTATAGGAGTAGATGGGTTTGAGTTTCCGTATGGCGCAAAGATTGATACAGTTAATGCCTATTTGGAGTTAACACCAGATGATTAAGAGATACCCGTCTCTCATTTTGATATTCTTGATTCTTGCCCTCATCTTTACTCTTTGGCTCTTCCCAACTACTGTCGCGGTAATCTGGGTTGGCTTCTTCTTGTTCGATCTCACTGTTGCTATACTGAACACGGTCACAAATTGCGGTTTTACGGCGGAGTAAATTGAAGGTCTGGTAAGATGGACGCATGACCATCCAATTACACCTTACGCCAGAGATTTTGAAAGAAATTCACTA
>WBZR01000345.1_pt1 | contig 77453 bp, 78 predicted proteins | sample 5204231 | NCBI WGS metagenome assembly WBZR01 (sample SAMN12412403, study PRJNA552823) | activated sludge metagenome | isolation source: activated sludge from anammox sidestream of wastewater treatment plant... | place: USA: Virginia | collected 2017-08 | reverse complement strand
GACAAAAAAGTTCAGTTAAACTGTCCATGAGCGCCTCCTGAATGCGATTGATTTGTTTTTGGAAACATAATCTTACGCAAAAAGGCGGGCGCTCACTTCCTCTTTTCTTATCCCGAACTCAGGTTACGTAGGGAAAATATATTCGGGAAATAAAACAGGTGGAGTTCTTTCAGGCGTTTAGAGCATTTCTCGTTTAGTTAGATGCATAGCCGGAGTTAGCGAAGTAGTTGCGGCATTCCTGGGGCTGGATGGTCTCAATGATGCGTCCGATGGCGGCCCAGAGAGCATCAAAGGATCGTTCGGCGGCTTTACGCAGAAGGATTTTGATTTTGGAGAAGATCTGTTCAATGGGGTTGAGGTCGGGAGAATAAGGCGGCAGATAAAGGATTTCTGCGCCTTTGTCCTTGATCATCTCCCGGATACCAGCAACCTTATGGCTGCCCAGGTTGTCGCAGATGACGATATCACCTGGCTTGAGTGCAGGGCAAAGCTGGGTTTCCACATAAGCCAGGAAAGCTGCGCCGTTCATGGGAGCGTCCAGACACCACGGCGCAAGCAGACCATCAAGATGCAGTCCGGCAACGAAAGTCATGGTTTTCCAGTAACCGCCGGGAGCATGGTCATAGCATCGCTCTCCCACAGGGCTATATGCTTTGTTCGCTGAGCGCTTACTGAAGCGTTGTCGAAGCTGCTGGATCGCAAAGTGGAGGTGATACCGGAACATGAGTTGAACCGATATATTCGCCAGCAGGTGTTAAGCGAAGCAATAGATTTGTGAGTAAATCCTGGCAACCTTATGCTCACCATATTCTGGATACGATTGCCAAAGTGCGGCGTATTGAGGCGCGAGGCGATATAACGCGAGATGATATTCTTTATGATGCGGCATTACGGAGTTTGCAGACATTGTCGGAAGCGACACAATTGCTGCCTGTCGAACTAAACAGCAATATTCTGATATTCGATGGAAGGAAATCAGCGGTTTTCGCAATATTCTGGTGCATAACTACCTTGGCGATATCGATGTAAAAACCGTTGCCGCAGTAATGGCACATTATTTGCCCCGACTGGAAAACTGCATCAAGGATATGCTTGAGCGGAATAGTTGATTAAACCAGTAAGAAAACAGTCCCGGATTCTCGGCATCTGGTCACCACGGACTTGCTGGATTGCTACGCAACGGCTCGCAAGATGATGGGGGCTGGATGAGTGTATACGGAAACTCTTCTGCTCCCCCCTGAACCCGCGACGATGGAAATCATTGCGTCATGTTGTTGTGCCCGGGACGTACTGAAAGGATTCACAGGCATAATAAGTGCCTGCTGTGACAGAATTAAGTCTGGGCTTGTTTCTGGAGATGTCTGCCATATTTTTGGTTGAATTTCTCTACCCTTCCTGCGGTATCCACAATTTTCTGTTTACCTGTATAAAACGGATGACAGGATGAGCATACTTCGATATGCAGGGGTTTGCTCAAAACGGAGCGGGTTTTGAACTCATTGCCGCAACTGCATGTTACGGTGATCTCGTGATACTCCGGATGAATACCTTCCTTCATTTGATGTCCTTATCTCCAAAGCTAAATACTAAATAAAAGGGCAGCTATTATTACTTAAGATATGCATGACTGCAACCTGAGAACCCGTTCAATATCTCGCTGAAGGGTGCATTGCGGCGTTAAAATAGAACTTAACATGCTCACATACTTCGAGTATGTTCCGCTTTCTCGTTCAATTTTGCCTTGCACTGCATCTCCTGATCGAGATCTTGATCAGGTTCTGAGACACTGTATTGACTGAATCAAAAATTTGATCAGGAGTACAACTGCTGTCCAGCATTACACACGCCGCATGGAATCGAAAAAGTCAGCATTATTTTTTGTAGCCTTGATTTTATCCAGCAGAAATGACATTGCATCCATTTCATCCATTGGATAAAGCAATTTACGAAGAATCCATATTTTTTGCAGAATTTCGGAGGGGATCAGCAGTTCTTCACGACGGGTTCCCGATCGGTTCACATTGATGGCAGGATAAATACGTTTTTCTGCCATGCGACGATCGAGATGAATTTCCATGTTGCCGGTTCCCTTGAATTCTTCGTAGATCACATCATCCATGCGCGAACCGGTATCTACCAGAGCGGTGGCGATGATGGTAAGTGATCCTCCTTCCTCAATATTACGGGCAGCACCAAAGAAGCGCTTGGGGCGTTGCAGGGCATTGGCATCCACACCGCCGGTCAGTACCTTGCCCGATGCGGGTACGATCGTGTTATAGGCACGAGCAAGGCGAGTAATCGAATCGAGCAGAATGACGACATCTTTTTTGTGTTCCACCAGTCGTTTTGCCTTTTCAATGACCATGTCTGCTACCTGAACGTGGCGAGCAGCCGATTCGTCGAAAGTAGACGATATGACTTCCCCTTTCACGGAACGTACCATTTCTGTTACTTCCTCCGGGCGTTCATCGATCAGCAGCACCATTAATACGACATCCGGGTGGTTGGCCGCAATGGAATGTGCAATATGCTGGAGCATCACGGTTTTTCCGGATTTTGGGCTGGCGACCAACAGCCCGCGCTGACCTTTGCCGATAGGCGCGATCAAATCAATGATTCGGCCGGTAATGTTTTCTTCAGATTTGATGTCTCGTTCTAGTGTCAGGCGTTCGGTCGGAAAAAGAGGTGTCAGATTTTCAAACAGTATCTTGCGCTTGGAATTTTCAGGTGGTTCATTATTGACCTTATCTATCTTGACCAGGGCAAAATAACGCTCTCCTTCCTTGGGAGGGCGTATTTCACCGTCTACTGAATCACCAGTATGCAGGTTGAATCGCCGGATCTGGCTGGGAGAAATATAGATATCATCCGGACCGGCAAGATAGGAGGTATCGGGGGAACGTAAAAACCCGAAACCATCTTGCAGAATTTCCAGTGTGCCCTCTCCGAATATACTTTCGCCTTTACGTGCCTGATTCTTCAGGAGTGCAAAAACCAGATCCTGCTTGCGCATTCGGTTGGCACCCTCAATATCGTTGGCGACGGCCATTTTTACCAATTCGGAAACATGAATGCTTTTTAAGTCGGATAAACGCATGAAAGTGACTCTTGAAGATCAAAAAAAGTGCGGGTAAATGAAGAGGGTGTTTCAGGACGGGCTATGCGATTTATAAAATGACTGCTGATTTACACGATGTCGGGATAATGAAGATCACGACTGGTAACATGGTATAACGCGTCCTGACAAAACAGAATGAGCCGAACGAAGATTGTTTGTGATTCATTCGGCTTATATCAGTGTTTAGATCCAGAGAATTTCTTATAAATGACTGTCGACAAATGCTGTCAACTGTGATTTTGATAAAGCTCCAACCTTGGTCGCCTCGATATTTCCATTCTTGAATATCATCAGGGTGGGAATTCCGCGAATACCGTACTTCTGAGGAGTCGACTGGTTTTCATCTATGTTGAGTTTGGCTATCTTGAGGCGGTCACCATACTCACTGGCAATCTCATCCAGAAGAGGTGCAATCATCCTGCATGGCCCACACCATTCTGCCCAGTAATCAACAAGTACCGGGACAGAACATTGCAACACTTCTGATTCAAAACTTGCATCCGTAACATAATGAATGTGTTGGCTCATGAAATCCTCTTTTAATGTTTGTTGGAGCAAAATGGACGCCTGGTGACAGCCAAAACCTATCGCACCTGGGGCCATTAACAGAATTCGAACCACCTGCTTAGATGAGCTGCTGGAGGCAACCTAAACACGGGAATGATTCTATGTTTGTATACTACTGAAAGATCAGGCGGGTGATTAAAGTAAACTACACAGCACTGTTGCCTTTATTTCCAACAATACCGCCTTTACCACGACCATGAGACAAAACGAGAAGACCTATTTTATTTATTATACTTACAATAACGTTTGAATCAATAAATCTGGCAATATTTTTTGGAGATTCTACGGATCTTTATCAAAGATGTCCCGGAATATCAGTAAAAGCTGATTTTGAAACTGACATAGTAATACGGTAGATTACTGCTTTATTCTTTATTACCGGGTACTTAAATTAATACAACTATCTGATTTCAGGCTTCCATCAATGAAATACTTTTCTCTGTTCGATCAAAGTAGATGCCCTAATATCTTAAGGTATCTGTACAGGCTTATTCTATTGATTAAGCAGGATTTCTGCCGGGTTTATTCGATGTTTCTGCGACCTGCTGTAACGAATCCTATCAAGCACAACACTTTTGGGCATTCTCGTAACCGCCTGACTTTATTTATTTTGACATCTTTGGTCACACATCATACTTCGTGCATGGCGGAACAACCTGTTTCCGGTTTGCGTCTGGAAATCAGAAGTTTTGTAACAGATATGGTGAGCCGTCATGGATATGATGCGCATGAACTGGAAGATGCTTTTATTCAAACGAATTTCCGGCCGGAGATTCTCAAACTGATTTCCACCCCGGCTTCAGCAATTTCCTGGGATGAATATCGGAAGCGATTCGTCAACATGCAGCGTATCAAAGGCGGAGTCGATTTCTGGAACAAATATGCCGCTGATCTGGAGCGTGCAAGGAAAATTTACGGCGTACCTGAAGAAATCATCGTGGCGATTATCGGTATTGAGACTTCCTATGGTTCATCGACCGGAAATTATCGCGTCATGGATGCACTGACGACACTCGCCTTTGATTTTCCCAGAAGAGCAGATTATTTTCGGGAAGAGCTGGAAAACTATTTATTGCTGGCCAGGGAACAGAAATTTGGTTTGCTGGACATCAAAGGCTCTTACGCCGGCGCAATTGGTGTCCCTCAGTTTATGCCCGGAAGCTACCGGCGCTACGCAGTCGACTTCAACAATGATGGAAAGATCGACCTTTCCAGGAGTGCCGTCGATGCAATAGGCAGTATAGGCAATTATCTGAAGGAATACGGATGGGAGGCGGGCAAACCGGTTGCTATTCGCGCACAAGCCGGATCACAGAATCTGCAGGAATTCCTGGACACAGATATCGAACCGTTACATTCCGTCTGGAAACTGCGCCAGGCCGGTATCACTCCACTTGATCCTGTTGCAGATGATACCCTCTCTGCCTTGCTGGAATTGAACAGCCAGGGCAAGCGTCAGTTATGGTTGGGATTCAAAAATTTTTATGTGATCACGCGCTATAACCGCAGTACCTTCTACGCCATGTCTGTTTTTGAGTTGGCTAGAGCGATCCATACTGCCAGATCATCCTATTCGGCTGACCGGTAACAGTATGGGTGTATCAATTCGATTACTCGACAAAAACAGCTGTTCCACTTACTGACACCATCAGCATGCCATTTTCCTTGCCAAGCACTTCATAATCGATATCGATTCCGATTACTGCATTGGCACCCAGCCTGTGAGCATTCTCCTGTAGCTCTTCCAGGGCGATTTCACGGGCATGCTGCAGTTCTTTTTCATAAGTTCCTGAACGTCCGCCGACAAAATCACGAATGCCCGCAAAAAGATCTTTCAAGACATTTGCACCCAGGACAGCTTCGCCGGCGACGATGCCGTAATAATGTGTGATGCGTTTGCCTTCTATGACAGGGGTCGTGGTAAGCAGCATGTTTTTCCTCACTGAAATTTCGTTACTGACTGTTAACCCGGTCAAATACCACAATATGGTCAGTTTGTGGCCTGATGCCAATTTTCTCACCAATGGCATGATCGTGGTGGCTGGAAATCAGTGACAGCACACTCTGTCCGCTGGCAAGGCGTAACGTATAAAGAAATTGTGCACCGCGGAACGCTTTGTGTACTACGACAGCCCGCAGCGAACTATCGTTATCATGAATAACATCATCAGGGCGTATCAGTACATCCACCTGGCTGCCCGCAATTTCACGGGATGAATGGCCCGGGTGATAAATGTTTCCGGCCAGGGTACCCAACTCGGTTTCCACTTTATCGGAGTGTGTGACTTTTCCAGGAATCAGTGTGCCCTGCCCGATGAAATCCGCGATGAAACGATTTGCGGGATGATGGTAGAGCGCATGTGCGCTGCCCCACTGCATCATTTTTCCAGCATGCATCACACCTATTTTGTCTGCAACGGCAAAAGCCTCCGCCTGGTCGTGCGTAACCAGAATCGCAGTAATGTTCAGTTTCTTGAGCAGCTCGCGTATTTCCTGGCCCAGGTACTCACGCAAACTTACATCGAGATTGGAGAACGGTTCATCCAGCAATATCAGGTCAGGATAGGGGGCCAGTGCCCGCACCAATGCCACACGCTGCTGCTGACCGCCAGATAATTCATGCGGGTAACGATTGGCTACTTCCATCAAACCGGTGATCTGCAGCAATTCGGCAACCCGATGAGCCCGCTCTGCTTTGGTGCTGCGGTGCAGACCAAACCCGACATTGGCGGTTACAGTCAGGTGCGGGAACAGCGCATATTCCTGAAATACCATACCTACCCGCCGTTGCTCGGGTGGCAGAACGAATCCGGCACGGCTGACAGAAATTTCATTCAACCGTATTTCACCGGATACAATCGGCTCGAACCCGGCGATACAGCGCAAAACAGTCGTTTTGCCGCAACCGCTTGGACCAAGCAGGCAACCGATCTCGCCTTTTTCCAGCTCGAATGACAGTTCATTCACGATAACCTGTGCGCCATAGGCGTGGCTGATTCTGTCAAGTTCCAGCAATGTACTCATTTTTGAGTCAGGTTTCGGAATGGCGTATCAGAAGAATGATTGGAATCAGTCCGGTCAGAATCAGTGTCAATGCAGGCAATGCCGCCTGATCCCATTGTCCTTCAGAGGTTAATGAGAAAATGCGCACCGCCAGGGTATCCCAGTCGAAAGGCCGGGTCATCAGCGTAATGGGCATTTCCTTCATGACATCCACGAATACCAGTGTTGCTGCCGTAAACAGGCTGCTTTTCAACATTGGAAAATAGATCATTCTCAACATTGACCAGCCGGTAACACCAAAACCGGCGGCAGCCTCGTCGATGCTGCGTGTTACGCGCTGCAGCGCGCTTTCCAGAGGAAAGTAACTGACTGCGAGAAAACGGGTCATATACGCAACCAGCATGACCGTGAGCGTTCCCTGGATCAGTAATCCGGTTTCAACCCCGGAAATATTTTCGATCCAGTCACTCAGCAGATTATCCAGCCACGCCATCGGAATGAATATTCCCACTGCCAGTACTGCACCCGGTAAAGCATAGCCAACTGTGGCGAGACGAATGGCAAAACGCGTATAACCATCTGAATGGAGGCGTGCGGCATATGCCAGCATGGCCGCTACCAGACAGGTTATCAAGGCAGCCAGTACCGAAAGCAGGATAGAATGCCAGGCGAACTCGAGATAACGCTGATCCAGGCCGATGGTCAGCGCATCCATGGCCCATATACTCAACTGTATAACGGGTAATGCAAAAGCAAAAAACAATACTGTACCGGCAAAACCGGTTACTGCCATTGCCTGCCAGCCGGTGAGCGGAATACGTTCAACCCGTGCACTTTTCCTGCTTTCAGAAAAACGCATCCGCAGGCGGAACCGTTGTTCTGTCATGATGATGACAAGTACGATCAGAATAAGCAGTGAAGCAAGCTGCGAAGCAGTTGACAGAGAAAACATGCCGAACCAGGTTTTATAAATCGCGGTGGTGAATGTATCGTAGTTGAAAATGGAGACTGTACCAAAATCAGCCAGCGTTTCCATCAGAGCCAGCATGATGCCGGCAACGATCCAGGGACGTGCCATCGGCAGTACTACTCTGAAAAAACCTTGCTGACGAGTGAAGCCCAGAGATTGGGCAACTTCCAGCAAACGTTTTCCCTGTGTCAGAAAGGCATCGCGTGAGAGCAAATAGACATAGGGGTAAAAAGCGAGTGTCATTACGATTGCCACACCCGGCCCGCTACGTATATCGGGAAACCAGAGCAGATCAGAGTTGAACCAATGACGCAAACTGGTTTGTACCGGCCCGGTATAGTCAAACGTACCCAGCGCTACAAAGGCGATTACATAGGCAGGAATTGCCAGTGGCAGGAATAATGCCCAGGAAAAAAAACGATACCCGGGAAACCTGTAAACCGAAGTAAACCAGGCGAGACTGACTCCCAGGAGAGAGGTTCCCACTATGACTCCCAGTGAAAGCCATAGGGTGTTCGTCAGCAGACTCGGTAGCGTGGTAGAGATCAGATGTTGCCAGATCTCATCATCCGGCGAGAGAAATGAGGCAAATACCACGCATACCGGTACAAGCACCACACCGGCCACCAGAAATGGAAAGACGCGCCAGGCGCGTCGAATTCCATATCCGGCTTCGCAACTGGAATGCTGCTGGATGTCAGATATTGCAGCCGGATTGACGGAAGAAAAATCGTTTTTCAAATGAATCGCACTCTAGCGGTATCCTGCACGATCCATCAGCCGGACTGCATCGGCTTGTAATTCACCCGCCTGCACGATACTTCTCGGATCTCCCTTGAAACTGCCCCAGCTATTGAGCAGCTCACCGTATTCAACTTTTGGATTGGCGGGATATTCCATATTGAGTTCAACAAACAGTTTTTGTGCCTGTTCGGAAGAAAGGAATTCCAGTAACCGCACGGCAGCAGCTCCATGTTTGCTGTACTGGATAACACCCGCACCGGAAACATTGACATGTACGCCAGTCGTGGCCTGATTTGGCCAGAAAATTGCCAGGGGGAGTGTCGGATTTTCACGCATCAACCGGCCGTAGTAATAGGTATTGACCAAAGTCACGTCACAGCGTCCTGCTGCGACAAATTCCAGTGCAAGCGTATCATCTGCAACTGGGTCGGTTGCGAGATTATCTACCCATCCTTTGACGATGCGTTCAGTTTCAGTCTCGCCCAGCTCTGCAATCATCATCGCGACCAGCGACTGGTTATACACTTTTTTGGAAGTGCGCAGACATAACCGGTGCTTCCATTTCGGATCAGCCAGATCTGCATAGGTGGACAATTCTTCAGGTTTGACTTTCCGGGTATTGTAGACAATGGTACGGGCGCGAACTGTCAATCCAAACCATTGTCCTTGCGGATCTCGCAAATTTTCAGGAATGTTGGCTTGCAGAACAGGAGAAGTAACCGGTTTCAGCAACCCGTTGCGAGCAGCTTCCCATAAGTTTCCCGCATCCGTCGTGATGAGTACATCAGCAGGTGTTCTTTTACCTTCTGCGAGCAGGCGGGTCAGTAATGCACCTTCCTTGTCTGTGGTGAATTTGACAGTGATGCCGGTTTCTTTGGTGAAGGCGTCAAATAAAGGTTTGATCAGTTGCTCGATTCTTGACGAATAAACGACAATTTCTTCCGCCTGTGATGATATCGGGACTGCAAACAAAAAACCAATGAGCAGAAAACTGCTGCACCAGCGGCCAACATGACCGGAAAAAATGAAAGAACGGGACATAATTTTAACTCCGGGGTTGAACAAGCGACATTCGAATCCTGCCAGTGAAGACGAGGAGGGAAAGTTCAGGAAACGCTATATTCTGTCTTGAAAACATTGCCTGACCGGGACTGTATAGCTTCAACAAGAATAGTTATCAATCAGGATTTTTGTCAAGGCAAAATAGCAGATCGCCGAGTGATGGCCTGCTTAATCGTCCCGCAGACGGACTGCAAGAACGTCACATTTTGCGTAATGCAGTACACTGTTGGCCGTGGAGCCCAGCAGCAATGCGAGCCCGTGCCTGCCATGTGATCCGACCACGATCAAATCAACATTTTCCTGTTCGGCAATACGAATGATTTCCTCTCTGGGTTCTCCCCACACCAGCCAGCGGTGAGCAGGATCGATGCCTAATGTGTTGCCTATCTGGCTCAATTTCTGTTTTTCTACATCCAGCATAGCATCATAGGTCGTTTCCGTATCCAGGGGAATGGCCGTGCCGTAAGGTGTATCAGGCATGGGGATATTGTCCAGCACATGGATGAGGCTGAGTCTTGCCCCGATTTGTGATGCCAGATTTCTGGCTTTCTGCACTACTTGACTATCCTCAGACGAGAAATCCACGGCAAGCAGAATGTGATGATAAACAGACATGGTTTTTCCTGACGGGTTGATGAAACGGAATCGATGATTATTGTCTTTGCAGGTAGGTCGACAGAAAATCAGCGATCTGCATTTCGTAACTTTTTCCTGCAAAGGTATGCATATTGTAGTGACCGGCACCTTCGACAATCCAGAGTTCCTTGGGAGGTAGTGCTGCATCATACAACCGTTTTACTTCAGATTGAGTCGTATGTCTGTCGAGCGTGCCTGCGATAAACAGGACGGGAATGGCAATATTACCGATCCGATCGACAGGATTCAGTTGATCGACCGGTAAATCGAGAAGGAAGGAGAAATAAGGGAGCAGCAGAAACTGCAGATATTCTCCTGTATTCCCCAGATGCAGTTTAAGTCTGTTTGCAACTGCTTCAGCAAAGGTGGGATGTAGAGATTCAAGTATCATGGCATCGAGTTTGAGCGGAGGATTGGCCAGTACTATTGCGGCGGCACCAAGCGTTGCGCCAATGGCAGCGATGCGATCATGTGGAAAAGTACTCCGGAGATAGCCGACTGCGGCTGCGACATCGGCTGATTCACGCGCACCGAAGGTAATGCGGTCTCCAGGTGTTTCTCCATGCGCTTGTAAATCGATCATCAGCACGTGGTAGCCCTGGTTATTGAGAAATCTCGCACGGCCAAGCATTTCAAGGCGATTGCTGCGCATGGAGTGTACGAGCAGAACTGCGCCATGTCCGCTCATTCCGTGCGCCAGCCAGCCATGTACGGCATACTCATCGTTGACAGGGATCTGAACCGTTTCTACCGGGAAGTCCGGCAGCAAAGTTTCTACAGCAGTGGGAGCTGATCCTGTTACGATTTCACCCAGTATGATGGTTACAGCACTGATAATCAGCAGTGCTGTAACAAGCTGAAGTAATATCCAGCGAATTGTCCGGTTATGCATTTCGAGTTGTAATTGTCAAGAATCAGAAGGATGATAGCAGCGGCCACTGGAAATATTTCCTGCTTTTGCGCTAAAAATAAAGTTTAATTGCAGACAGTCGATTCAGGGAGCTTGGGCTCGCTCGCGTTTTTGCAGAAAACCTATTTTAAGAGATCAAGTAAAGATGTCAGGATTTTGTCATCTCCCGGATAAACCGTCTCTGATCATGTTAGTCCTGATATTCTCGGGAGTAAGTCTGGGGGGGTGCACAACCCAACAATCCAGATCCATGGTACCGAAACAATCTGCCGGTCTTAAAGCAACGAACGCAGGAAAAACAGGAAATATCGAGGTTATCCCGATTCCGGAAAAATTGCCATGCCAAAGAACATGCCGGGATGAAATCATAGCGCTGAAACAGAAACTTGCAGAAAAGGATGAGCTTATTCGCAACCTGAATGCTCGAGAGCAGGATCAGGCACAGGTTTTGCAGGAAACTACAAGTGAGATCAGTCGTACCAAGAACAAATTGCACCGTTTGGCCACACAGCCGGAAGCTGCCTCGAAAATAGCCGAAGTGGAAATTGCCATCAATGCAGCCAGACAGGCGGTATTTGATGAATCAGATGCTGTTTTCCAACTCTTGGCACAGCGTTTACTGGATGCGGCGATGGTTGCCTACAGACAAAAGGATTACAGTGGTGCAATGAATCATGCTGCGCAATCCGGTGAGCTGATTGATGCGATAGCCAACCCGGCCAGAAAAGCGCTGGAATCTCAGGATGCCACACTGATTTTTCGTATTTCGATTCCATTGCTTGTTACCCGAACCATCAGTCTGCGGGCAGACCCGACCGATCATTCCAGGGTAATCGGTTCACTGGAAAAAGATACTCCCTTGACTGCTACTGCGTACAGCGGCAACTGGCTGCGTGTACAGACCAGGGATGATCTGTTTGGCTGGATTCAAAACCAATCGGTAGATGTTCGGGTTGATAGCCAGAATTTTCAAAAATAGCAGACGATCGAATTTCCAAGGCGTAGCGATTGCGATTGACGATGGCCAACAAAACTTTTTTGGCCAGCAGTTCGAGAGAAAAGATGATTATTGGCTTTTTCTCGGTTTCTTCTGCTACAGTATTCCCTGATATTCTGTCAACATAAAAGGTGAGTTTATGTATAAAACCAGAGTCATAACAACATTGGTAGCGGGGTTCATTATTTCCGGGTGTGCCGATATGAGTGGTACCCAGAAAGGTGCAGGAACAGGCGCACTGATTGGTGCGGGAACAGGTGCAGCAATCGGTGCATTGGCCGGGGGCGGTAAAGGGGCTGCGATTGGCGCTGGTGCCGGTGCCGCGTTAGGGGCCGGGGCCGGTTACCTGTGGTCGAAAAAAATGGAGGAACAAAAGATACAGATGGAGAATGCCACTGCCGGTACCGGCGTAGTGGTATCACAAACACCGGATAACCAGCTGATGCTGAATATTCCCAGCGATATTTCTTTTGACACGGGAAGTGCACAAATAAAGCCCGATTTCCGTCCAATTCTCGACAGCTTTGCAACCAGTTTGCTGAATAATCCAGGTACTAGGGTAACGATTGTCGGACATACCGACAGTACCGGTAGTGATGCCGTCAATAATCCGTTATCGGTTAATCGTGCAGCCAGTACGCGCGAATATCTGGCCAGTCGCGGTGTGCCTTTCCAGCGAATCCAGATCGACGGTCGCGGTTCGTATCAACCGGTTGCTTCGAATAATACTGCTGCAGGCCGTGCCAAAAATCGCAGAGTGGAGATTTATGTTTCAGAAACCCGTGATGAAACAGTTCAATGAACTAACAGGGAAAGGATGATCGATATTCATGGCTGATACAGAAAATATCAATAAGGAAAAATGGGAACATGAAACGCTGCGGGAGTTAGTGTTCACTTCTCTGAAAGAACAGAGAAAAGCTCGTAACTGGGGTATTTTTTTTCGTTTGCTGACGTTCTCCTACTTGTTTGTGCTGCTTTTCTGGGGATTGGGCTGGCTGGATACTGAAGTGGCAGGAGGAACTGGAAAGCATACTGCACTGGTTGATTTACGCGGCGAGATCGCCCCAGATGGTTTGAATAATGCAGAAAATATCAATAACGGGCTGAAAAAAGCATTTGAAGACCGGAATACAGCTGGAGTGATATTGCGGATTAACAGTCCCGGAGGGAGCCCGGTTCAGGCAGGCTCCATCAATGATGAAATTCGTCGGTTGCGTATCCGGTATCCAGATATTCCCTTATACGCCGTAGTCGAGGATATCTGTGCTTCGGGTGGCTATTATGTTGCTGTTGCAGCAGATAAAATCTTTGTGGATAAGGCCAGTGTCATGGGATCGATCGGTGTGCTGATGGATGGATTCGGATTTACCGGTACGCTTGAAAAACTGGGTGTGGAACGCCGTCTCCTGACAGCAGGGGAAAACAAGGGATTTCTCGATCCTTTTTCACCCTCCGACCCGGCACAAAGAGAGCATGCAAAGAAAATACTGGCTGAAATCCATCAGCAGTTTATTCAGGTGGTTCAGGACGGCAGAGGGGATCGCTTGAAAGACAATCCTGAAGTTTTCAGCGGTATGGTGTGGACGGGAGCTAAAAGTGTGGAGCTTGGCTTGGCGGATGCATTGGGTAATGCGGATTATGTTGCTCGTGAAGTCATTCAGGCTGAACGTATCGTCGATTTTACCGTCCAGCAGGGGATTGCAGAGCGCTTTGCCAGGCGGATCGGCCGGGTGGCAACAGATTTTCTGTCTGAAACCAGATTTACATGGTTTATGCGATAACGTTGTATCAGCGCACATTTCACAGGTAAATTTCTTCGAGCACCCGAGTTACTCCGGTTTGCCAGTGAGGAAGACAAAGCTGGAACGTATTACAGAATTTCTCTGTATTCAGACGTGAGTTTAAGGGACGCCTGGCTGCCGTGACAAAAGCTTCGCTGTGAACCGGGATGACTGCATCCGGGTGGACTTTGATCGGAATATCGTGTTCACGGGCAAAGTCCAGTAAAAACCGGGCATAGCTGTACCAGGAGACTTCCTCGCTGGCAGAAACATGATAAATGCCTGATTTATCAGGGTATTCCAATAGTTGTGGAATGGCCTGAGCTGTTATATCAGCCAGTAGTTCTGCTCCGGTAGGCGCCCCGATCTGATCATCGATGATCGTCAGTTGTTCTTTTTCCCGGGCAAGTCGCAAAATAGTTTTGATGAAATTCTTTCCGCGAGCGGCATAGACCCAACTGGTACGCAGGATCATATATTTGCAGTTTGATTTTTGGATCTGTTCTTCTCCCCGTAATTTACTCAGGCCATAAATATTGATAGGTGAAGTAAGGTCTGTTTCCTGCCAGGGACAATTACCACTGCCGTTGAATACGTAATCGGTAGAGTAATGAATCAACCAGGCTCCAATTTGTTCAGCCTGCTGCGCCAGTAATTCGGGTGCCTCGGCATTGATACGAAAAGCCAGCTCCGGTTCACTTTCTGCCTGGTCAACTGCGGTATATGCTGCTGCATTGACAATGATGTCAGGACGGATGGTTTGCAGTGTATGAGTAATCCCTGCTAAGTCTGCCAGATCACCACAATAGCGCAAGTCCTGTTTGTCCGGAGCAATCAACTCCCCTAGCGGAGCCAGACTGCGCTGCAGCTCCCAGCCAACCTGACCGTTCTTGCCAAAGAGCAGAATTTTTATTGGGGTCGCCCGATCTGGCATACGTTCTGTTCCTCCTATAAAGCTGGTACTACCAATCATCGGGGTCGTTGCCATATCAGTGAGTCGAGACCTGGTTGATCTGGCTGGGGTGCCAGGCTACAACCAGTCCGGTGCTTCCTTCCGAGATCTGGAAGTTACAGTCGATACCGATTCCGGCTACCCAGACGAGCTGATCTTCGCAGAACAGTAGTGGCAAAGTATTGCGCACCCATGGAGCAAGCGCAGCTTCCTGCAGAATTTTCTTCAGGCTGCGGCGGGGGCGTTTACAATCCGGCTGAAATCGTTCTCCCCCGGATCTCGATCGGATCGTCACGATCTGCCCGCTCAACCTGGCTGGATCGATTCCCATATTGTTTTGCCGTGTAAACTTGAGCACGCCTTGCAATGATTCTATAACCAGATGCTGTTCACCTTGCCAGACTACGGGTGCGATTGGTTCCGGCAATGAATCAGCAGGCAAAAATTCGATCAACCCGCGGTGGCAGCGAATTTCGAGGGTATCCACTATAAACCGGAAGTGGTTGTCGGGCTGGATGTTATTCAACTGACGCAGAATTTCTTCGAGTTTTGTTGAATTTGGTAATCGAATCAAGCGCTGTGCCAGCAGATAACGCAGTAAATTTCTGGCACGGGCAGGTTCGAGTTTGCGCAACCCTTGCAGGCTTAATCTGTTGGTAACCAGCGTATTTTCAGCATCGATTTCCGCCAGCTCATCCAGTAAATGAGCGGCTTCACCAAGGTGTTGGGTGGATCGGAACAGTGTCTTGCGGTAAGCGGGGGAGCGCTGTTCCAGTAAAGGTAGAATCTGGTGTCGTAAAAAATTACGATCATAGGATGTATCCAGGTTGCTTTCGTCGGTAACCCATGACAAACCATGCAACCTGGCATAATTCAGAATTTCCGAGCGCGGAATATTGAGTAAAGGCCTGAATAGCCTGATTGTTTTGCCCGGTTCAAGTAATCTGACTGTTGGCATAGCACTAAGCCCCTTGACGCCGGCACCCCGCAGCAGTTGCAGTATCAGCGTCTCGACCTGATCATCCTGATGCTGGGCCAGCATGACATAGTCTGCCTGGATATGCTTGAAGATCTGATAGCGAGCTTCTCTGGCAATGGCTTCCAGACTTTCCTGTGGCCGTCTGCGGATCTTTAAACGGTGTATGGATAGCGGTATGGCGAGGCTGTCACAAAGCGACTGGCAAAAAGCACTCCATTCACCCGAGTATGTACTGATACCATGTTCGACGTGGACTGCTGATACCTCCAGCTGCATTGATTCTGAAAACGTTGTGAGCAGGTGGAGTAATACTACTGAATCCACGCCGCCACTGAGGGCAACTGTAAGGCGATCACCAGGCCGGACTTGTGCGCGCAGATTGTGGAAGAAGCAGTCGGTTATATCAGTCGGGCTGATTGATTTTGAATCTGCCATATCCCAACAGCCGATCAAGGCGTTTCTGCAGCAATGTCTCCAAAGGAATATCCTGCAGTTTTCGCAGTGATTCCTGTAAGGTCTGTTTGACAGACTGCATTACTACCGGGTAGTCGCGGTGCGCACCACCAATGGGTTCTGGAATGATGCTATCGATCAAACCCATTTCTTTGAGCCGATCTGCGGTGATACCCAGTATCTCGGCTGCATCGGATGCTTTATCTGCGCTTTTCCATAAAATGGAAGCACATCCCTCGGGTGAGATGACTGAATAGGTCGAATATTGCAACATCAGACTGGTATCACCTACGGCAATTGCCAATGCACCTCCCGACCCGCCTTCACCGATGATAACGCAGATAATGGGGATTCTCAGTCCCGCCATGACATACAGATTTTTGCCGATGGCCTCCGATTGCCCGCGTTCTTCAGCATCTATTCCTGGGTAAGCACCTGGAGTGTCAATAAACGTGATCAGCGGGATTGAGAATTTTTCAGCCAGACGCATCAGCCGGAGCGCTTTTCGATATCCCTCGGGTTTGGGCATACCAAAATTACGGTGAATTTTTTCCTTAGTATCCCGGCCTTTCTGGTGCCCGATAATCATGACGGTCTGTCCGTTGAATCGTGCCAATCCGCCTACGATAGCCTGATCATCTGCAAAATTTCTGTCACCATGCAGCTCCTCGAAGTCCGTAAACAGATGTTGTACATAATCAAGTGTATATGGACGTTGCGGATGACGTGCCACTTGTGAAATCTGCCAGGGTGTGAGTTTTGCATAGACACTTTTGGTCAACCCCAGGCTTTTTGTCTGCAGACGGGCAATTTCGGCTGAGATATCCAACGCGGAATTATCCTGGGCAAAGCGTAACTGCTCTATTTTTGCCTCAAATTCTTCAATACCTTTTTCAAAGTCCAGAAAGACGATTTTCATGCCAGCGGATTTGGTTAAAAGCGCGATGATACAGGATTTGGCCCGTATCGTTCATGCTTGAGACGGACAGAGAACTATTTATAAGCAGAATGTTGCAGCACCTCCGCTGCATGCAACGGAGTACAGAGAGGTCAATAAATACCTGTAAGGGAATTTACTGTTTGACTACCTCAAACCCGGCACCTTCTATTGCCTGGTTGACAACTTCCTCTTTGAGAGACTCATCGTGTTGAATCACTGCCTGCCCATCATTGAGAGATACTTCGACACTGTTGACTCCTGGTATTTTTCCCAATACGGTCTTGATGCTGCTGACACAACCTCCGCAGGACATTCCTTTGATATGAACAATGGTCGTCGGCATAAAAATTCCTTGTAAAAAAGAGAAGAGTGTATTAAACGCCTGCACGCCAGCGTTTCAACAGTAATGAATTGGTAATGACTGATACCGAACTCATTGCCATTGCTGCACCTGCAATTACGGGGCTTAGCATACCTGCTGCTGCCAGTGGAATACCTAAAATATTATAAAAGAATGCAAAAAACAGATTCTGCCGGATTTTGTGCAGTGTGCTGCGCGATAGTGAGATGGCATCCGCAACACTCATCAGATCATTGCGCATCAATGTAATGTCAGCGGCTTCAATTGCTATATCTGATCCAGCACCAATCGCAAAACTCACATTCGCAGCTGCCAGTGCAGGTGCATCATTGATCCCATCTCCTACCATCCCGACAAACTGGCCATTTGCCTTGATTTTTTCGATTTCGGCTGCTTTATTCTGAGGTGAAACTTCTGCATGAAAAATTTTTATTCCCGCCTGTTTTGCGATGGCGGCAGCCGTAGTCGGGTTGTCACCTGTCAGCATCATGACATCTATGCCCAGATTCTGGATACGTTGAATTGCTTTGATGGAAGTTTCGCGTAGTGAATCCGCAATGGCAAGATAGCCGATTACCCGGACTGATTCATTAATTTGGATAGCGACACCCACGACGGTTTTACCTTCTGTCTGGAGTGCAGTGATACGCTGCTGATCGAGCACAGCACCTTTTTCTGCCAAAAATTTGGGTGAACCAAGAATGTAAGATGCATTGTCGATATCCGCTTTGATTCCGCTGCCGGTCACAGAGGTAAAATTGGTTATCGCCAATAATCTGATTTTTGATGAAGAAGCATATTGCGATACCGCCTTTGCCAGGGGGTGTTCAGAGCCTTGTTCCAGTGAAGCTGCAATCTGTAATAAATCGTGCTCATTCACTTCATCGGCCACAATAATATCTGTGACTGATGGATGGCCTTCGGTCAGCGTCCCTGTTTTATCTACAACAAGCATCTGGATTTTTTCTGCGAGTTCCAGTGCGGTCGCGTTTTTTACCAGAATTCCTTCCTGTGCTCCTCTTCCTGTGCCAACCATGATTGCAGTAGGAGTGGCCAGACCCAGTGCGCAAGGGCAAGCAATAACCAGTACTGCTACTGCATTGATGAGTGCCATGACGAAATAGCCTGTAAGCCACCAGGTTAGTCCCAGTGTCAGAATGCTGATACCAATTACAATTGGTACAAAAATACCAGAGACAGTATCTGCCATACGCTGGATAGGTGCTTTAGAGCCCTGTGCAATCTCAACCAGACGAATGATGGCTGCAAGCTGGGTATTTTTACCGACACCCGTTACACGGCATTTGAGTAAACCATGCTGATTCTGGGTAGCGGCATAAACCTTTGCGCCCACCTGCTTGGTAACCGGCTGGCTTTCACCTGTCAACATGGCTTCGTTTATGCTGGAAGATCCTTCAATGACGATGCCATCGGCGGGCAGGCTTTCACCCGAGCGGACAAGAAAAATATCCTCATTCTTAAGGCTATTGATATCGATCTCGATAATTTCCCCATCGCGTTCGACTCTGGCCGTTTTGGGCTGAAGTTTGATGAGTGTTTCAATGGCCGCTGAAGTTTTTCTTTTTGCTCTGGTTTCCATCAGTTTGCCCAGAAGCACGAGCGTGATGATCATCGCGCTGGCCTCAAAGTAAACATGCCGGTCCAGTTGCAAAATGATGACGGCGGTGCTGAAGAGATAGGCCATGCTGGTACCCAGTGCGATGAGTACATCCATATTGGCTCCTCCGCCACGCAGTGTGCGCCAGGCGCTAATATAGAAACGCCTGCCGGGCCAAAACTGGATCAGCGTTGCAAGCAGCCATTGCAGCCAGTAAGGGAGCAGGTTGTTGTGATTACCCGTCAGCATCATGATCATTTCCAGCATGAAGGGTACAGTCAGGGCGGCAGAGATCCAGAATATACGGAGTTCTTTCCGGTAGGCAGCTTGCTTGCGGGATTGTTCTTTAACGTAGTTGTTATCACTGATCTGATTAGCGCCATAACCTGCCTTTTCTACAGCAGAAACCAGTTGCTCGACCGAAGTAATGGCGGGATTGAAGCTGATATAAGCAATTTCTGCAGCCGGATTCAATATGGCTCTGACTCCGGGTATTTCATTCAGGACAGTTTCGATACGATTTGCGCATGCGGCACAAGTCATGCCGCTGATTTGCAGCTGTACGGTCTGTTCCGGGACCTGGAATCCTGCTTTTTCGATGGATTGAACCAGCTCTTCAGGGTGGGTGGAATCGTGATCGAACTTTATGAGGGCTTTCTCATTGGCAAAATTGACAGCTGCATGCACGCCCGGCAGTTTGTTGAGATTTTTCTCGATCCGGGCAGCGCATGCAGCGCATGTCATTCCCTCGATGGGTAATTCAATTGTTGTTGGTGATGAGGGTGTATTCAATTTCCCATCCAGGTGGTCAACTTCAGTCTTTTTCACCTAAAAAGGCCAGCAGCAACTGTATCAGGCTGATGAACAAATTATACAGGCTGAGATAAATACCCAATGTTGCCATGACGTAATTGGTTTCACCGCCATTTACGATACGGTTTACATCAAACAGGATGAATCCGGAGAAAACCAATACTGCTACGGCAGAAATTGCCAGTGAAATTGCCGGAATGGCCAGGAACAAATTGACCAGAGAAGCCAAAATTACCAGAATTATCCCAGCCAGCAAAAAATTGCCAAGAAAACTAAAGTCTTTACGTGTGGTTGTGGCTATACCGGCAAGCGTGAAAAAAATGATACCTGTTCCTGCAGCAGCCAGGCCAATCAGTTGTGAGCCATTTTTGAAATGGAGTGCGTACTGAAGCAAGGGACCTAACCACCAGCCGGCAACAAAGGTAAACAGGAAAAGCAGAATGATTCCCCACATACTGTTGCGTGTAGCGCTGACGGCAAACATTAAACCTATCATTACCGCCAGCATTACGAGTGAACCCACAATTGGGGATTGTGCCAGGAATGAGAAATTGGTACCGGTGCCAATGACTGACCCGACTATAGTCGGAATCATGGTTAAACTAAGCATCAGGTAAGTATTTTTCAATACTTTGTTGCGTACGCCCGAATTAACGGTGTTTGATACAGGAGTTGCATATTTGGGGTTAAATTGCATGTTTTTTATTTCCTTCTGAAATTTAAGAAACAGGACAAACTAGACTACCTTGAGAACATTAAAGTTGCAATTTGGTTCGAACCAAATACACAAACCAATAACCATGATATGGAAATAGTTTTTATGGGTTTGTGTGCAATATCCAAGGGCAAGCTAAATCCACCCGAGCGGGCGTGGTATGCAGAAATTGCCGGCACAAAAAATTTTCCACAATGTGAAAAAGTAATTAATTCCCATGGCAGCAGCGTGGTAATTTTTCTATAAGAATCATGATTTTCCTCCTTGTGCTGGTAGCATTCGAATGCTAAGATTCCCCGAAAAACTGCCACCCGGTTTTTATATCTATTTATGCTCGGGTGAAAGATCAAATAAAAGCCGGTAAGGGCGAAGGATAAGTGTAGAAAACATTCTATGGTCACAGATGGAATGTAGATATTGATTTAGTAATTAATGTGGGGGGGTAAGATATGAGTGGTAGTAAGTTGATGGCGGCACTATCAGGTTTTACAGTTCTTGGTTTATATTCGGGCATGGCAATGTCAAGTAAGTACAACTTGCCTGAGCCGCAGACACCTATTGCGCAACAAATCTATGATCAGCATATGATGGCGTTATGGATCTGTCTGGTAATTTTTATAGGTGTTTTTGGCGTAATGGGTTATTCCATTATTAAACATCGTAAATCAGTAGGTTATAAAGCAGCCAATTTTCATCATAGTACGGCTATTGAGTTTATATGGACGACTATTCCAATATTGATTCTGGTTGCAATGTCATGGCCCGCTACCAAAACTGTAATCGAAATGAAGGATACGAGTGAGGCGGATGTCACCATCAAAGCTACGGGCTATCAATGGATGTGGGGCTATGACTATATCCAGGGTGAGGGTGAGGGAATCAGTTTCTACAGTCAGTTATCTACACCTCAGGATCAGATTCGTAACGAGGCAACCAAAGGGCAGGATTATTTACTGGAAGTAAACAATCGTGTAGTGGTTCCGACCGGGAAAAAAATTAGAATTCTTATGACGGCAAATGATGTGATTCACGCTTGGTGGGTACCCGCTCTCGGCGTAAAGCAGGATGCCATACCCGGATATATTCGTGATGCATGGTTCAAGGTTGAAAAACCTGGGGTATATCGTGGTCAGTGTGCTGAGCTGTGTGGTAAAGAGCATGGTTTTATGCCAATAGTTGTTGAAGTCATGGAGCAAGAAAAATATACCCAATGGGTTGCAGAGATGCAAAAGAGTGCATCTGCCGGGGTTGTTAATACAGCTCTTGTTGAGCAGAGCTCAGGTAAGAACTGATTTATTCCGATTGCTGGTTGAGATTTAGATTACGTTAGATTAGAGGAGAAAATAATGGCAGTAATACAAGACGTGCATGGTCATGGACATGACCATCCGACCGGTATAATGCGCTGGTTGACCACAACCAATCACAAGGATATTGGGACGCTTTATTTGTGTTTTAGTCTTGTTATGTTGTTTGTGGGTGGTTTTCTGGCAATGGGTATCAGAGCTGAGCTCTTTATGCCTGGTATTCAGATACTTGAGCCGGAAGTGTTTAATTCATTTACTACGCTGCATGGATTGATCATGGTGTTTGGTGCTGTCATGCCAGCATGGGTAGGGTTTGCAAACTGGCAGGTGCCATTAATGATCGGGGCTCCGGATATGGCATTTGCCCGCCTGAATAACTGGAGTTTCTGGTTGTTACCCGTCGCAGCATTGTTGCTGATTACTTCATTTTTTGTACCGGGTGGTGCCGCAGCAGGTGGCTGGACATTCTATCCCCCTCTTTCAACACAGGGTGGTATGGGTACAGATATGATGTTGTTTGCAGTCCATATCCTGGGAATGTCGTCAATTATGGGCTCAATCAATATCATTACAACCATATTGAATATGCGTGCACCAGGCATGACATTGATGAAAATGCCAATGTTTGTATGGACATGGCTGATTACTGCATATCTCCTTGTGCTGGTAATGCCCGTGCTTGCTGGTGCGGTGACGATGGTACTGACCGATCGTAATTTTGGTACAAGTTTCTTTAATGCTGCTGGCGGTGGTGATCCTGTGATGTTCCAGCATATCTTCTGGTTCTTTGGACATCCAGAAGTTTACATCATGATTCTTCCAGCATTTGGTGTCGTTTCAGAGATCATTCCAACTTTCTCACGTAAGCCCTTGTTCGGTTATTCATCAATGGTTTATGCAACAGCCTCGATTGCTTTGCTGTCATGTTTCGTATGGGCACACCACATGTTTACAGCTGGTATGCCTGTAGCAGGTCAGCTGTTCTTCATGTATGCAACCATGCTGATCGCTGTTCCGACAGGAGTGAAAGTGTTTAACTGGACTGCGACCATGTGGCGAGGTTCAATGACATTTGAAGTTCCGATGCTGTTTTCAATCGGGTTCATCTTCTTGTTTGTCATTGGTGGTTTTAGTGGTGTTGTGTGCGCAATTGTGCCAGTAGATATTCAGGTGCAGGATACATACTACGTTATCGCCCATTTCCATTATGTACTGGTCTCGGGAGCATTGTTTGCATTGTTTGCCGGTGCCTACTACTGGTTGCCAAAATGGACCGGTCATATGTATGACGAGTCATTAGGTAAATGGCATTTCTGGTTGTCAATGGTTTTCTTTAACGTGGCGTTCTTTGTACAGCATTTCCTCGGTTTGGCTGGTATGCCTCGCAGAATTCCAGATTACGCACTGCAGTTTGCTGATTTCAACATGATTTCAAGTATTGGTGCATTTGGGTTCGGGTTGACTCAGCTTCTGTTTGTATACATTGTGATTAAGTGTGTACGGGGTGGGGAAAAGGCTGCGGATAAAACATGGGAAGGTGCAACCACTCTTGAGTGGACACACCTGCCTTCGCCAGCTCCTTATCATAGCTTTGAAACACCGCCTGTCGTTAAATAAACAGGATGAAATTTAATGTCTCAAGATGAGGATGCAGAGTTAAAACGCAGAAAGTTAAGAACTGCATTGATTCTGGTTATCATGGTGATAGCCGTTTATATCCTAACAGTCATATTTAAACAGCAATGAAACAAGATGTAGCCAAAACCAACGTAGATATACTAAAAAAGTTACTTGTTTTTAGCGTGGTTATGTTTGGTTTTGGTTACGCACTTGTACCGCTGTATAAAAAATTCTGTGAAGTAACTGGTATATACGAGCTGGAGCGTCCAGATACACTGACGAAACATACCGAAGTAGATAACACAAGATCAATCAGCCTGCTGCTAGACGCAAATGTACGCGGACTTCCTTGGAAGTTTAAGTCATTACAAGCCAGTATCCATTTGCATCCGGGTAAGCTTACGGAAGTTATGTATGAGATTAGTAATGAGTCTGAAGAGGTGCAGGTTGGACAGGCAATTCCCAGTTACAGTCCTAAAAACCTGGAGAGATATCTGAAGAAAATAGAGTGCTTTTGTTTTTCAAAACAGGAGTTACAAGGCAAAGAAGTTAAGCAGTTGCCTGTCAGATTCTTAATAGATCCGGAAATACCTGGTGATATTCACACCGCTACGATTTCATATACTTTTTTCAACGTAAAAAACTGATTAAGTTGCAAATGGGAAAAGAAAATGAAAAGGTAACATCAGCTTTACAAAATTCTGATATGGAAAAAGCATCTATGTATCAGGTGGCTGAAGCAGTTTTATTTTCATTTATTGGTATTAGAAAAAAGAGCGATCTGGAACACGATGCAGCCAAGATTAAACCTGTTCAAATAATAATTGGTGGTCTGGTTGGTGGCGTTATTTTTATTTTAAGTATTTTGTCAGTAGTCAAGCTTGTAACAGGTTAAGTTAATAACGAGGAGGAAGATTAAATGAGTCAAGGAACGGGTTATTATGTGCCTTCCCCATCCAAGTGGCCAATTATAGGCTCTACTGCCCTGTTTTTTATGGGGTTTGGGGCGGCGTTTACGATGAACAAACTGCCACTTGGCTATGGCATGCTGATCACCGGGCTGGTTATTTTGGCCTTTCTGATTTATGGCTGGTTTCGTGAAGTTTCACTTGAAAGTGAAGCAGGTAAGTATAAAGCCCAGGAAGATAAATCTTTTAGATGGAGTATGGGTTGGTTTATTTTTTCTGAGGTTATGTTTTTTGCATCATTTTTTGGTGCTTTGTTTTATATGCGTGTGCTTTCAGTACCTTGGTTAGCTGGAGCTGATCAGGAATTGCTTTGGTCGGGTTTTTCTGCAGACTGGCCGACAGCGGGTCCTGGATTTGATGAGAAATTTACTCCAATGGGGGCATGGGGAATTCCAGCAATTAACACTATGTTGCTTCTGACCTCTGGAGTGACAATTACTCTGGCACATTGGGCGCTGAAAAAAAATGATCGTGGTGCTTTAAAACTGTGGTTGTTTGCAACGATAGCACTGGGAGTAACATTTCTTGGCTTTCAGATATATGAGTATGCCCATGCTTATTCAGATCTCAATCTAAAAATGACCAGTGGTGCATACGGATCGACTTTCTTCATGCTGACTGGTTTTCACGGGTTTCACGTGACAGTTGGTACAATCATGTTGATTGCAATTTTCTTCAGATGTTTGTCGGGCCATTTTAAACCGGAACACCATTTCGGGTTTGAAGGGGTAGCATGGTACTGGCACTTCGTGGATGTTGTCTGGTTGGGATTGTTTATTTTTGTCTATTTGGTGTAACCAGGGTAAAAGTAAATCAGCTAGGCTATAAACTTATTGTTATTGGAGACAGAGGCCCAGCTCTTTACAGAAGGCGGGCCTCTGAAACATGTATAGTTATTAATCTGTGCTGATGTTCAAACAGCAATTTAAACCGGCGTTATGGTCAACAGCAGTTACTATTCTAGCGATTGCACTTTTTTTAAAGTTAGGATTCTGGCAATTATCCAGAGCGGAAGAAAAAGAGGCCAGTTTTACCCTCCTGGAACGTTATGCTCAGCAACCACCAGTTACAGTTCCTGAGCCACTAATAAAACTGGATGATTATTTATATCGCCGGGTAGAAGTTCACGGGTATTTCGAAGCTGAACATACCATATTTCTTGATAACAAAACACATCAAGGGGTTGTTGGCTACTACGTGCTTACACCACTACGTCAAGTGAACAGTACAACTTATGTGTTGGTTAATAGGGGCTGGGTTTCTGGAGGTAACGATCGATCACTTTTACCAGATATCTATACTCCGGATGGACTGGTTTACCTGACAGGAGTTGTTGTATCGCCGTCAATCAGGACGTTGTCACTATCGGATAAACAATTTACTGGTAAAGTCTGGCAAAGTTTTAGCCTGGATAGCTATCAGAATCTGACCGAACTTACTTTTCAGCCTTTTCTGCTATTACAGCAGAATGAGACACAGGGTGATGGTTTGATAAGGCAATGGGAAAAGCCTGATTCCGGATCTTCAAAAAACATAGGTTATGCTTTTCAGTGGTTCTCACTGGCTGTCATGACTTTGATTATTTACATCGTGTTAAATGTCAAACGAAAAAGTATCGCGTAGCCGGCTGAAGCTAATCCTGATGATGCTGGTGATATTATCTCCAATTGTCATTTCGTCTTTTTTACACCGATCTAATTTCCGGCCGGATCATACCGTCAATTATGGTGAGTTGCTCGAAGTCAGGCCATTACAGGGAGAAGCAACAAATCTGACGGATAATACAATTTTTCGTATACGGCAATTGAAGGGTACCTGGAATTTATTAATCATTGACTCCGGAAAATGTGAAGAATATTGCCAGGAAAAGCTTTATACGCTCAGACAGGTTCGTCTCGCACAGCATGTCGACAAGGACAAGGTTCAGCGAGTGTGGTTAATTAATGACGATATTAGACCTGATCAGGAGACAATCGATAAATTCAAAGGAACCAGATTGGTATTGGCGAATGGTAAGGATTTATTGAAAGAGTTTCCTGCTGAGAACAAGCGGGAAGATCATATTTATGTTGTTGATCCTATGGGTAACTTAATGATGAGATATCCCAGGAATGCAGATCCGCGGAAGATGGTCGGTGATTTGAAAAGATTACTGAAACTTTCTCATCTGGAACATTAACAGGTGAGCAAAGTGACGAAAATCAGGTTGGATCTGGCTTTATCTAAAACGTAATATAAAAACAGGCAGCACTTGCCTGTCATTAGAAAAGATTGTGAGGAGTAAGTAATGACTACAAGTTCATTAGCTTGGCAACAGGCAACGGCACGTGTTCAGCAGTTTTATCGACTTACTAAGCCACGCGTTGTTTCACTCATTGTATTTACTGCCGTGATTGGTATGTTTTTATCAGTTCCTGGTGCAGTACCTTTAGATAAACTAATCTTTGGAACAGTTGGAATCTCGCTTGTCGCTGGTGCAGCAGCTGCCCTTAACTGCCTGGTTGAATACAAGTTCGATGCAATCATGGCTCGCACGAAGGGAAGGCCTTTGCCTCAAGGAAAGGTAAGTGTTCCTGAAACACTTTTCTTTCTTGTATTGATTGGTGGCTTTGGTCTGTTCATGCTTCACCAATGGGTCAATCCGTTAACAATGTGGCTGACTCTCGGTACTTTTGTCGGTTATGCGATCATATACACTGTGATACTTAAACCTCTTACACCTCAAAATATTGTAATCGGAGGTGCATCTGGTGCAATGCCACCAGTACTGGGGTGGGCAGCAGTTACAGGAGAAATTTCTGCAGATGCTCTATTGCTGTTTCTCATTATTTTCGCATGGACACCACCACATTTCTGGGCATTGGCCCTTTATCGCAAAACAGATTATGCAAAAATTGGTATGCCGATGCTTCCAGTGACTCATGGTGATGAGTTTACGCGTCTGCATGTATTACTTTATACAATTATTCTTTGTGTAGTAACGGTACTACCCTATCTTACTCAGATGAGCGGTCTGATCTATTTGGGGAGTGTGTTGATTCTTGATGCGATATTTTTCTATTACGCAATCAGAATCTACCTGCATTACACTGACCAGATTGCCAGAGAAGCTTTCCGTTACTCTATAGCTTATCTCGCGCTGCTGTTTACAGCATTGCTGGTAGATCACTACTTTTATTTCTGATACAGAGAAATCTGGATTGACATATAAGCGGCTCCAGAGAGAGTAATACTGGGGTCGCTTTTGATAGGATGATCAGGGAAACAGCTTTCCAGGATTCAGAATATTATTAGGATCAAAAGTCAGTTTGATCTGCTTCATCAAAGTCAGAGTAGCGTCATTGAGTTCCTTGCCAATATAGGGGCGCTTTTCGGAGCCTATACCGTGCTCACCCGAGAGTGTGCCATTGAGGCTGATGACCAGATCAAATATCTGATCCAGGCATTTATATGCACGTTCACTTTCGCTGGGGTTGTCCGGGTCGATGAGCAGGTTAACGTGAATATTCCCATTTCCAGCATGTCCGAAATTTACGTTGGCAATCTGATATTGCTTGCATAGTGCGGATAATCCGGCCAATAACCGGGGAATTTTATCGACTGGAACTACGATATCCTCGTTGATTTTCTTGGGTGCAATATCCCGCAGCAAGGGCGATAATGTTTTCCTGACCTTCCATAAATCTGCCGTATTCTGAACGGATACTGCTTTCAATAACCCGGAGTTCTGGCAAGCAGCTAAAAGTTTTGCTGTTGTTTCCGGGATTTCATGTTCTGTACCATCGACCTCGATCATCAGCATGGCCTGAGAGTCGCTTGGTAATAACTCAGGATTTCTGGCACGAATGAGATTAAGTGAGCCCGAATCCAAGAACTCAAGAGCACTCGGTCCTTGTGGCTCTTTCATGATAGATACGATTGCTGACGCACAACTGTCAGCATCCTGATAATGCGCAACAAGTCCACTTTTGGCAGCAGGTAGCGGAGTCAGCTTAAGTGTCATTTCCGTTATGACAGCAAGCGTACCTTCTGAACCAATCAGCAAACGGGTCAGATCATAGCCAACGACACCTTTGGTGGTATAGCACCCGGTTTTAATAATGTCCCCTTTCCCTGTTACTGCGGTCAATCCAAGCACATGATCGCGGGTTGTTCCATATTTGACCGCATGTGGTCCTCCTGCGCTGGTGGCAAGATTCCCGCCAATAGTTGAGAATGCCGCACTGGAAGGGTCGGGTGGCCAAAAAAAGCCATGAGGTTTGGCAGCAGCTTGAATGGTTTCGTTTAAAACACCGGGCTCGGTGACGAGTGCCCGGTTGGGGGGGTCGATCGAGATGATTTGTGTCATCTGCTCCAGTGAGAGCGTAGCTCCGCCCTGTTCGGCCAAGCTGCCGCCAGCCGTACCGGTGCCTCGTCCGCGTGGTGTCAGAGGTATTTTGAACTGGTTACATAACCGGACAGTTTTTGCGGTTTCATCAGTCGTCAGAGGGAATATGACACACTCGGGAGGAAAAAACTTCCTGCTGTTATCGTAGGCGTAAGCGTAACAATCCACCGGATCGAAATAGAGTCGATCGGAAGGAATCAGATTCTGTAGTGATTTGATAAACTCCGCAGGCAGCATTTACTGATGCCGAGGATGGCTCGGAAAGATCAAAAAGGTATTGTTTAATCCAGATACTCAAATACTTTTACAACTTTTGTCACGCTTTCCGTGGTACTGGCAATGTGTGTAGCCTTTTCGCCTTCATTACGTTTTACCAATCCCAGCAAGTACACCACGCCATTCTCAGTAACGACTTTGATGTGATTGACCTGGAATACCCGGTTATTGATAAAACGAGCTTTAACCTTGGAAGTAATCAGCGTGTCATTGCTGCGTGAAGCCAATGAACTCTTCGGTGCAACGATGATTTCGTTGGAAACATTCAGTACGTTTTCCACACTCATAGCCAGCTTTTCCACTTCTTTCCTGGTAGATTCATCAGGGGCTTCACCTGTCAGCAAAACGTTACGGTTAAAACTGGTGACATTCACGTGTACTTTGTCACCAAGGCGTTCACCGATTCTGCGGCTGGTTTTGAGCTCGATCCTCTCATCTTCAATATACATCCCGCTGCTGCGGCGGTCTTCAACCATTAATGCTCCGGTTCCCGCACCGACTCCCACACCTGTCAATACCATCGGCACACAGCCCGTTAGAAGGAATAAAATTTGTACTCCCAATATCAGCTTGATGAAAGTATTTTGCATAATGATTTAAACGTACAATAGACTTTATTTATTTGCCTGAAAGAAACAGTGATATACCAATATCGGGGTTTTCCGCAACACGAGGCTCGCAGCAGAGTAATCCTGCAAACATAAAGTGCGTAGTCTAACACCGGATCAATCTGTACTGATTACTAACCGTCATCCTTTATTGTCTGGAGACTAAACTTTAGAATATGAACCTGTTACTTTCACTGAATTTAAGCTGTTTCAGGTATTTCACAGAATACCGCATATTGTGCAGGTGAAAATGAAGCTTTTTATAGAGAATCACGTATGACAGTCAGGACGATATTGGTAGTCGATGATTCGCCGACAGATCGCCATATTATTTCCGATATATTGATCAGGAACGGCTATCAGGTGGGAGTGGCCGAGAGTGGTGAGGAGGGTGTCATCAAAGCCAGGGAAATCTGGCCGGATTTGGTGCTGATGGATGTGGTCATGCCTGGAATCAATGGTTATCAGGCAACACGTATACTTGCTCGAGATTGTGCAACTCGCCATATCCCTGTCATTCTCTGCACAACCAAAGATCAGCAAACCGATAAAATCTGGGGATTGCGACAAGGTGCGCGGGATTATATTACCAAGCCGGTCGTAGCTGCCGAGTTATTGCAAAAGATTGCCGGACTGAACTGATATTCAATGACAATTAATGCCATGTCGGAACACCAGTCATCACTGACTGAGCAAATCAATAAAAAGGCTCAGGAAACTTCAGCCACCATTCCAGTACTGGGAATCACCATTGGTGATGACCGGTGGCTGATACCAATGAGTAACATCAGTGAAATATTGCCGGTACCCAAAATAACCCCGGTTTTTCTGACACAGCCATGGTTCCTCGGTGTCATCAATGTGCGTGGTAATGTTTACGGTTTGTGTGACCTGAGCCATTATCTTGACAACACATCCACCTGCATCAGCGCAAAAACCCGGGTCTTTCTGACCATCCCTCGCCTGGGTGTAAGTTATGCCATGCTGGCAGGCAGTGTTCTCGGTATCCGGAATCTGATGGAGTTTGTTCCCCAGTCAGATCATGAGGACAAACGACCTGTCGTGGCCGGCATATACAAAGACCGTCAGGACAGACTTTGGCGCATGCTGAATTTACCGGCACTGCTACAACTCGAATCCTTCCAGCGGGCAGGCAGCTGAATTACCTCCAGTTTCGGCTGCGCTGCCTGATTGCCTGGTTTTATGAATGTAATCTGACAATTTTTCTTCAATTTTTTCAATTTCTCAGACATGCCGTCTCCCTCTGCCATAAACGAAAAAGTCAACATCCTGGCTGAAGCATTACCCTATATCCGGCGTTTTCACGATAAAACCATCGTCATCAAATATGGCGGCAATGCCATGACTGAGGAAGCGCTCAAGCAGGGTTTTGCCAGAGATGTGGTATTGCTGAAACTGGTTGGAATGAACCCGGTCATCATCCACGGCGGTGGCCCGCAAATTGATCACATGCTGAAACGGGTCGGTAAGGAAGGCGTATTCATACAAGGTATGAGGGTTACAGATGCCGAAACTATGGACATCGTCGAAATGGTACTTGGCGGCCTCATTAACAAGGAGATCGTCAATCTCATCAACCGCCACGGTGGACAGGCAGTAGGGTTGACCGGAAAAGACGGAATGTTCATTCGCGCCAAAAGAATGCTGATCCAGGATAAGGAAAAAGCCGGGGAATGGATCAACATTGGCCAGGTCGGTGAAATCGAGTATATCGACCCTTCACTAATCGCATTGCTCGATACCCGCGATTTCATTCCCGTGATCGCACCCATCGGTGTTGGCGAAGATGGAGAATCCTACAATATCAATGCTGATCTTGTAGCAGGCCGTCTGGCAGAAACGCTCAAAGCCGAAAAATTGATTCTGATGACCAACACACCTGGTGTGCTGGATAAGAATGGTAACCTGCTCACCGGTTTGACTGCCGGTCGGGTGGATGAACTATTTGCAGATGGCACGATTTCCGGTGGCATGCTACCCAAAATAAAATCTGCGCTGGATGCGGTCAAGAATGGCGTCAAATCCTGCCATATCATCGATGGACGAGTACAGCATGCCCTCCTGCTCGAAATACTGACGGACGAAGGAGTGGGAACCCTGATCAAGGGTGATGGCTGATAAGTTCAGCCAGAGCAGGAACCGTTTATGTCATGGGATGGTGTAACGATTCTTTGTTCCGTATTTTTGCCGGATCATTATCGACGCGATGTGAGCCGTCTGACGGGAAAACTCAGCTAATGGTAAAAAGTACAATTTTTTGGCAGTCAGCCGGGGTGCCTTGTCGACTTTGCGTTTAATCTGAATAAGTAACACGAGTTGTTAGCTGCAACTTGACGTAGATCACTATCGCAGTGTTTTGAGTGCCTGTGCCCATTTATACAGTTCATTCAGCATCGTTACTGCAGAGCTGGTGTGATGTTCACTGGGCATAAACTGTTTGTGTTCACTGATGAGTGTGGAAACATTCTGAATAGCCACAGCTTCCATCATAGGCATGATTTTCAGGGTGGTCAGGGTCTGCTTCAGAATTTGTGCCGAGCGTAATCCACCTGATATTCCACCGTAACTTACTATCCCGGCAGGTTTGTAATTCCACTCTTTGTAGACATAATTGAGCGCATTGAGCAGCGAAGGTGGCGGGCCGAAATTATATTCCGGTGTAACGAATACGTAAGCGTCTGCTGCGCTGACGCTGGCTGCCCAGTTTTTTGTATGCGCATGTTGATAGTGCTGGCGTATGGGATGTTCCGGCTCGTCGTATACCGGCAGATTGAATTCGGCCAGATCGACTGGCACGACTTCAAATTTGCCGTGTTGTACGGCGACCTCGCTAAACCATTTTGCGACATAAGGGCCAATACGCCCGGGGCGGGTACTGCAGGTAATGATATGAAGTTTCATGGCTATTATTTTCCTTTTCGAGAAATTTAGAAATATTCTGTCAATCCTGCTCGATCCGGTAATTGGCAATCAGCCGGAATTCGCTGCCGGGCTGGATATGTACCCGGTCTGTTGCAGCGTTGGTGGTCTCCACACAAATGAAACGCAGGTAATCATCGTCTTCCAGATCTGCCATTTCAGCCGAAATTTTTGCCCAGGGGTTCCATACCACTGCTGTTCGGTTACCTTTGGAAGTAATGTGGATACGGCGCTTGCGGGTAGTATCATGAATGACGAGATTGCTGCCAACCGACTGGTAGATTCGATCCACTTCCGCATCGATAGTCACCGATCCAGTTTGGTTTTTTTCCAGGTTATCGTCCACTTTGTCGATATAGCGGGTATTTTCCAGACCGGATACATGGGTCTGGCGAATATCTCCCACGCTGAAATAGGTATGAAAAGCCTGGGTGACGGTGCACGCCTGTGAACCGGAATTGCGGGTTATCAGTTCCAGATTGAGCGTATCGCCGATAGTGATTTCCAGCCGCAGTACGAATGAGCGGGACCAGATGGATTGTGTTTCTTCGGTATCTGTCGATCCCAGTACGATGCGAGTATTGCCTTCCGGTGTTGCGGATACTTCGACGATATCCCACATGCGGTTACGCATGAAGCCATGTGCGGGACGTCCTCTGCCTTCCGGGTCCGGACCGAACCACGGCCAGCAGATTGGCACGCCTCCCTTGATCGCCTTGCCCGCCTGATAATAGGCGCGCTTGCTCAGGAACAGAAGATCGTCCTGAATACTCTGAGGCCGGTATGCAAGTACCTGCCCGGCATAAACCGAGATCAGCGCGCTGGCTTTGTCATTCCTGACATGAATAAAGGGCAAACCTCCTTCACCCTCTGCAAAAACTACCTGTTCCCCAATTTTGTAATTTTTGTTTAATTGTTCAATATTCATCATTTTCCCGTTTAGAAATGCAAAAAATCCTGTAACCACTGGCATCAGGTCAAGTATCTGGCCGCAGTCTGTGCTGAATGATAAACTCAATCGGTTACTGCATAAACACAAAATGCTCAAAGTCTTTTATTCGAGGAATCAACATGGCCCATAATTTATTCAACAGTTTAAGCACGTTATCACTTGCCAGCGGTAAAACCGTTCAGTTTTATTCACTGCCTGCGCTGGGTGCGGCTGGTTTGGGAGCAATTTCGCGCCTGCCGGTTTCAATCCGCATTGTGCTGGAATCGATATTGCGAAATTATGATGAAAAAAAGATCACCGAAACTCATGTCAGGCAGCTTGCCGGTTGGCAGCCGAGAGCAGAACGTACCCAGGAGATTCCGTTTGTGGTGGCGCGCATCGTACTGCAGGATTTTACCGGCGTGCCGCTGTTGGTTGATCTGGCTGCAATGCGCAGTGCAGCCAGGAGGTTGGGAAAAAATCCTGAATTGATCGAACCACTGGTGCCGGTTGACCTGGTAGTCGACCATTCGATTCAGGTGGATTACTACGGTGACAGCCAGGCACTGGCACGCAATATGGAAGTGGAATTCCAGCGCAATCAGGAACGCTACCAGTTCATCAAATGGGGGATGCAGGCATTCGATACATTTGGCGTGGTGCCACCGGGAATCGGTATCGTGCATCAGGTCAATCTGGAATATCTCGCGCGCGGCGTGCATCAGAAGGATGGACTGATGTACCCGGATACACTGGTAGGAACCGACTCGCATACCACGATGATCAACAGTATCGGTGTGGTGGGCTGGGGAGTGGGAGGGATCGAGGCCGAAGCCGGTATGCTGGGACAACCGGTTTATTTTCTGACACCGGATGTGGTGGGTGTCAATCTGACCGGGCGGCTGCGGGAAGGAGTCACTGCAACCGATCTGGTGCTGACAGTAACGGAAATGCTACGCCGGGCCAATGTCGTGGGCAAATTCGTCGAGTTTTTCGGTGAAGGTGCGGCTTCGCTCAGTCTGCCGGATCGTGCCACGATTGCCAACATGGCACCCGAGTACGGCGCCACTATGGGTTTCTTCCCGGTGGATGACGTAACACTGACCTACTTCCGTCATACCGGCCGTACCGATGAAGAAATCGACGCGTTTGAGCGCTATTTCAAGGCACAGGAATTATTCGGCATGCCGCATCCGGGAGAGATCGACTACAGCCAGGAGTTGACGCTCGATCTGAATACGATCGTGCCTTCTCTGGCCGGGCCGAAGCGCCCGCAGGATCGGATAGCACTCAAAGATCTGAAATACAGCTTTACTGAACTTTTCAGCAAATCTGTCAAGGAAAATGGTTATGGCAAACCGGCAGAAGTGTTGGATGATACTTATTCCACCCGCGACAGCCGTCACGTGGAATCCAAGCTTTGCATCGCCCCTGACACCAGTCAGAGCGAGTTGACGTTACCACCGGGCAGTGCGCGCAATGCGGTTGAAATGGTCAATAATCATCCCACACAGCAGACTGCTGTCCCTGTATCGCCAGCACAACCGATTAAGTTGCATCATGGCGATATATTGATTGCCGCGATCACTTCCTGTACCAACACATCCAATCCGAGTGTACTGATTGCGGCAGGTTTACTGGCTAAGAAGGCGGTGGAGAAAGGTCTGTCAGTCAGGAAACATATCAAGACTTCATTGGCACCTGGCTCCCGTGTCGTTACGGAATATCTCGGTGCTGCCGGTTTGCTGCCCTATCTGGAGCAACTTGGTTTCAGTCTGGCCGGTTACGGCTGCACCACCTGTATCGGAAATTCCGGGCCTCTGCTGGAAGTCATTGAAGAAACCATCGTAAAGGATGATCTGGTATGTGCGGCCGTACTGTCAGGAAACCGTAATTTTGAGGCACGCGTTCATCCCAGCATTCGTGCCAATTTTCTGGCTTCTCCGCCGCTTGTGGTGGCCTATGCAATTGCTGGAACGGTGCTGAAAGATCTTACCCGTGAGCCGCTGGGAGAGGGTAAGGATGGCAAGCCCGTGTGGTTGCAGGATATCTGGCCGGACAGTGCCGAAATCGAATCGATGATGAAATTTGCGACCCAGGCAGAAACTTTCCGCCGCTTGTACAGTGATTTTACCCGGGACCACCCGCTCTGGAATGGTATTACTGCGGTGACAGGCAGGCTGTATGACTGGCCGGATTCCACCTATATTGCCGAGCCACCGTTTTTCGAGGATTTTTCTCTGGAGATCGACCTAACCAGAACACCGGATGCCATTCATGGTGCGCGTGCGCTGGCGATTTTTGGTGGCTCGGTGACTACTGACCATATCAGCCCGGCGGGAGCCATCAAGGAATCTTCACCGGCAGGACAATATCTGCTGGCACATGGCGTTACCCGGATGGATTTCAACAGTTACGGCTCACGCCGGGGCAATCACCATGTCATGATGCGTGGTACTTTTGCCAATGTGCGTATCAGAAATCTGATGATACCCGGCAGCGAGGGAGGTGTTACGCTGTATCGCAGCAAGGATGATCCCAATGGCAGGCAAATGAGTATCTTCGATGCAGCCATGCGGTATATCGAAGATGGAACACCTGTGATCGTATTCGCCGGCAAGGAATACGGTACCGGATCAAGTCGTGACTGGGCTGCTAAAGGCACGCAACTGCTGGGTGTCAAAGCAGTTGTCGCAGAGAGTTACGAACGTATCCATCGCAGCAATCTGGTCGGCATGGGTGTGCTGCCTCTGCAGTTCAAGGAGGGTGATAGCGTCAGTTCACTGGGTATTCAGGGCAATGAGACATTCGAGCTTCCTGATCTGGGCAATATTCAGCCACAGCAGGAAGTGACACTGATCATTCACGGGCAGGACGGTTCCCGCCGGGAAATCAGGCTGCGTTGTCGCATCGATACTGCTATCGAGGTCGACTATTATTACCATGGCGGTATTCTGCCTTATGTCCTGAGAAAAGCGTATGCGTGAGTTACCTTGGTTTTAGTCGTCCGCGAGTTGATATCAGAATTATCGTGAAGCGCTGCAAGCTCTGAATGGTCCATAAAAGAGATCATTCAGAGCCGGGGCTATAGGTAACAATGTCGCGTATCACACCGTATGACCGGCTTGGAATAAATATGATGGTGTAAAAGGCAGGAATTACCTTAGCCGAATCGGCCGGTAATGTAATCTTCAGTCTGTTTGTTTTTTGGTTTGATGAAGATAGTGTCGGTAGCGCCAAATTCGATCAGCTCACCCATATACATGTAGGCGGTGTAGTCCGATACCCTGGCAGCCTGTTGCATATTGTGGGTCACGATCAGGATCGTAACCTTGTTCCTGAGATCCGAGATCAGTTCTTCGATACTTGCGGTTGCGATTGGATCCAGCGCAGAGGTGGGTTCATCGAATAAAAGGATTTCAGGATCCGTCGCCAGAGCACGGGCGATACACAGTCGTTGCTGCTGGCCACCCGAGAGATTGAAGGCAAGATCTCCAAGCCGATCTTTGACTTCTTCCCATAATGCAGCATTACGCAGTGCATTTTCTACCCGTTCCTCGAGAATGGAACGGCGTTTGACACCCCGTATCCTGAGGCCATAGGCCACATTCTCAAAAATTGACTTGGGAAAGGGATTGGGTTTTTGAAATACCATACTGATCCGCATCCTGACTTCGATCGGATCCACTTCGGGTGAGAGAATGTTTGCATTATCCGGGTGGAGGATGATCTCTCCCTCGTAATGGTTACGCGGATACAGATCATGCATGCGGTTGAAACATCGGAGGAAGGTCGATTTACCGCAGCCTGACGGCCCGATCAGGGCAGTTACCTGTTTTTCATAGACCATCATATCGATATTTTTAAGTGCCTGATAACCCCCGTAATAGAAGTTCAGTTTATTGACCACTGATTTCTGGACAGTAGAATGAGTGTGGCCGCTGGCAGGTTTGAATATTTGCATGATTTTGATTTACCACTTGATATTTTTACGCAGACGATAGCGCAGATAAATAGCGAGTCCGTTCATCAGTAACGTCATGACGACCAGTACCAGGCCGGCAGCCGCTGCATTATGCTGAAAGGCTTCTTGCGGTCTCGATATCCAGTTGAACATCTGAATTGGCATAACTGTAAATGGCTCCATCAGCCATTGGAATGATATGAACGGGAACTGATCCTGAATGGGGGATGGGGGCAGAAAAGCAATGAATGTCAGTGCACCGATCGTGATGATTGGTGCTGTTTCTCCGATTGCACGCGCCAGTCCGATAATGACTCCCGTCAGAATACCAGCTGCGGAATAAGGCAGGACATGATCTGATACTGTTTGCCATTTGGTTGCCCCCAGGGCATAAGCTCCTTCACGGATGGAAACGGGAATGGATCTGATCGCTTCACGGGTTGCAACGATGACGATTGGCAGAATCAGCAGCGCCAGTGTCAGCCCGGCTGAGAGGATACTCTGGCCCAGTCCGAGTTGATAGACGAACAGCCCCAGTGCCAGCAGACCATAAATAATGGAGGGTACACCCGCCAGATTGGTGACATTGATTTCGATGATTTCGGTGATGAGGTTTTTCGGTGCGTATTCTTCAAGATAAACACCGGCCGCCACACCGAGAGGAACGGCCGCTGCCGCTGTCACCAGCATGATCAATGTCGTGCCGACCCATGCGGAGAGAATTCCGGCCGCTTCCGGTTTGCGAGAGGGAAAGGAGGTGAAAAATTCCCAGGTCAGGCGTGGCATTCCGTCGATGACCATACTCCCGAACAGTGCGATGAACGTCAGAATCGCGATCATCAGTGCGGTAACACCTGCTACCAGCGCCAGCAAGTCCCAACGCTTGTGATAAGCAATGATGGTACGTATTTCATTCAGATTGTCAGGGTGATTCATAGGTAGCATGGGTATCAGTAAACCTCACGGTATCGCTTGCGCAGTAAATGCCCCAGGATATTGAAAACCAAGGTCAGCAGGAGGAGTGTCAGTCCCGCAGCAAAGATCGTCTGGTACCCAACGCTGCCATGCGGCAAATCTCCCAGGCTGACCTGGACGATATAGGTGGTAATGGTTGCTGCCGGTTCCATCGGGTTCCATACCAGATTGGGCTGCATGCCTGCTGCAATTGCAACTACCATGGTTTCTCCGACAGCACGGGAAATGCCGAGAATATAGGCGGCTGCAATACCGGACAAAGAGGCGGGCATCACTACTTTGATTGCCGTTTGGAATCGTGTGGCACCGATGGCGTACGACCCCTCCCGCAAGTGCATTGGTACAGAACGCATGGCATCTTCTGTCATCGAGCTGACGTAGGGAATGATCATGATTCCCATCACCAGCCCTGCAGACAGCAGACTGAAACCAGGCAGATCTGGAAGAATGGTCTGCAGCAGGGGGGTGACGAACAGTAACGCAAAATATCCATAGACGACTGTCGGAATGCCTCCAAGCAATTCAAGGAATGGTTTGGCTATCTCTCTCACCGTAAAGGGTGCAAACTCCGAAAGATAGATGGCAATGATCGTACCAAAGGGAAGCGCTATGACGAGTGCAACCAGCGAGCTGATGGCTGTTCCTGAAACAAGCGGAAGTATTCCGTAATGGGCGTCGTCAAACAATGGTGTCCATTGTGTGTCTGTTAGAAAGTCCCATACAGAAACATGCTCAAAAAATACCAGTGATTCTGAAATCAGCAGGTAAATGATCGCAAAGGTAATGAAAACGGAAAGAAAAGCGGCCAAGAACAGCAGCAGTTCTATCACCCGTTCTTTGAGGTATCGTTTATAGCTGCGACGTAGACTTCCGGGTGAATGATCGGTGTTGTTCGGGATAGGCATTCTGATCGTCTGGGTAGCAATCCGGATATGTGGGGACGAGTCATTCTAGAAATCAATTATTACAGTTTGATGAAAATGGAAGGTTGAGAAACAAAGTCAGCTGAAATACAGGAGCATTCAACTGAAAACAATTAAACCCGTCATAAATTCAGGTCGATATTGCAGAATGATTATTTTGTCGAAGTCGGGCTGGAGTAAATTTCATGACGCTGAAACGCACCATAAAAGAATTCGCCACTTATCTGGGTGACCGGGAATCGATTCTTGACAGGGATTATCCGAGAGTCGCCGGTCAGATAGAGTTATTGTGGGGATATGTGGAATTTTATCGCTATCTGGAAAAACTGCTGATTACAGAAAAAGGGCGGGATCGTTCCGGTTTTCCATTTGAAGCAGTTCTGGAGCTCGATAAACTGAAAGAAATCCACGAACGACTGTATCCGTGAACGAATTGAACCAGCGTACAGATAAAGCAAATAAACTGGTGATATCGCCCACATTTTGGGGAGATGCTGCAAAAACCGCCCTTTCAAGGGCGGTTTTTGTATGACGTTAAAATGCAGAGATGCAAATTATCCGGAGCGGAATGATTTTCAGCGGATAGATCTTAGTCAGCCTGTCTTCTGAGGAAAGCAGGAATATCCATCGGATCCATGCCAGCCTGCTGCATGGCCGTGACCGCAGCATTGCTCCTTCTTCCTGTTCTCATGACTGCAGGTTCATCCACCTGGTGAGAGGAAATTCTGTCATCGGTACCTGTTCGGGTATGGATAACGGTCATGGGTCTCTGGGATTGTTGATTGATATTGCCAAGCCCCGTTGCGACCAGTGTTACACGCAGGCTGTCACCCATATTTTCATCGATGACTGTCCCGACGATGACAGTTGCGTCTTCAGCCGTCATTTTCTTCACGATGTCCATCACTTCCTGTACTTCACGCATTTTCATGGCTGAGCTGGCGGTGATGTTTACCAGTACACCCCGTGCGCCTGTCAGCGTGATTTCTTCGAGCAGCGGGCTTGCAACGGCTTCTTCTGCAGCCATACGTGAACGATCGACACCGCTGGCGGCTGCAGAGCCCATCATGGCCATGCCCATTTCAGACATGACCGTTTTGACGTCAGCAAAATCCACGTTTACCAGCCCCGGACAATTGATGACTTCCGCGATACCTGCTACGGCACCATACAGTACGTCGTTTGCTGCCTTGAAGGCGTCCAGCATGCTGATATCATTGCCCAGCACTTTCATCAGTTTGTCATTCGGGATGACAATCAGTGAATCGACATGTTCTGCCAGTGCTTCCATTCCAGCTTGTGCTGCTTTCAGGCGTTTACCCTCGAAAGAGAATGGTTTGCTGACAACGGCAACGGTCAGGATACCCATTTCCTTGGCAATCTGGGCCACGACCGGAGCAGCACCCGTACCCGTACCTCCCCCCATCCCGGCGGTAATGAATAACATATCAGCGCCCTGGACAATTTCAGCAATATGATCCCGATCTTCCAGAGCGGCTTCCTTGCCAATATCCGGATTGGCGCCTGCTCCCAGTCCGCGGGTAACACTGGTACCCAACTGCAACAGGGTCTGTGCACGATTTCCCTGGAGTGCCTGCGCATCGGTATTCATACAAATGAATTCGACACCTTTTACTTCATTGCGAATCATATGATCCACGGCGTTTCCGCCACATCCGCCAATACCTATGACTTTGATGACGGCTTCAAGTGGTTCGGTATTCGTGATCTCAAACATTATGTTTCTCCTATTGCATGGTGAGTTTTCAAACAATATTCCGCAGATAAAACTTCATTAAAACCCGATTTAAAAATTTTCCTGAAACCATCCTTTCATTTTTGCCAGAATCTGCCTGGTAGAACTGCTTTTCAGTTTTGCCTGATGGTGATGGAGACGATCTTCCATGCCGACCATCACCAGACCGATGGCAGTTGAGTATCTCGGTGTCCGTACCACTTCCTCCAGGCTGCCGTTATAGACCGGCAATCCCAGACGCACAGGCATGTGAAAAATCTCTTCCCCCAGCTCGACCATTCCCAGCATGGAACTGCTGCCGCCGGTGATGACGATCCCTGACGAGAGCAGCTGTTCGAAACCACTGCGTCTCAGTTCTGCCTGAATCAGCAGATAGAGCTCTTCCACGCGTGGTTCGATGACTTCAGCCAGGGTTTGCCGCGACAACGGGCGGGCACCACGATTTCCAACATCCGGAACCTCGACCATTTCGCGGATATCAGCCAGCGTGCGTAAGGCAATGCCATAACGACACTTGATATCCTCCGCATCTTTCGTGGGGGTGCGCAGCGCCATGGCGATGTCATTGGTGATCTGGTCACCCGCCACCGGGATCACCGCAGTATGTCTGATTGCACCATCCGTAAAAACAGCGATATCGGTGGTTCCTCCGCCGATATCGACCAGACATACACCCAGATCCTTTTCATCTTCGGAAAGCACTGCTTTGGCCGAGGCCAGTGGCTGGAGCACCAGATCCCGTACATCCAGTCCGCAGCGATGGATGCATTTGGCGATATTCTGGGCAGCGGATACTGCTCCGGTTACGATATGCACTTTGACTTCCAGCCGGATACCGCTCATTCCGACAGGTTCGCGCACGTCTTCCTGGCCATCGATAATGAATTCCTGGTTCAGGATATGCAGGATCTGCTGATCGGCCGGAATATTCACCGCCTTGGCAGTTTCCATCACTTTCTCGACATCTGCCTGAGTGACTTCCTTGTCCTTGATCGCCACCATGCCATGTGAGTTGAAACCGCGGATATGGTTACCGGCGATCCCGGCATACACTTCACTGATCCGACAGCCCGCCATGAGCTCAACTTCCTCGAGGGCACGCTGAATGGCATTGACGGTCGCTTCGATGTTGACGACCACACCCTTTTTCAGGCCACGTGAGAGGTGGCTGCCCAGACCGATGATCTCGAATCCACCTTCGGGCTTCATTTCAGCGACAATGGCCACGATTTTCGATGTGCCGATATCAAGACCGACAATCAGATCTTTGCCTTCCTTGACTTTACTCATTTGAAAATCCCCCCGATTTCATAGTCATAGTGTTTGTCTGCCCTGAGATTCAATGCAATATCAGGGTATGCGTATTGCAAACCCGCTGGCATAGCGCAGATCCACATAAGCGGAACTTCCGTACCGATCCAGACTTTCATTATATTGTGTACGCACCGCTACATAACGTTTCAAACGCTGTTCGATCTGCTCTCTTCCCAGCTTGAGCCAGGTTCCAGTGTTCAATCGAACATGCCAGGCATGCCGTGGAGTCAGCACGATCTCTATGGCAGTTTGTCCGGTTGGCTGCAGTAATTTATTGAAGATGCGATATTGTTGAGTAATCAAACGACTGCTGTTATCGGGACCAGCAAACACCGGAAGACGCACATTATCCATTATTGCGTGAAATATTTCTCCATTTGTATTGACCAGGGCCGTTTCTTCCCAGTATGCAAGCGGCTTATGCTCTTCCAATAATATGTTCAATGCAGGCGGCCATTCACGCAGAATTTTAACCGATCTGACCCATGGCAATTCCATAAAAGCGTTCTGCAATGTTTTCAGATCGATCATGATGAAATTACCGTTTGCCGAATTGCGTACGACCTGTTCGATCTGATCACGGGTGATATGTACCAGACTGACATTACCCGTCCGATTCTTATCCATGGCTTCCACCCGGACTTCCCTCAATGAAAAAAACGGCAATGCCAATATTCTGGTTCCCACTACATAGATCGTAGCCAGCAGAACACCCGTCAGCAGGATATTTGCCAGAAAGTTCAGGGATTGATGATCGTTCCACATACGTTTACAGTTGTCCGATTGCCCGGAATCCGGATGAATGGCTCTCTGCGGATAGCAGGGTGTGAAACATGACAATCAGATCCTTTTCAATGCTCACAGCTTAGCTCCAGAATCTGAACAACGAGTTCATCGAAGGAAATGCCTGCCGCCTTTGCCGCCATTGGCACGAGACTGTGGTCGGTCATTCCTGGCGAAGTATTGGTTTCAAGGAAAAAAGGTTGTTCATTTTCATCCAGAATCAGATCCACTCTGCTCCATCCGGTACATCCCAATATCCGGTGAGCATACAAGGCCTGTTCCTGGATACGGGTGGTTAACGCTGCCGATAACCCGCTGGGGCAGGTATAGCGTGTGCTCTCGGAAAAATACTTGGCCTGGTAGTCATACAATCCTTCTGCCACATCGATGCGCACCAGGGGAAGGGGCATATCATCCAGAATGGCGGCAGTCAGTTCGATTCCCTGGATGAACTGTTCGGCCAGTACCAGTGAATCGTATTCTGCAGCTGCCTGATAAGCGGATCGAAAATCCTGTTCATTGTCCACTTTGTTCAATCCGAGGGTCGAACCCTCCCGGGTGGGTTTGATGATCAGCGGCAATCCCAGCCTGTCTGCCACATCCCGGAAACGGCTGCTGGCATCGAGCATGACGTAATCAGGCGTATTGATACCCGCTGCCTGCCAGATCATTTTTGTGCGCCACTTATCCATTGCCAGTGCACTGGCGAGTATTCCACTGCCGGTATAAGGCAGTTCCATCAGTTCCAGTGCACCCTGAACCGAACCGTCTTCTCCGTAACGGCCATGCAATGCGATAAATACTCGATCGAAACCTTGCTGCAGAAGGTTTTCCAGAGGTTGCCCGGCCGGATCGAATGCATGGGCATTCACCCTGCTCCGCTGCAATGCTGCCAGAACGGCTTGACCGCTTCTCAGCGAGATTTCACGTTCAGCGGAACGTCCTCCCAGCAATACGGCTACTTTTCCAACATCACGGGTGTTCACTGTGTACTTCCTCCGCGCTGTCCGATAATGCGAACTTCGGTGATCAGTCTGATTCCGGTAGTCTGGTGAACAGTATTTTGCACGGTATCGATGATTGCCTCGATTTCAGAAGCAGTGGCGTGACCGCAGTTGACGATGAAATTGGCATGTAACGTGGAAACCATTGCGTCACCGATACGGAAACCTTTCAGACCGCACTGTTCGATCAGCCTGGCAGCATGATCTCCTGGCGGATTCCGGAAAACCGATCCTGCACTGGGAAACCCCAAGGGTTGAGTCTTGATGCGTGCAGTCAGCAGCGTTCTGACAGCCTGACGCGAACTTTCCATTTTACCTGGACGAAGTCGGAACCAGCCACCGGTAAACCAGACATCGGGTGTGTCGGACGAGGGCGTTCTCTGCAACTCGACATGACGATAACCAACCTGGTAGTCCTCCGGTGTACGTTCGCGCACAATCCCGCTGCGATCGATCGTTGTGACGCGCTCTACCCGATCCCAGGTTTCAGCGCCGTAACAACCAGCGTTCATTGCCAGTGCACCACCAACGGTGCCGGGAATGCCTGCCAGAAATTCTGCGCCTGTCAGGTTGTGTGAGGCAGCAAACCTGGCCAGTTTGGCACAGGGGATGCCCGCTCCGGCATAAATCAGACCACCGCTTTCGTTCTGCTCGACCAATGACAGATCATTGAGTTTTGCATGCAATGCAATGACTACCCCGGGCAATCCACCATCCCGGACCAGCAGATTGCTGCCCAGTCCAATCATGACAACCGGCTCATCTTTCGGCCAGTGGCGTAAAAACAGGGCCAGATCTTCCAGATCGGCCGGCTGGTAGAAACAGGCGGCATGCCCGCCGGCACGCCAGGAAACATGCCGTTTCATGGGTTCATGCTGACGCAGCTCACCCCGCAGCAGGCGTGTGTCGATACCGGATGTGCGGGATTGCAGATCTGGGGTATCCATGATTGGCAGTTGAATTTCTGTCTGCATGCTTTCCTGATCAGCCTGTTATCAATGTCAGCTTCATCGCCGGTTCTGCCAGATCAGGAGCGGATTTCCCGATGGATCCGGCTCCCATGATGAGTATTACATCTCCATCCTGTGCGATGGTATGAATGGCTGCTTTCAATTCATCGATCTGCTCGATATAAATAGGCTCGATCTTTCCCTGCACTCTGATTGCTCGTGCCAGAGATTTGCTGTCAGCCGCAATGATAGGCTCTTCACCGGCAGGATAAACTTCGGTCAGCAGCAATACATCAGCACCGGATAACACCCGGACGAAATCCTCGAATAAATCCCGGGTGCGGCTGTAGCGGTGTGGCTGAAATGCCAGAACCAGACGTCGGCCGGGAAAAGCATTGCGGGCAGCTGCCATCGTGGCGGCAATTTCTGCAGGATGATGTCCGTAATCATCGATCAGAGCGAAAGATCCTTGATCCGGCAAGGGGATCTCGCCATATTGCTGAAACCGCCTGTCTACTCCGCCAAAGGTGGCCAATGCTTTTACGATTGCTTCATCCGGCACGCCCAGCTCGTTACTGACAGCGATGGCTGCCAGTGCATTCAGGACATTATGTTTACCCGGGAGGTTGAGTGTGACTTCCAATGTTCGCGGTGAGCCATTGACTCCAATATGGGCGAGAAAATGCATTCTGCAGCGATCGTGCCGGATGTTGGTGGCGCATATCTGCGCATCTTCCGATGCGATGCCATACGTGGTTACCGGCCGGGTAATCATGGAAATGATTTCACGCACGTGGGGATCGTCCACGCACAGTACTGCCATACCGTAAAAGGGCAGGTGTTCGATAAATTCGACAAAGGTCTGTTTGAGCCGGTTGAAATCATGCTCGTAGGTGCTCATGTGATCGGCATCGATATTGGTTACCACCGTCAGAACCGGCTGCAGGTAGAGGAATGAAGCATCGGATTCATCCGCCTCGACCACGATGAATTCACCCTTGCCCAATCTGGCATGACTGTCGACCGTCTTGAGCTTGCCACCAATGACAAATGTCGGATCCTGGCCTGCTTCCGCCAGGATACTGGCAACCAGACTCGTGGTGGTGGTTTTGCCATGAGTGCCGGCGATGGCAATACCGCGGCGCAGGCGCAACAGCTCTGCCAGCATCATGGCGCGAGGTACTACAGGGATACGCCGTTCGCGTGCTGCAATCACCTCCGGGTTATCAGAATGGATAGCGGTCGAGATAACGACGGCATCAGCAGATTGAATATTTTCGGCTGCATGGGTGTGATGAATGACAGCACCCAGGCACTGCAGGCGCCTGGTGGTGGAATTGCTGTGCATATCTGAACCGCTGATCTGGAAACCCAGGTTGATCAGTACTTCGGCGATGCCGCCCATACCGGAGCCGCCGATTCCTACGAAATGGATATGTCTGATTTTATGCTTCATTGGTTTGTCCCGATAATTGCTGACAGGCTTCAGCCACCGTTTGTGCAGCCTCAGGCATGGCCAGTGCACGTGCATGGGTTGCCATGGACTGTAATTGTGCGCGTGAACAGGTCATCAGCCATTGTGCAAGTGAAGCGGCTGTCAACTCTGATTGCGGCCATAAAACAGCCGCCTGGTAGTCGCTCAAAAACCGGGCATTGGCTGTCTGGTGATCATCTACCGCGTAAGGATACGGTATCAGAATACTGGCAACACCTGCGGCTGCCAGTTCAGAAATGGTCAGGGCACCGGCACGGCAGATCACCAGATCGCAATCCTGATAATGTGCAGCCATATTCTCGATGAATGCCACCAGATTTCCTGTGACGCCATGGTCGGCGTAAGCCTGCTGCAGAGCGTCGAGGTGAGCTTTCCCGGACTGGTGAGTCACGTATGGTCGCTGATCTTCAGGAATCATACTCAAAGCCTGTGGCAGCACGGTGTTCAGAACTTGTGCGCCGAGGCTGCCACCAACCACCAGGATGTGCAAATTGCCCGTCCGGTGTGCATAGCGTGCTTCCGGTGACGGGAGCCGGGCGATTTCTGTGCGTACCGGGTTGCCGGTAACCCGGGTTTTATTTTCCGGGCTTGTGAGGGCACCCGGGAATGCCAACAGGATACGATCGGCAATTTTTGCCAGTATCTTGTTGGTCAGGCCGGCGATTCTGTTTTGCTCGTGAATCAGCAGAGGTTTTCCAAGTAAAACGGCCATGATTCCTCCGGGCAGTGCCGGGTAGCCCCCCATCCCCAATACCACCTGCGGTTGCTGACGGCGCAATATCCGGAAACTTTGCCAGCAGGCTTGTGCCAGCTTCCATGGCAGTAACAGATAGCTGCTCAGCTTTTTGCCGCGCAACCCGGAAAAATTGATCAATTCGATGGAAAAACCGTGCTGTGGCACCAGTGCGGCTTCCATACCGTTACGGGTACCCAGCCAGACGATTCGCCAGCCGTTCGCCTGCATGGAACGGGCAACTGCCAGCCCTGGAAATACATGCCCTCCGGTCCCGCCTGCCATGATCATGATCGTGCGAGACAAGGTATGAACTCCATGTGCGGTGCATATTGCTGATCAGAGCTGTCTTCTCTCATGCGTTCAATCCTCTGCGTTTCAGTCTGTTTTCCCAGTCGATTCGCAGCAGTATGGCGATGGCGATACTGTTGATGACGATACTGCTGCCGCCATAGCTCATGAAGGGCAATGTCAGCCCCTTGGTGGGGAGTAATCCCATATTGACGCCCATGTTGATGAAAGCCTGTAAACCCAGCCAGACACCGATACCCTGTGCAACCAGTGAACCGAATTGATCTCCCAGTCTGGCTGCTGTGCGGCCGACTTTGAAAATACGCACCAGCAAAAAGAAAAACAGTGAAATCACGGTGACGACCCCTGCAAAACCAAGTTCTTCGGCCAGTACGGCAAACATGAAATCGGTATGTGCTTCAGGCAGATAATTCAATTTTTCCACACTGCTTCCCAGACCGACTCCCCACCATTCACCAAGTCCGAACGCGATCAATGCATGCGTGAGCTGATAACCCTTATCGAAGGGATCGTTCCACGGATCAAAAATAGCATTGATACGATCCATGCGGTAAGGCTCGATGATGATCAGCAGCGCCAGCAGTACCGGCACCAGGCATATCAGTCCGAAAAACATTTTCAGGCTCATTCCGTTCATGAACATGATGGACAGGACGATGGCCGCGATAACGACTGTGGCGCCCAGATCCGGTTCCATCAGTAATAACAGGGAGACGATGGTCAGCAATACGAGGATAGGCAGGAAACCCTTGAAAAAATGATCCTTGAAAGCCGCTTTGCGTACGACATAATCTGCTGTAAAAATCAGAATGATCAGCTTCATCAGTTCGGAAGGCTGGAAGCTGGTGATTCCCAGAGGGATCCAGCGACGGCTGCCATTGATCTCATGGCTGATTCCCGGGATCAGGACCACAAGCAGTAGCAGGATGCCCAATCCCAGCAGATAGTGAGAATAAGCCTGCCACCAGCGCAGCGGTATCCGGAAACAACCGATTCCGACAGCTATTCCCGCCAGTATGTATGAAGCCTGCCGGGCAAGAAAATAATAACTGCTTCCTTCACCAAATTTTGCTTCGGCAATTGCAATCGAGGCGGAATACACCATGACCAGCCCCAGCCCTAGTAAAAGCAGCACGGTTGAAACCAGCAGCACATCCAGTTCGGGCTGAATGGGCTGATTGTGCGGAGCGGAAGTGGATGGACTCATCATGGGTTTAATGACATGTCTGTGCTGTCAGTACGAACTTGCGCTCGATCAGGCGGACGGCAGCCGTGAAAACCTCAGCGCGGTGAATGTAATTGTTGAACATATCGAGACTGGCACAAGCGGGAGAGAGCAGAACGACATCTCCGTGCTCTGCCAGCAGAAAGCTTACCTGTACCGCCTCATCCATGGTGGTTACCCGGTGTATCGGTACATTGCTGGCCTGGATGGCCTGTGCAACTTTGTCTGCATCCCTTCCCAGCAGTACGACACTGCGCACATGCTTGCTGACTGGCTGTTCCAGAGGGGAAAAATCCTGCCCTTTGCCATCTCCACCTGCAATCAGAATCACGTTTTTGCGAAACCCGTTCAGTGCGGCAACAGCTGAACCTATGTTGGTGCTTTTAGAATCGTCGTAAAACGTTACGCCATTGAACTCGGCAACTTTCTGCATACGGTGCGGCAATCCCCTGAAAGTACGCAAAGCATGCAACAACGGCTCGAAAGGCAGATCAACCGCCCGGCACAACGCCAGTGCAGCCAGCGCATTGGCGGCGTTATGCAGTCCCGCGACGGCAAGCTCACTGGTTTTCAGCAAATGGGTACTGCCTTGTGCCAGCCATACATCCGATCCGCCGGGGAGCAAACCAAATTCTTCGTCCGACACGGGTGCGGATAGACCAAAAGTCACCTGTTTACTGTTTTTATCCGCCATGGCATACACCCTGGCATCATCACGATTGAGTATCTGCACGCAACCATTATTATGCGGGCGGGAAAATATCCGTGCTTTTGCGGCGGCATATTCTTCGATACTGTCGTATCGGTCCAGATGATCTTCGCTCAGGTTCAATACCGTTGCTGCATCCGGCCGCAGGCTGCTGGTGGTCTCCAGTTGAAAGCTGGAAAGTTCCAGCACCCACAAATGGGGCCATTTATTTGCATCCATCCGTTGCATCAGTGCATCCAGCGCTGCCGGGCCGATATTGCCTGCTACCTCCACATCCCATCCGGCATTTTTTACCATTTCACCGGCCATGCTGGTGACCGTGGTTTTCCCGTTGGAACCGGTGATCGCAAGAATTTTTGTACCCGGTGGTGCGTACTGATCGAGTGCAACGGCAAACAGCTCGATATCACCGATTACGGGCACACCCTGCTGCAATGCTGCCTGTATCAGTGGTTCGGCTACTGCCACACCCGGGCTGATGGCAATTGCATCGATCCCCTGGAACAATTCTTCCTTCAACGGGCCGCAGAATATGGCTTCACCCGGTACGATCCGGCTTATCAGTTCGAGATTGGGCGGGCTGGTGCGTGTATCAGCCACTGACAGCTGTGCACCGAGCCGGGAAAGCCACTTGACCATGGAAATCCCGGTTTTCCCCATGCCCAGAACCAGTATTTTTTTGCCGGTATAGTTCATCGCAATTTCAGAGTCGATAAGCCGATCAATACCAGAATGAGGGTAATGATCCAGAACCTCACCACGACCTGATTTTCCTTCCATCCTTTGAGTTCATAATGATGATGCAGGGGTGCCATGCGAAAAACGCGCTGACCGAACAGTTTGTAGGAAGCCACCTGAATCATGACTGACAGTGCTTCCATGACGAATACGCCTCCCATGATGACCAGTACGATTTCCTGCCGGACAATGACGGTGATCACCCCCAGTGCTGCGCCTAATGCCAGAGCGCCAACATCGCCCATGAATACTTCCGCCGGGTAGGTGTTGAACCATAAAAATGCCAGACCGGCTCCTGTCAGCGCGCCGCAGAATACCGCGAGTTCACCCGCATTGGGAATGTGTGGAATACCGAGATATTTGGCAAACACGGCATGGCCGGCAACGTAGGCGAAGATGGCCAGAGCACCACTGATCATGACGGTAGGCATGATGGCCAGACCATCCAGCCCGTCTGTCAGGTTGACGGCATTGCTGGTACCAACGATCACCAGATAGGTCAGCACGATAAACAGGAATGTTCCCAGCGGAATGGCCACTTCCTTGAAGAATGGTACGATCATTTCGGTGTGCTGGGGAAGATCGGCTGTCATGGCAAGATACACTGCGACCAGCAAGGCAATGATCGATTGCCAGAAGAATTTGGATGAAGCTGAAAGTCCTTTGGAATTGCGCTGTATTACCTTGCGATAATCATCTACCCAGCCAATTGCGCCGAATCCCAGTGTCGTCAGTGATACCACCCAGATGTAGCGATTGCTCAGGTCCGCCCATAAAAGTGTGGTCACGATCACGGCTGTCAGGATCAGTGTGCCGCCCATCGTCGGTGTGCCTGCTTTGATCAGGTGAGACTGAGGGCCGTCATTGCGCACGGACTGGCCGACTTTACGTGCGGTCAGGCTGCGTATCATGGCCGGGCCGATCAGAAACGAAATGCTCAACGCAGTCAGTGCCGCCAGCATGGTACGCAGCGTGATGTAACTGAATACATTGAAAGCGCGGATATCTTCTGCAATCCATTGAGAAAGTGCCAGCAGCATTCTATGGTTTCCGTTGTAATGTCCGGTTGCGAATCCGGAAAACTGTTTTTGTCCGGCTATTCATTGCCATTCATTTCGAAATACGTTTACGCCTGCAATTGTTCTATCACGCGTTCCATTTGCATGAAACGCGATCCTTTGACCAGGATGAAAACATGTTCGTCCAGACAGCTTTTCGCTTTTTCCAGCAACGTGTCCAGATCGGCGAAATGCTGTGCCCCTCGGCCAAACCCTGCAACAGCCTGCCGGCTCGATTCTCCCAGTGCCAGCAATATATCCACACCTGCGCTTGCGGCCTGTTGACCGATTCTGTGATGGAACGTTGCCGTATCAGCACCAAGTTCACCCATATCGCCCATGATCAGAATTTTTTTGCCGGGCATTTCTGCCAGGACATTCAGTGCAGCCTGCATGGAATCCGGATTGGCGTTATAGGTGTCATCGATCAGAACTGACCGGTTCAACCCGGTTTTTTTCTGCAAACGCCCGGGGACACCCCTGAAACTGTGCAAACCCTCAGCAATCGAGCTTGTGCTGATACCAGCAGCCGTGGCGGCTGCCGCCGCTGCCAGCGCGTTGTAAACATTATGACGACCTGGCACCTGTAGCGTTATTTCGACTGTGTCATCAGGCAATTGCAGCAGCCATCGATCGCCTGACGGATGTGCCGGCTGGCGTGCGCTGACTGCAGCAGTGCCATTCATGCTGAAATCCACAACCGGCCTGTTTCCGGCAAGCTGCCGCCAAAGCCGGGCATGGGGGTCATCCGCATTGATGATGGCAACTCCCTGTTCTTCCAGCCCTTCGAAGATTTCTCCTTTGGCACGGGCGACGGCTTCGGTGGTCCCCAGATATTCGATATGAGCCGTGCCTGCATTGGTGATCACGGCAATCGTAGGTGCAGCAAGCCGGCTCAGCCAGGCGATTTCACCCGCGTGGTTCATCCCCATTTCGATGACTGCGCCAACATGACAGGAATCGAGTTGCAACAGCATCTGCGGTACACCGATGTCGTTATTCAGATTGCCGGTCGTCGCAAGAACATTCCCCAATCCGAATTCGCATCTGAAAATGGCTGCAATCATTTCCTTGACGGTGGTTTTGCCATTACTGCCTGTCACGGCTACCAATGGAAGGGTGAAGCGCCGACGCCAGGATGCCGCCAGTTGTCCAAGGCCCAGCCGGGTATCCTTCACTTTGATCCAGCCAAAATCAGGTTGAGTCGGGAGGATAGCTGTGTCAGCCGAAACCATGGCTGCAACGGCACCGTTTCCGATGGCTGCGGAAATGAAACGATGGCCGTCAAACTGCTCACCGGACAGCGCAATGAAGAGATCACCCGGTTTCAGGGTACGGCTGTCGGTGCTGACTCCGGTGAATACGGCGTTGTCACCAGACCAGTCTGCGTGCAGGGCCAATGCAGCTTCCTGTGTGCTCATCATCCTTGCACCTGTAATTCCGGGCCGGCCAGGTCATGCAATACTTGCCGTACTACTTCGCGATCGTCATACGGATATTTCTTTCCCTGTATTTCCTGGCTGGTTTCTGCACCCTTGCCGGCGATCAGTACGATATCGCCTTTGCGTGCACCATGAATGGCCCGGTAAATGGCGGCTGTGCGATCCACTTCGGATGTGCAGTGTTTGCCACTGGCACCGAGCATGACTTCGCTGATGATGTCTGCAGGGTTTTCATTACGCGGATTATCGCTGGTGATAATGACTTCATCGGCCAGGCGTGAGGCAATTTCTCCGATCAGCGGGCGCTTGCCACGATCTCTGTCTCCGCCGCAACCGATGACACAGATCAGTTTTGCCTGATTTTTCCGAATTCGTTTTTTGATGCGGGTGCCGGCCAGTGTTTCGCGCAAACCGGTCAACACTTCGTTCAGCGCATCGGGAGTATGCGCATAATCGACAATGACGACGGGTTGATTGCCTCCTCCCAGTTTTTCCATTCTTCCGGGAATCGGCTGAACCTGTCGTAACGCGGTGATTGCATCATCGAGATCGATATTGCTGGCGAGCAGGGCGGCCAGAACAGCCAGCAGATTATAGGCATTGTAGCGGCCAGTCACATTGCACTGCAGGCTGGCGTACCGGTTGCAGAATTCGACATCGAAGCCGATCTGCTGTGTGGTGAATTGCAGATTGCTGCCGTAGAGTATTTTCTGATTACCAGTTGTTTGTGCAGTCTGGCGAGGTTGCTTGAAACCATAACCAATGATCGACAGATCTTTTCCGGCCAGTTGTTGCGACAGCTCTACACCCAGTACTTCATCCAGATTGAGGACGGCGTATTGCAAACCTTCCCAGAAGAACAGTTTTGCCTTGGCAGCAGCATAGGCATCCATACTGTCGTGATAGTCCAGATGGTCGCGCGTCAGATTGGTCAGTACGGCGACAGCAAATTCCGATCCGATCAGTCTGTCTTGAGAAAGACCATGTGAGGAAGCTTCCATCACCAGTGAGGATGCTCCTTGATGCAGATATTCAGCCATCAGCTGCTGCAGATAAACGGCATCGGGAGTCGTGTGTTCGGAAGGGTATAATGCGCCCGGGAATCCATGCCCGAGCGTTCCGATTACGGCAGTTTTTTTCCCCAGAGCAGCCATGGCTTGCGCATACCATTGACTGCAGGTGGTTTTGCCATTGGTGCCGGTGATTCCAACCAGCCATAAATGTCTGGAAGGATGACCGTACGCTTCACTGGCGATTTTCCCGGCTTCGTGACGCAGCCCGGCCACACCCAGATTGGGTATCTTCCACTCGGGTTTCCAGGAAAATCCCTGCTTTTCCCAGATGATCGCGTTGACACCTCGTGCAATGGCCTGCGGAATATCGTTGCGCGCATCATGACGTTCACCGGCACATGCCAGAAAAGTATCACCCGGCTTGAGTTTCCGGCTATCTGCCACCAAATGTCGTACTTTGACATCCAGCTGATTCAGCAGCCAGGCTGCATGACCTTCATCTGATCTCGAATCCGACGAGGTGCTCATCATCCTTTGTCTTCCAATCTGGCGGGAACGGGGGACGTCACCAGATTGCCAAGTGAATCATCAAATGGCACATTCAGTATTCGCAATGTACCTTCCATTACCCGGCTGAATACCGGTGCCGCTACCGTGCCACCATAATAACGCCCGTCAGAGGGTTCATCGATCATGATTGCCATGATGACACGCGGATCGGATGCCGGTGCAAAGCCGACGAATGAAGAAATATAGCGATCGCTGGCGTACCCTTTCCGTTTTTCCAGACGTTTGTGCGCGGTACCGGTTTTTCCCGCCACACGGTAACCGTTGATGCGTGCACCGCTGCCGGTACCTTCCGGTTGCACCGCAAGTTCCAGCATTTTACGTACGGATTGTGCGGTTTCACGTGAAATGACTTTCTGGCCGACAGCCGGCGTATCGCGTTTCAGCAGTGTGATGGGTTTCAGTTCTCCATCCGTGGCAAACAATGTATAAGCCCGTACCAGTTGCATCAGGCTGACTGAAATACCATGCCCGTAGGACATGGTGGCTTGTTCGATCGGGCGCCATTTATTATATGCGCGTAACTGGCCGCTTGCTTCTCCGGGAAAGCCAATACCGGTTTCAGTGCCGAAACCGGAACGGTTGAGCATTTCCCAGAATGTTTTGGGTGGCAGTAACAGGGCAATTTTTGCTGCACCCACGTTACTCGAGGTCTGAATGACCTGGGAGACAGTCAGATTGCCCTTGTCACGCACATCGCGAATGACGGCTCTACCTATTCTCATCATTCCGCCGGAGGTTTCCATCAGTGTGTTTGCCTTGACGCGACCCGTTTCCAGCGCCACGGCGATGGCAAAAGGCTTCAATGTCGAACCTGGCTCGAAAGTATCGACCAGCACACGATTGCGGATGACTTCGTTATTCATGCTCGCGCGCTGGTTGGGGTTGAAAGCCGGGTAATTGGCCATTGCCAGCACTTCACCTGTTTTGACATCCAGGGCCACGATACTGCCGGCTTTGGCGTGCTGCTCTTTTACTGCACGCGCCAGTTCCCGGTAAGCGAGATACTGTATCTTGCTGTCGATCGACAGCACCACATCCTGGCCGGATTTGGGAGATCGGATCTGTCCGACGTCTTCCACGACACGCCCGATCCGATCCTTGATGACACGCCGTTTGCCGTCTTCACCCGTGAGCACATCCTGCCATGCCAGTTCTACACCTTCCTGTCCGCGTCCGTCTACATCGGTAAAACCCAGAATATGGGCAGCCAGCTCGCGTGATGGATAGTAACGATAAAACTCGTGCTTGAGGTACAAACCCTTGATGTTGAGTTCAGCGATCTTATTTGCTCTTTCCGGTGGCAGTTGCCGTTTCAGATACACAAATCGCTTATCGCTGCTGAGACGTTCCTGAACAGTGGCCTTATTCATATCCAGCAGATCGGCCAGCTGCCCGATCTGTTCCGATGTGGCGCTCACTCTTTGGGGATCGACCCATACGGATTTGACGGGCGCGCTGATGGCAAGGATTTCACCATTGCGGTCTTTGATGCTGCCGCGCTGGGAATTTTGTTCAATGACCCGGAGATGGCGTGACTGTCCCTGCTGCTGCAGAAAATCCTTGTTCAGTGCTTGTAAATAAACAGCCCGGGCAACCAGTATGATCAGGGATATCAACAAAAATCCCTGTATGAGGCGAGAGCGCCATTCCGGAAGATCCACAGCAGCGGATTTGCGAGAGGGATTGAACAGGATTTTCATTCAGTCGCACCTGACGAATGATCGGGATGAATCGCCAGAATATTTCCAGCGGCAGGCGGGGGCATAGTCATGCCGAGTTCTTTTCGCGCGATCTTTTCCACACGCGCAGGCATGGCCAACGTGGTTTGTTCCAGCCGCAGTTGGTTCCATTCGGTTTCCAGTTGTTCAGTCAATTGCTGAGCTTCTTCCTGTTCCATGAACAGTTTGCGTGATTCGTACCGGGCGGTTACGATGCCCAGACCACAGATAACCAGCACCATAAACAGGAAAATGTTCAGTTTGATCATCGATCCACCTTGCTGCCGGTTTCCAGCTTTTCTGCCACCCGCATGACGGCACTGCGCGCTCGCGGATTGGCAGCCACTTCATTCTCGCCGGGGCGAATTTTTTTACCAATGATCTGCAATGTCTGTCTGCTGTGCATGCGACTCTCCTCATCCCGTACAGGCAGTTTTCTCGGCAAAGAGTCCGTGCCTGCCTGCATGCGCATGAAACGCTTGACGATACGATCTTCCAGTGAATGAAAGCTGATCACTACCAGCCGGCCGTTTGCATTCAGCAGTTCCACGCATTGCGGCAGTGTCACCGATAATTCTTCAAGTTCCTGATTGAGATGAATCCGTATCGCCTGGAAGGTGCGCGTCGCCGGATGCTGCCGACCGTCCCGGTGGCCGAACTTGCGCACGACCGCTGCCACGATCTCGGCAAGCTGAAACGTGGTAACAATGGGCTGGCGTGTCTGTGCCATAACAATTGCGCCTGCAATCTGTCCAGCATACCGTTCTTCGCCATAGGTTCTGATCACCTCCTTCAATTCTGTTTCTGTCACAGTGGCCAGCCACTCCGCTGCTGTTTTTCCCCGGCTGGAGTCCATGCGCATATCCAGCGGGCCGTCATGGCGGAAGCTGAATCCGCGTGAAGCCTCATCCAGCTGGATCGATGACACGCCCAGATCCAGCAGGATGCCGTTAACCCGGCTTACACCCAGCGACTCCAGTGCTGTGCGTATTTGTGCATAACTGCCGTGTACTGCCTGAAACCTTTCATCCCGAATGGATCGGGCTGCGGAAATGGCCGCCGGATCCTTATCGAATGCAATCAATCGTCCTGATTCTCCCAATCTGGACAGAATCAGGCGGCTATGACCACCTCTGCCGAAGGTTGCATCTACATAAATACCATCAGCTCTGATATTCAGTGCATCTGCGGCTTCTTCCAGCAAAACGGGTACATGCACGGCACTATCGGCGCACTACAGCGAGAATCCTTCCAGCTCGGGAGGAATATCTCCATCCTTGTAGGTCGTTGCTGTATCGATTTCCAGATCCCATTTCGCCATATCCCAGAGTTCAAATTTCTCACCCTGCCCCGCGAGCACGACTTCTTTCTGCAAACCGGCAAACTGTCTCAGAGGGGCGCTGATCAGAATACGGCCGGAACTGTCCATTTCAACGTCACTGGCATTACCGATGATGAGTCTTTGCAAACTTCGAATCTGCGGGCTGAGGCTGGGAAAGCTGTTCAATTTTTTTTCAATCGGCTCCCAGACGGGCTGAGGGTAAATCAACAGGCATCGGGAAGGATCAGCAGTCACGACGATATTGCCTCCACAACTGGCAAACAATTCATCACGATATTTTGCGGGAATCGCAAGTCTTCCCTTGCTATCGAGACTTAACTGGGTGGAGCCACGAAACATTTCGTCCCTTTTGATTTCAATGGAGGTGCCTGTTTGATGATTGAATCATATTTACCCCACTAACACCCACAATTATGCATATTTCACCACTTTAACCCACTTTACTCAATAAAAATTTGCATGATTGAGCAAGAAAGAATTTTTATATTGTTGTAACAATGACTTAATGGGATTTGCAGATAATCTTTTCGAATAAAACAGCTCGATAAAGAGGGCTGGTTTCGGGATCGGGACAGGGCGTGGTATAAACCTGAAAATATTTTAGGAACCTCTGATCAATATGGCTTTGGTATTTTGGGAACAGGCTGTCAATGATTTATCGGCGCGTGATCCGGTGATGCACCGGATCATTCAGTGTTACAGCGATTCGATGCCTGAAGAACGGGGAAATGCTTTCGCCACACTGGCGCGTGCGATCGTCGGACAGCAGATATCCGTCAAGGCGGCGGCCAGTGTCTGGCAGAAGGTAACGACTTTGATTCCGGAAATCACACCGGAAGCATTGATTGCGACAGAAATCGATTTATTGAGAACATGCGGGCTATCAGCGCGGAAAGTCGATTATTTGCGGGATTTATCGCGCCATTTTCTGGAAGGAACGCTGGTGACGGTCAACTGGCACGATCTGGATGATGAAACCCTGATCCGCAAACTTGTCGAGGTAAAAGGCATTGGCCGGTGGACGGCAGAAATGTTCCTGATTTTTCATCTGCATCGCCCGGATGTCCTGCCGCTGGATGACATTGGTCTGCAGCGCGCTGTCAGCCTGCATTACAACGCCAGTCAACCAGTCGCCAAACAGGCGATTCGGACCATAGCTGAAAGCTGGCAACCCTGGCGATCAGTCGCCACTTGGTACCTGTGGCGAAGCCTCGATCCGATTCCGGTCATCTATTGATGAAAGCCAGTATCGCCTGGTTGAGTTGCCTGGTCGTTATTCCACAATCAGTATTGGATTGATTGCTGGATTCTGTTTCTTTCCGGTACAAATAATTCATTCGTTTCTACAGGGCTTTGCAATGATGATTCAGGCCCCTGAATAATCCGATGTGATGGATACGCTATTTAATGTAACGTCCTATACATCTGAGTTTATAGACAATAAACAGGCAACGGTTCTTCATGATGTATTCGTCAATGATCCATCAATTCGATCTACTGGCTCGCAGCATTGGACAAAAAGAACTTCTGAGAGCCGTCCTTATTGCAGCAACGGGTGTGTATTGAGTACAATTAAATAGAAATCATTCTTATTTAATGTGAAACAATCGCCCAGGGCTGGAAAAGGAATACATGTCGACTACGGAAGAGGCTTCTGAGAACGAGATTACCATCCTCTACACTAATCATCATGGCTGGCTCAAAAGATGGTTATACCGCAAGCTGGGCAATTCATTCGATGCGGCCGATCTGGCGCACGATACCTTCATGCGATTGCTTGCACGAGAGCAATCGACAGTCATTCATCAACCGCGCGCTTTACTGACGACGATTGCCCAAGGAATCGTTTCGAACTTTTACCGGCGGCGTAAAATCGAAACTGCCTACCTGGAAACGCTTGCTCATCTGCCAGAGGCACAGGCACCCGATCCTGAAATCCGGGTAATCCTGCTGGAAACACTGATTGAAATCGACCGGCGTCTCGACATGCTGGCGCCACTCGTCCGCCGAGCCTTTTTATTGTCGCAGGTCGATGGGATGAAACAAACCGATATCGCCGCTGAACTGAATCTCTCACTGGCCACAGTGCAGCGCTACATCGTCAAGGCAGTGCACCAGTGTTATTTTGGTGAGTAATCCAGGATAACCGGTGTCTTCCGAACTGCCCAAGCTGGATGCCGACTGCCAATCTCCCGGTGGTGCTGAGCCTGCTCACGCATTTCCGACACCGGAAGGCCCGCCGCTGCCCAAACAGGTTACTTTGCAGGCGGCAAAGTGGCTCGTAATGCTACAAGCACCCAATACCACTCAGGCTACACGTGCCAAATGGCAGCGATGGCGTGATGCACATCCTGACCATGAACGTGCCTGGCAGCATATCGAAGCATCTGCTACCCAGATGCGTGCGATGCATTCACCCTTGGCACATGGTACCCTGATTCAGAACGATACCGAAAAACGGCGTGCCCGACGCCGGGCCATCAAATTACTGGGTGTGGTTGCTTTTACGGGCACCAGTACCTGGCTGCTGCGTGACAATCCCGTCTGGCGTGAATGGCATGCTGATCATCGCACCGCAACTGGCGAACGCCGTACCATCGTACTGGCGGATGGTACGCAGATCATGCTCAATACTGCCAGTGTCATCGATGTACATTTTGATAATACAGTGCGGTTGGTCACCCTCATCCGGGGAGAAATACTTGTGACCACAGCACCTGATTCCGCTTCGGCTACCGGGCGGCCTTTCATCGTTGCAACCGATCAGGGAAGGTTGCGCGCTTTGGGCACTCGTTTCACCGTCCACCAGCGGGAAAATGACAGCCATGTCAGCCTGTTTGAAGGGATGGTCGAGATCCGGCCGACCGATGCCCCGGACCATCCCCGTGTTTTACAGGCGGGAGAACAGATAAGTTTTACCCGCAATACCATTGAAACTCCGCAGACGATCGATACCCATGCTGCCTCCTGGGTAACCGGGATGCTGGTCGTCCAGGAGATGCCACTGACCGATTTTATTGATGAGCTGGCACGTTACCGGCCGGGCTACCTGAGTTGTGACCCTGCCCTGAGTCACCTGAAAGTGTCCGGCATTTATCCCATCGAAGACACCGAGCGTGTGCTCGATATGCTGTTGCACGTGCATCCCATTGAAATATACAGCCTGACCCGTTATTGGGTCACCATTCGTGCACATGGTGATCGCTGATCATCCTGTTTCAATACCAATTCTGTATTTTTCCAGGCTGGATTGACTAATTCGGCTATAACGCCAACTTCCACAATTAAATTTCAGCAAAATTGAGGAGTTTTTCTTTCTCACGTGGCAAATCAGATAAGTGCCACATTTTTTAATCGAGAAAGGAAACTTCGCATGAATCCGCATCACCACCGTTCCACACTATTTCCGGTCTGCAAATCCTATGCGTTTATCACGCGCCTGGTGTTTCTCATATTGGGTACAGCCCTCATATTATCGGCAATCCCGGTTCAGGCTCAGAGTGAAGCAGGTCGTCAAACTTATGCAATACCAGCCGGTACACTGAAAAGTGTGCTGGTCAGTTTCGGCCAGGCGAACGGCGTCATGATCTCGTATACGGAAAGTGAAATTGCCGGTAAACGCAGCTCCGGCATCCATGGCAGTTTTACCGTACTGGAAGCTCTGAATGTATTGCTGACAGGTACTGGACTGGAAGCCAGCAAACGGGTGGAGGGTGGCTTTACGCTGCGCCCGCAAACGCCAGTCATAACCGGCCAGACATTACCGCTGATGACAGTGAGTACGTCGGCTGATAATTTGAAACAAGGTACGGCGGAGGAAGGTTATCGGGTCAGTAATATTAGTGGTGCCGGTCCCTGGGGTGAACGCAGCCTGCAGGATACTCCTTATTCGATGAGTATTATACCAAGCGATCTGATCGAAAATGCTTTCATAACCGATATGGATCAGATTGCCAGAGTCAACCCTATCATCCAACTTAATCGTTCCTCGGGTCATGATGATAACCAGTTTCCTGTCATTCGTGGCTTCAGCAATTTTGCATTGATCATGGACGGGATGCGTTTGTCAGCAGCGCCGCAAGGGATCAGCCTGGAAGAAGTCGAACGGGTCGAAGTGCTCAGTGGTACATCAGGCTTTTTATATGGCAGCGGGAATGTCGGCGGTGTCGTCAACTACGTTCTGAAACGCCCCACGGCCGAGCGGCTTACCAGACTGACATTAGGTAACTATGGGGGAGAACAGTATTTCGGTCATCTTGACCTGGGGGGCCCCATCGATGCGAGGGGTACTTTCCGCTACCGGCTCAACGCAGTCTACCAGGACGGTGATACCTCAGTACGTGATCAGAAGAGAAAGAAAAGTCTGATCAGCGGTGCGATTGACTGGAACGTTACCCCTGATTTTTTGTTGCAGCTGGAGGGATCACGCAGAACCAACCGCACGAACAGCACTACCATGGCTTTTCGTTTTAGTGGGATTGGCCGACTTCCCAAGGCTTTTGATTCACGGGAATCTTATACTCCGAAGTGGAACAACGTAGATAGTGAAACCGACCGAGCCAGTTTAAAAGCTTCCTGGCGAATCAACGATATCTTCGGATTGCGTACCGCCTATATGTATAAACGGCATGAGTTTTCCCTTATCACTACTTTTGCAGATATTAATTCAGATGGGGTCACTTATACAGCATGGAGCAGAGAATATACCGCTCCGACTGAACGTATCGATCATGGCGCCTATGCCTATCTGGATGCTGATTTTCAGACTGGCCCCATCGGGCATAAGGTCACTCTCGGCGCATCGGGAGATATTTACGATAACTATGGGCCTGAGATAGGTCAAGCCATGAATTTTAGGGATAATCCTCCTCAGGTGACCCTGGATGAACTTAAGCACAAAGCTATTTCAAAACCTGACTGGGATCTATTTCCAGGTAAGGAAAGATATAAATCTGCCCGCACGACCAGCCGGAACATTATCATCGGGGACAGCATTACCATCAACAAACAGTGGTCGATACTGGCAGGGGTAAACTACACCACCTTGGGTTCTTTCAGTTATAACGTCAATGGTAACAGGACCAGTAAATATGAAAAGTCGGCATGGACCCCTACTGCATCGTTGATTTACAAGCCGTTAGAGAATTTGACCACTTATGCCACTTATATGGAGGCATTGCAAAATGGGGTCATCGTAGGAAACAATTTCACCAACGCTGGTGAAGTACTACCACCATTGGTCAGTAACCAGTATGAAGTCGGTGCGAAATATGACTGGAATAACCGGTTCCTGTTGACCAGCGCATTATTTAGAATCGAAAGAGCTAATCAATATTCGGATAACGCACAACCCTTACCGACCTTTGTACAGGATGGTCGGCAAGTGCATCAGGGGATAGAATTAACGCTGACAGGGAAAGTAACAAATAATCTGACTCTTATGGGGGGTGGAACATTGATAGATCCAAAGGTGAAGAAAAGCAATAATCCGGCACTGGAAGGTAAGAAATCAGTCAACGTAGCCCCTGTCTCAGCGAAGATTTATGCGGAATATGCTATTCTGAGCCTGGAAGGCTTGGTATTGACGGGCGGTGTTTACTACACTGGCGAACGCTACGCGGATGCAGCCAATACGGCTAAGGCAGCAGACTATACCCTTTTTGATGTGGGGGGCAGGTATACGACACGCCTGCTCAATAATCTGCTGATATTGCGTCTTAATGTTGCCAATCTGACGAATAAGAACTATTGGATAGCCGAGAGCATAACCGGCGCTACATTAGGTATTCCTAGAACTTTCTCATTTTCCGCCAGCATGAGTTTCTAAACGTTCAGTGCGACAGGATACAGTGAGGATAGCAAATTGCGAAACGGCACAGCCGGTGAAGCAATCCAAGATCGTTTTGATCATTCCCGCGCTCCGCGTGGGAATGTAGCTCGCTTCGTTCCAGCGGGGCATCCTGCCGTGCTGGATTGCTTCACTTCACTCATAATGCGTCCACATGCGCAATACACGAACGGTGTGTTCTTCCAGGAAGACCTCATAAACCAAACGATGCTGGATATTGATGCGCCGTGAGTACGTGCCGGCAAGATCACCCACGAGTTTTTCATAGGGTGGCGGGTTTTGGAACGGATCGACGGCCAGTATGGTGAGGAGTTCTCGTGCCCTGGTTTTCAGGCCGGTAGCAGCCAGTTTTTTTGCATCTTTTTGTGCATGTTTCGAATAAACTACTTGCCAACTTACCATTCAAGTTCCTGAGCGCTTTTGCCAAGGGGTTCAGCCATACTTTCCTTGATTGATTCACGCATGCCGGGGATGGAAAGAAGGTATAGCGTTTCTTGGATTGCCTCCCAATCCTCTGCCGAGAGAAGGACGGCATTTGTCCGCTTTCCAGCAATATAGATGGGTTGATGCGATTCGGCAGTTTGATCGATTAGCCGATACAAATTGGCGCGTGCTTCGCTTGCAGTGAGGATAGCCATCTTCATTCTCCAAATAAAAGAGGTGAAATAGTACGCAACAACGTACGTATTATCAATTCATGTTTTGTTGTGGGATAACGTTTGAATTATGAAAATTATGAAGTAATGTCGGCTGAATACGTGATGTATTTCGTTTACTTTTCACCACAAACCCTATTAGTCAGGGAATATGTATGTGCTGTTTCCTGATAAACCGATGAACTGCTGTTCATCGATCCTGCTCTTCAGCTGATGAGCAGGTTATTTGAGGTTAGCCGATAAATGACCCAGCGTTTATCTATCAGCAAATTGTCACGTCGTTTCTCAGCGATATTCTGGGATCTCGTTGCCGCACTGCTGGTGCTTGGCATAGTGGTTTTTCTCGCCCAGACAAGTCGCGATCTCATGCAGCCTCTGGCCGGATCGGGGGAGACTGTTATCAGTCTTGAACCATCGGGTCTGCCGGAATATGCGCTACGCACGTCGCTCAGGATGCTTGCAGCGATGATACTGTCGCTGATTTTTACGTTCACCTATGCTACCTGGGCTGCCAAGAGCCGGCGTGCCGGGCAGGTTCTTATCCCGCTGCTCGATATTCTCCAGTCTGTACCGATACTCGGCTTTATTTCAGTTACGGTGGTTTTTTTCATGTCATTTGCGCCGGGAAAAATGCTGGGTGCCGAGCTGGTTGCCATCTTTGCCATTTTTACCAGCCAGGCCTGGAACATGGCGTTCAGTTTCTACCAGTCGCTGCGCACAGTTCCGATTGAACTTGTCGAAGCATCACGTTCTTTCCGGCTCAGTCCATGGATGCGCTTCTGGAAGCTTGAAGTACCTTTTGCGATGCCGGCACTCGTATGGAATATGATGATGTCGATGTCGGCCGGCTGGTTTTTCGTCGTTGCTTCTGAGGCAATCAGTGTTGGGAACACGGTTGTCACGCTGCCGGGTATTGGTTCATATATCGCGCTGGCTATTGATCAGCGTGATCTTGGGGCTGTCGGCCGGGCAATCGCGGTCATGCTGGTCGTGATTCTGATTTACGACCAGCTTCTGTTCAGACCGCTTGTGGCCTGGGTGGATCGCTTTCGTTTCGAGCAGGACGCAGATAGAGATCCGCCGCGTTCCTGGGTGTTGACGGCGCTGCGCCGGTCACGCTGGGTGGCAATGGTTGTTGCACCACTGGTCAGGATATGGCGATGGACTTATCGGGTAGGGAATGATGGAGCTTCTCGGGAACTGGCCCGGACTGCCCGGAACACTATGGGGTCGGGCGTGATTTCGTGGCTCGACTGGCTATGGTACGGTGCAATTGCTGTTATTTGTGCTTTTAGCATGTGGAAAATTACAGTTTTTGTCTTGCAGGGTGTAACACCGGATGAGGTCGGAACGACTGTTTTTTTGGGTTGTGTGACCATGGTGCGAGTCTTTGTCCTGATTGCGGTCGCCAGTGTCATTTGGGTACCAGTCGGGGTCTGGATCGGATTGCATCCGGCGGCAGCGCGTATCATCCAGCCGGTCACCCAGTTTATGGCGGCATTTCCTGCCAATCTGTTGTTTCCGCTGGCAGTGTCGGGGATAGTGGTGTTGCGGCTCGATCCGGATATCTGGCTAAGCCCATTGATGATTCTTGGTACGCAGTGGTATATCCTGTTTAACGTCATTGCAGGCGCATCGACCATTCCGGGTGAGCTGCGGGATATCGGGATTAATCTTGGCGTCCGGGGCTGGTTGTGGTGGCGGCGTATCGCGTTACCAGCGGTATTTCCCTTTTACATGACAGGTGCTGTCACTGCTTCCGGTGGATCATGGAATGCCAGCATCGTCGCGGAACTTGCCAACTGGGGAGACACTACCCTGAAGGCGAATGGCCTCGGTGCCTATATCGCAGAGGCGACTGCAGCCGGCGATTTTCATCGTATCGTTCTCGGGATTGCGGTCATGAGTGCGTTCGTTGTCCTTATCAATCGTCTGTTCTGGCGCCCGCTCTATATACTGGCCGAACGCAAATTCCGCCTGGGCTGAAAGGAGATTCACATCGACATTGCCCCATTGCTGGATATCCGTGGTGTTCGCAAGTCATTTCGCAAACCGGATGGCAGCGAGTTACTCGTGCTCGATGGAATCGATTTCACGCTGGGTGAAGGCGAAATCATCGGTTTGCTGGGTCGTTCGGGTTCGGGTAAATCCACATTGTTGAGGTCGATTGCCGGGCTTACGCCGCCATCGGCCGGCTCCGTTATTTATCACGGTAATGAAGTAACAGCGCCACCACCGGGTATTGCCATGGTATTTCAGGGGTTTGCTCTGTTTCCCTGGTTGACCGTGCTGGAGAACGTGCAACTGGGTCTGGAAGCACTGGGACTTTCAACCGGCGAGTTACACCGGCGCGCAATCGAGGCGATCGATCTGATCGGGCTCGATGGCTTCGAATCAGCCTATCCGCGTGAATTATCGGGTGGCATGCGCCAGCGTGTGGGTTTTGCACGCGCATTGGTTGTTCATCCCAATATCCTGCTCATGGATGAGCCGTTCTCGGCACTCGATGTGTTGACGGCGGAGACGCTGCGTACCGACTTTCTCGATCTCTGGTCAGAAGGCCAGCTTCCCATCAAGGGGGTGATCCTTGTCACGCACAATATTGAGGAAGCTGTGCTGATGTGCGATCGTATTCTTATTTTCGGCAGTAATCCTGGCCGTATTCTCAATGAGATCAAAGTTGAACTGCCGCACCCGCGCGCGCGTCTCGATCCGGCATTCCGCGATCTGGTCGAGCGTATCTATGTAGAAATGACAACCCGGTCAGCTTCGGTTCCCGCTGGTAGACGAACAGAATATTTTCCGGGAACGGGTATCGGGACAATTCTGCCTCATGTATCCTCGAATTCATTGTCCGGCCTGCTCGAAGCGGTAGCAGCCGCTCCTTACAATGGGGAAGCAGATCTTCCTGTGATTGCCTCGTCTTTGCATATGGAGATCGATGAGTTATTTCCAGTAGCCGAGACGCTGCAGATGCTGCGCTTTGCCGAAGTGGCAGGGGGCGATATCAGGCTGACCACGGAAGGACGACAGTTTGCCGATTTCGATACTGACCGGCGCAAGCACCTCTTTGCCCGCCATCTGCTGACCTATGTTGCGCTGGCAGCTCATATCCGACGGGTACTCGATGAACGGCCAGTACACCAGGCGCCGTGGAGCCGGTTCGCAGATGAACTGGAGGACTATATGCCGCCTGCTGCGGCCGTGCAGACCTTGCGTACCATTATTGCCCTGGGGCGCTACGCAGAGATTTTTTCATACGACGATGAGAAACAGGTTTTCAGTCTGGATAATCCTTAAGGAGTCTCTGATCGTGGTGAATAGTAATCTCTTTCCTATTACACTGAATAATCCTACTTTAATAAAACATTAAGTTATACTAAAATAGGACTTTATGATAAACAGGAGGTTGCTATGCTTCAAACTTTACGCAAGGCCGGTGGTTCGCTTGTCATGACAGTGCCCAAGTCTTTTATCGAACAGAACGGGCTGAGTGAAGGTTCTCAGGTTGAGCTTCATCTTCACGGGAAGAAGATGACCGTCGAAGCACCGGCTCGACCGCGTTACAAGCTGGCTGACCTGATGGCGGAAATGCCGAAGGGATTGCCGCGTGTTGAAGGCTGGGATGAAATGTCTCCCGTCGGACTGGAAGACAGCTGATGACATACCTGCCGAACCGTGGCGACATCGTACATCTTGATTTTGATCCATCCTCCGGCCGGGAGATAAAAGGCCCTCACTTTGGCCTTATTTTAAGCGGTAAGCTTTTTAACCAGCGAGGACTGGCAATGATCTGCCCGATTTCTCAGGGTGCTGCCGCTGCTGCCCGTACCTACGGGACTGTGGTCACCTTGATGGGAGCAGGAACTGACACTCAAGGTGCGGTACATTGCCACCAGTTGAAGTCTTTGGATTGGCAAGTGCGGAATGTGCGTTTCAAGGAAAGTGTACCGCAGCATATTCTTGATGAAGTCCTGGCCAGGGTAGAGGCTATTCTGTTTGAATAGACCCCCCCGAAAACAGGCGAAAGCCCCTATTTTATTCAGCAAACTGTACTTGGGTTTTCGCCTGGCGTAATCCTGCGTTGATAAGCGCAGTTAATGTGCTGAACTACTGTTTCCCAGCGTCTTTCTCAATGTGCCAGCAGGATTGGTTCTGTCGGCCATTTGTATTTGTTCATTCAACTCTGTTTTTGCCAGTAAATATTTATATTTATTATATTGATATCCTGTTTTTATCAACTGGTTCTACTTCATTCTCATCATCGTTTTCCTTATGGTGTATCCCTATTCTGTCTAAATCAGGCATTCCCATTATCGGTGAATACATAATGTCGTTTATATCGGTTGACCGTTTCCATCCAAAATACTGCTCACCAATTGCACGCTTGCACATCTTATAAAGCCTGTTAAGTACAAGGTGATTAACTACCGGTTTACCGTCTATAAATTCAATCATTCTGGCCATTGATACAACTGAAACCCTCATTTCCGAGTGATGCATTGAGAATTGAAATCGGAAAGCACCGGTTTCCGAGTTGATATCTCTCGTTGTAAGAAGAACATACATCGTGTTTTTAGATGATCCTGGCAATTTTGTGACTATTGGATAAGATTTTTCAATGATGCTGTCTCCAGACAATTGTCTTGTTCCAGGCAAGGTAGCAGCTTCTAAATCGCCCAGCCGGACACTGCTTTTTACCCATATTTTCATATCATCAGATAGAATTTTCGATAACTGCGCTGCGGCTGGTTCGGGAAAGTCAATCATTGGAACGATATATACCTGGACTTCGTCTGGATCGTATAGCTCGGCGCTGGCTGACTGAGTCATAAACAAGATAAAAACGGTTAGTAGCGCTACGATGTTTTTCATAAAACTTCCTTAATATTTAACACCAGGCTTGATTCAACGGGTAATAAAACGAAGTGAAATCTTTGTTTAGTTCTGCGTTTTGGGTGGTTTATTTGTTTACGGCATAGATGGATATCGGATACACAAAATGAATTTCAGTACCTGACAGATGTGCATCTGGTTGAGTGAAGGGTGTCAGGTTGTATTCTTTGTGCCAATACTGCGAGCCGCGAGGATGGCATGCCTGGTCGCATGCCATTCAACTGAAGCATGCACGGTGAAGCACCCCAGGTTCAGCGTATGCAAGAACCGGAACCGGGAACCCAGGTGACGAAGGATTTTTTCCTTCAGCCACTCTGGATCGAACCCGGCCCACTCACCTGTCACTGACAGGAGGTTGTATTTGCATATCGGGTATACCTCGTTTATGAGGATGAACTCGAGCTGATCGATCGAGTAAGGTGATCTGGCAAGCTGATCGGCACGCCACTGCCGTGAGAGAGAGGTATCCGTATCGAGGAACATGTCCGACAGTGCTTCCCATACAGGCTGGCGGGCAGCGAGGTCTTCAGCGGCTGGCTTGATGGACAGCATGGCGTATTTTGGGTGCCTGAAATAAAACCGTCATTCCTGGACAGTGATCATCCAGCTGATACCGAAGCGGTCGGTAAGCATACCAAAACGTGATGACCAGAAAGTCTTCGTGAGTGGCATACGTACCTGACCGCCCTCGGCGAGAGCGGCAAATGTGCGATCGGCCTCAGCCTCCGTCGGTACAGTCAGAGAAAGTGAGAAGCCATCGAAATGACTGTCTTCTCCGCATCCGTCGGAAGCCATCAGCGTGGTGGCACCGATGTGAAAAGAGGCGTGCATGATTTTGTTTTCAAAGCCGGGTGCAAGCATTCCGGGCGGTGGCGACTCCGGGCTTTCTTTGTGGCGCATGAGCATATCCACCTGTGCGCCGAGGGTGGTACGGTAGAATTCGAGTGCCTCTTCACAGCGACCGCCGAAAAACAGGTAAGGTTGAACATATGGGGTAGTCATTGTGTTCTCCTTTCAGCTGGTATCAATCTGGTTTGCTTATCGTAAACCTTTTTCGATGAATCTGGCAGTTTGATTGTTAAGGGATCTTTGATTTATCCTGCATTGGCATACAATGTTTCATGCATTGGATGCTTAATTTACGGTAAGAGGGTATATGCGATTTCTACAGTTTTTGATCATGTTCTGGGTGGGGTTATATGCGCAGTGGGCGCTGGCGTTCTTGCCGATTCAGCACTGGCAGACAGCCAACGGGGCGCAGGTCTATTTCGTCGAGAATCATGATTTGCCAATACTCGATCTCAGTATTGAATTTCCGGCAGGCAGCAGTACCGATACGGCAGAAACTTCCGGCCGCGCCGGACTGGTGCAACGGCTGATGAGTATGGGGGCAGGTGGTCTGTCAGAAGATCGGATTGCCGAGACACTGGCGGATGTCGGAGCGAGGCTGGGTGGAACATTTGATCTGGATCGGGCAGGACTGTCACTGCGGACGTTGAGCCATCAGCAGGAGCGCGTGCGTGCGCTGGATGTTTTGGCACAGATCGTTCAACGTCCTGAATTTCTTGAAAAGATTCTGGAACGGGAGCGTGCTCGTATTATCGCAGCCCTCAAGGAAGCGGATACCAAACCAGAGGTCATTGCTGACCGGACACTGATGAAATTGCTGTATGGCAAGCATCCTTATGGTTTGCGTGAGTCGGGAGAACCGGATGCGCTTGCAGCGTTGCGGCGACAGGATCTGGTTGATTTTTACCGTGCGCATTACACAGCTGGCAATGCAATCATTGCAATGATAGGGGATATCAAACGGGATGAAGCTGCCCGTATCGCAGAGATGCTGACCAGAAATCTGCCGACTGGGAAAACGTATAAAACTTTGCCACCTGTTGAAAACCCTGTTCCGATCATCCAGAAGATTGCTCATCCGGCCACGCAAAGTCATATCCAGATTGCCTACCCCGGGTTGAGTCGTAAGGATCCTGATTATTTTCCTCTACTGGTGGGTAATTACATTCTGGGAGGGGGTGGGTTCGTTTCCCGATTGATGAATGAAATTCGTGAAACGCGCGGGCTGGCATATAGTGTTTACAGTACGTTTGCGCCATACCAGGAAAAAGGGCCATTTGAAATCGGTTTGCAGACAAAAAAGGAACAGGCGGAACAGGCCTTGCAGTTGACACAGAAAACGCTCAGGGATTTTGTTGAACAGGGACCGACCGAAGAAGAGTTGCAGGCTGCCAGGCAGAATATCGTGGGAGGGTTTCCTTTGCGTATCGACAGTAATCAGAAAATTCTCGGATATCTTGGGGTTATCGGTTTTTATGATTTGCCACTGACTTATCTGGAAGATTATGTCAAGGCGGTGGAAAAGGTGACTGTCGCGCAGATCAGGGATGCATTTAAACGCCGGATTGATCCGGCCGGTATGGTAACGGTAGTCGTGGGTGCGGCAGACTAACGCTTTTGCATAGTGAAGGCAGATAGAATCCGCATTATTGGTGGCCAGTGGCGCAGCAGGTTGATTCAGTTTGCCGATGATGAGCTGCTCCGGCCGACACCTGATCGTGTTCGGGAAACATTGTTCAACTGGCTGGGGCAGGATCTGACAGGAAAAATCTGTCTGGATCTGTTTGCCGGCAGTGGTGCACTGGGATTTGAAGCTGCTTCGCGAGGCGCGAAACAGGTGACCATGATCGAGCAGAACATGAAAGCTGTTCGCAATCTTCACAGCTCAATCGAGAGGTTGGGCGCTTCACAGGTAAAGCTTGAGCACGTTGATGCCCGGATGTTTCTTACTGCTGATTCAGGACGCTATGATGTCATTTTTGTTGATCCTCCGTTTAAATCCGGGTTGCTGGCTGAAGTATTGCCATTATTGCCAGCAAAGTTGGAGGAAGAGGGTGTGGTTTATGTTGAAAGCAGCGACAAGCTGCTGCCGGATGATACCTGGTCGATCTGGAAACAGGGCCGGGCAAGTCATGTTCATTACTGTTTGTTGAGTCTTAATCCTGATGGATAAAGTTATTTACCCTGGTACTTTTGATCCGATTACACGGGGACATGAAGATCTGATCCAGCGTGCGTCGAGATTATTTGATCAGGTAGTTGTCGCGGTTGCTGCCAACAGCGGAAAATCTCCCTGTTTTTCACTGGAAGAGCGAGTGGAAATGGCCAGAGCAGTTCTGGCCGAATATGCCAACGTTGAAGTAACGGGATTTTCCGGTCTGCTGATGGAATTTACCCGGCAGCAGCAGGCGCATGTCATTGTGCGCGGTTTGCGGGCAGTATCCGATTTCGAGTACGAGTTTCAGCTGGCCGGGATGAACCGCAGTTTGTATCCTGATGTGGAAACCATTTTTCTGACGCCATCGGAGCAATATATGTTTATTTCAGCCACTATCGTGCGTGAAATCGCACGTCTCGGCGGGGACGCAAGCAAGTTTGTGCACCCGCTCGTAGCTGAACGGCTTTATGAAAAGCGAAAAAAATGAATACTGGAGAGTGAAAGAAATGGCGCTGATTATTACCGATGAGTGTATCAATTGTGACGTGTGTGAACCCGAATGTCCTAACCGGGCAATTTCACAGGGTGAGGAAATTTACGAAATTGACCCGGATCTGTGTACAGAATGTGTGGGACATTACAATACGCCACAATGCGTGGAAGTTTGTCCGGTCAGTTGCATCGTGGGTGATCCGGACAGGGTTGAGAATCGCGAGCAACTGATGGAGAAATACCAGTTTCTGACTACTGGCGCGAACCGAGTTCCTCAGGGATAGCGTAACGCCGCGGACCAAAAATCGCGGTGCCTATTCTTACCATCGTGGCGCCTTCTGCGATGGCATTTTCCAGATCTTCCGACATTCCCATTGACAACGTATCCAGATTGAAACCTTGCTGCTGCAATTGTTCGTAAACTTCCCGCATCATCTGAAACTGTTCACGTTGCAGTGCGGTTACGGCAGTGAGTTCCGGAACCGCCATGATTCCGCGTAACTGAAGGCGTGGCTGCTCGCTGACGAAGGCGGCCAATTCCGCAGCTTTTTCCGGATCCACTCCACTCTTGGTGATTTCTCCACTTACATTTACCTGCACACAGACTTGCAGCGGTGGTAACGATTCCGGCCGTGCTGCTGAAAGGCGGGTTGCGATTTTTTCCCGATCGATTCCGTGTACCCAGGAAAAATTCTCGGCAATCAGTTTGGTTTTGTTGCTTTGAATCGGACCGATGAAATGCCATTCGATTGGCAGGTCTGACAGTGCGCGGATTTTGACCAGACCTTCCTGCAGGTAATTTTCACCGAATACGGTTTGCCCTGCTTCCCAGGCTTCACGCAGTTTATCCGGCGTATTGGTTTTGCTGGCTGCCAGCAGCTGAACGCTTTCCGGATCACGCCCCGCTTTTTTTGCGGCTTCAATGATACGGTTTTTGACATTCTGCAGGCGTGAGGCGATTGTGGTCATGGTTGGATAAGTGAAATTGAAGAAACGGGTGATCCGATATTACTGCCAGAAAATTTACCGGTATTCCGGAAATATATTTAATCCCGGCCGGTTTTTTCCGTTCTAGTTAGATCAGCCGACTGTCTGGGGTCAGAAAACATTACCAGCAGCCGGTATCAACCGATCAACATTCAACGTGGCCAAAGGAACACACCGGATGAATATAGTAGAGTTACTCTCATTTGTGGTCAAGAATAACGCTTCCGATCTTCATTTGTCTGCCGGTATGCCACCTATGATCCGGGTGCACGGGGAAATTCGGCGCATCAATCTCCCTGCGCTGGAGCACAAGGACGTGCATGACATGGTGTATGACATTATGAACGATAGTCAGCGCAAGCATTATGAAGAACATCTGGAGTGCGATTTTTCGTTTGCTATCCCCGATCTGGCACGTTTTCGTGTCAACGCTTTCAATACTCAGCGGGGAGCAGCTTCGGTGCTGCGTACCATTCCGTCCAGAGTGCTGACACTCGAAGAACTGAAGGCGCCAAAAATATTTGCTGAAATTGCGCAACAACCACGCGGTGTGGTGCTTGTTACGGGACCGACCGGATCCGGTAAATCCACCACGCTTGCAGCCATGATCAATGACATCAATGAGAACCAGTATGGCCACATACTGACTTTGGAGGATCCGATCGAATTTGTACACGAAAGCAAAAAATGTCTGATTAATCAGCGTGAAGTCGGGCGAGATACACACAGTTTCAGCAATGCTCTGCGTGCGGCTTTGAGGGAAGATCCGGACATCATTCTGGTGGGGGAACTGCGGGATCTGGAAACCATTCGCCTGGCTATGACTGCTGCAGAAACCGGCCATCTCGTTTTCGGTACCCTGCATACCAGCTCGGCCGCCAAAACCATTGACCGCGTCATCGACGTATTTCCCGCTGAAGAAAAGGAAATGGTACGTGCGATGCTGTCCGAATCACTGCGTGCCGTTATTTCTCAGGCACTGCTGAAAACAAAGGATGGTAAGGGTCGGGTGGCTGCTCATGAAATCATGATCGGTACACCGGCTATCCGTAACCTTATCCGGGAAGGAAAAGTAGCGCAAATGTATTCGGCTATCCAGACTGGTCAGGGAGTCGGGATGCAAACACTCGATCAGAATCTGACAGATCTGGTGAAGCGTGGCGTCATTTCAGCGGCAGAAGCGCGTACCAAAGCTATGAACAAAGATAATTTCCGTGGTTGAGCGGACAGAATTTATTATGGAAAAAGAACAGGCACTCAAATTTATGCACGATTTACTGCGGCTGATGCTTAGTAAAAAGGCTTCAGATTTGTTCATTACGGCCGGTTATCCTCCGGCAATGAAGATAGACGGCAAAATGACACCTGTCACACAGCAGCTACTTTCTTCTGCCCATACTGCAGCGCTGGCGCGTGCCATCATGAACGATAAACAGGCGGTGGAGTTCGAGTCCAGTAAGGAATGTAATTTTGCAATTCATCCGGAAGGAATCGGCCGTTTTCGCGTCAATACTTTCGTACAACAGCAACGAACAGGAATCGTTTTGCGGACGATCACCACGAAGATTCCAAATTTCGATGATCTTGGGCTGCCGCAGGTTCTGAAAGAAGTCGTCATGAGCAAACGTGGTCTGGTGATTTTTGTCGGTGGAACCGGCTCGGGAAAATCCACCTCGATGGCGGCACTGATTGGCCATCGCAACCAGAATAGCCATGGCCATATCATCACTATTGAAGACCCGGTTGAATTTGTACATGAACATATCAATTGTGTCGTTACCCAGCGGGAAGTCGGAGTTGATACGGAATCGTGGGAAGCTGCATTGAAGAATACATTGCGGCAGGCGCCCGATGTCATTCTGATTGGTGAAATCCGGGATCGAGAAACAATGGAGCACGCCATTGCCTTTGCTGAGACCGGGCATTTGTGTATGGGTACCCTGCATGCAAACAGCGCCAACCAGGCGCTTGATCGCATTATTAATTTCTTCCCGGAAGAACGGCGTGCTCAGTTGCTGATGGACCTGTCACTGAATATGCGGGCATTGGTCGCGCAAAGGCTGATTCCCAAAAAATCAGGCAGCGGGCGTGCTGCGGCAATCGAAGTAATGCTCAATTCTCCACTGATTTCTGATCTGATATTCAAGGGAAATGTGCATGAAATCAAGGAAATCATGAAAAAATCAAGTGAACTGGGGATGCAAACTTTTGATATGGCGCTGTTTGAACTCTATGAGAATGGCACGATTTCCTATGAAGATGCACTTCGTAATGCTGATTCCATGAATGAATTGAGGCTGCAAATCAAATTGCACGGATCAGAAGCCCGGAAAATCAGTGCAGAGGCGAATATCGAACATCTGACGATTACCTGATATTAGTCATTGCTGCCGATAATTACGCCGCCACCCAGACAAACCTTGCTTTCGTAGACTACTACCGATTGTCCGGGTGTGATTCCCCATTGTGGCGCTGCAAAACCAATCTGACAGGAGTCATGTTCAAAGTGGGTAATTGCGCAGGGTGCATCTGTTTGACGATAACGGATTTTAGCTGCATAAACCCAGTTCTGATGAGGAGGGGTACCGCTGATCCAGGAAAGATCCGCGGCAGTCAGCGAAGAACGCAGTAGTGCAGGGTGGTCGTGTCCTTGTACTACGTATAACACATTTTTTTTAATATCCTTTCCTGATACAAACCACGGCTGTTCACTGCCCTGGCGGGTGCCACCAATCCCCAGTCCCTGCCTTTGCCCGATGGTGTAGTACATTACTCCCTGATGTTCTCCCACGACTTGGTCATCCAGGGTATGGATTTCACCTGGATTGGCAGGTAGATATCGGTTGAGAAATTCACGAAAAGGACGTTCACCAATGAAACAAATTCCAGTGCTGTCCTTTTTGGTGGAATTGGGTAACCGATGTTCACGCGCGATTTTGCGAACCTCTCGCTTGTAGAGATGGCCAATGGGAAAAATTGTGTGTGACAGCTGTTGCTGATTCAGACGGTAGAGAAAATAACTCTGGTCCTTGTTGCCATCTTCACCCTTAAGTAACTGAAACAAGCCATCTGTTTCATGCACCTGTGCATAATGGCCAGTTGCAATCCAATCGGCGCCCAGATTGAGTGCATGATCGAGAAATGCTCTGAACTTGATCTCGCTATTACACAGCACATCCGGATTGGGTGTGCGCCCCGCCTGATATTCATCCAGAAACAGATTGAAAACTCGTTCCCGGTATTCAGCTGAAAAATTTACCACTTCCAGTGGTATGTCAAGAATGTCTGCTACAGAGGCGGCGTCAAGAAAATCCTGACGGGAAGAGCAGTATTCATCAGTGTCATCTTCTTCCCAGTTTTTCATGAAGAGCCCTGTTACATCGTAACCTTGCTGCTTGAGTAACAGAGCGGCAACGGATGAATCTACTCCGCCGGACATACCAACAACTACACGTGATTTATTCATCTCATCGACCGAAAAAACATATCTGGTAATTTTACCTTGCTTCAGACATAACACTAATCATCTGATGCTGAAATTGCTGCTTTTTGTCCGGTGATTTCGGCTGATCATTAATAAAGACGGGTAAAGTTTTTGCTTTATACGTAATTTTAAAATCTTGACTTAGCCCTGCTGAGGAAGTAGTCTTGAGAAGATGAGTAGTAAGTGATTAGGAGTAGATAAAGCTGGTTACCTGAGAGGGATCGGGTAACCGGTTATTGTTTTGTATCTGGTAAAAGCCGACGAACAGGTAGATTACGGAGGAGAGAGATGAGAATAGGGGAGTGGATGAGGGGGTTATTGCTCTGTGCGGGGTTGATGATGTGCGGGGCGGTTCATGCGGACATATCGACGGTACCGGACGAGACGTATGATGCGTTGA